>MKWU01002478.1_pt1 | contig 27506 bp, 35 predicted proteins | sample 809101 | NCBI WGS metagenome assembly MKWU01 (sample SAMN05860141, study PRJNA318959) | sponge metagenome | host: Aplysina aerophoba | place: Slovenia: Piran, Adriatic Sea, Gulf of Piran | collected 2013-05-07 | reverse complement strand
TCGAATACGTCTGCGCAGGACACGAACCGCCGCTGGCCGTCGGACCCGGAAAGCAGCTGTCCCGGCTGGGAGGAACGGACAACATCCCGCTGGGACTCGAACCCGCCGAGCAGTACAACAAGCTGAAACACGAGATCGCACGCGACGAGACCATCGTCGCCTACACCGACGGCGTCACCGACGCATGCAATCCCGAGGACGAGCTGTTCGGGGAATCCCGGCTGCAAGAGCTGCTCGCCAACAACGCTTTCGAACCGCCCCAGCGCATGCTCCAGCAGATCTGGACGGCCGTCGACCTGTTCTCGGGGCCGATGGCCGCAGCCGACGACAAGACGTGCGTGCTGGTCAGGCGCGACGCCTGAAACCAGGACTCCCTCCGCCCCCTCCCGAAGTCCGGCCGCGCCTCTCGGACATCGGCGCGGAACCTGCGACGGACCACGAGGGAGGGATGCGGACGGGGGACAATTGAACAGATCCGGATCGCGACGACGGCCCGACCCGCCGCCACGCCACAGGACTCCGTCCCCCCCGCCGGCCGCGCAGGAGCGGACGGAGCCGCGCCAAGGCCCCACGCGGGCGGGCTGCCGCCCAATCCGTCCAAGCCACGCACGGCCGGTACCCGGCCCAGAAAGGAGGACGACCATGCGCTAACCGCACCTCGCGTCATCGGTACGGCCGGCGTCCACGCAGCCGACGGGACGCCGGCCCGAACACGCCGACGCCGCACGTTTGACCGAGAACCGACAGCGAGGCTACGCTCCCCGGAAAGGCGCCCAGCATGGAAGCCGTCACCCTTGAGACGATCACCCTCTTCCTGGCGTTCCTGACGCTGCTCGGTGCGCAGATCGGCGGCATGTTCATGCTGTTGTCCCGCATGAACGACCAGAACAAGCGCATCGACGACATGAACAGCGAGATGAACCACCGGTTCGACACGATGAACAGCGAGATGAACCGCCGGTTCGACACGATGAACAGCGAGATGAACCGCCGGTTCGACGACACGAACCGCCGGTTCGAGAACGTCGACAAGCGGTTCGACGAGGTCAATAGGCAATTCAGCGAAGTGAACGCCCGCTTTGACACGATAAACCAGCGTTTCGACGAGACGACCCTGCTCATCGGCGAGTTGCGAGACCGCACCGGCAAGCTCGAAGGCACGCTCGAGGGATTCCTCGCCGGCCGCCGCGATCGCGACGCCGCATAGACGGCGCAAACACACCCCGCACCCGTCAGCCGGAAGCAGACGCTGCGCTCACCGCTACTCCCCTGAACTCGATCTGGACGACGTATTCCCGTCCTGACGGCGAACACCCGCGGCGAACACCAGCCCCTGCGGCGACCACGCCTCCAGCGCCGTCACCCACGGTCAGCAACACCTGCCTCTCTCTGCGGCGCTCGGCGCCTGAAACGCCCGTCCACAACCGCCCATCTTTCCCCGCTTCCCCCCAAGGAGACTCGACCCATGCCCTCACGAACGCCGCTGGCCGTCCGCCTGACCAGCGAGCGCAACATGCGCATCAACGACCGCTTCGCCGCCAGAGCCCGTATGCGGAAGCTCCTGGACGGCGACATCGCCCGGATGCTCCGGACCGCGCAGGACGCGCTCGGCAACGACCCGTGCTACGTCAGCGTCGCCCGCGAACGCATCAGCCGCACGCTCGAGCTGATCGCCGACGAGTGCGCGAAGCTCGACCGCGAGGACGCCGCCGACCGCGAACGGCGCTGAGCGGCGCGCCACCCCGATACTCCCCGAGGGACCCGAGACCATGGACCGACTGACCTGGACCTGCGCCACCTTCACCGGCGCGCGCGACCGCAACGAGGACAGCTTCCGCTGGCGCCACGCGCCGAGCCTCGCGCTCGACGGCGACCACCCCGTCGCCGTGGTCTGCGACGGCCTCGGCGGACACGCCCACGGCGAGATCGCCTCGAACACGGCCGCCGAGGCGTTCATGCAGGAGGACCTGACCGGCAGCGCTACCGGCGCCACCGTGCCCGAGCGGCTGCTCTCCGCCGTCCACGCGGCCAACGAGGCCATCGAGGAGCGGTGCCGGCAGGACCCCAAGCTGCACGACATGGGGACGACGCTGGTCGCCGCGGCCGTTACCGCCGAGGGGCTGTGGCGCATCGCCGTCGGCGACTCCCCGCTGCGCGTCTGGTCGCACCGCAACGGCGAGCTGCGCGAGCTCGGGAAGCGGCACAACGTCCCCGGTCACCCGCACCGCCTGTCCTCCGCGCTCCGGGGCTGGGAGATCCCCGAGATCGACGCCCCCTTCCACGCCGCGCCGCTACGCAAGGGCGACGCCGTAATCCTGGCCAGCGACGGGCTCGACACGCTGAGCGCGGAGACCATCTCCGAGATCGCCGCGGCCGACGCGGACCTTACAGGCTCCGACCTGGCCTGGAGCCTCATCGAGGCGGTCATCGCCGCCGACAAGGACAAACAGGACAACACGACGGCCGCTTGCCTGCGGATGCCCGAGGACACCGGCCACGAACCCGACACGATACGCGCCGTCCGCGGGAACGTAGAGCCGGAAGTTACCATCGGCGGGCAACCGTTGGACTGGCGGGCCTCGCTGGCCGTACGCAACCACAGCCCGAGCGGCGTCGAATGGGGCTACAACGGCAGCGGACCGTCGCAGCTGGCCCTGGCCATCCTGCTGACGCTGACCAACGCGGAGACGGCCGTGAGCTGCTATCAGCAGTTCAAGCGCGAGATGATCGCCCGAATCGACGAGCCGCAGTGGGTGCTGCCGCTACGCGACGTGCGCCGCTGGCTGAAAGAGACCACCGCGACCGACGTGACGGTCTGACGAGGCAGAAAACGAGCGATTCCACACGGTCCATCGGAGACACCGAAGCCAATGAGGCAGCCAACCGACCAACCCGAAAACGCTCCCGACACCTCGTCGATGACGGACGACCTCCCCTCGGTCGCGATGACCGCCCGGTTTCTGGCCCTGTGCGACCACTACGGCGCGCAACGTCTCGCGATCCGGATCGTGGCCGCCGGCCGCAACGCCGGGGTCGATGGACTCCCCCAGCACGACGAGTGGGCGGACTGGAACTCCGGCGAGATGCGCGCGGCCGTCGAGTACCTCGAACGCCAGTGCGGCAGGCGGTAGCCGGCCGCACCACACCACGACATGGGGCCGCTCCGGCGGCCCCGCCCCGCTCCCGCGACAATCCCGCCCCGCGTGCGCGACAATCCCCCGCAGGACAACGAACGAGTCATGACAGCAACACGACTGCGGAACGCGTACATCGAGGAACTGAACCGGGCGCTCGGACCGCCGGTGCACAAGTCGGTCAACGCCGCGCAGATACGGGGAATGCTCCACGACGCCCGCGACGGCGACCCGATCCTGTACGAGGAGCCGGACAAGAAGACCTGGATCTGGTCCGACCTTCACCTCGGGCACGAGACATCCATCGGCGCCTTCGGCCGCCCCTTCCATACGGCGCAGGCAGCCGACAAGGCGATGCAGCGCGCCTGGGTCGAACGCGTCGCCGAAGACGACACCATCGTCTGCCTCGGCGACATCACCGCCGACGGGTGCCTCCAGCCGCACCACATGCTGCGCTGGCAGCAGGCGCCGGGCCGCAAGGTGCTCGTGCTCGGCAACCACGACGTCGACCCGATCAACCGGATCGAGCACCTGGACATCCAGCAGCAGGCGCTCGCGCTGGTCGCGCCCGGAGACCCGCCGCTGCTGCTGACGCACGTCCCCCTGATCCAGGTGCCACACGGCACGGTCAACATCCACGGCCACATCCACGACAAGCAGTCGCCAACACCCAACCTCCACATCAACGTCAGCGTCGAACAGCTGAACTACGCCCCGGTGAAGCTGAAGGACGTGCGCCGGCTCGCCCGCCGGCTGCTCGAAAGACGGAACGTATACGCCGGAGAGCGGACGGAAAGGCGGCTCTACATCGTCAAGACGACCATGCCGTAACACCGCTCCGCCTTCTTCCCCGAATCCCCTCGACCGCCGCCAGGCGTCAACGAAAGCCGGCAACCGCTCCTGCCGGCGCCAACATCAACAACGCCAGTACACGGAACCTCCCCCTTACAGTACGGAGCACGTCATTGCAGAACGCAAGCCGACTCGTGCTGCAGCTCGCCGAGGCCGCCCGCCGCCTCGACCCCTGGGCGCTCACCAACGCCTTGCGGGCGCTAGCGGAGCACGAGGAGAAGAAGAAGAAGACCGGCGGGATCGCCGAGCAGCTGCGCCGCCTGATCCCGCACGCCGGCCAGGATCCAGGCCAGCACAAGGCACTCAAGCACCTCCACGAGCGGACACCGCGGTTGCAGCTCGACGACCTGCAACTGGACGACCACGTCCGGGAGACGTGCGACGAGCTCATCCTCGAGCAGCTCAAGGCAAACACGCTCGCCGAGGCAGGACTCGCACCTCGCAACCGCGTCCTGCTCACGGGACCGCCGGGAAACGGCAAGACATCCCTCGCCGAGGGAATCGCCACCGCACTCCGCCGCCTGTTCTACTCCGTGAGTTACGACACGCTGATCGGAAGCCACCTGGGCGAGACCGGCAGCCGGCTGCAGCAAGTCGCCCACTACATCAGCTCCTACGAGTGCGTCGCGCTGCTCGACGAGTTCGAGACCATCAGCAAGGAACGCGACGACGACGACGAGGTCGGCGAGATGAAGCGCATCGTCGCATCACTGCTCGTGCACCTCGAACACCTGCCGCCTTCCACGGTCATCGTCGCCGCGACCAACCACCCGGCCATGCTCGACCGCGCCACCTGGCGGCGATTCCAGATCACGCTCGAGCTCGGGACGCCGGGCAGGAAGGAGCTGACCGACTACTTCGAGTCCCGCCGCCGCAAGGCGCCCCGCCTCCTGCTCGACGCGTCCGCCGCGGCAGAGACGCTCGAAGGAGCGAGCTACGCCGAGGCGGCCGAGTTCTGCGACGACGTCGAACGCCAGCAGGTGCTGCGGCCCAAGCAGGGCCCGGAGGAGCTCTTCCGCCAACGGCTCGCCCGCTGGGCCGCCTCACGCGCGAACCACCCGCAACGCCCGGAACCTGCGCCACATCAATGAACAAGCAACCGACCAACGCAGCCGAGCTGGTGCGCAAGGGGCACATCGGCCTGTCCCGCTACAAGACGATCCCCGTCGCGCTGACCAAGCTGAGCGGCTGGCTCGAGGACGTCGAGACGACCGGCGAGAACGACGCCTGGATCGTGGTCCGGCCAGTCGACGGACTGCCCGGCCACAACATGGCCACCGCCACCATCCGGAACCCGGCGCCGGAAGTCGACCAGCTGCTCGAGCGAATCGGCCGGAACGGTCAGATCACACTCATCGGCATCGCCAGCACGAAAACGGACGGGCATCGCCCTCCTGCGCATGAGCGAGGTCCACTCGATCAACGGCACGCCGGTGGCCGCGACGCGACGGTAGCGCAATGCGAAAACGGCAGATCATCCGGGCGGCGGACCTGTTCTGCGGCGCCGGCGGGACCAGCAAGGGTCTGCGCCGGGCATGCGAGCGGCTGGACTGCGAGCTGGACCTGACCGCCATCAACCACTGGCCCACCGCCATCGCCACGCACCGGGCGAACCAGCCCGGCGCGCGGCACATCTGCGAGCGGCTGGAACTCGTCGACCCGAGACGGGTCGTCCCCGGCGGACAGCTCGATCTGCTGGTCGCCAGCCCCGAGTGCACGCACCACAGCAACGCCCGCGGCGGCCGGCCGGTCTCCGACCAGCAGCGCGCCTCGGCCTGGACCATTCTGCGCTGGGCCGAGGCCCTCTACATCCGCAGCATCCTCATCGAGAACGTTCCCGAGTTCGCCACCTGGGGACCGGTCGGCGCCGACGGCCGCCCGCTGCGACACAGGTCCGGCGAGACCTACCGTGCCTTCCTGCAGGCGCTGCGCTCGCTCGGGTACCACGTCGAGGCACGCGTGCTGACCGCGGCCGACTACGGCGACCCGACCACGCGGCGGCGGCTGTTCATCCTCGCCGACCGGCGCCGGCGGCCGCGGTGGCCGGAACCCACCCACGCGCCGCGATCGGAGGCCGCATCACAAGGTCTGCCCGCCTGGCGCAACGCGCGCGAGATCATCGACTGGTCGATCCCGGGCCAGAGCATTTTCACCAGGCGCCGGCCGCTGGCCCCGGCCACCCTGCGGCGCATCGAGGCGGGGCTCAGGAAGTTCGGAGGCACGAACGCCGAGCCGTTCATCGTCATGCTCCGCAACCACTCGACCGCCCGGGGGCTCGACGAGCCGGCCCCGACCGTGACCACCAGCGGCGCGCACCTGGCCCTGTGCCAGCCGTTCCTGCTCGGACAGCAATCCGGCGCCACCGCCCGCGCGCTCGACGATCCCGCCCCGACGATAGCCACCGGCGGCGCAGTCAGCCTAGTCGAGCCATTCATCTTCGCGAACCGCACCAACAGCACACCCAAGCGGCTCGAGGAACCGCTGCCGACGCTCTGCACCGGGAACCACGTCGGACTCGTCGAGCCGTTCATCTGCGCCATCCGCGACGGGAACGAGCCCAAGCGGCTGAACGAGCCGATGCCGACGCTGTGCACCGGAAACCACATGGCCCTGGTCGAACCGTTTCTGGTCAAGTTCTACGGAACGGGACAAGCGGTCCGCCTGGACACACCGCTGGACGCGGTCACCACCCGCGACCGGTTCGGCCTCGTTACCGTCGACGGCAGGCAGTACCGGCTCGACATCCGCTTCCGGATGCTCGCGCCGCACGAGCTGGCCCAGGCCCAGGGATTCGCGCGCGAGGACCATTTCTGCGGCAACAGGACCGAACAGGTTCGCCAGATCGGGAACGCCGTGCCGGTGCACACGGCACAGGCGCTGTGCGAGACGACGCTGCACCGGGCAAGGCACCGGCACACCAGGACCGCGCCGGCAGCATGACCGGCCCGCAACCCCGGCGACAGCCGCGGGACGGGAAGAAACGGCCACACTCCGCCGAAGACCCCCGTCAGAGAAGAACCACGCATACCGCCACGCCGGAAGGAGACTGCAGCCATGAAATGCGGAAACTGCGGCGCACGAATCGACTGGAACGCCATCCGGCAGTGCCTCTGCTACCGCGGTCCAGTCATCGGCGCCACGCACCGAGAGCTGGACGACGAAGACCGGCGTATTCGGCGCCGCATTCGAGAACGAATGCGCCGCGAGAGCAACGAGGCGTCGAACACTACTGCCGCGTAAGCTCGTCCGAACCCAGGTAGACGGCAAGCAGTAGACGCTGCGCCGCACCAGATCCACCACACGCCGCTCCTGCACGCCAGGACCCGTTCCGGCAACGAGCCCGTAAATCCGCCCCCAACCCTCATGCAATCTCCAACGACCCGAACATGCGAGTACTGCGCGAAGCGCCCCGCCGACCAGGCGCTGTTCACCACGTTCATGCGCTGCGGCGAAGGTGACGCGACGAAGCGCAACGCCCATCTGTGCGACCGGTGCCGCCACCACGCGATACTGACCCTCGATCACATCGGCATGATCGTGGCCTTCGAGGGCGACGGCCAGCTCGGCTGGGACGCGCACGTCACGCTTTCCGAACGCGCGACACGGTCTCTGGCGCGCCGGGCGATGCAGCGCGACGACCTGCTCGTACAGCTCAGGGACCAGTCGGCCGCGAGCCGGGCTCCTGCACCGTCACAGCCCGAGAAGTTCTCCATCCTGCACCAACTGGCCGCCGAAGGACTCGTCGAGAACACGGTCGACCGCAGGGAGTTCTGGCCGGACGACACGGGCCGGCTGACCGCCAAGGGCCAGGAGGCAGCGCTCTTCATCCACGAGCGGCGTCGGGCCGAAGCCGGCGGGCTTCCCATCGACGAATGGAGCCCGCTGTACGTACCCGAGCAGGGAACCGAAGACGAGTTCCGCGAATACGCCGACCGGCAGGTGACCTCGCCGGAAGGCGACCGCTACGACGCCGGCGCGCACCTGATGCTCCGCCGCAACGACACCGGACCGGCCGACGAGTCAGGCGGCGCACCGCAGACACACCTGTTCTTCGACAAGGAGATGTGGATCACCCGGCCGGCGCAGCCGATCGGCTACTTCTTCTTCGAGAACATCCCCGCCATCGCGTTCGACGCCGACGACGTGCAGATCCTCGCCGAGTACTACGAGCTCATCCTGACGGTAGCCGGACTCGGCGTCCGATGGGCGGTCATCAGCCCGTCGCCCGCAAACCCGATGTACCTGGAAGGAACAGGACACGGAGCAATCAGGGCCGACGGTCCCGGAAACACGCCGATCGCGTTCGTATCGATCTTTCAGCCCCCGAGAGAGCGGCCAGGGATCGAGTTGCTGCGGAAACGCGCGCGCCAGCAGGACGGCAACAACGCCGACACCCATCGGCGGTAACCGCGCCACCTCGCCTCTCGGACATCGGCGCGGGACCGGAGACGAACCACGAGGGAGAACGGCGAGCAGGCGACAATGGGACAGATCCGGAACGCGACGACAGCCCGACCCGCCGCCACGCCACAGGACTCCGTCCCCACGGTCCCACGCCGCGAACCTGCCGGCCCACAGTACGAGACAGCGGCGGCGCCGCCCCCGAAAACGACAGGGCCGGGGCATCATGCCCGCTTCCTCCACGGATCACCTCGAAGACACCGTCCACACGCGCGCGGATCTCCCCACGCCACAATGCGAGCGCGGTCCAGCCCGTTCAGGCTGGTACGCCCAATCTCCGCACGCGCGCGGATCTGCCCCAGAAGGGCCTGGATCCTCGCGCGCGCGGATCCCCCGACAGCCACTCGAGCGGCTCGTCCGGCACCCGCCCATGCTCCGCGCGCGCGGATCTGCACAGACTCCGGGGCGGACCAGCACGAAGCCGCGACGGAGAGCATCCGCCGGCAGCGCAAACCACCTCGGCCACCTGCTTCCCGACGGACGCACGGTCCAGCTCCGCAAGAAGCCGGTCCCCGGCGCCGACCACACAGCCCCGGATCACGGCTTCAACCCGTCGCTCCTGAAGACACGAAACACGAGTCACCCCGGTCCGGGAGAACAGACCATGACGCATCCGTCCCTCTGCCTTAAGCGTTGGAACCCGCTGAACCTGGCCTGCAACCAGCCCACCGGGAACACCACCGTGACGTTCGACAAGCAACCGCCGAACGAAACTCTCCTGGTCGACATCGACCCGAGCATGGCGAGCCACCGCAACCTCGCCACGCTCTACCGGGCCGCCCAGATCAACGACCTGCTCGACACCCTGTTCGAGACAGACTTCAGACTGCAGGGCCAGCCCTGGTACGACCGCCTCCCGCGCATCATCGCGATGAACACCGAAGCACTCGTCGACCGCGAGAAAATGACCTTCACCTGGACAAGCGGCACTTCCTGGAAGGACCACCCGATACGGGAAATCATGACCGCACTCAGCAACGGGGAGACCAACGCCGAGGAGGTCGACGACCCCGCCGATCTGGAGACGTTCGAGATCGGCGAGAACGCCGTCGCCGAATACATCGTGGTCCAGATCCTTGTACAGACCGAGTACGAAGTGCTCCGTCGCCGGCTGCGCACCGACTTCGGCGTCGGCACCGAGCAAACAACGTCGGCCCACGATGCCGGGATCCTTATCGCGCCGGACTGCACCCTCGGCGTCGAGGCACTCAAGAACCTGATCGCCGAGGCGGTCTTCGAATGCTCCCGCGACGAGAAGGAGGACTCCCACTTCCTCGAAGAAGCGCACACGGCCGCCGCAAGACTGTTGCTCGACGAGCCGGAAGCCACCGCGGAGAGCATCCGCTACATGGCCCGGACCCATCTACGCCACCTGCTTCCGGACCAGGGCGCAGTCCAGCTCCGCAAGAAGCCGGTCCCCGGCACCGACGACTGCGACGTCGAGGTCCGCATACTGCCCGATCAAGGGAACCACTGATGACCCACTCCGAAGAACTCGCCGACGACGCCCGGCTCGTCGACGGTCTGGCCGACAGCACCGAAGACGACCAGTGGGCCGCCGCCATCGACCGCATCGCCTGCCGGCTGCTCGAGCACATCACCGGCATCGAACAGGTCCCGACCCACCGGACCCGCGGCCCCCTGCCGCCCCAACGCCTCGAAGCGATCGAGAAGCTCGTCAAGCACAAGAACGGCGGCCACCGACTTCCGCAGCGTCAACCTCTCCCCGGAGCTGGCCGGCGCCATCGCCATACAGCTGGCGGACTACGCCGAGACCATCCACCGCCTCAAACGCGTAGCGTGACCCATCCACTGCAGGCACGCTGCACCAGACGCCCATGCCCGACGACACCACCGGACGCCACTGTCACCACTGCAACGCCGCGGGCGAGACGGCACGCCTTACGCTGCGCTACTACTGCGCACGCTGCGCCGGCCGCATCGACGGCAACCACCTGTACTTCCGCATCCCGAAGCTGTTCACCTTCAAGGGGCTGCGGACCCAGGCCAACGGCTTGAGGTCCTTCCTGCAGACCGCACGGCTGTCGGCCGCCGGCCGCACCCCGCACGCCCGCAGCCACGGGCGGCTCGCCTCGCTGAAGCTGGCCGCCGCCGTCTGGATCGACCAGTGGTACGTGCTCAGACCCGCCGGCTGGCGCCGCTAGTCCAGGAACACGATGCGCATCAGAGACATCGAGAGCGACGGCTTCTACGCCCGCATCTCCACCGACGAGGCGAACCTGGGCCTGCGCGCCGACCGCGAGCGGAAGCTGACGTTCCAGGCCCTGCACATAGCCGGCATCTGCCCGATCTTCATCCCGGCACTGGCCCGGTTCGCCTTCGTCCCGATGACGGCGACCGACGACGGCGGCATCGAGCTCATCGACCCCGACGTCCTCTTCGGCGGCGACGACGACTGGCGCCTGCTGTGCGACGGGTCCGAGCCGAACTTCGGCCCGCACACGATGCTGATGAAGTTGCTCGAGCTGGGCGGGTACAGCAACAGCGACGCGCGGCGGATCGCCCGCAACACGCTCGTGCAGACACTCGACCGCCAGATCTACGGATCCGCGTAGCCACCCGCCCGCACGAACTCACGATGACGACCAGACTGCCCGACACGCTGCGCACCGAGCTGCCGACGGGGTCGAACGCATCCTCGGCCCGGACCTCGACCTGCAGGCGCTGGCGCAGGAGATGGACGACGCCACCGGGGCGATCCGCACGCGCTCCTGGATCCGCGCCCAGCCCGCCACCGTCGACCAGGTACTCGAGATCAACCGCACGCTGCTGCCCGTAACGGAGCACAAACCCGACCTGACGCTGCCGACCGCAGGCGAAGAAGCCCGGTCTACATGCGCCGCTGGTGGCTCCGGCGCCAGCCCGCAGGCGACGGGCACGGCGAGAACGGCCTCTACGTACACGTCTTCGACAACGACGATCCAGAGGGTCTCCACAACCACCCCTGGCCGTCGGCCTCTCTCCTCCTGTCGGGCGGCCCCATCTTCGAGGACACCGCACACGGCACCGCCATCATCGACAACCGCCGCATCGTGCTGCGCCCGGCGGCACACCGGCACCGGATCCGGCTCCGCCACGGACCGCTGATGCACGACGGATCCGTGGGACGGATCAGTGCAACGACGCTGTTCTGCACCGGAAGGCGCATCCAGGAGTGGGGCTTCGAGCAACCTGACGGGTCGATCAAGCAGATCGCCAAGAGGCAGGAGAGCACGGCGGCCCCGCCGCGGGACTGACGGCCGATCAGCGCGACCCGCCGCACCAACCGTCAACGGCTTCCTACACTGGGAACCACGCATGCGAAAGATTCCGACCCTGTTCGTCCGCAACCCGGAGACGCACAAGATTGAGCCGATCCTGTCCGACGGATGCGAGTGGGTGCTCAAAGCCGACGGCACGGCGACCCGCAAGGTCGACGGCACCGCCGTGCTCATCCGGAACGGAAAGGCCTGGAAACGGCGCGAGGTGAAGCCGGGGCGCAAGGCGCCACCCGACTTCGAGCACATCGAGACCGACGAGACGACCGGCAAGGAGATCGGCTGGGTGCCGGTCCGCACCGGCGACCCGGCCGACCGGTACTTCGTCGAGGCCATCCGGCAGACAGAGATCGGCGCCCCGCCGCCGCAGGGCGAGACGTACGAGCTGGTAGGCCCGATGGTGCAGAACAACACCGAGAACCTCGACCGGCACACCCTGATCCCGCACGACAGCGAGATGCTGCACATCACGGTGCCCCCGCCGTTCGCCGGCACCGACGCCGGACGCGCGTTCGATCTCCTCGACGCGTACCTGCGCGACTTCGGCCACGAAGGGATCGTGTGGCACCATCCCGACGGGCGGCGGGCGAAGATCAAGCGCCGCGACTTCGGCCACCGCTGGCCGCTGAACGAGCAGAAGCGAAGCCGGCGGCGCTGAGACCGGCAACCGGATACCCGGCCGACGGCTGCACGAACCCGGATGCCGCCGAACGGCACTGACCGAGCCAGCCCACCTCCCTCGCCGGACCGCCCGCGATACGCCCGTCGGAACCTCGACCGCGGCTCCCCGCAGACAACACCGCGTGCCGACCGCCACCGGCGCCTCTCCTGCGCCCGGCGGGCCGCCGCCAGCAAGGAACACAGCATGAAGTTCTACGTACTGCAGCACGAAGACCCTGCGCAGACCCAGGTGTACGTCAACCGGGAAGACTTCGACGGCGCCGTCGCCGAGGCAGTCGACACGGCCCGGCACGGCGCACCCGAGGACGAGCGCAAAGAGATCGAACGGCAGGTCCAGGCACGGACGCACACGTGCACTACCCTCGACGAAGTCGACGCCGTCGCGGAAGCCGAAACCCCCGTAGACGGGACGGTCACATGGAGCGAAGCGGGCCGCTCCCACGACGGGAAGCGCCAGGACTGGGAAGACGCCGACTACCGGTGCGGGAACGGGCACCTGTACCGGCTGGCGGCCGACTCCCTGCGAAGCGCCGGGGACGAAACGATGGGCTACGACCAGGGCCAGTTCCACGACATGGGCCTGGCCCAGGCACTGTCCATCGACGGCATCGATCCCGAGGCGCGGGTCGTCACCACGTCGATGGCGAACACCATCGCACCGTGCGAGACCACTGCGTGCGTAGCCGGGCACGTCTATGTCTGCGCCCGAGGGTGGCAGGACTACCTGCAGGCATGCGCACGCGCCAACGGCGGAGTGCCGACGCCCATTATCGGCGACCGCGCCGGAACCGAGCTCGGAATGTCGGCAAGGCAGCTGTCAGCGCTCTTTCCCAGCCTGCCCGAGCTCGTAGAGATCGTCGAAGCCTTCGGCATCGCACCCGAGGACTGGACGTGCCCGCCGACCGAAATCGACGAAATCGAGGGACGCTGGCTCAGTGACCTCGAGATCAGCGCGGAGGACATGGCCATCGTGCTCGAGGCAATCGCGCGGCGCTGCGACCGCGTCAACGCCCTCGTGGCCGCCATCGAGAACTGACGCCGCATCCACGCCCACGAACAGCCCGGCGGGTTCATCCAGCCGGTCGCCACACCGCAGGCGAGCTCCGAATTCCGCAGAGACAACCGGCGCCCGACCGTCCGGCCGCACACTCCCCGCACCGCCGCCACCGCGGCCGAGATCGGACGCGACCAACCGCGAGGATTCGACAGATGAAAGCGACCGCGACCGCCCCGCATCCGCCCGGACCGCAGCACCCGTTCGACGACGCCCCCACCGTCTACTGCTACACGCGGTCGGACGCTATCCGCGACGGCATGCTCGCCGATGTCACCGAGACCGCCCGCGAGGCCGGGTTCAGTATCCCGGTCGCCATCACCGCGGCCGTCCAGGACCAGTGCGTGCGCTGGACCGAGGACGACGCCCGCCGCAATGCGCGGGTCCACCAGGACGAGGACGACCGCCTCTGGGACGTGCTCTGGATGGCAGCCTGCAAGGCCCGCGAAATCGCCCACAACGGCGGCAATGCCTCGACCTCCCTGTTCCAGGTCATCGTCGTCCCGCGGCCCGGACACGGCTGCCAGCGCCTGCGCACGCTCAAGCTCGTCATCGGCCCCGGCGACGCCGGCGAGGCAGTGGCGACCATCATGCTGCCCGACGAGGACTGAACCCGGAAGTCGGACAGCGCAACCCGCGACAGGCACCCGGCCGACGGCCCGGACGCCTGCCGCCCTGAGCCGAAACCGACCTTGGAACCCATCCACGCGACAACCCACTACAACGTCCTGCAGCCGACTGACGGCTCCTTCCTGATCGTCGGCCGGACGAAGAAGGCCCGCCAGATCCTGCGCGACATCCTCGCCGAGCTTGAGTTCGACACCGAGACCGAACCCATCCGCGACGACGGGTCGTACGCGATCCAACGCGACAACCCGTTCGGGCTGGTGGACGTCATCGAGCGCTGCGACGCCCGGATGACGCTCGCCGAAGTCGAGCAGCTGCGCACGTCCAGCGCCCGACGCGCCGGCTGAACCCGTTCGGAACGCGGACTGCGACCACCTGAGCGGAGCGGACGGACCTACCCGGCACTCCGCCCTGCAATCAAAGGACACCGGAACATGGAAGCGACGATTGTGCACATCGACAGGGGCAGGAACGGACTCGTCAGATCGACCTGCGAGGCCGACGACGAGCACACCCTGGCCCGGCGCATCCAGGCCGCAATCGACGAGGCCGAGTCCGAGGGACGCAACGTGAAGATCATGGTCGATGACCAGGTCGGAACACTACTCGAGTCCCACGGGTACGTGAGCTTCATCCCGACCAACGGACCGGAAACGGCGGCCTGAGACCATTCAGATGGACACCAACGAAACGACCGACGTTCCCGCCCGGTACGGACCACCCGGACGAGACCCCGCGGAGCGGCCGAAAGGCGCGAAGCCCTGGCTTCTGACCGAGGCGATGCCGTCGGCCTGGGTACCGCTCTACGCCAACGCGGACCCGTCCGGCCTCGAGGACGAGACAGACTGGCCGCTCGAGATGGCGGAGCGGGCCGAAGCCCGGTACGCGGCCGAGGGCTACGCATTCAGCGGGACCGCCTGCGCATCGAGCGACGGCTGGGAAGCCACCGACGCCGACGGGAACACCCGCCCACCCGAAGAGCCATTCGACGGCACGTACGAGGGCGTATTCGGAAAGCTCCAGACCGTCATCTGGACGAACGCGGGCGTGCTCGAGAACGACCTCGCCGCAGGCAAGCGGCCGTACCCGGCCGACGGCGCCGAATACCTGCTCGACGCAACCAGGGAGAACGCCGTCTGGCTGCCCGCATGCTGGTGGCGCCTGGTCGAGCACGGCGAATGGAAGGCGTCGGACTTCGACGAGGACGAGGACGAGGAACACTGGGGAGCGGCATGCGCCCGCGAGGTGCTCGCCAGGCTGCACGACGACGGCTGGACGCCGCTGCGACGGCTGGAACGCGGTTACGTCGAACGCAACGAGCAGTTCCACGGGTACGAGGGCGAGCTGACCCTGTACCTTGTACGGCGCGGACTGAAACCGAAGGCGATCCCGCCGATCGACAAAGACTGCTAGTCAATCGGAGCGCGAGACGATGGATACGCTGGACCGCCTCCAGGCACTTCACGCCGGGGCCGCACGCCAGCACGTCCACTTCGAGAAGTCCAAGCGGCGCAGAACGGCCCGCTCCAGGTGCATCAACGCCGCAATCGCGATCACCGCCCTGGCCACTGCGGCCACAAGCGGGACCGAAATGCCCACCCCGGCGGCAACAACCGCGTTGGCAGCAATGCTGCTCGTCACACTACTCCAGCGACGACCGCTGAGGACGCACACGGGCGATACACCCAGCAACCGCGGGAACGAACACGAGCGCCGACGAACCGCCCGAGGAGACCACCGATGCCGACGACTCCGCGCAGATGGGTAATCTCCGACACCCACTTCGGCCACGCCAACATCATCCACCACGCCGAGCGGCCGTTCCGCACCATCGACGAGATGAACGAGGCGCTCGTCGCCAACTGGAACGATACCGTTCGGGACGGCGACACGGTGTACCACCTCGGCGACTTCTCCGGCCCCCCGATGAACCGCCGCATCGAGCGGATCGCGGAGCGGCTGCGCGGCCGGATCGTGCTGATCACGGGCAACCACGACCGGGTGACGCCACGCCTCGCCGACACCTTTACGCGGGTGACCGGACCGCAGAAGCTGCACACGCCGGTAATGGACATCCCCGGCGTCGTCCTCAGCCACGTGCCGCTGCACAGCGCCGGAACCGACGAGCCGGGCAGCCTGCAGGTCATCGGTAACCTGCACGGCCACATCCACCAGCGGACGTCGCCGACCCCGCGCCACTGCAACGTCTGCGTGGAGCACACCGGGTACCGGCCGATCACGCTCGAAGAGGCCGTCGAACGACTGGCCGAGCAGATCCGCACCGGACGATCGAGAAATCTCGAAGCAAACATCGAGCGCAAGGGAGCACCAGATGACCGAAGGTAACGAGCACCAGCGCCAGCGCTGGTCGCCATACGGACGGCGCGGCGCCGCCGGGACAATGGGCGCCGACGCGATCCTCGTGGGCGGCTGGATCGACAATCCCGCGCACGCGACGCGGTACGTGGACCTGTGCGCCGCCTACCGCGCGCTCGCGCAAGAAGGCATGGCCGACCGCCTGTTCGACGCCGGCACGGCAGACCTCGGCGCAAGCCTCGCCCGGCAGCCGCAGGTCGAGCACATGGCGGGCGTCCGCATGACGTTCAGCGACCGCGGTACAACGGTGACCCTCGGCGAAGACGAGCCGCCGGCACCCGGCAAGCGCCACGTCGAGCAGCTGTACACCGTGCTGACGCTGCGCAAGGGATCCGACCCGGCGCGGACGATGCGCGTGCCGGCCGACATCGCCTTCCTCGGAGACCAGAGCGAGGACGGATTCGTGCTGGCGCGCAGCAGCAGGATCACCCCGGAGCAGGCGACCGACGCCGTGATGGACATCTTCGGCGCCGAGATCGAGCTCGAAACCGCAGCGAACGGCGAGGAAGAGCCGGGACGCCCGCGCGACACCATCGAGGAGGAGGCCGTACGCATCCTCGAGGACGAAGACGCCGCCACCCTGCGACGGATCCACAACATCACGCGCCGACGGATCAAGCCGATAATGCCCGCGGAACGTGGCGTGTGGATCGAGGTAGACGCCGACGGCCACATCCAGGCCCGCTTCCGGTAGCCGGGGCAGCAACCGGCGCCGGGCGCCCGCCGCCTACCGGACAACCCGCCCGAACCGGGCCGCCTCCCCACCGGGCGATGGCTCCCTGAACACCGCCTGCGCGCACGCCGGGGGCCGTCCCACGCCAGCCTCGCCGCAACGCCACACAGCGCCCCGCCAGCGGTCCACGACGTACACGCCGTCGCCCACGGTCCCAGCCACCTCGTAGCGCCACGAGGCCACCACCGCAGCAGCGGCCAGCACCGCCAGCAGGGCAAGAGCAAGAGCCGCGGCCCGGCCGCCATGCACGCGGCCACGCCCGCTGAAGCGGCGCACCCGCCGCACCCGGCGCGGGGTACGGACCGGCGGCCCATCCCCCGCCAAACACCGGCCTGGCGGCAGCAACGCACGCTCGGACCGCGGATCCGGATCCGGAACCGGCCCGGCGGCAGCATCCGCACCCCCGTCGCCACCCGGCTCCACCGGATCCCCGGCAGGCGGAAGCGCCTCCTCCGCTTCCGCCCCGGCGCCACCCACGTACCCGGCGGGAATCGACCGCGCATCGTCCGCGTCCGCAACGGCGGCCACCGGGGCCTCCGCCGCCTTGCGGGCGATCTCCTCGAGGACGAAGCGGCACAGCGCCTCCCGCGTCATCCCGAGCCGCTCGGCCTCGACGTCGAGCGCCTGGCTGACGGCCGGGCGCAAGCGCACCCGCTGGCGAACCGACCCGTCAGGCGGACCGAGGACCTCGCCGTAACCGGGAACCTCCGAGACGGCAGGCTGCGCTTCGGCTGCAGCAGGCCCGGCCACTCCATCGGAAACCTCCATGACCCGCTCCGGCGCGAGCACTCCCCGCCTGCCCCGGCCGGGCCGCCCCGGCCGCACCAGCGGACCCATGCCCCGGGCCGCCAGCTTCAGCCTCGTCTTCTCCTTCACGCGCCCCCCTCCCCGGATGCCCCGAACTTCCACAGCTCCACCGGCTTCCGCGTCCCGCACGCCTCGACGGCATCGACCCACGCCACCCGGCGGGCGCCAGCGGCAGCCTCCGCCCAGCCACCCACGACCACCGCCCGGAACCCCGGCGGCGCGCTGTCGCGCAACCACGCCGACAGCGCGCCCCCCGCAAACGGCAGCAGGTTCACGAACCCGGCGGTCATCCCCGACGGCGCCGTCCACCCGATCGGCTCCCTCCGCGCCCCGCCCCGCCCCACCAGCCCGGCCGCCCCCCGCCGCGGCCGCCCCGGGTCGAGCTCGACGCCGACGACCAGGCCGGCCTCGGCCCCGGCCGCCTCGACCACCGCGCCGTCGCCGCAGCCGAGGTCCACGAAGCGGTCCACCGCATCCAGGCGCAGCAGTCCCAGGGCGACGGCCAGCACCGCAGGGTCCACACGCCGGAACGGCGCGTACGACTGCGCAGCCTCGCCCCCGCGCCCGCGCGCCCAGCCGACCCGATGCCCCGCCGGCGCCACCAGCCGCCGCCCGGGCGGGTCCGCGACCACCTCACGCACACCGGTACGATACGCAACCGCGGCCGGCGCGCCACCGCCGAGAGGCGCCCGGCGCCACCTTCGAACCCGGCCAGGAACGCGGCGCCGCGAAACCCGGCGAGCCCCTGCCCCCTACGCTTGGACAGTCAACATGCAGATCAAGGCCAACCTCGGCAGCTTCAACGCTGTCTGGGCCGTCGTCGTCCACCGCGTACGCGGCGGCTTCGACCGCGACGCCTTCACCGGCATCAACGTCGGCAAGAACAGCCGCGCCATCGACGCCGGATCGATCATCGTCACCGGCGGCGCACGCCCGCCCGCGCTGCACATCGCCGCCGCCGCCCCGGACGGCGCCGCCGTCCCCGTGCGCCTGCCGCCCCCGGCCACCCAGACGCCGTCGACTTCCTCGAACGCGTCGAGCGCTACGTGCAGGCAGAGCCGGCCCTGCGGCTGCGCATGGCGCTGGGCGAGACCCCGCCGGCGCATCCGGAACGGCTCGCCGACATCGAGCGCGAACTGACGCTGCTCACCGAGCACACGAAGGAGCGCCGCGCAGGCCCGCCGCCCGCGTGCGCGGTCGCGCCCACCTGGGCCGTTGCCCGGGCGGAGCAGGCCGAGCTGGTGCGCCGCCGCGACGCTGCCGCCGCGCTCGAGTACACGCTGGCGATGGTGCTGGGCGAGAACGGCCCGAGCACACGCTACGAGTGGGCCACGCTGTTGGAGCGCGCCGCGGCGGAGAACGCCGCCGGCGAGCTCTCGGCGGCGACCCGCAAGGCCCTGCTGGCCCTGCTGAGCCCGGCAGGAAAGGCCGAGCCGGTGGCCGCACGCCCGGCCCGCCGCCTGCACGAGACGGCACTGACCGGGCTGTACACCATCCACGAGCCGGAGCTTGCGGCCAGCCACCCGAACGTGCGGCTGCGCCACCCGGCCGCCTCGTGGGCGAAGGTGCTCCGCGCGATCGACCCGGCCAACGGCCGCGGCTGCTACGCGTTCGGCGGACCGTTCCTGCAGCGCAACGGTCAGAACGACGTCCCCGTCGGCTCGATCCTGATCACCGCCCACGAGGTCGGCTCGCGGCGCCACCCGCAGAGCGAACGCATGGCCTCGCTGGTCTGCATCGACGCCGACGACTACCCGCTGCGCGTCCCGATGGGCAGCGACGCCAACCGCACCGACCTCGACTTCCGCGACTACGTCGCCGGCTACCTCGTGATACCCGCGATCAAACGCGCCGCCCGCCTGCTCGACTCGCTCTACTCCGGAAAGCCGGGACCGCACGCGGCCATCCGCTCGCGGCCGGACCGCGAGCGACTGCTGATCAGCCAGTACGTCAACGCGATCCAGAACACCATCGAGGTGCTGGAGACGGCCGGCGCGACCGGCGTCCTGCCCAGGGACGAGCTCCGGCTGGAGATAGCCGGCGCGAGGCGAACCTGATCTGCATGAGCCTGGAAGAGATCACGATCGTCGTCGGTTTCACGGCCCTGGTGCTGTACAACAACCACTGCACCAGAGCGATCATCCGCGTCATGGAGGGCGAACGGAACCCGCGACGCACGGACCCGTCCGGAGACGAGCGATGACGCTGCACGAGGCACCCGTCGGAGCCGTCCTCGAACGGCGGAACGCCGACGGCCGGACCGAGACCGTCACCGTCCTGTCCCACTTCTCCAACCTGTTCGGCGCCGGCACCACCTACCGGCACTACGGCTCCGCGACCGTGCTCACCCTCGACGAGACAGCCAACCCGCGCACCCACCCGGAAGCCGCCGGCGCCTGGACCCGCATCGACGCCCACTGACGGCGACCGCCGCCCGGCGGGACCGCGCCGCTTTCCCCCTCGGAGGAACCACGATGAGCTTCACCCCACCCAGGGCGCGCTGCGCCTGGGAGATCTTCGTCCACGGCCACGAGAACGAACCCGGACAGCCCTTCGCACGGATCGCCGAGGCCGCCGATGCGCACGACGCGCTGGACCAGGTCAAGACCGACCTGAACGGCAGCCCCGAGGACTACGACCGCGACGCACTCGCCCCAGCGCTGGTCGCGGTGCCCGCCAACGACGCCACAACCGCGGCACCCGAGGCGCGAACAAGGCACGCCGGAGATTCCTCCCGATGAACGCAACCGCACCCGACATCGCGCAACCGCACAAGCGCATCCAGGACTTCGGCGAGCACATCCCCGGCGCCCGCAAGGACCTGCTCGGCAGCGACGTCGTCAGCACCGTGCTCCGCGGCGACCTGCCCCGGAAGCTCACCGAGGCGTGGCCGGCGCCGCCCTGGGAGAAGCTCGCAGCCGAGCACGCCGCTGAAGGCCGCGACCCCGATGAGCTGGCCTTCCTGCGCGCGGTGCGCGACCACCTGCGCACGCGCCACGGCTGGCGCAACGAGCACTGGCTCTGCCGCCCCGGCCAGGACCTCGGCGGGCTGCTCCCCATCGCCCTCGACGTCATGCAGGGCGAAGCAACAACCGGACAGGGCCTCGCCTGCGTCAAGGCCCTGACCAGCGAGTGGACATCGACGTGCATCGCCCACCTGACGACGCTCTACCGGCACGCCGGACACGCACGCGACCTCGGGACGCTCCGCTGCTTCGAGAGGAACGCGAGGTGGGAGATCGGCAAGCCCGTCACGGGCCGAAGCGGCCTGTACCAAAGCCTCGTCTCGGGCGCCACGGTAGCCGAGGCCGCGGCGAAGCTGCCCGAGGTACTCGCACGCATCGAGACCAGAACGGCGGAGCGCAATAGGACCGGGTCCGGTCCCTCGCCCTACAGCATCCGCTGGGTCCGCGACCGCGGAGAGACCCTGCCCCGGTACGGCGTCTGGCGGCAGCACGCCGGCCGCTGGGTGCGCGTCTACGAGTGCGCCGCCCGCGGCGAGCAGGAGGCCATCGCCGAGGCCCGCGAGCGCATCCGCGACCACCGCGACGAGCTCGACGCCTGGTTCGAGCGCTGGCGCACGGTACCCTCTGCCCGCAACGGCCGGGACGAGCCGCGCACGCCCGCCGGCGAGGCCGGCACCGACGAGCCGGACGAGTTCACCAGGCGCTTCGCCTTCCGCGGCGTACAGTTCGGCAACTGGGTGTCGGCCGCCCGCCGGCGGGCCGACCTGACCGACACCTCCCAGGGGTTCGAGGACCTGGCCGCTGTGCTCGGCTGGCCCGCCCGCGCGCTCTCGCTCGGCGGCGCGCTCGGGCTCGCCTTCGGCGCCCGCGGCCGCGGCGGCCCGCAGCGCACCCGCGCACACTACGAGCCCGCGCTGCGCGTCATCGCCATCTCGAAGCCGGCCGGTCCCGGCGCGCTCGCCCACGAGTGGTTCCACGCCCTCGACCACGAGGCGTCGCGGCTGTGCACCCGCCAGCGCTACGGCTACGCCACCGAGACCTGGCCGGACGCCGAGCGGGCCGACACGCCGGCCGGGCGGCTGGCGAAGGCGATGCACGCCTACGGCTCGCTGCTCAAGAGCCTCGGGCTCTTCACCCGCTCGGCGAAGCTCGACCGGCGCAGGCCGAAGACGAAGCCGTACTGGTCCACCACCCGCGAGCTGGCGGCCCGCGCCTTCGAGGCCTGGATCCGCTGGCGGCTGGCCGGCATGGGCATCCGCAACGACTACCTCGTCAACATCGCGCCCGCCTCGCGCTGGACCGCGCCCGACGAGATGGAGCTCGGCGACCCGTACCCGACGAAGAACGAGATGCCCGAGATCGACAAGACACTGTCCAAGATGGCCGACGCCGGGCGCGGCCTCATCCCGCAGTGGCTCAGCGAGCCGCACGAAGACCGGCCGACCGGCCTGTCCGCTGCAACGACGGCATCCCGATCCGCGCGTCCCGGGTTGCGCCGCCGCTGATCGACGACCCCCGCGCTCCGCCGGCAACACCGGCGTTCGAGCACGCACCCACCACGAGACAAGAAGGCCAGCGATGTCCCCCGAGGCCCCGCCATGAACGCGAGCGACGACGGCGACCTCGCGCCGCCCACCCGACCCGCTGCAGCGGCTGCGGGCGCACGTTCTACTCCACAGGCACGCGGCGCTGCATGCGCTGCAGGACCGCCGCGGCGGCCGACAACGGGACGGCACCGACCACGCACCGGCCGAAGACCGCGCCGCGGATCGTCATCCGCACCTACCCGGAACGGTACCCGACGACTTGCCGGCCGTAACCTGACGGGAGAGAGCATGCCCGCCGAACCGCCGAGGCTCTCGATGACCGACCACCACGAACGACGCACGCCGCTTCCCGGCGATGACCGAGAGGGCTGGATGATGTTCCGCTACGGCGGACCGCTGCAGCTGCTGGAGCTGACTCCCGAGCAGGTCGACGTCCGCGACATCATCCACGGGCTCGGACAGATCAACCGCTTCAACGGCCAGAGCGCCCACCCGATCCCCGTGCTCTGGCACTCCCTGATGGTGATGCAGCTGTGCGCGGCGCACGACCCCGGCACGAGGCTGGAAGCTCTCTTCCACGACGCCGGCGAGACGTACGTCGGCGACTGGATCCGCCCGCTTCGGGGCGTCTGCGGAGAGCAACTCGTCAGGCTCCGCGAGACCATCCAGGAAACGGTCTTCGAGGCCGTGGGCCTCCCCGGCCGATCCGCGAAGCTGTCGGTGCCGGTGCACCGCGCCGACGACCTCATGCTGCGCTGCGAGATGGAATCCCCGTGGGGCTACGGCCGGATCGTCAGCTGGTACGAGCCGCCATCCGACGCGGAGCGAACAGCAGTCCAAGACACCATGGCCGAGATCGGCGGCCCCCCGGCAAACGCATTCGACCGCGACCGACTCGCAACGCGCTTCCTCGAGCACGCCGACCGGCTGGTTGGCGCCGACGCGCCGATCCGCACCTCCATCGACAAAGCGAATCGACGAGCTGACCGCAGCGGATAGTCGATCTACCCGGGAAAAACGCCTATCCGGAATCGTTACTGACCGATTCCCGGTTCCGCTCCACGGCGCGGACCGCCACGCACAGACTCCACGGACACGGAGGCCCACGAGATGACCGACAGCAAGACGCCCACGACACCGGAACCGCACCTCGAACTGATACATGTCCATCACACCGAGACCGGGTTCAGCGCCGAGCACGCCACCCTGACGGCGCTGGCCGGCTGGATCCAGCAGGAGGTCGATACGCAGAACGCGATCGCCGACCCGGCGCCCGGAGAAGTCGACGCCATCGAGAACCCGTTGCACCATCTCCTCGAGGACGAACGCACGCAGATGGTCCGCCCCGCCGGCAGGATGGAGCTCGTCGAGCTGCTCTACGCCATGAGCAGGAGCGAGACGGCCGGACCCGACGAGACCGACGAGACGGCCGCCGAGCACCTGCGGAAGCTCGCCGGCGAGCTGGCGACGACGATCCGCTGCCTCCACCACGTCCGCGAGAACGACTACGTCCTGTTCGTGATCGAGTAGACACCGCCACGCCGGCCACAGGCCGCGGCGCAACCAGCCTGCAGGATCCGCATGCGAATCGAGATACACCGCCACCGCATGGCGATGTCCCCCAACGACGACGGGAGAATCGCCGTCGGCTACGACGTGCTCGTACCCGAGGAAGACGTCCTGCCCGGCGCGCAGGGACACATCCGAATAATCCTGTCCCCCGGATTTCGCGAGTACCGCACCTACGAGGACGCAACATGGGTCACCGACCTGCCACGCGGGTTCGAGCGCTACGCCAGGTGGCTCGATCACGAAAAGGCCGCCCAACGGCAGATGCTGGCCATGGTCCAGGAGCACTGCCCGGAGACCCGCAACTGGTCCGAATGGCCCGTCTTCTGGGCCTTCGTCGATCCTGCCAGCAGTCAGGACACCGTCCGCTTCACGATCGAGCACCCGAAGGAGAGCACACCCGAGAAAACGACGTCCACCCAGGCCGGAACACCGGCCGCATGACGACGCGCACCCCTGCTCCCCGCGCGCGCGGATAACCCACATGGGAGCGTGAACTGGGAGGCGGTCTTCCGCCCCACTCCTTCCGCGCGCGCGGATAACCCCGGCGCCTGACCACCCTGAACGCGGCACCCCGCTCCGCTCCGCGCGCCGCGCGCGGACAACCCCTGACTCGTCGCCGCTTCGCGCTCAGCCAGCCACCCGCTCCGCGCGCGCGCGGATACCCCCGCATGGCGAGCAACCGACCCATAAGGCAGAGGCCCCACTCCTCCGCGCGCGCGGATAACCCTCCTCCCCCAACTTCGGCCCTCGCCGCCCGCACGGATCTCCCGACCCGGCCTCCGACGCCGCACTGATCGGAACCCGCCGCCCTTCTCCGCGCGGGTGGTGACACCTTCACCGAACACTCCCACCGCGCCCCGCCGCCCATGCAGAAACTGACCGACTCGGCGAAGCTCTCCGAGCAGCTGACCATCGCCAACGAGGAGCTGGCCCATCTGCGCGCCAGTCAGCAGCACGCCGCCCGGGCGGCCCCCGGCGCAACGTCCGGGACCTGGGCCGCCGCTACGCGCAGGCTGCCCCCCGAGGACCGGACGCGCATCGCAGACGCCATCAACTGCGCCCGCAACGTCTTCCGCTGGGCGCGCCGGCGCAGGCGCCTGGAGAACACCCGCTGGCAGCGCGGCCACCCCGGAGGCGAGCTGCGCGCGCTGGCCCGTCTCGTGCGCCGCGCACAACGTCAGCGCACCACCGCGGCGTAGAGAACACGATCCATGAAACTTCCAGACCTGCACACCCTGATCCGGCAGGGCGCCGTCTTCTACGTGTCCCACTCCGGCGGCAAGGACTCGCAGGCGATGTACGCCGGGATCCGCCGGCGCGTGCCCCACGACCGGATCGTCGCGGTGCACGCCGACCTCGGCGAGATCGAGTGGGAAGGCGTCCAGGACCACATCCGGGCGACGATCGCGCACGACCTCAACGTCGTCCGCGCGAACAAGACCTTCTTCGACATGGTGCGCCACCGCGCAGCGACCCGGCCCGACGTGCCCTCGTTCCCCGACGGCGGCCGCCGGCAGTGCACCAGCGACCTCAAGCGCGGCCCCATCTACAAGTTCATCCGCCGCGACATGAACGCGCGGCGCGCGCTCGTCGGCATCAACTGCATGGGGCTGCGCGCCGAGGAGAGCGCCGGCCGCAAGCGCCTCCCGCCGTGGTCCCTCAACAAGACGCTCTCGACCACGAGGCGCACCGTCTACGACTGGCTGCCGATCCACGCGCTCACGACCCGGCAGGTCTTCAGCCGGATCCGCGAGGCCGGACAGGAGCCGTTCCGGGCGTATGCGACCGGCAACCGGCGGCTCTCCTGCGTCTTCTGCATCCTCGGCTGCGCCGACGACCTGGCCAACGGACGCCGCGAGCGGCCGGAGCTGTTCCAGCGCTACCTGCAGCTCGAGCGCGAGACCGGCTGGACGATGTTCCCGGGCCAGTCCCTCGCACAGCGCGCCGCCGAAGGAGATGCCCGCCGGCGGCAAACCACCGACGACACACCATAGACGAGCAGGCGCTCGGGACGGAAACCGCCCCGGCGCCCCTACACTCGCACCGACCATGCCGCCACACCCCACGGCGCACCTGCACCCGCTCTCGAAAGTCGACCCGAGCGCCGAGATCGGCGCCAACAGCGTCATCGAAGCCGACGTCGAGATACAACAAGGCGTAAGGGTCGGCAACCACACCATCGTGCGCAACGGCGCCCTGCTGCGCCAGGGCGCCCGGGTCGGGGACGGATGCGACATAGGCGCCTTCTACGTCGGACGCGACGCGAAGCTCGGCAACGGCGTCTGCATGGACAAGAACAGCAGCGCCGGCGACCATGCCAGGATCCACAACGGCGTCCAGCTCGAGACGGCGACGCGCGTCGGGCGCTACGCGACCGTCGGAAAAGGAACCACGCTCGGGCCGCGGACCTACGTGCACGCAGCAGCCAGCGTCGGCGAGAACGTCACCACCGACAAGGACGTGCGGATCGGCGAGAGCGTCCACGTCGGTGACGGCGCCACCTTCGCAGGCGAAGCCCGGGTTGCGCCCAACGCGCACATCGGAAACCGGACAAGCGTCGGCGAGAAGGCCGAGATCGGCATGGACGCCGGCGTCGGCATCATGCCCGCAGTCCATATCGGGAACGACTGCGCCGTGGGCGACGACACGCACCTCGCCCCCGCCGCGCGCATGGGCGACGGCTGCACGCTCGAAGCCAACGCAACCCTCGAGAACGGCGCCGTCATGGAGCCGGGCTCGACCGTCTGCGCCGGCTCGAAGGTCCAGGCCGACACCGTCATCCGCCAGGGCGAGACGGTGCCGCCCTCGACGCTCGTCAGGGCCGACGGCACACAGCTCCCGCGACACATCGACATCGACGACTACAACTTCCGCGACGGCGGCGACGACCGCGAGGTCTTCATCCACCCCGAGGACGAGCCGCGCGGACTGCCCACGGACCCACCCGCCCCACCGGGCCCGGCCAGAGGCGCCGGCGACGCGGCCGCAGGCCCCGAACACGTCGGCCCGTCGCGCTGAACCGCTGGACCATGCAAAGCGTTCGACCTGCCGCGCAGGCTGGCAAGGCGCGAGTCCACGCGCCTCCGCACCGGAGCGGGAATCCACCGGCGGAGGCTAGAATCGAAGCGATGACCGCCAACGACATGTCGCTGGACGAGTGGGTCAGGGTCGAAAGCGAGCGACGAGCACGAGTGGAGAACCCGGACGCGCCGGCGCAACTGCGCCCACTGGAGGACTTCAGCGACGAGTACGCCGACCCAACGGAGTACAGAACAGTCGACCAGTCGCGGATCGGCCCGAAATCGGCCGCCTTGCAGGGCCTGATCGACGGCGACTGCTGCGGCTGGGTGAAACGGCCAACGACCGACGAACTGTACGAGGCGATGCGGGCCGACGAACCCACCGACCGTCAGAGATC
>MKWU01002476.1_pt1 | contig 27523 bp, 25 predicted proteins | sample 809101 | NCBI WGS metagenome assembly MKWU01 (sample SAMN05860141, study PRJNA318959) | sponge metagenome | host: Aplysina aerophoba | place: Slovenia: Piran, Adriatic Sea, Gulf of Piran | collected 2013-05-07 | reverse complement strand
AAGATTGGACCTATTCGGTGCTTTACTGCGAATTTCGACCAAATTTGCTCAATCTTCGCCTTCTTAGATGCTGTCAGGAGTCAGACTTTGCGTAGCCTTGAAGAAATGAATTCCATCTTCATCGTGCCTATTGAGCAGATTGAGATCGATACGGATTGTTGAGACGACATTCCGGCGATTTTGATTGGATTGTAGCACCTGTACAACGACAAGGAGTTGCTTCAACAGGTGTTGATCTTGATGCGTGAGCATGTGACTCCGGATATCGACCATGACACCGGTCGTCCGGAGATGCACTGGTGGCGAATCCTGATACTGGCGATTGTGAAACAAGGGTTCGATTGCGACTATGCGCGATTGATGGAACTGGCTAATCAACTTAAGGCACTGCCGTTGATGTTGCTACATGAGTTTCATGACGGTCATCGCTATACCGAACATACCCCGAATCCAGTTGATAGCACCATCCCTGTGTAGCGAATACTCAACAAGATTTGTCGTACACTCGCTCGTGCATCGCGCCACCATCTTTGAACTCAACGTCGAAAGCCATTGACGGCGCGCCGCACCGGAACCCAACGCGGGCGCGGCACCCTCTAGCCACGCTAGACAACACCCCAGGCAAGTTGCCAGACAGCGACCCATCAACCAACAGATAGGTCCAGGAAAACAGCTCGTGACACAACTCCCAAGCATGAACTAGCAATGGTGGTATAAACGCCCTTTGCCTCGTTCGCCTCCAATTAGGTGTCATCAAAGTAGCGACACATTCTCACACAGATTTTCGCTGCACTCTCATCTTGATTGTCGCCCTACGTGCATGAGACATCCAGCAGTTCACACTGCCTGTGGATCGTCAACCCATCGAGCTTGGTACGCATCAAATATTTCTGTGGTCACTCCAGGTTACCAACTTTTCGTTCAGGTAATCTCGTTCAACCGTGAGTTCCCAAATCTTTGATGCAAGATGTCAGGGTCGGGTCCATTCTTGTCTTCCGTCCGGGTGCGTGGCGCAAACACTATGCGACATTCTCCCGGTAGTTGTCACTTCCACTGATGTATCTGTGCCGCCTGAATCTCAAAGCGAGACGAAAGTTCAGCAAGCGTATGCTCACCTTCAATCGCCGCTACGTCTACTTTAGGTTTGAAGTCTGGCGAAAATTGTCGTCGCCCTCTTTTGTTAACCACGTTGATCCCCCGTTGATCAAAAGTACGGGTCCAACTCGACTTTAGACTATCAACTCAACTTGTCCCAATTTTCGCGACCACCACTCCACCTCTCCATATGTGTCCTAAGAACTGAATACGAGCAAATGAACTAAATCAGAAAAACTTAGAAATACTTAGTAATACTTAGAAAATCTATGTAAGATGTATTTATTGACATGAACGTATTGATGTATGTTTCAACTCAATACTCTCAGCACCCACAAAACTAGGATTTTTAGGAGAGCACCTTTGTTCAGAACCTATAGCTTGTCCAAGTTCACAACCGAGGAAAGCGAGCTCTATTTCAAATTGATAGACAGATATGCAGAGAATACAGAAAACGAGCTTGTTAACAACAGCATACCCGCACATGCTCGACATCTGGTTGCAACGCTGTTCAAAACCGCAAAAGAAAACGTATCCCTGTATTCCACTTCACTACAACAAACTGTTCAACAAACTGAACCGTTGTATTCGGATTCCAGAATTATTGAATCAGCGCTTGCTTTCCTTCGGAATGCCGATGTGACTCTACGCATCTTATTGACTAAGGAACTTGATGTACTCGACGAACAAGAACCAAAAGATCATCCATTGTTGAACGCGATTAAGACCGATGAGGGTATTCGCGGAAATTTTGAGATTTCCAAGATCTCAGATTCAAAGCTGTCTACGGTTAACCCATTTCTTGTAGTTGACCGTAGAGCCTTTAGGCTGGAAATTGATTCCAATAACTCTCGAGTACGAGCTGTAGCAAATTTCAACGATCCCAAACTCGCGTCCCTAATGACTAAGTACTTTGATCAAGTTTTCCCAAAAGCAAATCCAATGAGAATCTGACGAGATCTACGCTATTTGCCATTATCCTGTTCACAGAGTAGATAGGATTGACGTTGAGGTATTTAGATTCCTATAGCACTGGTTTAGAGCTGGTATTTACGATAAATATACTATTCATTATATGGCGTGCATTATATTGTCAGTTCAAGGGAAATTGCAGTTTAATTGAGTTTTTACACAGACACTAGGTTAGTGCTACTCCGATTTGAATGGATTCACTTTCGCAATGACTCATTTCCCGAGTCTGACACCTCGAAACAAATAGTGTTTTAAAACTGAACGATCAGCTGGATGGTAGCAATGGTCCAACTCACTCTGGACTGGTTGATTTACCGATTGCAACTCCTGCGACAAAGGTAAATATTGGGCCAAACAGTTTGAATGCGTCGGATATCCAACTTCGATCAGTGAACGCACCAATCAAAAGTACTAGTACCAGCAGGATTGCAATGATTAATGACAAGATTATGGATGCGGCATGCCCTTTGTCATCCGTGCCGTAGGATATACCCCAGCGAACAAACTTAAACACCTGCCCGGGTGCACCTCCCTCAAAGAATGCACTGTGTTTTTTTGTGTATTTGTCCGGTGTTAAACGAGATGCTGAATCCGTGGATTCCGACTCGTCAATAGTCGGAGGATCTTGCTCTCCGTTAGTCGGATTGTCTGGCACGCATAATCTTCCGCTCAAAGACCGCGCTTATGATTTCAGGCGGAATCGTTGGTTTAGCTTTTAAGTCGTAATCGTATTGTTTGGCTACGATAGTCCACGGCTCATTCTTTTGATGTGTCATGTTGGAAAGCTGAATACCAGTGTATTTCCCATACACAGCCCAAACACTCTCAAAGAAATCGTTTAGAGATCCATTGTGCTTGGGAATGCCGATGGTAAATTCGCCGTCCTTCATTTCAATTCTCTTACCCAACCGATCGATAGGTCTCCTACCGAAGCTCATGAACTCATAGTACAGGTCTCGAACTATGGGGCCGTGAGGCCATGCTTCTATGTCTTCCGCAAAAAGTTCTGTGTGGTAGTTACCCAAGTACCAACCATGTGAGTAATACACTAGCTTGTTTAATTTCATTTGGTCGCATGGAGGGAGATGTAATTCGCGCCAACTCTTCTCTAGGAACCAGTTCGCTACAGCCATTGCACTGGTTGGATGCAGTTCGTTACCCATTGTCGTTACTCGGTAGAGATATTAATTGTAATCTAGATACTGTTGAATATGTTGCTATTTTCGGCGATATTTTGTGGACAGACTAGCCTTTGGTCGATTTTCTGTACTCGGTCCTGAAACAAGGATAATGTCAGAATGAAAAGAAACGATACAACGATGACGATTGCCACGCTGCTCAGTGAGGTCAAAGCGGGTCGATCTGAGCGCTCAGACACTGACCAATACGGTGTCGTTGGTCCGAAGATTTATTTATGGCGACATAAGTAAGCGCTACCACGAGAGTTCTCTTATGAGGTAATGGAATGCAGTCGAATACCCTTGGGAAAATGGGTGTTCGCTCTTCATCTCATGTCTACCAGACTGAAGGGTGTCGCCAGCATGAAGTTGCATAGAGATCTGGGTATCTCACAGAAAGCTGCTTGGTTCATGACCCAGCGTATTCGTGAGGGATGGGACTATGTTCATGCCATGCTAGAGGGCAAGATAGAAGTAGACGAGACCTTCATCGGTGGCAAGGAAGCGAACAAGCACAGACAAGGAAATTCGTAAGGGACGCGGTCCGGTCGGCAACGAAGTCGTTGCTGGGATGAAAGAAAGAGGGTCCGGCACAGTCATTGCCAACCACGTAAAACAAACCAGCGGGGAAGTTCTTCAGAAGTTCGTGAGACAGTACGCAAAGGAAGGTTCAACCCTCTACACAGATGAAGCGGCTACGTATCTTGGACTTTCCGAGTATGAACACCTTTCAGTCAAGCACTCAGTCGGTCAGTACGTAGATGACATGACCCACACCAACGGCATCGAATCATTCTGGTCGATGTTGAAGAGAAGCTATCATGGAACGTACCATCATCTCAATCCCAAGCACCTGCAACGCTACATCGCAGAGTTCGCAAGACGGCACAACGTCAGAGAGCTGGACACCATCCGGCAGATGGAGGGACTGTTTCACAAAATGTAATACAGGCAGCTTCCCTATGAAGAGCTGATCAAGTAGTCCTGATGTGCAAGAAAAAATCGAAAAAATGCCCCAAAATAGACCGCTTGAAAAGATTGACGCTTCCGCAGAGTAGCTGGCTCAAGCTTTGTTCAAGAAAGCAGATTCAAAGAGGAAGTCGAAGAAATAACTATTTCCAATTGAAAGGTACAGTAGAACATATGGAACATATGATGAATGCTGCAACTACTGCAGAATTTGAGTATATTTTCCTTGCAGATTCTAAAACATCTGCGTCTATACCATTAATCCATGGAGAAATTACAGTCAATGCTATGAGAACAAATGTACCTACAAAGAGATAATAGATAGACATTTTTAATGTCCATGATCTTAACGCTTCACCAGTTGAATTGCTATCTTTTTCATGGGAAAGCTTGGATTGTTTGATTCTTTTAAAGTTCACAATTTGTTCTATCATTTATAACTGCCTCCAGTCGTTGTTTTCATTGCTTATGAAGCCGAACGGTTTACCAGCATTCGGCTTTTTAATTCTAGATGAATTTCTCACATGCAGAGTTCAGTACTAACCAAGACACGCTGTACAGAAGAACGGCTGGAGTCAATATACCCTTGCAAGCGATATTGATATTCGTGAGAACCAGTTTCTTGACAGGAAGATGTATTCTTTGTCACTCAAGATCTCAACCACAACTAGCCCTATCCATACATTGAGGAAATTTACACAAGCTCCAAACAGAAAGGGATATTCACCTGGGTTTACGACAAATCTTGTTTTCATAAATTTCTACAGATCAACCCTGTATTTTTGTTGCTCCTGACAGTAAACTGTTGATTGACTGCTATGTTGTCAAAGCACATGTAAGAACGCTGTCGGCGCTCGGATGGAACGAGGCGGCATGCGGTGGAAGGTGCAAGGGGCTAACGCGATCTTAGCGCTACGATGTAGCATCGAGAGCGGGCCTTTAGACGGTTACTTCGATCGCGTCAGGGAGGTGTTTGCACGCGAACTAAGTGCATTCACTACGAATCCGGTTGATAGCGCTACCTCTGCGTAACGAATATTCAACAAGATTTGTCGTACACCCCTGGTGAGTGAGCACTTACACGCTGTGTTTCACACTGACAATCTGGAAAATACTCTCGCTAACGTGAACACTTACAATCGTCATTCGCGTACCGGCTCTCTAGGTCTTTACAGTCACAGGACATCAGTTTTGTGATTCTCAGGTCTCGATCAAAGCAGACAGTCTAACGAGAAAGTAATCGCAATAGTGTTGAGGGCCAAGGTCCACTGACATCGATTCCTTCCTCACCGTGCCTCAAAATCTCTCCGTTCGACTTGCGTTGGGTAGCAATATACGTCATTGTGCCATCTCCATCCCACACTATTTCGGCGAATTTGCAACAACCGACATCTTCCCAAAACACACCTACCTCCCCTAAGGTACCGGCTTCTGCAAAGGGAATTGGTACGGTTTTAGGCATACGACCAATAGAAGTCAATGCATCCTTTATTGAAGAAGTACTTATTGGCAAAGCACCTTCACTATCCCAATCGTCAGAAAATTCCAAGTATGATCTCATTTCAGTACGAAGTTGGTTAATTGACATTCTTCGTTTTTTGTCCTCCTCATTTACCTTCTCTGCAAATTTAAACACACGTTCCGATGACCCCAACTGCGTAAACCACAAACGTACTTGAGCATCATTTAGTAGCAGCGAAGCTATTTCCTCTGAAAAATCTGAAAATTGAACTGTTGATCCTTCGACTGACACCCAGGCGGGCTTACTTTCTATAAAGACATTTTGAATATTAAAAGACTCAACTACTGGTGTATCGGAGTCTGATTTTGCTATTTTTTAAGTCAACGCTGAGCGAATATAAGTCTGTCCAAAAAAATCACCTATGTATGAGATGTGGTTTGGATTTAGTCTCTGTAATCACGGGGTCACCCTCAAACGAGTCTTTCATATGCGTCAAACTGAGTTCGTAGTTGGTATCTGGTTTTAAGCCAACAAACGTGCAGTTTTCAAAAGGTGTTACAAATCCTGGACTCCATTCCTCGGTTCCAGATTATCTGATTCGGATTACTGATGTTACATTAACGTGCCAACTAGCTTTGATTGTGCCGGCGAATCTAGTTGGGAGAGACACCATCAAAGATTGCCCATTCCACGTTACCTTCGGATAAGACCTATTCCCCGAAATTTGAGGGTCAATAGAAGTATATTCCATTCCTAATGGTCGTGCAATATGCGGGCCAATGATCGCGTCCAAAATGTACATTGATCTGAAGGGGATCAAAAATGGGTGTACGACAAATCTTATTAAATATTCGCTACGCAGGGATGGCGCTATCAACTGGATTCGTAGCGAGTGCCCGCAGTTCGCGTGCAACCGCCTTCCTAACGCGATCGAAATAGCCGTCCAATAGCCTACTCTCAATGCTACATCGTAGCGCTAAGATCGCGTTCGTCCCTTGTACCGTCCTCTGCATGCTAGCTCGCTTCATTCGAGCACCGACAACGTTCTTACATGCGCTCCTCACCTGCGACGAGGTACATGGTAGTCCTTCACGACGACATCGCAGATAGTCCATCCGTGCACGGTTGTTCTACAGATAACGAATCGTCGTCTCGGCGTTTTGCATGGTCGACAGTCGCTTCAACACCCCATCCAACTTACCGCGTTTCAACCAGACCCTGAGTAGCCGAAACTCGTGCGCCTGCTCTTTCTTGTCCTTGAAATTGTCGGCCACGACATCCCCGATCTTTTGTCATTCCCGACTTTAAATGTCGCATTTTCCCAAATTAAAGTGTCTCACTTTTTCCGAGCTTAAATAACCCGGATTTTCTAATCTAATGTCTCTCATGTGTGCCTCGTTCGTGTATCCGCGGAGTCGCTTGATTGGGTCATGCCCGTGTCATATTGAGCGATGCCATGCATCGCCCGATACTGACGCATTCGGTAACTCGGTCCGCGGATGTTGACGATATGACACCGATGCAGGATGCGATCAAGCTTGGCGGTCGTCATCACTTCGTCTCCAACGACCGATCCCCATTCTTCAAAGCCTCGATTGGTAGTCAGAATCGTGGAAGCCTTTTCATGCCTCACATTAATGAGTTGAAACAATAAGCGTCCCGCATGCTCTGTCTGTAGTAGGTAGCCTACCTCATCAATGATCAGTAGTTTCAGGCTGAGTAACAGACGTAGACGACGGGTGAACGTACCATTGACTTGTGCTTGGCTCAAGAACTCCACTATCTCAGCCAACGTGCCAAACTGACACACAGGTGGGTCTTACCCACACCCGGAGGCCCACAGAGTACAAGATTTTCGCGTCGACGGACAAAGTCCAGTTCATGTAAACTCATGATTTGGTTGCGATCAATGCCGGGTTGCATGCTGAAATCAAAGTCCGCCAAGGTCTTATTGTGCGGTAGCCTTGCTGAATTCTTAGCACTTTCTAGACACCGTTGTCGGCGGCGCAGTTCGATCTGTGCATCCAGAAGCGAATTTATGGCACCCGCAGCGCTGATACCACCACCATCCGCTCGTGCCAGTACATCATCGACAGCCGCCAGTGCACCCGGCAATTTCAAGTCCGCTAACTTCGCGCGGATCCGGTCTCGTAAAGTCATCGTCATTGAACCAGCGCCGCATATTCCGATATAGGTCGCTGCGCCACATCCACTGATGGTCGGATGACCGGAGTGGAGGTGGCGGCTACCACTGAACCCGATAGGTATGAACGAGATGCCAAACGACCTAGGCAATGACGCTCATCCCGCTCAAAGCGAATTCAAGGCACTTTTTTGGTACTTCTGTAATGTGTATCAGTGCGTACCTAACGCCTGCAGAGATACTTCCCCTCGCCGAATCCAGTTGATAGCAATACCCAAGATAGATTTACCTTCCTTCGAAAGAGCTACGGCATAGGACTCAAGCTGAGATTGATACTTAGTAAATTCCTGAGTCGGATCATCTACTTGATCCGATTTGTGATCAATCACCCATACACCTTTTGAAGTTTCCACAATCAGGTCAACGGTACCGTATATGACTGACCCGTGTTCGTCTAGTGCCAAGATCGACTGCTCCCGCAACACCGAATTGCCGCCAAAGTGATCCTCAAGCCAGGACTCGAACTGTCCTACTGCAAAGCAGATCTTTTCCAAATCATCCTTTTCGATTTCCACACCAGTAATCTGGGTAATCCTCTCCTTGATATCTGGCCTAGCTCCTAAGATCTCGAAGCATCGGTGGATGAAGGTTCCGAAAACCCTCCCCGTCAAGTCTATACCAACGTCTAATCCCGATCCATACCGCTCAACGAGCAAATCTTCCTTTCGTACTCTATCGGTAATCGCTTCTGTTGTTGAAGGTGCTAGGCTATCTGCCGTGAGCGACTTCGGGACCACACCGACTTGGATCGCGCGCCGACCTGTAACTGGCAAAGCTGAATCCTCCGTTTCGGTATCATCGTCGAAGTCATCTGGAAGCTCAGATAGATCTTCAATAACGGTACAGGTAAATTCCTGCTCACCTACCTGGATACTCTGCTCCCCCAAAGTGATGCCACAACCACCCTTCAGTATCGACCAAAAGGTTGGACTCTTCGATTTTGATCTAACAAGATAACCTGGCCACTCCAGCACGATCTTGTCCCTAGCGCGTGTGAGCGCAACATACAGTTCGCGTCTTGCCTCGATTTCCTCATTAAGTTGAAGCTTTTTAAGAAATCTATCTTTCGTCTCAGACGCAGCGAAATTAGGGGAGTATTCAATGTAGGCACGCTTGAGTAATCCCGACAAATCGTCAAAGTCGCTGTATCCCATTTCGAAGTTTGGTAACCGTGCTTTTATTTCTCGGTCGAGACCACATACCGCAACTACAGGCCACTCCCTTCCTTTGGCACTATGCCAAGTCGTAAGTTGGATGGCATTTTCATCAAATACACGAGCGTCCGGCTGTTTGTCGCCATCTTTTTCCTTTCTCTTGGCTGATACCCAGGCCATAAAGCTTTGGATTCCAGATCCGTGAAAACCACCGCTCGTCAGCGCTTCGCGATTAGCATCCATGAACTCACCCGCCATCGCCAGAAGTCGCAACACATTAGCGCGAGCCTGGTCACCATCTGTCCATAGTGCCGCCTTATCAAATAGACCTAGGGTGTTAATCGAGTCCGCGACCACCGTGTGCATATTTCGCTCCGCTACGCCTTCTGCGAGTTCCCCAAGCCTATCAAGCAATGGATCGTCGATAGAGCCTTGATCCATCAGCTGGGTTAATGCTTCTTGAAGGCTCAAAGACCCCAACTCAGTCACCGCAAGATAAAGTGCCGCGTGGCGGTCGCCAGGATTAGCTAGATAAGACAATGCGTGCCAGACAAGCTGCACTATCCTCGAAGTGAACCAACCATCTTCATGCAGTCGCACCCGTAATCCTTGCGCACGCAGTACTTCTGCGTACGTGTTTAACATCGAATTAGTCGGACAAAGCACCGCGATATCCCCTCCACTGAGTCGCCGAAACTTTTTGGTTCGCTCGTCCTTAATCTGTTGATTGCTATCATTGAGTAGTGTTTTTAACCGCTCCCCCACAGTAATAGCGCGTATTTTGTGCTGATCCTTTTCCGCCTTGCTCGGGAATGACACTATGTCCAGTGGTTCAAGGCGACTAGCCGTTCTCCGCGGGGCCAGTGTGACGTATTCTTCGCCGAATAGACCCGGTCCGATCGCATTGAGAAGAAGCATTAGTCTAGGTTGAGATCGCCAGTTTTGGGTTAAAGGCTGAGTTTCCGCGGGGTGTTGGTCTATCAGGGACTCAAACAATCGAGGATCTGCCCCTTGGAATCCCATGATGGCTTGCTTCAAGTCACCCACCAGAATAGTTGGGATACCGACTGTTTTCAGTTGCCACAACAAATCGAATTGCAACGGGTTGGTATCTTGGAACTCGTCGACAATCAAGCAGTCAACTCGCTGTTTCAGACTGTCACGTACATCGGAACGCGATCGCAGCAACTGACCCGCCATTGCGATCATGTCGCTATAGTCCACCAATCCTGCCTCCTGCTTAGCCTCAGCATAGTGAACCAATACCTCCTGTCCTGCCGAAAAGAGTGCCTGTACATGTACTTTCGCATGCTCTAGAGGACCTGGATGGAGTGGTAACTGATTAGCAGCCTCCTTCACCGCAGACGACAAGGTGTCGTACATTTCCGGTATTTTTGATCTACGCATTGACTGACGTAAACCACGAAGCTTTTCCCACAGATTCCAGTCTGTGTCGAGAGAATCTCCGATAAGCGACCGTTTCAGATCTTGAAAATTCTTGCTAAACGCATTGGCAGCAGTCTTATTGTTTCCATACTCCTGTTCAAGACTTGTGGGATACGCCTCTAGCAGGACCTCTACGCTTTTTCGCAGACTATAACTAAGAGCGTCGGCTTCCAAGGTCGGCCCGTAACTATCAGAGATCCATGCCGCAGCTTGGCTGGCGTATATATCGGAATAGGTCTGCCATCCCAGCGAATGTAAAAGTTCGACGATTCTTAGCAGGTCGTCGCGAAATTTGTCCTCTGCGCTTTTTTGAGTATTAAATTCATGGGAGTAACCGTACGCCGCGAGATTTGATATGACTTCGTTTGCTTTTTCCGTGCTCGACAATGCTTGTCGAATCAACGCATTCTTTTCGTCTTCGTTGAGCAAACGAGGCTGTGGTGATGAACTTGCCTCAAATGCGAACTCGGTCAGAATCCGAAGTCCAAATCCGTGGATTGTGGAGATATAAGCCTGGTCGAGTCGTAGCGCTTCTTTCAACTGTCCATTGTCTAGCAATTCAGTACTAACGCGTTGCCGCAACTCAGCAGCCGCTGCTTCCGTAAACGTTACCGCAACAATCCGCTCTGGCTTGACTATTCCAGCCTTAACCCAATCCGCTAATTGCTGCTGAATCCTGTACGTTTTCCCTGATCCTGCACCGGCGAGAATAACAGTCAAAGATGGCATGGTCACGGTGCTTCCTCCGACTCACCAGCCATAGTAAAGAGTTCAATCAGAGGGCTAGTTTCCAATGCATAAGGTTTTATCCCAGTTTGCTTTTCTAAAGAGTCAACATCACCTTGACGATTTAAACGCACCTCACCGGTACTTACTTCCTCCACCCGTTGCTTGATACCCTCCATAGCCTCACCTGCTACTTCATTTTCCAGAACGTACCATCCAGGGACATTACCAGATTCCGGTAGTCTTGAATCGGATAAGGAAACCTGGTCGTTCAGCATGTAGTAGACAACCCCTGTCTCAGTTGATTTACGAATCCTGTTCAACAACGTCCCTTCTTCGTCCTTCCTTGGACCTCCACTTTCCAGCATTACACGGTAGAGGCTCGCCTGAATGTCATATCCCTTCTCCATTCGTGGACGAATACTCGTCGATTTTGATCGTTTGTAGTCCACCACCAGCAAACGGTTTTCTGGTAAACCTAAAAGCAGGTCTGTCTGTCCATGAATCGGGATCTCGGACCACGTTCCTTGCAACCAGGTTTCATTGGCTAGGACATCTGCGCCTAGTTGCCTCAAAACATCCCGCCATGCCTGTGCAGCTTTAATGGTCTCGGTCGTGAAATTCCGTAGCTCGACCTGCCACTCTGGAGTGAGTAGAAAAGGTGCTAGTGATAGGGTTGCGTCTTGCAACAGAGTACGGACTCGTCCTGGAATCACATCCCTATCCGGCAGTGATTCTTCAGGACGGAATAGACCTTCAAACACCGCGTGTGCAAGAGTCCCTAACAAAGCCGGTGTCGCTGACTCTGGCGTCCACAGGAGAGGTTCTGCCCTGAGGCGGCGAAGCAACCACGCCAGTCGTGAGATCATCAGCGTCTCGAGACTACTCGGGGACTCACGCTTCAGCTGACCTTCGTCGCCTCCAAGTGCCATTAAGTTTCGATCGAAATTCAGGTCTTCTACGAGAATTTCTCGAGGTGACTGTGGAGATGCGCGGTTGGCAAAAGCCAAATGTCTAATTCTCGGCTGATCACTAGCATTGTCTAAATCAAGAATTCGCTCGTCAACGGTTCCCGAACCTTTAAACAACTGGTGCATGAAGACCAAGCTCTCCGAGGGTGATTGACTCTCGCCTCTTGTGTCATGGTGTGGAACCAAGAAAGTAATTGATTCGGCGACAGCACCTAGCTGGCGCTTGAAGCGGATTCGCCGGTTTGCTAGTACTTCGGACGGCGTGCTCACCTGAAGACCAGTTAACTCTCTTATATTTTTCAGATCGTCAACCGAGAACACCGGATCGTTCGCCAAAACCGAAGGGTAATGTCCTTTTGTGAACCCAAGGACGATTAAGTGCTTTACTGGACGCCAGAACTCTTGCGATTCCAGCCACACCGTCACGCCTTCAAGATTGAAATCCGGAGACTTCGCTGACGTAATGAAGTCTGGACTCACAGTTTGACGCAATTCTGTCCAATCGATAGTAGCGTCGTCCTTCAGGATGACTTTGAGTTGCTCTATTGCCTTCTTTGCCTGTAGCACATGCTTTTCAAGATTCTTTCCACCTTCAAGTAATAAAACAAACTGGGACAGTGCATCGACTAACGAGGCTGGTTCGTTATCACCATCCCTCAATAGATTTAGCATTTTTCGTGCTTTCGGTCTGTCTAAGTGCAACGAGCGTAATTGGTAATCACCATCAATCACCTTTTGAGCCAGCCTCGCCCCTTCCTGACGAGACCAAGGCATCAAAGGCGAAGTCAGACAGGTTGCCATTGCCATTATGGGGGTAGGTTCTTGACGACAATACAGAAAGTGAAAGACAACCTCTCGCCCAAGATCACGTAGCCTGCGTTCTACGGGTAATCCAGAAAACGCTATTCCACCAGGCGTACACGCGTCATCCAACGCTCTGGCATACTCGAATCTATCTGGTATGAGCAGACCGATATGAGCAGGTTCGAGATCGGGGTTTTGGTTCAGCATGGTCTGTACCATTCCCGCTGTGATCTCTGCTTCTTGTAGGAAGTCCCTAGTTCCAACCCACTGTACAGATTCGTCTACTTCACTCTTGTCTGTGACGTTTTCATACAGCCTCTCTTGCAGTACATGTAGGCTGCTACCTAGTTTTCCAGAAATATTGTTGCTTAGTACATCGTTCAGAATCTGGGTAAATTTTTCGTCGTACGTTAGATCAGAATTATTGGCGTTTTGATTAAGTTTTTCGACCAGTTCTACTTGCCATCTGGTCAAGTGAGGGCTCACAACACAGCGGTACACACGGATGATATGAAGAGCATCATCAGAAATTGCTGAGAACAGCATTCTCATCATTGATAGTTCTTGCGGCCATTGCCCTTCCAGCGACTTAGCTAGCTGAAAGAGGTCTTTAAGGTGACGTCGTGGTCTGTCAGGTAGCTCATCCAAACCTGTAACTTCGATATCGGCCATAGGATCGGTGGCAGATATGATCTGTATCAATGACGATTTAATAGCCTTGGCGGTTTCTACAGGCGCAACCGATAAGCTCTCGGTCCAGAATGCATCTTTGAACCCTCCCAATGCTTGTCTAAAACCACTGTCGTTGTCATTGGTTGATGCCGGTACTAGGAATGCACGGCACGCTCTTTCTATGAGTTCCGACCAAGTACCTACGACAACCCCAGAAGAAGCACTCTGCTCTGCCAATATTCGTCGCAGACGACGTGCAGCACTACCATCAGGTACCAGAAGAAAATGCAAGATTTGGTTAGTCACAATTCTCCATTACCACGCCACTATTTTTGTTTGCTGAGAAACCAACGTATCGGCTTGTTTTCACTTATCACAATCTCTTCACACCGAACGGTGACACATTCTTAGGTATTGAGAATTTTTCACTAGATTCTATCAACGATTTTATCCAACTGATTTAAAGTTTCGGCTTTCTCAAGATATTCTGAATAAGCATTTAAAGCGCCCTCTATTAGGGAGTCATAGTGAACGATACGAGAACCAGGTGAAACAGATGCCATCATGTTCTTGAGTCGGTTCGGATCAGACGTTTCTTCATCCACAGGTTTACCCACCACGAAGACCACCTCAATGTTTGGGTGGTTTTCTTCTTGTGACACGAGGATTTTTTTAAGTTTGTCAACATACTTTTGTCCTTGCTCTTGTAAATCCAAACTCTTGACTTTTCGACCTACTCTCTTCATCTCGACGATGATGTGCTTCCCTGCATTGGTCCGATAGGCAATATCAACTCGGCTAAGTTTCTCTTTGTCGGTCAGTTCCGTTGTTATTACGCCTTCTTGCATAAGCCGTGATTCCATAAATTCGCTACTAGTTGCTCTTTCCCAGGACGGGTCAAAAAGCCAGAGGTGATCGAAAAGATATTGTTGAAGTACCTTCTCTTTGTCATCCTCATCAACGATGTTTGTGAACGCCCTAATGGCTTCAAGTCGTGATATGACTATGTCATAGTACAATGCTACTTCCAGTGCATCTCGGTCCGCAAGAACTTCAATTAGCTTGTCTACTTCCGTTAGGTTAGAAACGAAAGCCTCTGTCGAACCTCGAAGTCTCATGCGCTCGAAAGCTAAGATTCCATGGCGATAGAGGAGTTTTCGATCATCTGCTTTGTCGAGCGGTAAGGCACTGAGATTTGCGATCATCTTCTCTGCACTATCTCTAAAACCGCTTGGTAATCGATCAAACCATTCTTTCAGTGCAGGTGATTGCTCTTTTGCTTTTTCGGTTTCGTGTTTTTTCCGCCATTCACTCCAGCGCTTCTCTATTTTTGTGAGGCCAATTCTCAGAAACTCCAACAACTTTTCATATCGCTCATCATCCTCCTGTATACGCTGTCTGTCACTGGTCGCAATATCGGGGCTGTCATCTACATCTAGGAAGTCTGCTTCAATTTGACCAGTCAGATACTTGGTATATATTCGACCATCATTGATCTTATCTAGTATGTTTTCACGGTACAAACGTCCTCTGGCAAACCCAACAAAGCTATTCAAGTTGCCAGCATCTTTACTATCTAATTGCTTAGGTCGTTCTGCAGTGCCAATCCAACCGTTGACACGCCAAGCTTCCGGCCAAGATTCGTCGACACCGTTGAGCTCTTCCTGTTCTAGGACCATCGGAAACGATGAAGTTTCATGATGGAACTCTCCTAAGGTCCAAAGAAACTGGATGATGGGCATATCGCCTCTATGCTCAGTTGTTAACTCTTCACCATCAATAGTTATATGAAAACCATAGCGTTGTCCAAGCACTGAAAAACGACGTGCAAGTCGTTTGCGAAGTGCTGTCACTCCTCTTTCTAGTCGTTGTCTCTTTATTTCCCGGAGGATTATCTTTGTACCTTTTTCTGTATTTATTTTGTCTGGAGACAGCGGACGAGGAGAGTAACACCCTTCTCTATCTTCAATGGCAGAATTAATATCATCAACACTCATCAGCATCCCGTGAGCCGTTCCTTCTTTGGCAGTTTGTACTTCAATTGAATTGGCGACCGAAAAAAGTGAGAGTTTTCCTAATCCTTTGCGACCCATCACCTGCCTTCCTTTAGCTGTGAATTTACCAAAATTTGGATCTTCGTGTCTTCGGCGGTAACCAACTCGTAGGTACTTGTCGTTCATGTCCTCTACGGACATTCCTATACCGTCGTCCACGATTTCAATCCATTTTTCTTCAGAATCAAGCGTTATTTCAACGTTTTCGGCGTCCGCATCCCAGACATTTGCAACAACCTCTGTAAGAACTGCAGCAATATTGCTGTATAGGTTAATACCAAGATGCTCAAGTACGTTCAAGTCAACAGTCATCCTGTAAATATCTCTCGATCCATCTATCCTCTTCGTGCTAATGTGTACTTTATCCATGCATCATCTTCTGTACAAATCTTAGAATTAGAGATACCCTCTTAAATCAAACATTCAATTTGAGAAAATGTATTTTTGTATATGGATATTTTAAACTTAATCAAATTCGATTTAGAAGGATAATCAAATGGCGGTTCGCATAAATTCATAGCTTCAGTCTGCGAAGTAATAGATTCATCTACGTTGAAAGAAGTATGCTAGGCAAGCACATTCATGGTAAGCCTTTGCAGGTTTGTGTACCTACGACCCACGAGGATACCCATCACGTTTTCGTGACACGCTCATGAAAGCTCAGTGCAACAATCTCACTTCGTACAACTGTTGAAAGCCAACCAATTTTGAATATGAAGCAATATGCTCCTGCCAATCGCCACACCCAACTTGACTGGGACAGCATTACCAATTAGCCGACCAACACGATTTCGATAGATCCGTTCATCGTCTTTCACGAATTTATAAGTTTTCGGAAAACTCTGCAGCATAGCACCTTCGCGGAGTGATATCGCTCGATCCTGTTCTGGATGGCCAAATCGACCATTTCCAAACCCAAAGAATTGAGTTGTTAAGGTCGGCGATGGAGTGTCCCATCCCATCCGACCGTAGACACCTGAATAAGTCTTACCCAACTTTCTTCTATGACACGCAGCACGGAGTGTTACATCCCAGTCCCTCCAGGTACCGCCTGGTTTAGAGGATCGAATGCGTGAGAGATTAAGAGAGGAAAGGCTACTAGACTGATGAAGTGGATCAGTTCCACAGACATCACCAGCGGATAAAGGACTCATATCTCCTATCGATTGCCTCACAGTCAGTTGTAGCGTTCCCGGCGTAGTTGGGGGAATCAGATCAATTGGGCCAAGTGTTGAGGCAAGCAACACAATTCTCTGTCGGTGTTGAGGAACACCGTAGTCAGCACAATTCACTACAGAGTATGAAACTTCAAACCCTTCGTGTTCCAAAACCGCTAAAAAGTCATCAAATACTTTATGACGAAGTAAGGGTGGTACGTTTTCCATTGTGATGAGATGTGGCCTGGCTTCTCGTATGAGTCGCGAAAATTGTTCCAGGAGATTCCAACGTTTATCGGCGGGTGAGGACCAAGTTCGGCTATAGGCGGAAAATGGTTGGCAAGGAGCACACCCTGCTAGTAGCTTGAATGGTGCATCATGGAAGTCTCGGGGTAAATCATCTGCACTGAACTCTTCTATAGGTTTTAGTACAAACGAAGAATCGTTGTTTTCCGAATACGGATATTCACAGTCAACATCTATATCAATTCCTAAGGACATGGGAATACCAGAGATTTCCAATCCTCTAGTTAATCCCCCAACACCACAAAAGAGATCAACACCTCGGATCAATGACGAAACTTCGTTCAACATAACTGTGCTATGAGATGGATCTAGGCCGTAGTCTAAAGGGTACTAAGAGAGTACGCATTGCGGTAACAAGGATAATCTCCCGGCTGTGGTGTTTTTGTGCAATTTGAGGTATTCCATCGTGCCGCTGTTTACTACCTTCGATTTTCTGGACTCGGTTCTGACACAAGGATATTTTTAGAATGACAAAAAAAACAATAAAGTGATGATCTTTTAGCTAGTGTCTGTGTAAAAGCGCCATTGGATTGCAATTTTCCTTGAATTTACTGGTGTCACAGGGTAATAAGCTACCATCTGGCGCTTGAAGATGGGATGAATTCTCTGCTCTGAAGTGTTTTTCGATGAATTTTACCTGATCTTCGCTGTTTAACTATTCGTCAGGAGTGCAATCTTGCGAAGTTCTGAAGAAATGAAATCCCTCTTCATTGAGCCAATTGAGCAGGTTGTGATTGATAAGGGGAGTCGTGACGACATTCCTGCGTTTTTGGTTGGAATCCAACACCTGTATCTGAACACCGAGATTCGTGAGCAGATCCTGAAGTTGATGGAAGAGCATGTTGCCGTGGACTGTGATCATGACACTGGACGACCGGGGATGAACTGGTGGCGGCTACTGGTATTAGCGACATTGAAACCGGGTTTGGACTGTGACTATGCTCGTCTAGAAGAATTAGCCAATGAACACCAGACGTTGTAGCAGATGTTGCAGCATGAGAGTCATGACCATCATCGCTAAACCGAACGAAACGTGTGTCCTTTTTCTACCTCACCGAGCACTGTGGCTCGAAGGTCATCACTGTATTGTTTTCTTTTCATTCTGAAAATATCCTTGTTTAAGAATGGTGTCCACGAAATCGATCTAAGACCATAAAGGTGAGAATCAAAGTAGAGGACAAATTGAGCAACCAGTAATAATGGAGCTAAGGACTAAACGTCAAGACTCAAGCCTAGGTTCTTCCCGATCAAAGAGACGACGGGCATCTCGTAGAAACATGCTCGCCGCTCATGAGTATGAGTCTGCGATCCTGAAAATCTTGGATGAGCACGGAGGATCTTTATCTGCTCGAGACACTATTGATGAGGTGGGAAAGAGATTAGCAGAGAAACTCACGAAAACAGATAGAGAGCGTGTAGCATCTGGTACTGTCAGATGGCATGCAAGAACGCAGACCGTGCGTATAGGCTTAATTAAACGTGGATTGCTAAGAACAAATTCACGTAAAGGAATTTGGGAAATTTCTGAAGAAGGTCGGAATCGTATCAGTACGTCTTAATACGTAAGCAACGGATTTCATGAGTATGGAGATAGTAGTAAAAACGCAGATAGATTCTTTGTAGCCACGCAATAGCTACATTGTGTTCTACCGGGAGGTTCACTTTAGTCGCACAACAGCAAACGTCCCGTTAACTAACTTTACAAAAGATTGGATAGGAGATTAAACGACATTATGAGTTCACTGACACATATTGATAAACTATTCTTAGAACGGATATTAGGTATGGGTGGGGGTTACGTACTGCACTACTCGGACCGCACATTCGGGGAGTTTTTTCGTCACCACGGAGTTGATATTCATGCGATAAAGTACCAGACTAATGGAACTTCAAAAGCAAAAAAAATGCGAACGTTTTGGGAAATAGAGAGTGACAGTCGAGTCGGTCAAGTGATATCTGACATGCTTGATGAGCATGAGGCCCACTGTCAGTTAGGGGAGGTAGAAGTAGACACTACCATTCTTACAAAAGTCCGAGAAATTACACATAGACTGACTAATAATCATAACGTCGTAATGTCTTCTCGGAGCGTTGACGATTTTCTTGCTCGCGAATTTACGATACCTGATCTAGAGAAACTACCTGTTGACCTATCAATCTCTAACATAATTCGGAGCCGCCTTGATGAGGCACAGAGTGTCTTGCGTGTTGGCGCATGCCTTTCAGCCATCATCCTGTGGGGTAGTGTACTAGAGGCAGTGTTACTCGGGTCAGCTCAAGAGGATCCTGTGCGGTTTAATAAGGCGAAAGCAAGTCCAAAGACGCTCGGGACTGTGAAGCCATTTAATAATTGGAACCTCTCTCAGTTTATTGATGTAGCTTACGAGATTGGGATCATCGGACCAGATGTAAAGGAATTTAGTCAAGGACTGAGGGAGTTCAGAAATTTCATTCATCCGAAAAAACAGTTGGAGTCGAATTTCAAACCAGATGATCACACAGCAGGTATATCTTTTCAGGTGTTGAAAGCAGCGTTAGCGGATCTGACAGGAAATCGGGGACAAGAACGTGACCAAACATAGCAAAGTCTCTGCGTTAGGAAAGTTATTTGACCATGTCGCAAGTGGTGTAGGTAGTATTGCTGGACCGATGTTAGCGACTTGGCGAGCCAAGAAGGAAGTAGAAGCAAATTTAGTCAAAGCAGAAGGCGACTCTGCCGTACTTGACATTCGAGTCAATGCTCAAGCTAAAGCAAGCAAATCTCTTAATTCTGAAATTCCGGGAAATCTGGATATCTCACACAAAATACAAAAGAGGACTCAATATCAAGAGCAAAAAAGGCAACAAAACATTGAATCTATAGTAATGCAAGCAGCCGACTACCTAGGTGATCAAATCGTTAAAAACCATGATACAGATCATGACTGGACAGCCCGTTTCTTTAGTGAAGTACAAGACGTATCTAATGAAAAGATGCAGGTCCTGTGGGCTAAGGTTCTCGCAGGCGAGGTGAAACAAACAGGATTGACTTCTGCGAAAACATTAGGGGTTATAAAGAACCTTAATCAAGAAATTGCAATGCACTTTTCCAATCTGTGTTCGGCTTGCGTATACATAAGAGATGACGAAAAAACAATCGATGCGAGAGTTCCTACACTAGGAGATGATCCAGGGTCAAATTGCTTACAACAATATGGTTTGAATTTCCATGTACTCAATATTCTGAACGAACATGGATTGATCATTTCTGACTACAACTCTTGGAGAGACTATAGGTACGCAATAGGGGTTTTCAATAACAAAGCACAGGTGATACGCTTACCTTTTGAATTTCAAAACCGCAACTGGGTGTTAATACACGATGACGAAAATGAATTGAACAAGGAATTTAGACTCCTTGGCGTTGCCATGACAGAGTCTGGTAAGGAACTATCACAGTTCGTGGAAATAGAACCTATGGTCGAATACTCTCAAGATCTGAAGCGATTTTTTCTTACAAACAAACTGAAAATGACAGAAGTCGACTGATTTGGCACTCTTTAAATGGTCTGTTTAACCTTGGTCGTGAGAGGTCACCCTTCAATTAGGTCGGGTCCGAAGACTTGTCTAAACGCATCTATATACACTCCTGCTTACACCGATAACAGTAGTGAGGCTTAAATATCACCCAATGTTACAAACCGAACGCAATATGAACATGCTGGTCTTGTACCGATTTTCGCCACACTATCTGCATTCAAAGTTTGGTCAGCACGAAGAGGGAGTTACATGAAGGTGATCGGTTTCCGTTGTAGTCCGACGTGCGTTCGATACGCGATCGTAAAGATCGATGCGAGCGCTACCAAAGTCAAGCTTCTAAATGCATCAGGAGAAAACAAGCTCGACTATCCCAATGGTACTGATGAGATTGTCGAGAAACTCGTATGGCTTAGCAAGGAACTTGACATGTTGAATCACAAACACAAAGATATTGATAGAGTCGTGATCAAAACCAACGAATACACTAAAGACACTAAGTCAAAGAGGATCACAAGTTACACGGAAGGCATAATAATGCTTGCCTTCGCTATGAGTAGTGTGCCAGTAACGACAAAAACCTATACAAATTTAGCGACTTCAAATCGCGAGGTGAAGGTTCATGCTGAAAGTCGGGTTGGTAGAACCGAAAAATATTGGAACTCTCAGATGGCCGATGCTGTTATCGCGGCTTGGTCAGGTAGGAGATGAAGTTGCATGGTCTGCCTATCAATCTATTGCCAGGTACCCAAGTATATAAGTACACTCTCGATAGGAAGATAGGTGAGGGACAGTTTGGCGTGGTTTGGCTTGCTCACGACCAGACGATCAAAATGGATTATGCTGTCAAATTCTTAGATACCACGACAGCATCTATTGGAGATTTATTAAAAGAAGCGGAAGTTGGCCACCGAACAGGACACGAGAATCTTGCGTCCGTTCACTTTGCCGATGTTGTCGATTTTCAGGGTGATAATCTAGTCCTCGTTGTGATGGATTACTACAGCAGGGGTAGTGTCTTAGGCGAAATTTGCTCAGGCAACTTCGTACCAGTTCAGACCGCCGTCTCTCTACTCACCGATATTCTTCGAGGTCTTGAGTATCTACACGAACAAAAAGTTGTACACAACGATATTAAGCCAACAAACATCCTCATTAGTAACAAGGGTGAAGCTGTCTTGACTGACTACGGAATATCAGTAGCCATCCAAGGTGGAATCTCTGCGAAGCCACCAGCTGCATATATGCTACATAAAGCGCCTGAAACCATCTTTAAAAACGAAGTTAGTCCAAAGTCGGATATTTATCAAGTAGGTATGACTGCTTTCCGGCTAATCAATGGTATTGGACTCGTTCGAGATAAATTGAACACACTTGGTAGCGCTGAATTTAAGCAACACATCAGAGGCGGTAAATTGATTTCCAATAACGACTTTCAACCATTCGTACCGAACCATTTGCGACAAATCATCAAAACGGCAATTAACGCAGATCCGGATCAACGATTCGGTTCGGCACAACAAATGCGGCGCAAATTAGAGAAGCTCACTCTGCATGGTTCATGGACGCAGGACGAAGCAGGAGAGTTTAAGGGTGAAGATGCGAACAACGAGTACAGATTTGAAGTTCATCCCATGCATGGTGGGAAGTTCAATTTCACCGCATTTCGAAAATACAAATCTTCGAGGAGGGAAACGCGCTTCACCAAATACTGTTGCAAGCAACTTACTGTACAAGAAATCCAAAGAGCGAAGAAGAACTTTATGTCTGCAGTGGTGGTAGGTAGCCATTAACTTTTACGCCAGAAACCATTGAAGACCGCAGCACACTCATTCCTGTCAGTTCTAACTTAAAGTATCCCATTCTTCAAGATTACCACTACCTACATTTTTAACCCTTTCAAGTCTCGATTCCCAAACTTTTTACCTGAATCGACAAGGGTCAATGTAAGATAAATTCGCGTCAACTAGCCTCGCCGGACAGAATCCCCCAAACCTGCTTGTATCCTGCACCTGAAAGCGAAGCACCATGTGGTTTCACACCGTCCCAGTCCTCCTGAGTCAGCTCCTTAAGAAATTCTCGCGCCTGTCCCACGGAATACCTACTCTCGCTCTCTTCCTTCTCGTTGCGGTAGCGCGTGCCTAGTTCTTCTGCTGTACTCCTAGGGACAGAATTCATACGCATCAGTACCGCATCTTCACTACTTACACCGTGATAGACCATGGCTGGAACTGCATTGATTCGACGTTTGTCTGCTTCAGGAAGCTTGTCAAAGTCAATTCCCGACAAGCGGCTGAGTGCCGAAATACCCCAAGTTCCACTGTTAACAATGGTGCGATAAATCGCTCTGCATGCCTCAGTAATCGCTAGGGTGCCCGTATCGTCCTTTTCTCGACTGAAATACTTCCTTGCGATCACATCTAGGTTCTTTCCATTCACCCAGTCGTTGGTAATGTCAGACAACTTATTGTGACAATCTCTTCCTCTGCTCAATCCTTCTAAATCTTGCTTAAGTTGCGGTACTTTCAGCATAACTCCATACAAGTCAGCCATTCTTCCTCCACTACCGAATAAATTCTCAGGTGTCCATTCGTCAGTAGTGAGCCGCAGTTTCAATTTACGCATCTCCTGCTGTGCCGCTTTAACACCCTCTGGCGAAAAACCAGTCGCGTCAGCAAACTCAGCGGTGCCTGATTGCATGGAATCTAGCGTATGTGCATAACTCTTAGTAGCCTCCAAGAGAGCATCTGCCATCAGTCTCTTTCTTGGGTTATTTCGCATTGAGGTGTATCCGTAGGTCTGCCTCAGTAGTCGCTCAGAATCAGCGAGCACCTCATCAAGGTTTTTCTTCTCTGCCCATAAATGGGAGATGTAGCAACGAAAATCTTCCCACTGATCCTTCCAAATAACTTGTGATAAGTGTGCTAAGTCTTCTTGGTCCGCCAGTTCATCAAGTAGCACCTCAAGACGGGACACGAGTGCACCAGTGCCGTGACTGAGAAATTCAATCAACTGTCTAGGATCATTCCCTGCTGCGAGACCGACAACCCCCACGCTATCGTGATTGATCCGTCCTGCACGTCCAACCAGATTCCAGAAATCTCGAGGTGAGATCTCGACTGATCTCTGCCCAGACGGAACAAAACGAGTAGATAAGAACACCGACGACACGGGAAAGTTGATTCCCTGTGCGATGGTAGACGTAGCACAGAGAATGCGAAGACTGCTTGATTCCGCAAGCCACTCCATGAGGGCACGAACCTCATCTGAAAGACCTGCATGATGTACTCCAACTCCCTTCTCAAGCAAGGCGATCAATTTGAAGTCTGGACTGATTTCAGTCCGCAAAAAATCTTGAACTAACTGAATGTCGCCTGGCACTCTAGCCATCTCAGGCAAGCTCTTTGCCACTTCCTCCGCCATAGTCCATACGCTGCGAATGGAATTAGTCACCACCACACTCGTGCCTCTTGCTGACATGGCAGCACCCATGGCGGCGGTCTGTATCGCTAGACCGCTCTGTTTACCCCCTACGAGCACTCGGCTTTTCGGGACATTGATAGGCTTCACGCCACCAACTTGGTGTATACCGTGAAGCTCCATAGCCTTGTTGGTAGTTGTCAATGTCTCAAACTCAAGCCGCCAACCAGCACGCTCAGTGTTATCTGCTACCGCCCGATAAAGGCCAATGATGCGCTCATTAGGTTTCCAAGGAATTGTGCCAAGACTGATTGCTTTACCTGCGTTGATGTCGTCTGCTAACCAGCGAGCTATCGACTCAGATCTTTCTACGTCCGGCATCAGCAACAGAAAATTCGCCTGGGGACAGTCCTGTTTAACTGTTGCCAGCAACAATTCGATGCGTAATCCCCGACCAGTCGATTCCAGATTCTGGGCTTCATCCATCACAATCAAAGCAAGAGGGCGACTCACTTTCTTGTTACGAATCACCAGCGATAATTTCTCAGGTGTCGCAACCAAAATATCAAAAGGGTGTTTTTCTTCAGAAAGTAATTCTTCTTCAAAGGAATCCAAGTCGATAGCTGCGGTTAGTTGTTCAACACATAAACCAATCGGCTCAAAGTCCTCTCGTAGTCGTCTGGTAATTTGCGCTGACAGTGCTCGTGTAGGGGCAACGTAAACAACCCAACCGCCCTCGTCTCGAAACTGATTCAACGCTTGGAGTATACGAAACTGCGCTAGTAGTGTCTTACCACCCGAAGTCGGAATGTCGACTACGATTGCGGTCTTTGCTTGATCAAGGAGTCCCTGTTCAAGTAATGCAGCTCGCTGCGGTGGCAAGAGTTCAAACATCGCATTGTGCCGGGTGAGAGAGCGAACAAATTTTGTAGTCCCCGAGTTTACCCCTCGCGTTGCCCACCAGAGAGAATTGGTTACCATAATGCGAGCGGATGCATGTAGCCATCGCAAAATCACTTCATGGTGTGCGTCCCCTGAATAAGTCGCTGCCGTGATCGCTGCTTCAAAGTGTTTATCTAGTGTAGCGAATGGATCACCAGGTTCTCCTTGCAACATGTACGTTGCAAGTGTTTCACTGGCCTTAGCCCAGTGGTATAGAGCAACGAGACGAAATGCAATTACGCGATTCGCAGTGCCTGATTCGTTATTCAAACATCGTTCCTCGTGGACGAGCTGGTCACTTCTCAACCCGGCAATAATCTCTCGAATGCGGTCCAAGTCATCCCATCCTTGTTTGCGGAATAGCCTGATCCAACAATCGAATAGACTATATAGAAGCCTTTCATCCCACTCTGCATCAGCAACGCTGGGAGATTGGATCGTTCCTTCGTTTTCTTGATACCATCTCCGTAAGTCAGACCATCGGTCCCCACAATAAGCGTAGGCTGAGAGCTCAAGAATGAAGAGTAATCGACTCTCAATCCCTTTGGGTAAGTGGAGAACGCGACGGATATCAAAAGCATGAAATGAAGCTGCTACCGCTTGATCACGCAGTTGTTGGTTATCCCCAGCAGGACGACTGAGCTCGTCGAGCCCTTCTAAAGCTGCCAATTCAAAAGCAAGTCCTACGCGCTCTAGGAAGTCATCGTCCTCTAAGTTGCCTGCAAAGGAGAATTTAATTTGTTTTCCAACGGCTTGCTCCACAAAGTTCTGTCGAACAAGCGTGAGCGCTCGCTCAATGTCTTCTGCTCCAATGGCTGCGATAGCCCAATGCTCATTTAATGCATGCATGGAATCGTTAGACAGTGACATCCTCTCCTCCAGTTCGAAGCGTTGATATCTTCTCCTTAATACTCCTTAAGCTCCTCTCGGGTAGATACATTGCGAAAAGTTCGATACGCATTCCTTTGGGACATGAACTTCCAAGGTTTTGAACTCGTGCCCTTAGATCAGCAGAATTAGGTACAACGTCTCGGACGAGAAATCCATAGATTTGAACATCCGACTTATTCGTCATATACCTTCTAGCGGCGTTTGTGAAACGTGGATACCATGATTCGTCCTTTGCTCGATGATAGAGATACCTAATCAATCTAAGTCGCTTAGAGTGATCGTCACGCAATTGCTCTAGTTGCCGTTTGAAACCAGTACGTCCATACATTACACTCGGGGGATACCGGGATTCGGATGATGTCTTGACCTCTCCGAACACAAAACAATCTTCCTTATCGCTAAATGCAAGTCCAATCAAATCCGCGCCAGGAAGGCTAGCTCTTCTCGTTTTCTCATCCCATCTAGAGGACCACGGAAAGAAGCTGGAACGATGATCTGTGAGATACGCCTCTGCTATTGCTTCGCCAACTCGCCATGACTCAATCTGGTCAAGATTTTCGATCATGTGAAGAGTAGTGTCATCTCCAAATTCAGTATCTCCTGTTACAGCAAGAAACTGAGCAAATTCCTCCATACTCAGACACTATCCCAGCCTTCCTTAAACGCATTGTTTTTCCATTGCAAAGGCTGGAGATTGCTTAGATCGTCAGATCCTCCATCTTTCACACTTTTAATATGATCCACTTCCCAGCCATAGACTGATTCACGGTTCCCGTACTTATCCCTTTTCATGCAAGATCCAAATTCATCTTTTCTCCACATGTCTGTATGGCATTTGGGAATTGGCACGCCTTTTTCCCAAATCAACTGAAGTTTTTCTGAAGAGTAAGACATTTGCCACCTAATTTGAAAGATATGTTGCATAATTCTAAGGCTATAAACTCCTACTATTTAAAGAACATATGGACTTGCCCACGTTGTGCGACAGATGTTAAGGAAATTGTGATTAATGATCCATTTTAAGATTGAAGTCAGCTGTCATGATAAGGACATCAAAATAGATCCCGAAAGGCCTCATCCGATATGGCGACTTCCGTTTTCACCCCTTACATGAACATCTTCCACAGCGTGCATGGTCGTTCCGGTTCAGATTGCACCACATGTGTTAGGCGGTTTCGCCAGCAGATGGCGAGCATCATAACTTGGCAACGGCTTGAAGTTCCTCTTGGTCCGCATTATTACGCTGGCCGGCGTGGTCGACCACCGACCACCGATGCCGCTCATGCTCATGCTTCGTATCCATATGTTGCAACGTCTGCATGATTACAGTGACGCACAAGTGTTGGAGCAACTCATGGATTCCCGCAATGCCGTACAGTTCTTCCACGGTATCACGAATGTTACGCACACTCATCCCCTTGGCGAACAGCGACAGAACCTTGTTATTGAACCCAGGTAGCCGGCGCACATACTTCGGCACTAACTTGGGTTTGAGTGTACCTTGTCGGTCACGTGGGGTATCCAATGACATCGGACCAGTCGACGTCAAGACCGTCTTGTGATTATGGCCGTTACGGCTGTTGGG
>MKWU01002475.1_pt1 | contig 27550 bp, 26 predicted proteins | sample 809101 | NCBI WGS metagenome assembly MKWU01 (sample SAMN05860141, study PRJNA318959) | sponge metagenome | host: Aplysina aerophoba | place: Slovenia: Piran, Adriatic Sea, Gulf of Piran | collected 2013-05-07 | reverse complement strand
GCCTGGTTCGCCGCTGGCGCCGCGGTTGTGGGTTACAAGTACCGAAAGCTCGAGGCGACCTGATGGCTGTGTCCGAGTCTTCCCCGGCTCCGGCGCCAGCCCCCCCCCCCCCCCCCCCCCCCCCCCCCCCCCCCCCCCCCCCCCCCCCGCCTCCCCCTCCCCCTCCCGCGCCGGTCGTTGAAGTGCGCAACGTCACCAAGGCGTTCGGTGACGTGGTCGCGGTCTCCGACGTGAGCTTCACGGTGGGGCCCGGCGTTACCGCCCTGTTGGGGCCCAACGGTGCCGGAAAGTCGACGCTGTTCCGTCTTCTCTGCGGCCTCACGGGTCCGTCGCGGGGCACCGTGAGCGTGTTCGGTGAGAATGCCCGCGAACACCGCAACGTGCGCGGCACCATCGGGCTCGCCCCCCAGCAGGACACTCTGCTCGAACGGTTCTCAGCCTTCGAGTTCGTCGAGTTGGCTGGCCGGACCCACGGTGTCGCCGACGCCGCGGCCCAGGCCCGCCGGAGCTTGGCCCAAGTCGACCTCGATCCCGAAGAACCCAAACGGATCGGCGCCTACTCCAAGGGAATGAGGCAGCGAGTGAAGCTGGCCGCGGCGCTGGTCAACGACCCCGACCTGCTGATCCTCGATGAACCGCTCACCGGTCTCGACCCAGTCCAACGCAACCGCATGATCAGCCTGTTCCACGACCTCGGCAACAGCGGCAAGTGCCTGCTGGTGTCCAGCCATGTGCTCGACGAGGTCGCGCGGATCGGTTCCAGAGTGCTGGTGATCGCGCAGGGGCGGCTGGCTGCGTCGGGCGACTACCGGCGCCTGCGGGAGCTGATGGACGACCGGCCCCATCGCATCAGGGTGCAGTCCGACGATGCGCGCAAGCTCGCCTCAGAGCTCATCGGGCGCGGCCTGGTGGACGGTGCCTCCGTGCGGGAGAGCACCGTGTTGATCGACACGCTCAACGTCGACCGGTTCGGTCGCAGCATCGCCCCGTTGTCGGCTGAGTTCGGAATCCGGCTCCGCGAGATCGTCCCGACCGACGACGACCTCGAGTCGGTCTTCAGGTATCTGGTGGAGCGGCGATGAACAGCTACGTGTCTGCCCCGCGGTCCATCGTGATCACGCATCGTCTGCTCGTCCGCCAACTGCTCTCGAGGGGACGGGTCGCGGGCCTGCTCGGCGTGGGCGTCATCATCTCGTTGGTCGTGGCGCTGGTCTCACGCACCATTCGCGACGACGAGTCGGCCGGGGAGGCCCTCAGGCTCGGAGTCGAGCTGATGGCCAATCTGGGCTTCACGATCGTGGTTCCGATCGTGGCTCTGGTGTTCGCCTCAGCGGCATTCGGCGACCTCAAAGAAGACAGCACGCTGGTGTATCTGTGGTTACGTCCAATGGACCGATGGCCGGTTGTCGTCGGCGCCTGGCTGGCCTCGGTCACTGTCAGCCTGCCCCTGACTCTCGTTCCCCTGACGGTGGCGGCGTTGATAGCCGATGTCGGTGCTGAACTGGTGTGGGCAACGGTGTTGGCCTGTGCAGTGGGCAATCTCGCCTATTCCGCGGTCTTCATGCTGCTCGGTCTGCTGATCAAGAACTCCGTCGTGTGGGGTATCGGCTACATCCTCATCTGGGAGGGCCTGGTGGCGAGAATCAGCAGTGTGGGCGAGAGGCTCGCCATCAGCGGCTACACCCGGTCGATCATGGCTGAGCAGACCGGAGTTGACCTCTATCTCGGCAACCTTTCGCTGACTGCCGCGACGGTCGTGCCAGCGCTGGTCGTCATTGTTGCGATTGTGCTGTCCAGCCTGCGCCTGCGGTCAATGGACGTCGCCTAACCCTAACCCTAACCCTAACCCGTTCTGGCGGTGCCATGGGTCGGAAACCGACCCATGGCACCGCCAGAACGCAATCGGTGCGGCCGGTGGGTGCTCAGCGGCCGGTGAACGAGGCCTTTCCGGGACCGTTCTGCAGGAAGCTCTGCACGCCGATGGCGCAGTCCTCGGTGTCGAAGCAGTCGGCGAACAGTTGCGACTCGATCTTGACCGCTTCATCGAGCGGCAGGTGGTAGCCGCTCAGCACGGCGGCCTTGGCGAGTTGCAGCGACGCCGGGCCGGCCGCATAGCCCTCGGCCATCTTGATCGCCTCGGCCTGCACTTCGTCGGGCTCGAAGATCGCCGAGATCAGATTGCAGGCGAGGGCCTCCTCGGCGCCGATCGTGCGGCCCGAATACACCAGGTACTTGGCCGTGGTCACTCCGGCCAAGCGGGCCAGCCGCTGGGTGGCCCCGCCGCCCGGGATGATCCCCAGCAGGACCTCGGGGTTGCCGAGTTGGGAGTTGCCGGCAGCCACACGGAAGTCGGTGGCGAGGGCGAGTTCGAGACCACCCCCCAGCGCGTAGCCGTTGATTGCGCTGATGGTGATCTGCGGCAGCGCCTCAATGCTCAGAGCGGTGCTGTTGAACTGCTGGGAGAAGGCGAGCGCCTGGGCGCGGTCGAAGGTCGGGAACCGTTCTATGTCGGCGCCGGCCGCGAAGTGACGGGATCCTCCCGTCAAAACCACGGCTCGGATCTCGCGGTCGTCGGTCAGCGTGTTGCACGCGGCACCGAGTTCGTGGAGCATTGCCTCGTTCACGGCGTTGACCTTGGGGCGGTCGAGCCGGACTGTGGCCACCCCGGTGTTGGTGTTGCGTTCAAGTTTCACTACAGATGACATGTTCCGAACCCTATCCGGCGATCCAGATTCAGGAGGCATCCGATGAGGCGTTCGGGGCGCAAAGCTGCAAGACTCCTAGCCCTGAGCTAATCAATCAGTCGCTGGGGGACTCAATGTCGACGGTTACGGTTCTGATGCCGCACGAATCGCTTGAAGTAGACGGACATTGTGTCGATGATCTGGTGTTTGTTGACCGGGAGTCGCTGCCCGGAGTTCTCGGCTGGGACCTGAAACCTCAGGGTCTGTGTCGCCAGAGCGAGTGCGTTCCGGTCACCGAGACCGACCTGCTGCACGGTGACTACGTTGATCTCCGCGCTGCTGCGACGGCTGTCGGCGTTACGTCCATGCTTGCAGACGACACCGATCTCGTGGCTTTGAGCGTGCCGTCCCAGACCCGCAGTGACGCGCTCAGCCGACGCCGGGCCCCCAATTTCGTGCTGCCCGACCTCGACGGGGAAGATCGCTCGCTCGAGGAGTTCGCTGGCCGGAATCGGCTGTTGATCGCCTTCGCAAGTTGGTGAGGCTGCGGATTTGAACTGCCCGGGTGGCAGGCACTCAACGATGAGCTGAGCGACAGCGGCTTCATGGTGATCGGGGTGGCGCTCGACGAGTCGGCCGACGACGTTCGGCCCCTCACCGAGGGCATTTCGTTTCCTGTGCTGCTTGATCGAGACCATGTGCTCGCCGAACTGTATGCCGTGAGCAACGTGCCCACGGTGGTCTGGATCGATGAGGACGGTGCCATCGCCCGGCCGAACTCAGCCGAGGTCGGCACCGACATGTTCTTCGAGTTCACGGGTGTGCGCCCGGATGAGCACCTGGACGGGGTGCGTGAGTGGGTCCGTTCGGGGAAGCTCCCCGCAGATGCCGCCACGGAGATTCCCGATCTCGACGTCGACGAGATCGAGGCTCGTTTGGCGTTTCGGATCGCTGTTCATCTGCGTCGTTGCGGTGAGCCGTCAGCGGCCGGCTGGTTCGCGGCCGCCGCCGAACTCGCCCCCATGGACTTCACCGTGCGCCGTGCGGCCATGCCCCTGCAGGACCTCAGTCCGTTCGGTGAACAGTTCTTCGAGTTCTACTCCGAATGGAAGAAGGCCGGCCGTCCCTACCACGGCATCCCCCGCTAGTGGCGCACGCTCTCAGAGGCTGAGCGGATTAATCCCGAACACGACCGCGAACCAGCGAGGCCGTGGCCCGAGCGGCCCGGTGAGCGGAGCGAACAAGAGCGGGAAGTGGAGCGAAGCGAACAAGAGCGGGCTATCAGAGACGGAAGGTTCCGGAGGTGACTTCGATCGGTTGGCCGACGCATTCGACCTCGGTGGAGGTTCTGATGAGGCTCGGGTCGGTGCTCGTGGCCCAAGTCCGGGTGCCGTCGGCGAAGCGAACCAGGCCGATGGCCCGCTCGGGCCCGGCACGGTCGTAGGCGACTGTCACGCCGTCGAGTGTCGCGATCCCGGACGTGTCGGGATCTGCGGGTTCACGAACCGGGGCATCGTGGCTGACGGTGATGAGCCGGTGTGGTTGGCGAGGTGGTGTCGTCGAGTAGGTGGCGAGGGCGTGTTTGGAGACGTGACCGCCGTTGCCTTGGACCAGACCCAGAGAACTGGGGTCGGAACGGAGTCGGTCGACCATGCCGATCACACTCTCACCGGCCGCGAAGTTGAGCGGTGCGCCGGCGAACGCCAGCCCCCCGGTGACGGTGAGCGCACGATCTGCATTGATCTGAAGCACCTCTGTTGTGAGAGCCACCATCGACGGGAAACACGAATAGAGGTCCAGGTGCTCGACTTCGTTGAGGTCGCCGATCATCGTCTGCAATGCAGCGCCCGCAGCCTCGAGCCCCGGCGCTGTGGCGACCTCATAACGGCTGATCAGGCTTGCCGTGTCTGCGGAGACCACACACTGCTGGGGATAGACGCGCTGTTCGGCGCGGCTTGCGAGGCGGTCGGCGGCTTCGGTGCTGGCGACCACGATGGCACCGCCATGGTCGACGTTGTTGTTGGCACACATCGCTTTCGTATAGGGCCAACTCACGAAGCGGTTGTCGCTGCTGGGCCCGCGGATCTGTGCCGCGGTCATGGCACTGCGGTCAGCCGCGTGGGGATTGTCGGCGGCCACCGCGGCGTAGCCGGCCCACAGCGATGCGGACCGGTCTCGGGACTCGTCGAGAGTCTCGCCCCTTCGGTGGCGCAGCGCGCTGTCGAAGACGGCGTAGCTGTTGCGGGGCATCTCGGCGCCACGCTCTATGGCCGCCGCGTCGCCCATGTCCAATGGAGGCCCGAAGTTCTCGACCCGGTTAGGGCCGGTCTGCTCCATGTCGGGTTCCGGTCGGCGCGGGGCGTTGATGCCCAGCTTCCTCTGGGCCCGCCTCGACAGGTTGTTCTCCCCGCAGGTCATCACCGCAATGTCGATCTCTCCGGCCCGAATCCGATCGCTGAGAGCGGCGAGCAGATGGATCGGCATCTGCCCGCCGAATGAGGAATGCACGGTCCGTGAGGGTCCGATGCCGCACTCCGCGGCGACCAGAGCGGCCGGGTCCCGGTAACGCCAAAGTCCCCCGACGACCGCCACAGTGTCGATGCTTGCGCGCCAGTCGCCGGCCCCGCAGTCGGCCAGGGCAACCTCCACGGCCTCTGCCATCAACGACACGGAGTCTGCCGCATCGGCGATCTCGCGGTCGCTGGTGGGAAACCGGGCAACCTGCCCCACCCCAACGATGACAGGCGTACGGGGGTCTACTTTCACGCGGCAATTATTACCAGCACCCGGCTCCGAGATAGCGTTGGGCATGGCCCTCACCCCACAGAGCGTCCTGTTGACGGATCGAGTTGCGGTTGTGACCGGAGCAGGGCAGGGCATCGGCGAAGCGACCGCGCTGGCGCTGGCACGGTTCGGTGCCGACGTCGCGATCTGCGACATGCACGGCGACAGGTTGCCGTCGGTGGCCGCGGCCATCGAGGAGACCGGCCGCCGCTGCCACACCACCGAGCTCGATGTGCGCGACTCAGCCGGCGTCGACCGCTGGCTCGGCAGTGTCGTCACCGAACTCGGGGCTATAGATGTGCTGGTCAACAATGCTGGGGGAGGGTTCCATTCGCTGTATTCGGGAGTGTCGCCGAAAGGAGAGGGTGTCCTGATCGCCGAGAACTTCTCCACCGTCACCAACTGTGTGCGTTACGGAGTCGACCGGATGAACGACGGCGCTTCGATTATCAACGTGACCTCCGTGGAGGCGTACCACGCCGCCCCCGGATTCGCAGTCTACGCGGCGATGAAGGCGGCCGTTGAGCAGTTCACCAAGTCGCTGGCCCTTGAATTGGGTGGGCGCGGTATTCGGGTCAACTGCATCGCCCCCGACATGACCCCGACCCCGGGTGACCGGAGCCTGTCTGAGGCCAGCAGCGCCATGATCGACGGGATGGCGCCGACACCGTTGCGCCGCATGGGGTCCGCCGACGAGAACGCTGCGGTGGTCGTCTTCCTGGCATCGGACATGGCGAGTTTCGTGACCGGAACATCGATCCCCGTCGACGGCGGCACGATAGCGGCTGCCGCCTGGAAAGTCCGAGACGACGGCACGTTCGCCATGTGATTCAAGGCGTCGTGCATGCGCGCGCCATACCCGACGAGGAAGCCGCTCAGAGCACCGCGGCGAGGATCTCGATTTCTTCGTGGCCTGGCCTTCGCCCGCAGGCTGAATGGGAAGCCGCTCAGAGCACCGCGGCGAGGATCTCGATTTCTTCGTGGCCTGGCCTTCGCCCGCAGGCTGAATGGGGAGCCGTTCAGAGCACCGCGGCGAGGATCTCAGCTGCTGCTCGCCGCGGGTCCTCGAAAGGACCGAAATGGGTGTTGTCCGGCCAGAACACGCTGCGAGCGTTGGGCAGTTGATCCGTTATCTGCTCGGCGACCGTCGAGGGGGGACCGCCGTCGGCAGACGCGGCCACCGTGATTGGGGCGGCCACAGACGGGAGTTGCCCGAACAGTTCAAGGTCGATCCCCTCGAAGAGGCGCGCCTCGGTTTCGCCGGAGGTCTTCAGGCTTATACCGGTGTCGGTCTCGCGGAAGCCGTCGACCACGTAGTCCCGGATGACGTTGCGGCTGACACGAGCAAATGGTGCCGCTTGTGCATACCGCTCGATGGCCTGGTCGAACGAATCGAAATCGTGTCGACGAAGCCGTGCAGACTCGGCGAGCCTGTTGCCGCGGTCAGCGACGGTCACCGCGACCGGCGGGAGGATCACCGGTTCGAACACCCAGGCCGCCGAGACCAGACCAGGATGCAACAGGGCGGTCTTTACGGCCACTGCACCGCCCATTGAGTGTCCGGCCACCGCCCATGAACCGACTCCCAGATGTTCGCTGACCGCCCGCACGTCGTCGGCCATCGAAGCCCATCCGAGGCCCGTGTCGGCCGGTGTTATCGAGTCGCCGTGGCCGCGCAGGTCGGGCGCCCAGACGTGAAAGTGCCCCACGAGGTGTTCAGCGACGGCTCGGTAGCAGCGACCGTGGAAACCGGTGGCATGCAGCATCAGCAATGGCGGTCCGTTGCCCCCGAGGTCGTGCAGCGCGACGCGCACACCGTCGCTGGAATCGATCAGCGTTGGCGCTGGGTTTCTGTCACCCACTGGTTAAGCCAGCGCCCTCGGGCAGCAGATAGAAGCCGGGCTGCATCATCAGCAGCCGTTCGCGCTCGAGCCCCTCTCCGTCTGCGACATCAATGCGTGCCATCGGTCAATCCTTGAGGCGAGCAGACGTGGGGCCCAGGCTCATGTGAGGACGTTGGGGCGGTCGAGGCCCGCAGCTTCGCACATGGCCATGTAGGCGGCGTAGATGCCCTCGGCGTCGGTGATCGACTCGATGTTGCCGTCGGCGTCGAGGTTGAGGTTGGCGCCGTAGATCTGGAACCAGACGTCGGTCAACTCGGTGTTGTCGTCGGGCACCGTGAGCGTGTGCTCCGACCCGGCAGGCTCGTACAGGAAAGAACCGGCACGGTTGATGTAGTCGTACTCGTCGTACCTCCAGGCACCGGTCAACGTGTAGCCGTATACCGGGCCGGTGTGGCGGTGTTTCTGCACGCCCGCCCCGGCTGCGAAGCGGTTGCGGACGATCCAGAGACCCGCCTCGATATCAGCCTGGACCAGTTTGATTTCAATCCCTGTACCGGTGTCGACCCAGGGGATCTCGTCTTCGCCAAGGTGGAATGCTTCTGTCATGGCCCACAGCGTAGGCCGCCCGTCGCCGCTTGGCTAAACGCGCCATACTGAGCGGCCCACACGGCCGAGACGCTAACGTCAGTTTCTGCCGCTCGTGTTCGCTTTGCTCGATTCCCGCTCGTGTTCGCTTCGCTCACGGGCCGCGGGCGGGCCGCTCGGGCCACGGCCTCGCTCGGTCGCGGCCGTGTTCGGAATCGATCCGCTCGGGTTCTAGGCGACGCCGGCTGCCTTGAGGGCACGTTGCGTGAAGACCCGTGCCAGATGACGGCGATAGTCGGCATCGGCGTTGAGATCAGTCGGCGGCTGCAGTCCGTCGGCGGCCACCGCGGCGGCATCGCCGGCCGAGGCGCCTGCCGCGACCGCGGCTTCGACCGCCGATGCTCGCAACGGGGTGGCACCCATGTTGACCAGGCTCACCCCGGCGCCCCCCTCGGCCACCGCAACGCCCACTATCGCCCAGTCCTGCGCTCGACGGTTGAACTTCTGATAGTTCCAGCCGCCAGCGCTCGCCGCGACCCTCACCTCGACGATCATCTCGTCGTCAGCGAGTGCTGACTCGAAATACCCGGTGAAGAAGTCTGTAGCGGCGATCTCACGGTCACCGCCGGGACCGCGGGCCACGATCGTGGCACCGAGCGCCAGCACCGCGGCGGGAAGGTCAGAGGCTGGGTCAGAGTGGGCCAGAGTGCCCCCCAACGTGCCCCGGTGGCGCACCGCCGGGTCACCCACGAGCGCCGCGACCGAAGCCAGCATTGGGCAGGACTCCGCCAACAGCGCTGAATGCTCGAGTTCGCTGTGGCGGGTGAGCGCACCGATCGAGATGGTTCCGTTGGCGGAGTTGATGTAGCGCAGGTCGTCAAGCCGCCCCACATCGACAAGCACTGTCGGTGCGGCAAGACGGAAACGCATCATCGGGATGAGGCTGTGACCACCGGCCAAGAGCTTGGCCTCGTCGCCGTGATCGGCGAGCAGCGAAACAGCGTGCTCGGCCGATTCGGCCACCTCATAGTCGAAACTTGCGGGAATCACGACGCACCTCCTTGGGCCTCGTTGATGGCTCTCCATACAGTCTGTGGTGACGCCGGCATCGTCACGTCGGTAACGCCGGTGGGCCGCAGAGCATCGACCACGGCGTTGATCACCGCCGGTGTGGCGGCGATGGTGCCGGCTTCGCCGATCCCCTTCACCCCCATCGGGTTGGTCGGACTCGGCGTAACGTGGCTGGCGACCCGGTAGACGGGCGCCTCAGCAGCCGACGGAACCAGGTAGTCGCCGAGGTTGACGGTCACGATCTGGCCGTCCTCGTTGTAGACGGCATCTTCGTACAGCGCTTGGGCGGCACCCTGCAGCACACCTCCGTGTACCTGGCCCTCGACGATCATCGGGTTGACCTGGTTGCCGCAGTCGTCGACGGCCACATAGTCGACGATGTCGACGTTGCCGGTCTCGGTGTCCACCTCCACCACCGCGATATGGGTGCCGTTGGGGAACGTGAAGTTCGGCGGGTCGTAGGTGACATGCGCTTCAAGGTTGGGTTCCATGCCGTCAGGCAGGTCGTGAGCGGTGAACGCCGCGAAGGCGATCGCCGCGAAGGGGACTGCTGCGGTGGGCGTGCCCTTCACCTGGAACGCCCCGTCGAAATATTCGAGGTCGTCCTCGTTGGCTTCGAGCTGGTGAGCGGCGATCAACCGGGCCTTGTCGAGCACCTTGTCGGTGGCCATGAACACCGCGGTGCCGCCGACCGAGAGCGACCGTGAGCCGTAGGTGTCGAGACCCGTCGGGCTGATCGCGGTGTCGGAATGCAGCACGTCCACATCGTCGGGGTCGATGCCGAGTTTGTCGGCGACGATCATCGACCAGGAAGTCTCGTGGCCCTGACCGTGTGGTGTCGAACCGGTGATCACCTGCACTTTGGCAGTCGGCAAGACCCTTACGGTCGCCGCTTCCCAGCCGCCAGCGCCGTAGTTGAGCGACGCCAGCACCCGGCTCGGGGCGAGCCCGCACATCTCCACGTAACTCGACAGGCCGACACCGATCTGACGGTTGGATCCGTCGGCTCGCCGTTGGGCCTGCTCTGCCCGCACGCTTTCGAGGTCGGCCATCGCCACAGCCTTGTCTAGCACCGCTTGATAATCGCCGCTGTCGAACGTGAGCTCGGCACAGGACTCGTACGGGAAGGCGTCGGCTGCGATGAAGTTGCGGGAGCGGATCTCCTCGGGTGTGACGCCCACGGCGACCGCCAGAGAATCCATGGCCCGCTCCACCGCATAGGTGGCTTCGGGGCGTCCGGCGCCGCGGTAGGCGTCGGTCGGAGTCTTGTTGGTGAACACCGAGGTGCACTCGAAGGAGTAGTGGGCGACGTCGTAACAACCGTGGTACAGGAACGCGCCGAGCAGCGGCACCCCCGGGGTGACCAGCTGAAGGTAGGCGCCCATGTCGGCGAGCAGCTTGACTCGCACGGCCTGCACCTTGCCGTCTGCGTCGGCGGCCAGTTCGATGTGCTGGACTTGGCCGCGGCCCTGGATCGTGGCCGTGGCGGCCTCGCTGCGGCCCTCGGTCCAGCGCACCGGCACGCCCCGGTCCATCGCCAACGCGCAGCACAGGATCTCCTCCGCGTAGACGTTGAGCTTGCATCCGAAGCCGCCCCCGACCGAGGGTGCGACGACTCGGATCTTGTGTTCGGGGATGTCCAGCGTCACCGCAGTCATCACCTTGAGGATGTGGGGGATCTGCGTGGCCGAGTACAGGGTGAGCTCGCCGTTGGCCACACCCGGCGCGGCGATCACCCCGCGGGGCTCCATCGGCGCTGGTATCAACCGTTGTTGCACGTAGCGTTCGCTCACCACATGGGCGGCACCGGCGAAGGCCGCGTCCACGGCTTTGGGATCAGGGATCAGCGGCCAGGTGTAGCTCTCGTTGGTGCCGAGGTCTTCATGTACCAGCGGCGCGCCCTCCGCCACGGCGGCTTCGATGTCAACCACCGCTGGGAGCGGGTCGTAGTCGACCGAGACCGCAGCCGCTCCGTCAGCCGCGGCGTAACGCGAGTCGGCGAGCACCACCGCCACGGCGTCGCCCACATACTTGGCGACGCTGGTGGCGACCGGCAGGTGGGCGGGGTCGCGCATGTCGTCGGTGACCGGCCAAGCGCACGGCAAGGCACCCTCTCCCCACAGCGGCGCCAGATCGGCCCCGGAAAGCACTTCGGTCACACCGTCGATCTCCAGCGCGGCGCGGCCGTCGACACCGAGAATCGTGGCGTGGGCCTCTGTGGAGCGAACGATCCCGACCCAGATCTCGCCGTGAAGGCTCATGTCGTCAATGAACTGCGCTTCGCCGGTCAGCAGTGCGGGGTCTTCACGCCGCAGTCGGTGGCTGCCCATGTGGGTTGCGGGGTCATCGGTCATAGTCATGGTTCACTCCCCCTGTCCTGATTGGTACGGTCTGATTGGAGTCGCTGATCCCGAGCCGGCCACCGCGAGCACGGCGTTCACAATGTTCTGATAGCCCGTGCAGCGGCACAGGTTCCCTTCGAGCCCGTGGCGCACGCTGTGGTCGTCGAGTTCGGGATACTCCTCGACCAGCGATATCGCCGCCATCACCATTCCGGGTGTGCAGTAACCGCATTGCAGGGCGTGATGTTCATGGAACGCCTGCTGCATCGGATGCATCTTGCCGTCAGCGTCAGCGACGCCCTCGATGGTGGTGATGTCGGCCCCGTCGGCTTGTACTGCAAACATCGTGCAGGACTTCGCGGACTGACCGTCGACGAGCACGGTGCAGGCACCGCAACTGCTCGAGTCGCAGCCGATGTTCGTTCCCGTGAGGCGCAACTCGTCGCGCAGCGCATGCACCAGCAGGGTGCGCGGCTCCACTTCGAGACTTCTCTCGGTGCCGTTGACGGCGAATTTTACTGACTCCATGCGTCTCCCCTTACGGTGGACCGTTGAGGCTGAAATGTTGGCGCGTCCGAGCGCGAATGTCCAGTGCTGTCAACACTTGTCTGCCGATTCAGGGCCGTGGGTTCAGCTTGGAGGTTCGTTGTCGTGCCGGCGAAGGCCGTGCTGGCGGAGGAAGTGCTCGAACTCCGCTGCGAGGTCTTCGGAGGTCGGGAGGCTCGATTCTGCCTCGGCGTCGTAGCGTTGTTCGAGGGCGTGGACGTATTCGACGATCTCGTCGTTTCCCTCCATTGCCTCGTCGACCTGGGCCTCCCAATCGAGGGTCTGTTGGTCGAGCCTGGACCAGCGGGTCGGCAGGCCGGTCACCCGTTCGAAGCGCTCGAGCAGAGCGCGGGACGCCTTGGGGTTGGGTGCGCCCGACACATAGTGCGGCACGCTTGCCCGCAGCGACACTGCGGGGATGTCGGCGGTGTCGAGGCGCTGGTGCAGCGCTCCGACTATTCCGGTCGGGCCCTGATAGGAGGGAAGGTTGAGGCGCAGCCGCTTGCCGAGTTCCTCATCGGTGGTCGAGCCTGTGATCGTCGGCGGGCGGGTGTGGGGCACTTCTGCGATCATCGATCCGAGCGTGACCACGAGCTTGACGTCGAGCCGCTCGATGACCTCGAAGACTGCGTCGACGAAGGTCCGCCAACGCAGGTGCGGCTCGACGCCCTCGATGAGCACAAGGTCCCGGTCGCGGTTGTCGAGCGTCAGGCAGTGCACGTCGTTGGGCGGCCATTCGACGATCCGTCGGCCGTCGGGGCCGATCCGCACGATGGGTCGGCGTTCGTTGAAGTCGAAGAACTCGTCGGAGTCGATGCTGGCCAGACGGGTGGCGTCGGGGCCTCGCATCGCTTCGACCGCTCCGGTGGCCGCGCCGCCCACGTCGAACCAACCGTCCCAGGCACCGACGAGGATGGGCGAGCGGAGCGGCCGCGGCGGGTCGTGGTGCCAGAGGAGCTGCTCCATTGCCCGACATGCTATTTGGACGCCGCGCCGATTCGGCTGCAGGCCGATCGGATACGGGCTGTTTGGATACGGGCCGATCGGATACGGGCTGTTTGGATACGGGCCGATCCGATACGGGCTGTTTGGACACGGGCCGATCGGATACGGGCTATTTGGACACGGGCCGATCGAACGCGGGCTATTTGGACACGGGCCGATCGAACGGGGTCATTCGGATATGGAACTGTTGACGGCGGAGACGATGGCCCGAAGCGAGGCGCTGACGATCGACTCGTGCAGGCCCACACCCCACACCAGATTCCTGGCGTCGGTGTCGATTGCGACGTAGGCCGCGGCTGCAGCGTCGGAACCGAGGCCGAGTGTGTGCTCGGTGTAGTCCGCGATCTTGCCGGAGAACAGGCCGACGGAGCGGAGAGCGTCCACGAAGGCATCGATCGGGCCGTTGCCTTCGCCTGAGACCATCCGCTCGGTGCCGTTGACGATGAGTTTCGCTTCCAGGGTCGTGAGGCCGCTGTCGATGGTGTCGCTGGTGGCGCGGTGACCGATGATCTCGACTCGGGGGTCGGCAGGTTCCACGTAGTCGGCGATGAATCGGCGGTGGATCTCATAGGAGGTGATCTCCGTGCCGCTGTCCTCGGTGACCTGCTGGATGGTGTTGGAGAAGTCGATCTGCAGGTCTCTGGGCAGGTCGAGCCCGTACTCGTGCAGCAGCACGTAGGCGGCCCCGGCCTTGCCGGACTGGCTGTTGACCCGGATCACGGCTTCGTAGGACCGGCCGAGGTGGCGGGGGTCGATCGGCAGGTAGGGGACATCCCAGGTGTCGTAGTCGCCCCTCAGCTCCTCGCCGGGGCGCACGTCGTAGATGTCTGCCATGCCCTTCTTGATGGCGTCCTGGTGGCTGCCCGAGAAGGCGGTGTAGACGAGGTCGCCGACGTAGGGGTGGCGCGGATCGATCGTCATCCGGTTCGAGAACTCGTAGACCCGGCGCATCTCGTCGATGTCGCTCATGTCGAGTGTCGGGTCAACGCCCTGGGTGAACAGGTTCAGGGCGACCGTGACCAGGTCGACGTTGCCGGTGCGTTCGCCGTTGCCGAACAGGGTTCCCTCGATCCGGTCGGCGCCCGCCATGAGACCCATCTCCGCGGCGGCCACGGCGGTGCCCCGGTCGTTGTGGGGATGCAGCGACAGCAGCACGGTGGAGCGGTCGCGGATCGTGCGGTCGAACTGCTCGATCATGTCGGCGTAGAGGTTCGGCGTCGACATCTCCACGGTGGCGGGGAGATTCAGGATCAGCGGGTTCTCCTCTGTCGGCTTGAAGACGTCCATGACTGCTTCACAGACCTCGACGGCGAAGTCCGGCTCGGTGCCGGTGTAGCTCTCGGGGCTGTACTCCCAGCGGATCGAGTCGGGGTTGCTTGACCGTTCCAGCCCCTGTCGGCAGATTTGCGCACCGTTGACGGCTATGTCGATGATTCCCGAGCGGTCAGTTCCGAACACCACGCGGCGCTGCGTGGTCGACGTCGAGTTGTAGAGGTGCACAATCGTGGACGGCGCGCCCTCGATCGCTTCGAACGTGCGACCGATGAGGTCGGCGCGGGCCTGGGTCAACACCTGAATGGTGACGTCGGCGGGGATCTCGTCGCCCTCGATCAGCTCACGCACGAAGTCGAAGTCGGTTTGGGAGGCGGCCGGAAAACCGACCTCGATCTCCTTGAAACCCATCTGCACCAGCAGGTCCCACATCCGCCTCTTGCGGCTGGAGTCCATGGGGTCGACGAGGGCCTGGTTGCCGTCGCGGAGGTCGACTGAGCACCACACCGGGGCCTTCTCAATGCGTTGAGTCGGCCAGGTGCGGTCGAGGAGCTCGACCGTGGGGAACGGACGGTACTTCTCAAACGGCATCTTGTGCATGGTTGTCTCCATCGTGGGGTCTGTTCGGGGGGTGTTCGTTTGCTTGATCTCAATTTGTTCGTGCCGCAAAAGCACGAAACCCCCCGGCACGAAGCACGAGGGGTTCGGCGAGCGCCGCTATGTGGCGCTCGCCTACATGAGAAGAAGCAGGGTGGTGCTGCGATTCACGCCCTCAATGAAACCAGACCCCCCCGCCAATTGCAACCCTCGCACAGCTTCGGAGCGTCCTCGGGCAGGCTCTGATGGGCCGTTTCTCCTACGCGCCGACGACAACAAGGCCCACGGATCGAGCGGCTTGGGCTTGGCGTTGGTCGAATGTGAGGAACGTGGTTGTACCGCCGGTTCGTCTTGCTGCCGCTACGTGCAGCGCGTCAAGCGAGCGGCACAGGGTCTGCTCGGCGATGAGGGCGGCGGCGTTGCAGGTGGTGGCGTCGATGTCGACGAGTGCGAAAGCGTTGAGGTCGGCTTGGACTTGTCGGCGGGCGCTGAGAAGCGCTTCCTTGTCGAGAAGCCGTGTGAGGTTGCGCCGCAGTTCTACTTCGGTGAGACGGCACGTCACGAGCGTTGGATCCGCTGCCATGAATTGTTCGGCTACGTCGGAGTCGTATTCGGAGACATAGCGCTTCAGCAATGCGCTGGTGTCAACGTACAATGTCATCAGCGGTCCTCGTCGAGAACGTCGGTGGTGCTTCGCTGTGCTGGATGACGCACCGCGGGAGTCAGATGCTTTCTCGACGGGGGAGTGATCCAACCTTCGGCGACTCCACGGTCGAGCATTGACGATCCGCTGAGGCCGACAAGTTGAGCGACGGGCTTTCCCCGGTCTGTGACCACTATGTTCTCCCCTCTGGCGGCCTTGCCTACGTACTCTGAGAGGTGTGCCTTGAGTTCTCGTATCCCTACGTTCATGTAGTCATTTTAGGGCTTTGATATAACCACTTCAACCCGGTGACCATCCCTGAGGTTTGTTGGGCCACCGTACGAACGGGTCGTAGGGTGGGCTCTGTTATGGCTGAACCGGTGATGATCGGTGAGATCGGGGACGCTCTCGGTCTGGGTGACCACGAACTGGTCTCGTTGGTCGGGGGAGGGGGCAAGACGACGGTGTTGTTCGCCCTCGGCGCGCAACTCGCCGGAACGGTCGTGCTGACCACCACGACCAAGATGGGCCGTGACCGAACCGGTGGGCATCAGCCGCTGGTGGGCCCGACCGACGACGCTCTGCGGGGCGAACTGGCGGATCGGCGGGTGGCGTTGGCATGGGGGGCCCTCTCAGACCGCAAGGCTCTCGGTGTGGAACCCCAAGTATGTGACCGCTGGTTCGACTTGGCCGGCCATGTGGTAGTGGAGGCGGACGGCTCCCGGCGCATGCCTTTCAAAGCCCCGCTCGACTACGAGCCGGTGGTGCCCTCGCGGACCACGACGCTGGTCGCCTGCGTGGGTGCAGCGGCCCTCGGCACGGTGATTTCCGAGCAGTGCCAGCGCCCCGAGCGTGTGGCGGCTGTCGCCGGGTGCTCGCCTGCTGACCGGCTAACACCGGAGCGCCTCGCAGCGGTGCTGTTGAGCGATCAGGGATCCCGCAAGGGCTGCCCGGCGTCTGCCCGATTCGCCGTGGTGGTCAACCAGGTCCAGCCGACGCATTCGAGCTTCGTCGATGAACTGGCCGAGATCATCGGCGACACCGCGACCCTCGTGTGCATCGCCCCGTTCCGGTGAACACGCGGACTGCTGCACCCGCGGGGCTCAATCCTGCCAGGCGACTGTCGAGTTCCATTGCGCGGAGTACACGCTGAGTGGGAGCTTGCCTGATCGGATCGGTCGGCTCTCGGTCGGCTCTCGGTCGGCTCAGGGTGCGGCGGCTATCAGAATCCAGTCGAGGACAATGATGCCATGGCTGCCGGTGCTGGGCAGCCCGTCGGCGTCGGGGCGGTAGGCGATGCCCTCTACCTGCACGGCGAGGGCGCGTCCGCCTGAGGCTGGCGCCACGTCGAGCAGCGTGTGTCGAAACGACAGCTGGTCGCCCTCGAATGTCGGGCCGGTGTGGTCGCAGTGGTGCCAGCCGACAACGGTGGCCATGCCCGGCAACACTCTCGACAACGACGCTTGGGCGAGCCCCACGACATGGCCGCCGTAGACGAGTCGCTGGGGATAGGGCGACAGTTCGGCATCGCGATGAACCATTGCCAGGTTGTGGGTCAGACGTGCCAGGGAGGTGGCTCCGTCGATCACATCACGGGTTGGGTCGCTGACCGTCTCGCCGACGGCCCAGTCGGCCGGCGGTCCCAATGCCGCGAAGTCCCACTCCGGCACCAGTTCGACGTAGGCGCCGAGGTCGAGATCGGGTGTCGTGCCCAAGTCGTCGTTGTGGCCGGGCACGGCCTCGTCGTCTAGTTGGGGGAGCATCGGGCAGCGCTGGTAGGCAACCGCTTCGATGCCGTTGGCAAAGGTGACGACATCGACGAGCACCTTGCCGCGCCGCGCCCGGCCCGGTCGGTGCGAAGCGTCGGCCAGACCGGCGACGGTCACCCTAGTCTCGATCGAGTCGCCGATCATCACGGGCCGCACCAGTCGCACGTTTCGGTAGAACAGGTTCGCGAGTGCCCGACGGCTGACCGTGGTGCTCTGGCCGATGGAGAGCTGCATCACCAGAGATGGACTCACGAGCCGCCGGTCAGAGGCGTTGACAGCTCGGCTCACGTCCGTGTCCAGCACCATCGCTAGGCGTTCGCCGACCAGCGACTGGTACAGCGCAGCGGTGCCTTCGTCGATCGTCGCCGACGGTTGGCGCGGCAGTTCTTGGCCGACCGCGAGCTGGTCATAGAACGGGCCGTCGAGAGGGATCACAGCTTGGCTGTCTCGTTGTCGATCCGGGCCTCGATATGAGCCCGAGCGGACGGTTCGCGGCTCGGAATGTGCGCGGACGGCCACAACCCCTCGCGCGCCTTGTGCTGCTTGTGCTTCTTCGAGACCGACTTGGCGATCGTGCTCTTGTGGACCTCGGTGGGTCCGTCGGCGAACCCGCAGTTCGAGGCGAACCACTTCTCGGCGCTTATTTGCCACTCGTCGCCGTCCCTGCGGGCCTGGTGCCTGAAGGGGCCGTGGTCGGAGCTGGCTTGGGGCTCGGTCATCGCATAGGTGATCCAGTCGAGCTTCTTCTGATACTCGGTTCGAACTTCGAAGCCGATGGCCAATTTGCGGACCTCCTGTTACGGCCTGTTGCGGCGTTGTTGCGGCGTTGTCGTCGTCGTGTTGCGGCGTTGTCGTCGTCGTGTTCAGCAGCGGACCATACTGCGGGTTGGGTTTGCGAGACCTTTCGAGGGCGCGACCGCCGTGCCGACAGACAGCCGCGGCCCGGTTTCGTGGGTCCACCGCCGGGGTCGTCGGTGGGGCTCAATCGACGAAACGGGCTCGGTAGCGGTCGAAGGACCGACTCAACCCGGGGTCTTCCAAGCCGAAGTCGGCCGGCCGGTACCTGTGTGCTCCGGCGGCGTCTTCGCGTTGTTCCTCGGCAACCGTGGTGGCGCAGCGCCGGGCGGCCGCTGGGTCGATCCCCAACTGTTCGCAGACCCCGGCGACCGAGGCCGGCGTGTCGGCGACCAGATCCTTGAACGCCACATGGATTGTGCGCTCAGCAGGCAGCGCTGCGTGATCGACATGGTCGACGAGGGCGTTGAGACTCCGCTGGTAGAGGTCGTGGTGGTAGCGGCCGATGGCTGCCGCGTCCACTGTGCTGCTGAAGGCGGAGCGCATCGTCGCCACCAGGCTTGAGACCGATGCGAGTATCTCCGTCGGCTCGCGGTGAGTGATGATGAAGCTCGCATCCGGGTAGGTGGCGACGAGCACCGGCACCGATTGGAGGTGAACCGGTGATTTCAATATCCACCGTGCGGGCGGCATCCGCTGTTGCAGGACGCGCAGTATCCGACGGTGCATCTCGTAGGCGGGCGCCATGTCGCATGCCTGCAGCCACTCGACGTAGGCGGGCACGTTGTAGCGGCTGATGAACTCTTCTGTGCGCGCCGCGAACGCCATGGCCGAGAGGCACTCCTTGGGCATCTGCGCGGAGTAGGTGTGTATCGAACGAAGGCCGGTCGCAACTGCCTGCGGGAACTCCAGTTCGTCGGCGGTCTGGTGGATTCTCGGGTCTTGGTCGCAGGTGCCGGGCTCGGGTGGGGGCAGCGGGCGGGTGAACTCCCATCCCCGAGCCACCCGATGTCCCGCCAATGCCCCGAGATGCCGGTGCAGCACGGTGGTTCCGCTGCGGGGCGGGCCGATGACGAAGACCGGTTCGGTGACGGCCTCGTCGTTCAGTTCTGGGTGGGCGGTTTCATAGGCTTCGAGCCCAAGGCGCACGTCGAGCAGGCGTTTCAGGTATCGCTGTGTTGCCCAGCGACCCAACGGCGTGAGCTTGGCTGTTGTCTCCAGAGCGTCGCAGAAGATACCGAGGGGTTCAACGAAGTCGTCGTCCGCGAAACGGTCCGCGTTCGGCGAACGCTCAAGGGCGTCTTCGATCAGCGCGGCGGCGTTGAACGGTCCGGGGGTCGGCTCGAACTCGGGTCTCTCGCCGCGGTTGGCTTCGGCAACCCATGTTGCCTGCGGACCCACCGACCATGCCATGGACGTTACGATACGCACCGTGACAGACACCGGCGATATCGGCTCAACCGTCGATGTCGGTTTCGCCGGCGGTGGTCTCATGCGGTCGTGACCCGCGGTCGTGAACGGCTGTCGCGACTAGCGGTGTTGCATTGCGGTGGTGATCCGCGGCATTGAACGAACGGCCTTCGAGCGGGCGGTCGGGTGGATCCTCAGGTTCTGAAACGCCAGCGAAGGTGGGCTTGACGGGCGTTGACCTCGGTGTGGCGTTGGGATGGGGTGAAGGCGGGTGTGTCGGCGGGGAGGATCGAGCGGACCTGAGCGAGCGGCACGACGGTGGTCGTTGGGATGGGTCGGGTCTCGCGGTGCGGCCAGAACCAGCGCAGGGTGCACAGGCCGTTGCGTCGGCCGGCGACATCGAGCCAGTTGCGCACGCCTGGGTCGGTCGCGCTCGCCACGATACGCACCCGTCCGTCGGGCGATACCTCGACTTGGCGGTGGTTGCGGCTGCTGATGTGGGCGTAGGGATCGACGGGTTCGAAGTTGTGCATGGTGTAGAGGTGCATCGACCAGTAGCGGGCGTCGGGTTGGTCGCAGTCGATGACCAGTGCCTCGTCTTCTGCCAGGTCCCAGAAACAGAATTCGTATCGAGCATCGGCGAGGCCCTTGTTGAGCTTGACCGTGTTTGCCGTGAAGGAGTTGTCGGTTCGCAGAGCACGGTTGTTGACCAGGTAATCGTTCCAGTAGTCCAGCGACTCTTCGATCTCGTTGAGCGTCTCGTGGAGTCGTGCCTCGAACAGGCGGGCGGTGAGCGGCGTCGGGGGCTCCGGGTCGAGGCACTCGATGGTGATGGTGGCCGGCTCAAGGGGCCTCCAGTCGTAGTAGTACTCGCGGAACGACACCATCACCGCGCCCTGCGGCAGTTCCACATCCGGTCTGTCGCCGCCCAGTGTCAGCTCGAAGTCTTCGCCCTCGTGTATTCCGTGATCGGTGGCGGTCAGTTGCGCGACCGTGCCCCACACCGGACGGTGCATGAAACCGGCTCGGACCGCCAGCAGGAACTCCTCACAGGAGTGCATGCGACCGACTATCCGGTAGCGCCGGGTCGGGTCGATTCGGGCGTGGCGGTAGGTGTTGTCGTTGTTGGGTCCGCCCCACTGGCTGACGAGATCGTTGTGGCGATGGAAGAACGGCCGGGTCGGGTCGGCGTGCAGCGTTTCCCAGGCGAGCCAAAGTGAGAGTTGGTCCGCCAGGTGTTCGAAGCCTTCGAGTTGACCCCCGGGGTCGGTGGCGAACGGCGCTTCGGTCATCCGTGCGCCCATCTCCTTGAGGCGGTCACAGGCAGCGTGCCAAGCCTTGAGCGGGCTGCTCATGTGCTTGGTGGCCCGGCGGTGATACGGCGCGGTGACGGCCTGACGGTCGGTTCCGGCCGGTCTGCCCGCGGTGTGTCAGGCGTGTGTTCTGTCATGGAGTGGTCAGTCGTGTGGTCTGCCCGCGGTGTGTCAGGCGTGTGTTCTGTCATGGAGTGGTCAGTCGTGTGGTCGGGTTGAGGGTGTCGGTACATCGAGCTTTCGGGGTCCGTTGCCCGTGATCAGAGTATGCGTGACCAGGCGTCGGCGACGGTAATCGCGTCGCTGCGTTCGCGGGTTCGTCGCCCGGCGTTCATTCGGCTTGCAACTCGCCCACGATGTCGGAGATGAGTTCGGTCGCGACGACAGACGGTTCGCCGGCAGCGGCACGCGCCACATAGGTGCCAAGGATGGCGCTTCGGCAAGTGTCTTGAGATCATCCTCTGAGATCGGTGGCCCCGCCATGTACCTCAAGACGACGCGCAACTCCTCGTCTGCCAGAAGACCCAGTGCCACCTCCGGCGAATTCGGCGCACCGGGCAGGGTTCCGGTCAGGTTGTCGGTATTCCTCAGTAGCGTCTCGACTCGCTCCACGGCTTTGTCGAATTCCTTGCGGTACTGGTCAACGGGTTCCCTCAGTCGCCGCGCCCGGAACAGTTCGACGGCTCTTTCCAAGTCCCGTTGGAAGTCCTCGGGTTCCCACCAAGGCGGCCTGATCGTGGTCACGCCGCGATCACTTCAAGCGTCTCTGGGGTCGGGATGTGGATGCGTTGCATCTCCGACGGCTCGAACTTGACGAGTCCGCCTGCGTACGTGCGTCCGACAGCGGTGGGGGCCGCAGCACACAAAGCTGTCGCCAAGGCGTCGAGGGTCGGCTCCGACAGCGGCTCGCGCGGGTAGATACCGTGAGCGACGTTGATGTTGCCCGCGGCGGCATTGTTGCGCACGAACACCGGTGGACGCCGAGCCATGTAGGTGGCGAGAATCGGCGCCGGGTCTCTGAGCCGCACCGACCACCACGGTCTGCGATGGCTCGCCACATACCCCTCCGCGATGCCTTGCCGCTGCGCTGCCCGCAAGAACCTGTCGATGAGAACTCTGTCTGCGGGGTCAAACGTGTCTAGGTCTGCGGGAAGGGCAATGACCGCCGACAGGTTGCGCGCCGTGCTCAGCTTCCCGCCCGGTGCGTCGAACAGTTCGCGGGCTCGGGTAACCGCAGGGATCAGCACGCTTGAAGGCAGCGCGGGGTCCGAGGCGCCGGTGATCCAAGTCTTGTTCGCGCCGGTAACTGCTCCACGGTGTACTCGACACAACTCTCCGAGTTCGACATAACCGGCGGGCGGTTTCGGCGCTCTGTTGAGCAGTGGGCCCCAACGCGGGGCACGGACAAGTTGTTGCCGATCCAATTCGCGTCCGTCATCAAGCGCTCCCAACGCCTTCGCGTCGGGGATTCGCTTCATGCGGATCGTCGTCGAGGTGGTGCCGACCTCGAAGCAGGTCACCACAGCGGTTGTGGCCGCGTCACTGAAGGGGCTCGCCGTCGGGTCGATCAAGTGGATCGACAAGCCTCCCAAACGGGCTGCGAACAGTTCTCGCATCAGCAGCCCGTAGTTGACGTCGAGCCATTCGGCTGACGTGACGAACGAGCCGATATCGCCGACACGGGCGTGAAGAGCAGTCGCAACCAGGAAATGTGCATGCAGGCCAGCGAGCCCGCTGGCCTTGAGCCCGAGCCTTGCCGCGCTTTCGGCCAGCCACTGCTTGCCGGCAGGTTCGATCTGATGATGTCGGACATACGGGGGATTTCCCACGAAGGCAGTAACCCCGTCGCAGTCACCCAACACTGCGGTTCTGTAGTCCCCCACAACGATCTGCGACCGGGCGTCAAGCCCGGCAGCGGTCAGGTTCGCACGAGCCACGAGAGCAGCGAGAGGGTCGATCTCTGCGCCGACCAACAACGCTTGCGGGCACGCCCGGCCAGTCGCCAACAAGAACCTCGCCGAGCCGGTCCCCGGATCAACGATGCGCGAAGGCTCACCCCGACCAGCGATCCAGGCCGCCATCGAGGACACGATCTCAGAAGGCGTGTAGGTTGCTCCCAACGACCGACGTTCGTTAGCAGGTCGGATCCGAGCGAACGCATCGCCAAGCGGGTCGCCACCCTCCCGGACCAAGTCGATCAGCCCGTCAAATTCGTAACCGGCGTGCATCGACTCCGCCCCGTCCAAGAGGCCCGCCTCGCTGCGTGAGATCCGCGCGAGGGCACCGTCCTTGGCGATCGCCCACGCAGCAACCGCTAAGTCCCTCTCGCAGGACAAACCCTCAATTGTCTCGGCCTCGGGCACCGCATCGACTCCCGTCAGTGTCATCTGTCTGAAGTATTGCACTGTCGACTCTCCAAGAAGGGGACGCTGGTCAGATGAAGCGCGCCACACCGAGACCCGAGCCTCAGACTCAGCGGTCCAACGAAGGCAAGCGCACCAAAGGTTCGCGCCGGAGTGTGACAGAGCCGAGTGGACGACCGTCTTGAGCCGACCTGAAGGTCGTGTCGATAACGACGCCCAGAGGATTCCAAGGACACAGTTGAGGTTCTGACTGGTTTTCTGTACAGTTTGACAATGACCAGCAACACCACCAAGACCACCAGCACGACCAACACAGCACCGTTGACTGACGCCCGTAGTCGCCTGAGCGAGATTGTCGACGAGGTCGAGTCCACCGGGGCCGAGTTCGTCATCACCAAGCACGGTCGCCCCGCAGCTGTGATTGTCGGGCACGAAGACTATGAATCACTGATCGAGACGCTCAACATCCTTGCCGACAGCGACACTATGGACGCTATCGCCGAAGCCGAGGCTGACCTCGCCGCGGGAGACCTCGTTGCCCTCGATTGATCAAGATCGTGCCCAAACTGACCGCCAGAGCAAGAAAGGATCTTGATGGGTTGCCTCCGGCGCTCTCACAAAAGGCGCGGGAACTCATCAGGCGACTCGACGACGAGCCTGGACTCGGGAAGAAACTAAAGGGCCAACTGCGTGGCCGTCGTTCCACGCGCCTAGGGCGCTCCCATCGCATCATTTTCACAGTCCGAGACGGTGATATTGTCGTGCTCACGATCGGCGCTAGGAAGGATGTCTACCGCTGATGGAATTCGATCTGCCGTCGAATGACAAGGAGCGCGAGCTGTTCCTTCGAGCGCTCGCGAATACAGCGAGAATTGCGAACCGCCCGAACTCACCCCTGATTGTCCTGGGGTGAAGGCAGGTCTGTCGGCGGGGAGGATCGAGCGGACCTCGGTGAGCGGCGCGACGGTGGTCGTTGTCTGGTGCGTTCGCGGGTTCGTCGCACGGCGTTCATTCGGCTTGCAACTCGCCCACGATGTCGGAGATGAGTTCGGTCGCGACGACAGACGGTTCGCCGGCAGCGGCACGCGCCACATACGTCGAGTCTGGGAGCGGGGGAATCGACTCTCCCCGCGGCCACCGGATCAGATCGCCTCTCATTGAGCTCTCGGCCAGGACCGCCACGCCCAGCCCTGCCTCTGCGGCGCCTATGACGCTCGCCGCGCTCGGTCCCGAGAAGGTGACCGTGAAGGGTATGGCGGCGTTGATTAGGGCTTGTCGCGCAAGCGGGCGGTAGAACCCGCCCTCGCCGAAAGTGATCAGGGGCACGATGCCCTCCTCGTACTGGCTGTCTGGCGCACAGACCCAGATGAGCGGGTCCTTCCAGAGGGTCTGGTCCTGTGGTCGCCGGTCCTTCTCGATCACTTGCAGCACTGCAACGTCGAGCTCGCTTTGGGCCAGCATCGAGGCGAGCCGGAATGAGCGGTCGACGAAGAACTCGATGGATGTCTTTGGGTGGATGCGGTTGAAGCGTGAGAGCACGGCGCACATGCGAGCCGTGCTGATCTCCTCGGGGGTGCCGACTTTGACGGTGCCGCTGAGTTCTGAGCTCTCCAGGCGGCGGACGGCTTCGTCGTGTGTGCCGACGATGGCTCGGGCGTAGTGGAGGAGTTCTCGCCCGTCGCGCGAGGGTCGCAGCGAATGGCCTTCGCGGATCAGCAGGCTGCGACCGACTTTCTCTTCCAGGCGCTTAATCTTCCAGCTGACTGCCGACTGGCTGATCTCCAGAGACTCGGCTGCTCGGGTCATGCCTTTGAGGTCGACTACGGCGGCGAAGGTCCTCAGCGATTCGATGTCCAACTGCATTTGCTGAGTATGCCATGCAAGCATGACAATAGTTGGCAATAAGTATCAAAAATATTTGGTTGTGTCATGCTGACATGGGAGCGATAATACAGGTCATGACCATCAACCCGAATCCATCAACGGTTACCGCAGCAGCGCTTCGCTCGGCGCTTGGTCCGGGATTTCAGTTCGGCGGCGTGTCGGACTACACCCTGCGCGTGATCAGCCGACCCCGGTAATCCACTGGCCCGCAGTCTCAGTCTGAGGCACAGGGTCTGAAGTTCAGGGTCTGAAGTGCAGGCTCAGTCTGGCGATGGGTCCTCCCCCTTCCCGTCGCCACCAAGGTAGCGCCTCGCCGGTCAGCCCCCCAGCTGCCGGCTGGCGCTACCAAATTCGCCGGGCAGCGGCCCAGCGGCTGAGTTCGTTCCGGTTCGAGAGTTGGAGCTTGCGGAGCACCGCCGAGGCATGGGTCTCGACCGTCTTGATCGAGATCGACAAGCGACGGGCGATCTCCTTGTAGGTGTAGCCGCGGGCCAGATGCCTGAGGACCTCCTGCTCCCGCGGGGTGAGCCGGTCGAGGTCGTCATCGGAATCCTCGGCGGCGGGGCCGCTACCGGCGCTGAAGGTGTCGAGCACGAATCCTGCCAGCCGAGGCGAGAAGACCGCATCGCCGTTGCTCACCCGGATGATCGCCTCGACGAGATCGTCGCCGGAGATCGACTTGGTGACGTAACCCCGCGCCCCGGCCCGCACCACGTTGATCACATCGGTTGCCGCGTCAGACACCGACAGAGCCAGAAATCGGGTGTCGACCTGGGCCGAGCCGACCGCTTCGATGACCTCGCGGCCTGAACCCGAGGGCAGGTGGACGTCGAGCAGCACGACATCGGGCCGCCACTGTTCAATGGCCGCGACCGCGCAGGCCACGTCGTCGGCCTCAGCAACCACGGTCACCCGGTCGCCGAGCTCGACCCGCACCCCGCTGCGGAACAGCCGATGGTCATCGACGATGACGACCCTCGGAACCGCAGCGACCATCCCCTCACCGTAGCCGCAGTGCGTGTCCGCGGTGGCGCGTGTCGGCGGGCGTCGTTGGGCTAGTCGTCGGCGATCAGGGGGACGAAACGGACACGGCCGAGAGGCTCGGTGGTCGTTCGGTCGCCGGTCCGCCTGAGGCGTGTGAGGTGTTGGACCTCGCCGAGGGGTCCGAGCGGGATTATCAGTCGGCCCCCGTCTGCGAGCTGCTCAACCAACGGCAACGGGGTGCTCTCAGTGGACGCGGTGACCACTACCGCCGAGTAGGGCGCGCCGCGGGGGTAACCGAGCGTGCCGTCGGTTTTGGCCACCTCCACGTTGTGACAGCCCAGTTCGGCCAGCAGCTCGGCGGCCGCGTCGGCCAGTTTCTGGTGACGCTCGACGGTGACCACTTCAGCGGCCAACGCGGCGAGCACCGCGGCGCCGTAGCCGGAGCCTGTGCCGACCTCCAGCACCCGGTCGTCCGGTGTGATTTCGGCTGCTTGGGCCATCAACGCCACCATGTAGGGCTGTGAGATCGTCTGGCTGGCCGCTATGGGCAGCGGGTGATCCTGATAGGCGGTTCCGGCGAGCGACTCCTCCACGAACAGGTGTCGGGGCACCGACTCCATCGCGGCCAGTACTCGAGGGTCGGTCACCCCACGGTTCTTGATCTGTCTGTCGACCATCGCCAAGCGCCGCTTGCGGTGGGCGTCGGTAGCGTCGTTGCGGCGGGCGCGGGAGCGCTTGGTTCGGCGGTGTCGGTTCGGTCTGTCGTGCCCGCTGGCCATGCTCCATCTTCGCCGATCCGCCTCGGTCTCGCCGGGTGAACGGCATGGCAGTTCTGCTGGCGTGTCAGTCGGCTCTGGGGCGTGGGCGGTCAGGCGGTTCTGCTGGGGTGTCGGTTGACTTTGAGGCGTGGGCGGGATGGCAGTGACGTTGGAACGCAGATCGGGACTGACGGTAACGGAATGCGACAGGTAGGCGAGAAAGCCCTTGCACCGCCTGGAAGTGTAGGTTTCGGGATCGTCCTCTACGTGGTCGGCCCACTCATTACGGGCACGCCAGCTTGCATCACCTGGAAGTGTACGATTCGGGATCGTCGGAATGGGAGCGTGAGCGATGCGTGGACGGGTTGAGGGCGAGGGCGAGGTGGCAATACCGTGACCCTTTCGTTCGACGGTCTGGTAGCGGGGATGCGGCTGGAGGGGGTGGTTGCAGATGGCCATGTGACGGTAGTGGCCGTGGAGATGCACGGGCCGAGTTCAGCGACCCTCACCTACCGCACGGGCGACGGACGGTTGGGCGACCGGATCATCGGAGCGGCCGATCTGGAGGGCTTCGGCGAACCGGAGAAGCGGAGGTGGAGTTTCGATGCCGACGGTGAGATGTTCAAGCTCGCGGCCGAGGCGCAACGGTTGCAGCAGGCGCATCTCGCCGACCCGTTCGCTGCCGTCGACACATCCAACATTGAGCCCTACCCGCACCAGATAGATGCGGTCTACAACCGGATGCTCGAGCTGCGGCCCCTGCGGTTCGTGCTCGCGGACGACCCGGGTGCGGGCAAGACCATCATGTCGGGGTTGTTGATCCGCGAGTTGATGTTGCGTGGCGATGTGGTTCGTTGCCTGATCGTGGCGCCGGGGAGCTTGGTGGAGCAGTGGCAAGACG
>MKWU01002472.1_pt1 | contig 27571 bp, 26 predicted proteins | sample 809101 | NCBI WGS metagenome assembly MKWU01 (sample SAMN05860141, study PRJNA318959) | sponge metagenome | host: Aplysina aerophoba | place: Slovenia: Piran, Adriatic Sea, Gulf of Piran | collected 2013-05-07 | reverse complement strand
CCCCAACCGCCACCTCCTCTGCGTCGAACGCGTCCCGCCGTACCCTCCACGAGGGGCTGGGTGGACAACATGAACCAAATCACGGTCCGATCGGTACCGAAAGCGGACCGTTGGCGCTTTGCGGTTACCTACAAGCATGCAACAGGCCTGTGACACAACCAACCCGTCGCATGACCGCACGTATTCCAAACACCACCGAACTAAAGACTCGGGACACTAGGAGGGTGCTGAGCAATCCACCAGCGGCCTTCCAACCGCCGGCAAAATGCCTGGGCTGGCGGGCGGCAGGCCCGAGCAATCGTCATTGTTCAGCACCGTCCGAGACGGTCTAACTCAGGGCGGTGGCGGTCGGGTCCACCAGCGGGAGCAGCCGGCTACGTCGTGCCCAGCCGATGATCTTTTGGTCGGTTGTGGCAAGCCTCATCCCTGCCAACATGGCCGTGGCGACGATCAGCTGGTCAGCAGGGTCGCGATGGAAACCGGTGTTCATGAGCAACGCCGACTCGGCAGCGACATCGCCGCTGACGGGGATCTCCCGCAGACCTGATCGCAGCCGCTCGCGGCGCCAGACGGCCGGGTGGCACCCCAGATCGATACGCCCGTGATGGTGCAGGCGGGTGGTCTCCACGAACGTGATCGTGGAAACCGCAATACCGCCGACGGCGAGGCCGGACTCGACCTCCTCCTTGAAGGTCTCGCTGATGTCGCTGCTGTCGACTACGAGCCGCAACAGCACGTTGGTGTCCAAGAGAAGGCTCACCGGCGGGGTTCCCGCTCGTACACCGTGATCTTGGTTAGCTACCGGGGGTGGGCGAGCATGTCCCAGTCGTCGGCAGAAGTGGCCGGTTCGCTGTCGATGTCTCCGATGATCCGCAACTGACCCTTACACGACCCGACCAGCCTGGGCGGCTCCTCGCGGAATGGACTCACCCGCACGACCGGACGGCGGTGCTTCGTAACGACGATCACCGTTCCGGTCTCCTGCACCTCGTCCATCAGACGCAGGCAATTCGTCTTGAATTCTCCGGCGGGCACCGAGCGCTCTGCCGGGTTGATGCTCGGGCTCGTCATGCCCGTAATTGTAGTCATGATCTTGTGACCACTACCCGACCGGCAGCCGGTTCCCGGATCCGGCTAGCTCGGCATTGCCGATCGAGAATCCAGAAACCGCGGTCAATGCCTATGGTCTGGGCTTGTGCGCCGTCGGGGAGGCGGGTCGTGGGTCGCTGTGGTGCTATTTTGGCCTGACATTCGGGCGGCCTGCTGAGGAGGCGCTAGTGGGTGATGTGGTTGCCCTGTTGGACCGCGATGTGTATGGCGTAGGCCAAGTTGATCGTCTGCTGGGCCTCTCCCGTGGTACAGCGAGTCGCTGGATCGATGGATACGAGCGGCGGGGTCGGCGCTACGAACCCTTGGTGAGGGTTACGGCTACCGGTTCGGAAACCGTCACATGGGGAGAGTTCGTAGAGGCGCGTCTCATTTCAGAGTACCGACGGCATGGAGTATCTGTCTTCCGGATGCGCCCGGCGATCATGGCGCTCCGCGAAGAGTTCGGCACTGACTACCCATTGGCCGCCGCGCAGCCGTTCTTGAACGCTGCTGGCCGTGAATTGGTCCTGCGGGTTCAGCGGGAAACGAATCTACAGCCATCGCTTCGGTTCGTGGTTCGTAGCGGGCAGACCGTCCTGCCTTCCCTCGAAGTTCAACGCTTCCAGCAGGCCGCGCACTACGACCATGCCATGGTGCGCCGGTTCCGCATCGCGGACAACGTTGTGATCGATCCGGAGTACGCGTCGGGTGAGCCGACGATCACCGGACGCCGTCTGCGGGTTGCCACAGTGGCCGAATCCATTGCGGCCGGAGAACTCCGAGATGCTGTCGCTGCGATGTGGGATATCACGCCCCAGGCAGTGGACGACGCGGTGCGATGCTCCAACGTTGCCTAAGCTCAGGGGTGTATTCGCCGACGAGAACATTCTCCCGGTGGGGAGGAAGTTGGCGGAGCTACCCCGAGTAGGCACCGTTCTCTATCCCGGGCACGAAGACATTCCAGAGTTGCCGCTGGGATCGAAGGACACCGAGATGTTCGAGGAAATCGGGGCCGACCGATGAAACCTGCTGTTCATCACCCGCGACAAGAAGATCAGAACTCGGCTAATCGAGCGGGCCTAGCTACGGGACGCGGGAGTCCGAGCTGTCTTCCTTACGGGGACCTCGAACATGACTCAGGACGACATCTATCGGCTCATCATCAAGTTCTGGGACGACATGGCCGAGTTGGATTCACGAAGAGGGCCGTGCAGCTTCGCCCTCACGACGCGCGGGCTCCGGGAGATACCCTGATACGCCCGTTGACACAGCCTCGCACCGGCAGGCGAGCCGACGGGCTCGGGAAACATCCGCGCCCACCGAGGCAACCGGGGTCACTCTTCTCGCCTGCATCCAGCCTGTCCCGGCGCTCCACCAGTTGCCGCTGCCAGTTGGAGAGCGCAGCCGGTGACCGGTCCTCGTTGACGTGCCTTGACCCGACGTGGCCCGGCGGCCCTACTGACAACTTCCGTCCGGCAACGCTGCGCTGAGGTGGCCTCGGACGCCGCCGCCGCGCAAACGACTCATGTCACCGACGGAAGTCAGTTGCCTTGCTGGTCGTCTTGGGTTGTCGTGGGCGCCTCGGAGCCGGACTCGTCGTCGGGGGCCGCGGTCAGGGCGGCTAGTTCTTCGGCGACGAGGCGCACTATGAGGTCGTCGAGGGAGAGTTCCTCGTAGTCGAGTTCGTCGATGTCGCTGGCTGGGCCGGTGGCGCGGCCTTCGGCGCCGTAGGTGAGGAACACGTAGCGGGCGCCGGTGAACTGGGCGAGTTGGCGGAACACGAACTCGGCCTGGTCGTCGGTGCCGGATGACGACACCGGGAAGACCTTGATGCCTCGCCGGGCTGCTTCCCGCATCGAGTCGGTGTAGGGCACCGGGACCTGCCGGAGCACCTGAGGGGGCGCGTCGGCCACCAGGAAGATCAGCTGGACAGTCTCGGAGGCGGAGCGCCACGACGGTCGGGACAGAGCCTCGGCGAGGGCCTCGTCCAGAGCTTCGGGGTAGTCGTCGCCGCCGTCGGCCACGACTACGGAGAGGGCCTCGGAGAATGCCTCGATTTCGGGGGTGAGGTCGAAGGTGGAGGTGAGGAAGGAGTCGAACTCGTCGCGGTACAGGGTCATGCCTAGGCGCACGTCCACGTCGCCGGGGAGTTGGTGGATGCGTTGGGCCACCTCGTCGATGGTGATCTTGAGCTGGTGGATCTCGTCGGCCATCGATCCGGTGGCGTCCAGCAGGAACAGGACGTCGAGAGCGACGGTCTCGCCGGAGGCGGTGGGCAGGGAGGTCTCGAGGGTGACGATCTCGCCTCGTCCGGCCGTCGTGCTGACTCCGCCGGCGGACACGGTGAACGGCCCGGCGCCGTCCCCGTAGGCATCGGGATGGAAACGAACCGTGCCGTCGGCGGTGGTTCGCAGGATCACTTCTACCCCATCGCCTGTCACCACGACTTCGGCGCCGGCTGCGGGAAGGCCATTCTCGCCGGTCACGGTCACCACAATGCGTCCCGCGGGGTCGAGGTCGCGCACCGGTACGCCGAGGCCGAAGAACTCGGCGCGGTAGGCGAGGTAATCCTCGAATCGTTCGTTGTCGTCGATCGACCCGCCGGTGAGCCGTGTCTGCGGTTGCTCGGACTCGGGGGCGATGTCGGCCTCCGGCGCAGGCTCATCCCCCGATCCGATCGTGGTCGCGGGGGCCGCGGTGGGCGAGGGGGCTTCGGCAGCCGCGGTCTCCTCAACGGCTATGTCGGCGGCATCTTCCGCCATCTCCGCTTCCACCATCGCCTCCTCCGCGACGGCGGCATCGGACACTTCGTCGTGGTACCAGTCGGGCTCTCCGTCGATCCATCCACCGCCCTTACTGGTGCTGCAGGCGCCCGCCAGGACGGCGACGGTCGCCAATACTGCTATCAGAGGTCGGATTGTGGTGAGTGTATTGTGCATGAAGGTTGGACGACACCAACCCGGCCTCTGGTTCCCACCTTTACGGTCCCTCTGCGCGGGTGCTCAGATTTCTGACGGATCGTCCCTAAACTTTTCGCGTGTTCCGAAGATTGGTGCTCGTGGCGGTCCTGCTGGGGCTTATTCCGGCGGTTGCCGCCGGTGCTCACCACACGCCCGGGTTCGATTTCGAGGGCGCGGGAAGGGGCCACCGGGTGGGCATGGGCCAGTGGGGCGCCTACGGGCAGGCGCTCGCCGATCCGAGCAAGCCGGGTGAGGACATCGCCGCCTACTACTTCCCGGGTTCGGAACCGGCGTCCCTCGGCGATCTGTCCCTCCCCAACGATCTGCTCCAGACGCTGGACAACCCGCTCTGGGTGAATCTGGGTAGGGAGGTCACGCTGCTGGAGTTCACAGCCGTCGGCGGCCCGCTCGACCTCTGCCTCTCCAACGACGGTGCGGGGGCCTGCCCGAAGCCGGAGCAGCCCCAGGAAGGCGAGAGGTGGCAGTTCCGGCGCATCGATCGCAACGAGTGCGGCTTCTTCCACGACGGTGAGCTCCAGGGAACCCCGGGTGTCTGCCGGGCGGCGATCTCGTGGCCGGACGCGGACGGCATCCGGCTCCGTCACGGTGAGGGAAGGAACAAGATCTGCCTGGTTCGGTCCAGCGAGGAGTGCGAGTACCGGCACGGGGAACTGAAGATACGCGACGACCCGGTGGACGTGGGATTCCATGTGGTCCTGGCGCTGGGGCTCGAGGAATACATCAGAGGGATTGCGGAGATACCGGACGACTGGGAAGCGCCGGGAGTGAACGAGGCCCAGGCTGTTGCGGCCCGCACTTACGCGGCCTTCGGGTTCTTCCACTGGGAAACCGCGACGCGCCCTGGTCATCCCGACGACGATCCGGGGATAAGCGCCTCCCGCAAGGACAGGTGCTGGTGCCATCTCTACGACAGCTGGTTGGACATCAACTACGGCGGCTGGGCCAGGGAGTCCCGGTCGCGTAGCGGGCCCTGGCTCCAGGGAGTGGAAACGACGAGGGACCGGGTGCTCACGTACTTCGGCGACGAGTGGGAGAGGTACACGAAGGCGGGAATCGTGCAGGCGTTCTTCTCCTCCTCCACCGGTGGGTTCACCCGCAGCAACATCTACGGGTTCCGGACCGGTTGGAACGGCCAGGCGCCCGCATCCGACATGTGGCCCTACCTGGCTCCGGTCGCTGATCCCTGGGACCTCGACCCGGCGACGGGCAACCCCAACGCCTCCTGGGAGGAACGGGTGAGCGCCGCGAGGATCGCGAGTTGGCTGGACTGGGACGACGTCACCGAGGCGATCCTCGTGACAAGAGAATCAGTGTCCTCGCCGGCGGAGGTCATGTTCCGCGGTGTCCACAACGGCGAGTCCGCGTCGGTCACGGTCGCCGGGGTCGAGTTGCGGACCGACCTGGGTCTCAACTCCTCCAACATCACGGCGATCGACGGCCAGGCTCCCCCACCGGTCAACGATCCGGAGGTTCCCGTCCCGGGCAACGGCGACGACGGGGAAGACCCCGGGGAACCCGTCGATGAACCGTTCGACGCACCGGTCGAGCCGGACAGCTTCGACGATGACGGCGGGGGCCACGAACCGTCGCTAGACCGGCTCGCGGCGGCGGGAGTCCTCGAAGGTACGGAGTGTGGCGAGCGCCTCATCTGTCCTGACGAACCGCTCCTGCGCTGGGTGATGGCGGTGTGGATGACCAGGGTGCTCAACCTGGCTCCCACGCCGGACGATGACGCCGGGACCCGGTTCGCGGATGTGGATCCCGATGCCTGGTGGGCGAGCTACGTGGAGCGTTTCGCTGATTCGGGTGTGACCAAGGGATGCGCGACCGATCCGTTGCGGTACTGCCCCGACACGGCTGTGACCAGGGCGCAGATGGCCACCTTCGTAGCACGGGCATTCGACCTCGAAGCCGCACCTCCGGCGGGATTCACAGATACGGCGGGTAACCACCACGAGACCGTGATCGACGCTCTCGCCGCAGCCGGTGTGACAAAGGGATGCGCGAGCGATCCGTTGCGGTACTGCCCCGACACGGCTGTGACCAGGGCGCAGATGGCCACCCTCCTGACCCGGGCTCTTGATCTCATGTCCGAGTCGAGCGTTGATACCTGAGAACCCGTGCACGACGGAACTTCCGGTCGTACACCGCTATCGTCGATTACTCACAGGTGCGTGGGGGATTATCCGTTGTCAGACGACCCGGCAGCGGTTTCCGCCGGATCCCACAACCCAGCCACCATACAATCCGACATTGCGGCACCGGACACTTGGCGGGGCTGCACGGTTATCACGATGCGTTGTATACTGATGGTTGAACACACAATTGAGTGGAGGAGAGCCATGGCTTCTGTTCCTACTACCGACACGGACGCCGGAGAGTTGACACTGGCTGACCTAGACGCATCCGTGGGGACGAATCCCGACAGGACCGGTGATTTTGAGGCCGGGCGAACGCATTTCCACGCCAGCAGCGATGACTTCCTCGAGTGTCTCGAATCGCAGCCCTTCGAGCGGGATAACGACTAGCCCACACCACGGATGCCAACTCATGAAGAGTCTGGCTCGTTCCTGAGTGACGTACGCCATCTAACGCCGGAGCAGCGGATCCGCTTCCTCACGGCCCTGCGAAGGTTCATTGATGACCTTCGGGCAATGGAGGCGGGAGAGCGGCGCTGGTTCCGGCCGGGGCTTCGCGTGAAGGGAGTGCGGGAAGCACCGGGGTTGTTCGAGATGACATGGGCGCCTGATGGGCGAGCGACGTTCTCTCTCGGGGCTTCACAGAAGGGTGGTTTGCGGCATGTGCAGTGGGAACGTTGCGGGGATCACAGCATTCTGTAGGAGCGGCCATCTTCGATACCTCAACGAGATCGGACGGCCTGGCTCAGCAGGAAACAGGAAGCGATCAGCCCGGACCAAACGACTATCACGGTCGGGGCACTAATCCGAGGAGCAACATTCTCGTCGCCCGAAGTTCTGGGTCCGTGTTGCGGAGGCCAGTCCCAAACCAAAGGCAATGCTCGGTAGCCAAGTACGAGAGTCACATTCTCAGGTCACTGGAGGGTCAACTGGAAGGGCCGACCTAGTCCTCACTCAGGACCCATCTTCGACACGTACTTTCGCTGAGCGGCTTGCTTGGAAATGCCGAGCATCGCTCCGATCTCTGACCAGGTGCGCTGAGTGCGGCGGGCCGATCGAACTGCTGCAGTCAGATCATCCTCGACATCAGCGCGCAGCCGGGCCAGCGAGGCGATCTCCCGTAGTGCTTCGGTATCGGCATGCCTGAGTTCAGATGGGTCAACACGGTCAGCCCACTCCTCCAGTGCCTGCGCCCGTTCATCTCTTGTGTTGCTCATTTGATCCACCAGCCTCTTAGGAACTTCTTGCGAGCCTTTATGGCGTGGATGATCGCCGTACCTTCATCGTCAGCGACAACTCCGACCACCAACGGTTCTGCTGTGATGGAAGAACCGATGAACATCGTCACATCCGGGTCGTCTGTTTCATATGCTCGCCCCCGAAGTCGTAGTGCATGCAGCATGTCCTCGTCGGGAACACCGTGCTTGCGTGCGCTCGCTTCTACGTGCACGGTGCAATTCTTCCGAGACCAACGTTATTACCGTCAACATATGTTGACGGTAAGAGGTCGTTGAGAAGTCGTCGTGCGGCGGTCGGATCCTGCGGTCGGCAAGCATGGTTGGGATCGGTTTAGGACTTGGAAGGTTGGCGCCTGCCTCTACGTCCGCGATGGACAATCGGGGTGACAACCGCCCTGGGCCGGACGAGGCCGAGGTGGGACTCTCAAGTGAGAGCTCGAGCGCTCGTCTGGTTCTTGGACGATCCCCTTTGTGGCTTGTGCCTTCCCGAACTACGGCGTGTCCACGATATCCGCAGTCGTTACGGGATCGCGGCACCCCGTGGTTGGTCTGTGGGGCGGCGGTGGGATATGGCGCCGCAAGCGGCGTCAATGGCAAGGACTCGCCGACGGAGGCGTACCCGCCGGGGTACGTCGAGGAGGCAGGACGCAGCCAGGGGCGTCGACGGCGGCCCAGAGTACGCCGCCCGCAACGCAGGACCGACGACGATCAAGCTAGCTTTGGTCCAATGACTTCCAAGGTGCATGGCACCCTTCCGGCCGGCGCGGAGTTGGTGATAATCGGCGCCGGGATAGCGGGCGCGTCCACGGCGTTCTGGGCGGCCCGGGCAGGGCTGTCGCCGGTGGTTCTCGAGGCTCTGGCGGCGCCGGCTGCGCTCACCACCCCGGTCGCCACCGGGGCGTTCCGCTTGCAGTTCGATAACCCGGAGGAGACCGAACTGGTGCGGGAGTCGGTGGACCTGATGCTGAACTTCACGGAGATCACCGGCCAGGATTCACGGCCGTTGGGGGTCCGCCAGCCCGGCTACATCTGGGCGACCACGTCCGGGGAGCGGGCGGAGGGACAGCGGCGGCTGGTGGCTCGCCAGCATTCCTGGGGGCAGGCCGATATCGAGATCCTCGATGGTGACGAGGCCCGCCGCATGTTCCCCTACCTCAGCCCCGATGTCGTCCAGGCCCGCTACCGGGCGGGCGACGGCTTCGTCGATCCCAGGGCCCTGACTCTCGGACTGCTGCGTGCGTCGGGAGCCCCTGTACACACGTCGTGCCGGGTGTTGTCCCTCCGGGATCGTCCCTCCGGGGGTTTCGACGTCACTACCAACCACGGTGCCATCCGGGCGGAGCAGGTGGTGATCGCCGCCGGACCCTTCACCGGGAAGCTGGCCTCCCTCACAGGGGTGGACCTGCCCCTGGAGGTGAAACCACGCCACAAGGTGGTGGTTCCCTCCCTGGCGCGGGTGCCGCCCGACGCCCCCATGACCATCGACGACGACACAGGCGTGCATTGGCGTCCCGTCCTCTCGGGAGCCCACGTGCTGGACGCTGCTCCCCGGGGACCGGGTAGGCAGCCGGTGGAGGATGTCCCTCCCGACCACGACATGGCCTTCCGGGTGCTGGATCCCTCCCGTTCGGAGGCGGCCGCCCGGATCAGTCCCTTCTGGGGCGAGGCCTGGAGGGCAGGGGAGTTCTCGTGGATGGTTCACTCCGGGCAGTACACGATGAGCCCCGACCACCGTCCCCTAATCGGGCGGACCCCGATCGACGGACTGTGGGTGAACACCGGATACTCCGGACACGGCATCATGTGCTCCCCGGCAGGGGGACGCATCCTGGCGGACCTGATCACCTCACGGCTGGAGGACTCACCCTTCTCTCCCGACCGGACCTTCGAGGACAGGAGCTTGGACCACCTCTAGTTTCCCGAGAGCGGGCAGGCCTTGGGACTGTGACCGTGGATTCCGTGCGGTCTCGGCTAGTGTCCCGGCACCAGATTCGCCATCGATCCACGTACGTGCTGGACATTCCACAGGGTGCTGGTTGAAGATAGGTCGGGAACCTATTTGGTTGATACTGTCGTGAGTAACCAGGAACCAGAGTCGATGGATGTTTCGCTTCCGCTGGCGGCGACCAGCAAGGAGGTGGTCCGTGAGATGTCCGATCCAGCAAGGCCACCCGTCGACGGTTCATCTGTGGTCGGCACCTGGGCTATGACCGTACCGATCAGTAGGTGAAGGCACCGGAGATGGCTGTGGCGCCGTCGACGGAGGCTTCGATACGGGCGGTGTCTTGGTGGGTTTCGGCGTCGATCCGGAGCCGGACTCCGGGGTAGACGGGTTTGGAGAAGCGCACCGTGGCTGCGGACAGGTCGGCCGGGTGGGCGCTGACAGCCCCGGCTGCGAACCATCCAGGAGGTGAAGTTGGGCAGGTGAACCACCACCACCCGCCTCGTTTCGCCGGCGATCGCACGGATCTTGCGGGCTGCGTCGCCTGCCGCGTTCCAGAGATCGGCCCGTGACAGGTAGTCGGGGCCGCCAACCAGGGCCAGATCGTCTGCGGACCTCGGTGACATGGGACTCGAAGCGATCCACCAGCCGCTGGCCGGTCCACCATCCCGCCCGCCGGTAGCCTGCCGCGGCGCCGCCGGTCACGAGTTCCTCCGAGGCTGGTGGCGCCATGGCGTCGATACGCAAGCGCGCTATCCCGGGAGGCACAATCGTCCCCGCATTACCGGAACGGTAACCGCTGCAAACGAGTACGGCACCGTCGAGAGCTGCATGATGCGTGGCTTGACAATCCGCAGGGCCCGGCCCGATCACGCTGACCGCGCTGAAGGAGCCCGTCTAGGACGGTGCTGAACAATGACGATTGCTCGGGCCTGCCGCCCGCCACCCCAGGCATTTTGCCGGCGGTTGGCAGGCCGCTGGTGGATTGCTCAGCACCCTCCTAGGAGGGTGGTACGAGTGAAGTTCGTAGTATGAAGGTACGCAGCACAGACTCACCGTAGGGGATAAGTTTCGACGGGGCCCGTTCGGGCCCCCTCCTATGCGATTGAGGGGGTGCGCGGATAGGCGGACGGGGTTACCCTCGCCGTGAGAGCCTCAGCTGTTGCCACGTACGAAACCCCTGGCCATAGCCGTAGAGTCGCCAGATGGATCGGGGGGTTTACTCCCGGATCAGCGTGCGGGCCTGCTCCCGCACGTAGGAGCGCATGTACCAGGGACCGCCGCTGCCGGCGCCCGAGGTACCGGAGCTTTTCCAACCGCCGAAGGGCTGGATGTCGGGCCACGCACCGGTCGTGGACCCGGCCCGGCGGTTGGCGTAAACCACCCCGGCCTGGATGCGCTGGAAGAACCTGTCCACCTCCTCGTCGGTGCCGGCGAAGACCCCGGCGGTGAGCCCGAAGATCGTGTCGTTGGCCTTGTCGATCCCCTCGTCCAGAGAGTCCACAGGGGTCACCGCCACGAACGGCACGAACAACTCCTTCTCCCAGATCCAGGTCTCCTCCGGTGCGGTCACCACGGTGGGCTGCACGAAGTTGCCCCGCGCCATGTCGCCATCGGTGACCACCTCGCCCCCGGACAGGACCTCGCCTCCGGCTTCCCTCACAGCTTCCACCGCGGAACGGAAGCGGTCCACCGCCTCCTGGTCGATCACCGGCCCCAGGAAGGTCTCACGGTCGCGAGGGTCTCCCAACCGGACCTCGGCGGTCTTCTCGGCGAGAAGACCGAGGAAATCCTCGAAGGCGGGCCTCTCCACGTACACACGGGAGTTGGCGGAGCACTTCTGGCCCGACAGCCCGAAGGCAGCACGCATCACCCCTTCGGCCGCCTGGTCGAGGTCGGCCGTGGCGGTCACCACCGCCGGGTTCTTGCCGCCCATCTCGCACACGACGGGCTTGGGACGGCCGGCGGCCACCGTCCGGTAGAGGTACATCCCGACGTCGTAGGAACCGGTGAAGGTGACCCCGTCCACATCGTCGTGATGGGCGAGCCGGTCACCCGCCTCGTCGCCCCCGGTCACCACCTGGAGAGCTCCGGCGGGCAGCCCCGCCCGGGCGTAGATGTCGGCCAGCAGCAAGGATCCGAGGGCGCCGGTGTTGGACGGCTTCAGCACCACCGTGTTGCCGGTCAGCAGAGCCGCCGAAGTGGGGCTGGCCACCAAGGCCAGAGGGAAGTTGAACGGGGAGATGACCGCCCACACGCCCCAGGGACGCAGCACCGAGTGGTTGGTGTCGCCCACCCCGTACTGTCCCATGGCCGTCGCCAACCCGTCGGACTCCTCGAGACGGTCGCAGTAGTAGTCCATGAAGGCCACCGCTTCGGAAACGTCGCCCAACGCCTCGAGCCGGTTCTTCCCGATCTCGAGGGTGAGGAAGCCGGCCAGGGTAGGGGTCTCCTCCTCGACGATCGCAGCGGCTCGGCGGATGATGGCCAGCCGGTCCTGCCACGGTGTAGCCTCCTACTCCGCCTGGAATGCCTGGGAAACGGCTACGGCCCCGTCCACATCGTAATCGGAAGCCTGCGAGTAGATCCCCACTACGAGATCAGAATCGACGGGGGACCGCTCGGTGAATGTCTCGCCGGTGTACCGCTTCTCACCGTTGATGATCAGCGGATGGGTCTGCCCGATACGGGAGCTGGCGGCGGTCAAGCCCTCCTCGTAGGCGTGGTGGAGCGCCGGATCGTCGGCCGACATGGTGGCGTAGGTAATTCTTCCCATTGTTCCTTACCTTGTGCGCGAATTGCTGGAAAACGACTCCAGAACTTAGCATGCGTTCCCCCTACCTCTGATGGTCTGTCTCTGAAATGATTCGACGCGCCCTGCCAGCCGGCGACGCCCTTCACGGCGTTCCGGTTCCTCAACGTACCGCTGCGGGTACGCCCTTGCCGGCGGGCCTTGCGAGAAACGCCGCTGCCGGCGCCTCCCACACCGCCACTCCCCATGCAGGCCACCGTCCATGACCTTCATCCGCCGGTTTCATACGATCGACTCCCACACCGGAGGTGAACCCACCCGGGTAGTCACCGACGGGTTCCCGGCGCTGGAGGGAGACACCCTGCGGGAGATGGAGGCGGATTTCCTGGCCAACCACGCGGATGTGGCCAGGATGCTGGTCGGCGAACCGCGCGGGCACGCTCCGTTGCACGCCGTCGTGCCACTCCCGCCGATGCATCCGGAAGCGGATCTCTCCATACTGATCCTGTCCGCGCTCGGTTCGCTGACCATGTGCGGCCATGCCTTGATCGGGACGGTCACCAGCCTGGTGGAGATGTTCAGGATCCAACCGGTGGAGCCCGTGACCAGGCTGGTGGTGGAGACCCTCAGCGGCCTCGTCGTGGCCGACGCACACGTGGAGGGGACCAAGGTTCGTTCGGTCACCTTCCAGGGAGTGCCCTCCTGGGTGGCATTGACGGGTGTCAAGGTGGAGGTCGACGGACGTTCCATCGTTGTGGACATCGTTTTCGGGGGTCTCTGGTTCGCGCTGGTCCGGATCGAACAGGTCGGTCTGCCGATCTCAGTGGAGTCGGTGCCGAACCTCGTTGCCCTCAGCCATCGGATCCGCTCGGAGGTGAACGGGGCACTCCGGAGTCGGGCCGACTTGCCGCCGGGAACTCCGGACCGGGTCGATCAGTTGCTCTACGTGGGACCACCCAGCAGCCCGGGCGTCGACGGGCAGAATCTGGCGACGTCCACCGGCCTGGGATTCGACCGCTCCCCCTGCGGGACCGGGAGTTGCGCGCGTATGGCCTGGCACTTCGCGAGGGGGGAACTGGGCGTGGGGGAAGCCTTCGTCCACGAGAGCGTGCTCAACACCACCTTCACCGGCACGGTCAAGGCCGAGACAGCAATCTCAGGACGGAGCGCGATCATCCCCACCATCACCGGCTCCGCCTACCTGACCGGCTTCAACCAACTGGTCCTCGACCAAGGCGACCCCCTGGGGGAGGGTATCTTCATCCCTGCCGCTGGGGGATAGGCATCTGATCGTGGTTCCCGCGGCTAGCCGCTCCGTAATTCAACTGGACCTTCTCCGGGGGTAACGTTGCCGTAGCTGCCGATACACGGTTCCGAACCGGCGACGTCACCCTAGGGTAGACTTAAGGGAGCCGACGGCCTGGAAGGGGGGGTTGGTGCTTCGTCCGCGTCTCACCAGGCTGCAAGCTACCGAGTTCCGCTCGCTCGCGAAGGTCGACATTCCCCTCGGTCCCTTGACCGTGCTAGTAGGTCCCAACGGTTCGGGAAAGACCAACGTACTCAACGTGCTCAGGTTCCTGGCTTCGACAGTCCGCTTCGACTTAGCAAGTGCTATCGATGAGTGGGACGGATTTCACTTTATCAAACGGCAGGGGCTGAACAGGGCCAGAAACGTGAATCTACGAGTCTCGGGCCTGTTGACCGATCACGCAAGCCGCACTGCGCTGGACGTGTACGAGTTGAGGTTCACCCAAGACGTTGCTGGGATTCTGTCACGACGTGAGTCCTTCACATTCAAGGGTACGCCCGGAAGAGGACGACGGAGGAAGATCGAGGTGAAGGGAACCCAGGCAGCGATTGGATCTGAGGACATCTGGCAGCTGGCAACTGGCCAGACAACTGTCCTCGCCACGCTGCCACGGCTCGCTGACGACCAAGGCGGAGCAGGCATTCGAAAACTGGCCGACTTCCTGTCCTCAATCCGCGTACTTGAGCCGGACATGGTGGCAGCGCGACGGCCCTCCCGAATGGTCAAAGGTCGTTTAGCGGACGATGCGGGCAACCTCGCCGCAGCCTTACACAGTCTTTCCAACGGGGACCCCGAATCGTTTGAAAGCCTGATGTCCGAAATGCGTTTCTGCCTGCCCGGCCTCGACTCCATCCGCTTCGAGCCCGTCGGGGGGCCCGGCAAGGCAGTGGCTGTCGCGCTACACGAGAAAGGTATTAGGTTGCCGGTGTATCTGGAGGAAGCATCGTTCGGTACGGTCCGAATGTTGGCGCTCTTGACGGCCCTCCATGAACCTGACCCGCCACCGTTCACCGGGATCGAAGAGGTCGACCATGGCTTGCATCCATGGGCAATCGATATCCTGGTCGACCGGCTGCGTGCCGCGTCACAGAACTCACAGATCCTGATCACTACCCACGCACCTACTCTCGTAAACCGCCTTAAGCCTCTGGAGTTGGTCGTCTGCGACCGTGACCCAGACACCGGAGCATCCGTGATTCCATGTATCAACAGCGCTCAGGTCCTCGCGGCCGAACAGGGCGCGGACGGTCTGAGGCCAGGAGAACTCTGGTTTGCCGGAGCCTTGGACGGAGTCCCACGCGGTACCTCCTGATGGTACGCGCCAGGTACCGGCGCCATCAAAGCAACCAACCCGTGGTTCTCGTATTCGGTGAGAGCCTCAACGATGCTAGAGCGGTCAAAACTCTGATCGTAGCGCTGTGTCCCTCGCTCCAGAATCGAGTCAAGGAGCAGGCGCGACCACCTTCTCTGCAGAAGTCGGCTGGACAACAGCCAGTGACGCGATGGATGCTTGGTCTCCGGCAGGTAGTCGAAACTGTCTCTAGACGCAGACCTATAGCTTGTGTCTTTGTTCATCTTGATTCTGACGGACCCGACCCGCACGGAAGAACCGCAGCCCGTACGGAGGCATCGATGCGTCAGGTTGGAATCGACAACGGATTTGCAGTGGTCCCTGTTCAAGAGATCGAGTCGTGGTGGCTGATGTATCCCGAAGCAACCGAGCGTCTCCGAACACCGTGGTCGGGGACACTGCCTACCTCTCCGCGCGCCGTAGACATGATATCCGGTCCCAAGGAAGAGTTGGTGAGACGAACCGCACGCAAAGATCGAAGGACAGCATATGCAGAAGCCGATTCTCCTGATGTAGCGAGACTCGTGGGTAGCGCCATCGCGTCGGGGCATCCACCCACGGGCACCAGCCCTTCGTTCGACCGGTTCAAACGCTCCGTAGCCAAATGCTGTACGGTGCAGGGATCATAGGAGCGACCGCGAAGGTGAGGATCCTCCTCTCGCAAGACCGTTGGCCATCCGTATCATCCACGCCGGTGTCCGGTTGACGATCGTAGGGAACCCCCTCCGCCTTCGTAGATCTCCACCGCTGCGGCAAGAGCGTCCTCCGCGTTTGCCACGGCCTCGACGGTAGTGTCGTCCTCAGTTATCAGCTCGGGTAACAATGGCGACGTGACTGTATAGCCCCCTTCACGCTGAGGATGCAGGATGAGAGGTATCTTCACCATCACAGGCCAACTCCCGGCTACGACGTTTGACCCTCGCTCAGGCTCGGCTGTGCCCTCCCCCAGCCTTGAGCCAAGAGTCGTGACTACTGCCTTGACCGATTGCTATTGCAGGGGAGCCATCCGCATGCAGGTCCGCTACAACCCGGAAGCGGACGCTATGCTCGTCACGCTGCGCTCCCCAAGGAGGGTGGGAGGGTGGTGTGAAACCGCTTTCAAGGACCGTCGACCGATAGCATAGTGCCTGGTCAGAGGTAGACGGGCCGTTGCTCTCCACCGTTTGGACCACCCCTGCTACCGGAGGGGGAAGCGGGTGGACAGCGGCTCGACGAGACGCGGATCGCGCACCCCGATCAGGCCGGTCGTGTCTTTGCCTACGAATTCTTGGCAATGAACCACGGGGGGTTCCGTTGGGGAATCGGAGCCGATACGCTAACGCCAATGTCCGAGGCCCTCCAGCCGGTCAAGGCGCTCGCAGTCGTTTGAGGCTTGTCTCAGAGAGGCTTGACCATCTCGCCCCGACGGGCGGACTCGTATAGGGCCTCCATCACCGCAGTTGTCCTCCGACCCTCCCATCCGTCGACCAGCGGGGGACGTCCTTCCGAGACGGCTGCCACGAAGTCCTCCAACTGCGAGTAGTGCAGGCTGGAGTCGGCGTAACCGGCCATCGTCAACGTGTCCCCCCGGTCCACCGGACCGGCGTTCATCAACTCCTCGATCTCGGGTGAAGGCCCGCCCGGTACATCCCACTGCACCAAGTCGTCGTCCACCATGCCCACCGTCCCCAGGGTTCCCCGGATGGTGAGGCTGCGCGGCTGGGGGTTTACCGCCGCGGTGGTGCTCGTCAAAGTGGCGAGCGTTCCGTTGGCAAATCGCAGCACGCCCAGGGTGGAGTCCTCGACCTCGATGCTGTGCAGGGGCGAGGTGCTGTAGAAACCGGCCACCGACTCCACGTCGCCCAGCATCCAGATCATCAGGTCCAGGCTGTGGCTGGTCTGGGTGACCAGCGACCCGCCTCCCTCCGTCTCCCACCTGCCCCGCCAGGCACCGGAGTCGTAGTAGGGCTGGTCGCGGTAGAACAGCCCGGTGCATTCGGCGATCAGGGGCAGGCCGATCAGACCGCCGGTGACCGACTCCCGCATCCGGAGGGCGGTGTCGAGGAAGCGGTACATGTATATGCAGCCCAGAGTCACTCCCGCCCGGTCGCAGGCCTCGATCATCCGGTCGGCGTCCGCCACGGTGGTGGCTATGGGCTTCTCGGTGAGGACGTGCAAACCCGCGGCGGCCGCTCCGATGGTCATGCGGGCGTGGCCACCGGTCGGCGACGCCACGCAGACCGCGTCGATGTCCGACCGGACCAGGTCGCGCCAGTCGGTGTGGACCTCGGTCACCCCGTAGCTGGCACCGAAGCCGGTCGCCTTCTCCCGGTTGCGAGAGCAGACCGACACCAGTCGGGCGCCTCGGGGACGGCCGGCCAAGGCACCGGCGAAGAGTTGGCCGCCTCCCCCGGTACCGATCAGGCCGAAGCGGAGGCTCACGCGGACGAGAAGGAGTGGGAGGCGCGAAGGAGGGAAGCCCTCAACATCGGCCGTAGTATACGCCCGCAGCAGCCCGAGAAAGCAGTTCTCCATGCGCAGAGTGCCGACCACCGCCGCGGCCGGAGCGGAACTGGTCCCCCTCTTCCGGGACCACTTGGAACTCTGCAACGTGCAGCCGGGCGAGGTGGTGCTCGGGTTCACCGACACCATGAGCAACGAGGCCTACGTCACCGCACTGGCCGGAGCGGCGCGGGTGCTGGGCGCCGACTTCTTCCAGATCGTGGTGGGATGCGACGAGACTTGGATGAGGTCACAGGCCATCATCGACGCCTGGAAAGGGTCCGATCTGGTGGTGGGGATGCTCACCACCGAGTGGATCTACAGCGATGCCCACAACGCGGCCCTCGACGCCGGTGCCCGCACCCTTATGATCATCGAACCCGAGGACATGCTGCGCCGCATGTTCCCGATCCCCGAGATCCGGCGCCGGGCAGAGGTCAGCCAAGCCCTGTTGCAGGCCGGAACGACTCTGCACCTCGAATCGGAGGCGGGGACCGACCTGACCCTGAGCTACGAGGGACGCCCGGTCATGATCCAGTACGGGTACTCGGACACGCCGGGACGCTGGGACCATTGGCCGTCGGGACAGGTCGTGGTGGCGCCGCTGGAACACTCGGCAGAAGGCACCCTGGTGCTGGACGAAGGTGACTGCCTGCTCAACCTCGGCCGCTACGTGATGTCCCCCATCCGGATGGAACTCCGGGAGGGGAGCATCGTCTCCATCGACGGAGGGACCGACGCCCGGCTGGCCCGGGATCACTTCGAGTCGCCCCGCGACAAGCGTTCCTACGGCGTGTCCCACATCGGATGGGGGTACGAGCACCGGGCCAACTGGAACGCCCTCGGTCTTCGCTTCTGGGAGTCGGGGGGTGTGATGGACACCGAGAGCTACTACGGCAACCTGCTGATCGCCTTCGGGACCAACTTCCTGAGGAGTCTCGGCGGTGAGAACCGGGCTCCGTTCCACTTCGACATCCCCACCCGCAACCATTCGGTATGGGTCGACGACCGCCAGATCATCGACAGGGGGAGCTTCGTCGTCCCCGAGTTGCAACTCGACTGCCAGGAAGGAAACGTCGAATGACCAGCCTCGTAATCCGCAACGCCGAATTGCTGGACTGCACCGGCGCCGACCCTGCAACCGGCATGGACGTAGCCGTGTCGGGGCCGTCGATCAGCGGGATCGGACGCGGGGCGGGGAGTACCCCGGATCAGGTGATCGACGGTACGGGGCTGACCCTGATGCCCGGGCTGACCGACGCCCACGTGCACATGGGTCTGGTATCGGCGGCTGGGGGCATCGGTGACCTTCCCTGGATCGACTACGTGTTCACGGTGCGCCGCATAATCGAGAACACCCTCCAGGAGGGTTTCACCACCGTTCGGGACGCGGGCGGACTCGATCCCCACTGGGCGCGCCTCGTGGAGCGGGGCTCGGTCTACGGACCCCGCATCCTGCCTTCGGGCTCGGTACTGTCCCAGACCGGCGGGCATGGGGACCTGCGACCCGCCCACCATCTCGAGCATCCCCGGGGAAGCATCCCCGGCCTGTCAGCCACCCCCGAGATAGTCGACGGTGTCGACGAGGTGCGCCGGGCCGCTCGCGAGCAACTCCGTAAGGGCGCCACCCAGATCAAGGTGTTCAGTTCGGGCGGGGTCCTCTCCCCCACCGATCCTTTCGACAGCCTCCAGTTCAGCTACGAGGAACTGCGGGCCGCAGTGGAGGCGGCGGCCGATTGGCACACCTACGTGCTCGCCCACTGCCACACCTCCGACGCGATACGCCGAGCACTCTCCGCGGGGATCCGTTCGATAGAACACGCCAGCATCCTCGACGAGGACGCTGCCCGGCGGATAGTGGAGTCCGACGCCTTCGCGGTGGTCACCCTGGCGGTGAAGTACGACCTGCTGGAGAACCCGGAGGTAGCCGGCCTCACTCCGTCGCAACTGACCAAGCTCCAAGCGGTCGAGACAGAGGTCGGCCGGAGTATCGAGATCATGGAGGAGACCGGGGTCAAGGTCGGTTCGGGCTCCGACATAGTCGGGCCCCTGCAGGACCGGCGCGGCCGGGAGTTGGCGAACAAGGCCAGGTTCATGAGCCCTGCCGAATCGATCGCCACCGCCACCACCGGTAACGCCGAACTGTTCCACCTGCAGGACCGGATCGGGACCGTCGAGGTGGGCAAGCAGGCTGATCTGATCCTGGTGGAGGGCCGACCCTTGGACGAGATCGAGATACTGGCCGACCCCGACCGGATCGTGGGGGTGATCAAAGGCGGCCGCGTCCACAAGGACACCCAAGGAAGGACCTCACCCGCTTAGCTCCGGACCGATGGCGGTCAGGTCAGTCCAGACCGGAGAGGGCTTCGATCAGTGTCGGAATCCCCAGACGGCCCTTGACCTCGCCTACATCCTTGGCTAGGTCGACAACGATCCCGGTGAGCCCGTCCAAACGCACATCAATCTGCCCGAAACGCTCATCCATGCGGTCGAACCGCCTGTCCACACCGTCGAACCGGCTATCAATACCCTCCAACCGCCTATCAATACCCTCCAACCGGCTATCCACACCGTCCAACCGCCTATCAATACCCTCCAACCGCCTATCCACACCGTCCAACCGGCTATCAATACCCTCCAACCGCCTATCCACACCGTCGAACCGCTTATCTACACGATCGAACCGGCTCTCGATCGCGGCGATAACCGACGCCAAGTCAGCACGGCGTGCACGATCCAGGTAGATCATCACGGTCAGCATGATCGTCATCATCATTGTGATCATGCCGCCGAAAACACCAACGGTCACTGCATCCATCGTGCTGTCTCCCTGCCTGAACGCTACCACACCAACCAGCTAAAGGCCCCGTCTACGTCCGTGTGATGCCATATCACCGGTTGATTTCGATATATCACATGAAACGAGGATCGGTCAAGACCCATGTGGACCCAACCGGGAATGATCTCCTCCCCATTTGGTGAATCCCTACGCCGGCGCGGGTGACCGCCTACGTACACGCCCTCTCCCCACCGTGCTTCAGTAGGACTGCAATCGCCATACGATCCTTGTATGGCTGAAGTGCGGCCTTGCGATCAGGTAGAGGTTGCCTCCGGGTCCGGCTCGCAGTTTTGCCCTCACGGGTTTGGCTCTCACTGCTACAGATGTCACGCGACGGATTGACGCCGGCCGGACATCTCCCCTCCCAGCATCATCGCACGCGCTCACTCCTTCGGTTCCGCTGGTGTACGCGTGGTGCACTCGTGCAAGTCGGACGTGTGTCTTGGTTTCCTTGGCCGGTGTACACCGAACTGGGCGGATGCCGGGATGATTTGCCGGCTGGATCGGCTCGACACCGGAGCAGAGCATCGAGAGCCGGGCCGCGGATCGCAGAAACCCGCAGAAAGGAGTGCCTGTTGTGAACGTTCAGTACATACATCCTGGGAGGCTCAGGAGCCGAGCCACGACCATACGCTGGGCTGCGATGGTGATGGTCTCCGTCGTGGTGGCGGTTTCACCGGTCCTCGTCCACGGAGCTGGCTGAGCCGGCACCGGGCTCGCCGGCGGAACCTCGACCTCGATCCGTCCAGCGTCTCATCCAAGCCTTCCGGGTGGAAGGTACTGATCTGCGGCGGCCGACCGAAATGACGACCGACGGGGTGCTTAGCGCGCCGCGGCGCTTGCCGTCACCGGGTGGGGATTCTCACTGATCCCCGACAGCCTCCTCACTGACTTCTAGATACGTACGTCGCTCTACGACAGACTGACTGTTCAAGAGCGGCGGTCCCACTCCCGGACGCGCCGGTATCCTCACGTTCTACTGTGCCGGCAAGGAAAGAGCGACGACTCGGATGCAGACGTGAACCCGCCTACCGAGCGGAGCCACCCCGGAGAGCATCGATGAAGGTCGGGTTCGTCGGGACGGGCATCATGGGACGGCCGATGGCGAGGCGTCTCCAGGATGCGGGGCATCAACTGTTCATCGTCAAGCATCGGTCCGCTCCACCCGAGGAACTCCTCGATAAGGGCGCCGTTCTAGCAGATTCGGCCATGGAGGTGGCCCAGACATCCGAAGTGGTGTTCACGATGGTTCCCGACACCGCGGCCGTAGAGGATGCCCTCTTCCGGAACCTGGGAGTGGCAGCGGGGCTGAGCCCGGGCAAGGTGGTGGTGGACATGAGTTCGATCTCGCCTTCTGCCACGAGGACGTTCGCTGAACGCGTCCGGAGACTGGGTTGCGACTACCTGGACGCGCCGGTATCGGGCGGTGACCTGGGCGCAAGGGAGGGAAACCTGTCGATCATGGTGGGCGGCACCCCAGAGGCCTTTGCCCGCGTGAAACCCCTGTTCGAAGTGATGGGCAAGACCGTCACGCTGGTGGGCCAGACCGGGGCAGGCCAGACGTGCAAGGTTGCCAACCAGATGATAGTGGGGATCAATATCGCGGCGGTGAGCGAGGCACTCGTGCTGGCGTCGAAGGCCGGCTTGGATCCGGTAAGGGTGAGGGAGGCACTGCTTGGCGGCTTTGCATCCTCCCGAGTCCTCGATGTGCACGGCCGGCGGATGATCGACCGTGCTTTCGAACCAGGGGGTCGGATCGAACTGCATCAGAAGGATCTGGGATTGGCGCTCGCCGAGGCGGGGGAACTGGGTGTGGCAGTGCCGATGACGTCCATCTGCCGGGACCTGATGGATGAGTGCGCCGCCCACGGAGGGGCCGGATGGGACCATTCGGCCCTGATCAGGGCCTACGAACTGCTGGCCGACCCCGAACTGGATTCCCGACCCGGGTAGATGGCTTTCCACATCCGGCACAGTCAACGTGCAACACGGGCATCGAGAGCAAGCTTCCTACCCCGAATGGGTCAGGCTCTCCGAGTTGTCCACATTCCACCGTCCGGCGTCCAAGTGATCACCACAAGCGATCGGTCTTCGACCCGGGTGAGGACCACCCGGGTCACATCGGCCGTGAACAGGGCCAAGGCCGAGCGGTCATCGATAGGAAACCGATGGCCCTTGACGAAGATCTCCAGCTCCGTGTCCAGGGCAGGCACAGCCCTACCTTCGACCCGGGCGTCGCCAAGCCGTAAGTCCTCTTCATCGGGAGCGCTGTGTATCGAGAACCGGGAGTCCCGTCGAAGATCGTCCGTCTTGCGCGAAACGGTGTCCATTGCCAGCCACAGGTGACCATCCCGGATGGGAGTTTCCATACCGAAGAGCCGCGGTGCCCCGTCACGTCGTAGGGTCGCCATCACTGCGTGCGTGTGGCCCTCGAACCTGTCCTTCACGGAAGCCGCCAGCGCAGGCTCGGCCGCCCGGAAGTCCGTCCATGTCACAGCCATCGCCACTCACGGACGGTACCGCGAGCTAGGAGGGTACTGAGCAATCCACCAGCGGCCTGCCAACCGCCGACAAAATGCCTGGGCTGGCGGGCGGCAGGCCCGAGCAATCGTCATTGTTCAGCACCGTCCTGGAAGTGGTGGACCCCCATCAGGAGGGTGACCGTGTCGACTGGGCGAGTCGGGTTCGCTCAACCTGGGTGACGCTACCTGGTGACGACGGATGCTCGGGCGTTCAGACGAGAGTCAGGTACTGGTCGACCTCGGCGCGGGTCACCTGGTGATGGTGGGCTAGGAACTCCTGGCGTTTGACAGCCGCGAAGTACTCGCTGTAGGGACCGCCCGGGGTCGTTCCCAGGCCCTTGCGTAGTACGTCGTTGGCGGCCAGGTTGTCGGCCGCGTGCAGCAGCGTGGGCGGCAGGGTCTTGATGCCACGGGCCGCGATCTCGTCGGGCGGGAGGGTGTAGAGGTTGTCGGTGTTGGGCTCTCCCGGGTCCATCTGCTTGTCGATGCCGTCGAGGCCGCACGCCGCTATGGCGGCGAAGAGAAGGTAGGGATTGGCGGCTCCGTCGGGCAAGCGGATCTCGATCCGGTCCGGCTCGGGCACCCGGATCATGTGGGTCCGGTTGTTGCCGCCGTAGGCCGCGTAGGCCGGTGCCCAGGTCGCTCCTGAGATGGGCGCTCCGACGCCCATCCGCTTGTAGGAGTTGACGATGGGGCAGGCGACCGCCACCAATGCTTCGGCATGGGCAAGCAGGCCGGCTGTGAACCGGTAGGCAAGGTCGCTGAGCCCGAGTCCTTTGCTGTCGGTCTCGCCAGCCGGGAAGAGAGGCTCGTCGGTGTCATCGGTCCACAGGCTCATGTGGGCGTGGAGCCCGTTGCCCGTCTTGTCGGAGAAGGGCTTGGGCATGAACGTGGCGTACCTACCGTCCCGCTGGGCCAGGGTATGCACCATCAGGCGGAACACGATGAGCCGATCGGCGGTGGTCATGGCGTCCGAGTACTTCCAGTTCTGCTCGAACTGCCCGTTGGCGTCCTCGTGGTCGTTGGCGTAGTTCTCCCAGCCCATCGCGTTCATGTGCTTGGACACGGCGGTCAGGTGGGGGAGCATGCGGGTAAGGCCCCGGGCGTCGTAGCAGGGCCGGGGATCGGTGTCGCGCTCGTCGGCGACGCGGAGGCTGCCGTCGTCTTCACGTACCACCAGCGAATACTCGGCTTCGAATCCGGACTTCAACACCAGGTTGCGCCGGGCCAGCCGCTCCAGCGTTCGCCGCAGGATGACCCTGGGAGCGTACGGCCAGAGTTTGCCTTCCACGGTGGGATCGCACTGCATCACGGCGACGTTCGGTTGCCACGGAAGCTGGGTGTAAGAGGCAGGATCGGGGATCGCCAGGATGTCCGGGCTGGATGGGTCCTGACCCATGGGACCCGCCGCGAATCCGGCGAACCCGGCACCATCAGCCATCAGGCCGTCGAGCGCCTCGACGGGCACCAGCTTGGCACACGGCCTGCCGTGCATCTCGACGAACATCGCGTAGATGAACTCGACGCCATCCGCTTCGACCTTCGACCGGATCTCCTCCACTGAGCCCACGTCAAACCTCCTCGCGCAGCTTCCCGGCAGTCACACAACCCGGCGGTGGGTCTCCGGCTACGACTGCTGAGAATCGGTATTTCACTAGTAGTGTTCGAACCTACATTAGCCCCGGCAACCCGGGGCGATCGGATCGGAGAGCACCATGTGCGGCATCGTCGGCCTCTTCCTGAAGACCGAACGCTTTCAACCGCGGCTGGGAGAACTCACCGCCCGCATGCTCCACGAGATGCGGGACCGGGGTCCGGACAGTGCAGGATTCGCCGTCTACGACCAGGCCCGGGCCGGCACGACCCGCATCACCGTGCTGGCGGAACGGCACCGGCCCGACTGGGGTGAGATCGCCGCCGACCTCGAACCGGTCCTCGAGGCCGGAGTGTCGGTACGGGCCATCCGGGATCATGCCGTGCTCGAGACCGCGGGCGACGGCAGCCTGGCGCGCCAGTGGTTGATAGACAACGCTCCCCATCTCGATGTGCTCAGCTACGGATCCCAGATCGAGATCTACAAGGCGGTGGGCGATCCCGACCTGGTAGCCATCAACTATGACCTGGCGTCCCGTTCCGGAACCCATGCCCTCGCCCACACCCGGATGGCTACCGAGTCCGCGGTCACCACCAACGGATCCCACCCGTTCGCCACCGGCGCCGACACGTGCCTCATCCACAACGGCTCCCTTTCGAACTACTACCAGCTCCGCAGCCGGCTCCGGCGGCAGGGAGAGATCTTCCAGACCGAGAACGACTCCGAAGTGGCCGCCGGCTACCTGGCCTGGCGCCTCCGCCGGGGTGACAGCATCGAGGAGGCCCTGCAGCGGGCTCTGGTGGCGCTCGACGGGTTCTTCACCTTCGCCATCGGGATCGAGGACGGGTTCGCCGTTCTCCGGGATCCGATCGCCTGCAAACCGGCCATCGTCGCCGAGACCGACGACTGGGTGGCCATGTCGTCCGAGTACCGGGCCATCGTCCACCTGCCCGACTCCGGCGACGCAGTTGTCTGGGAACCGGCGCCCGGCGTCGTCTACACATGGACCCGGGCTGCGTGAGCAGGCCGCACCGGTTCACCACCATCGACATGGCGGAGACATCGCTGCGCGACGTCAACCAGAGGCTCCACCGCGCCCGGGAGGGCTCGTTCCGGGTGCTGAACCCCCGTGGAGCGCACAGCGTGGCCGTTGGGATCGACGCCGACATCACGGTAGAGGTCCTCGGCTCGGTGGGCTACTACTGCGCGGGCATGCACCAGAAGGGGTCGGTCCACGTCCAGGGCAACGCCAGCACAGGGCTGGCCGAGAACATCATGTCGGGGACCGTGCGCATCACCGGCAGCGCCACCATGTCGGCCGGCGCCACCGGCCACGGCGGTCTGGTGGTGATCGAGGGGAATGCCGGCGCCCGGTGCGGTATCTCGATGAAAGGGGTCGACATCGTGGTGGGAGGCGACGTCGGCCATATGAGCGCTTTCATGGCCCAGGCCGGAAACCTGGTCGTACTCGGAGACGCCGGGGACGATCTCGGCGACTCGATCTACGAAGCCAACCTCTACGTGCGGGGCAAGGTGGCGAGCCTGGGAGCCGATGCGATACGCAAGGACATGCGGCCCGAACACATCCGGACCCTGTCTCGTCTGCTCGCGGCGGCGGCGATGGAGGCCGACCCGGGCGACTTCACCCGTTACGGCTCGGCTCGCAACCTCTACAACTTCCACATCGACGATGTCGACGCGGAAGTGGCAGGGAGCGCCCGATGAGTCCCACCGGCGGCAACTGGCACCTGCGGGAGTCGTACACGTTCGACCGCAACGTGATCGCCGAGATCCACCGGGCGGCCAACACCGGCGTCTACCGGATCAGGGGCTGGGGCGCCAAACGGAAGCTTCCCACGTTCGACGACCTGGTCTTCCTCGGCGCGTCGATGTCCCGGTACCCGCTGGAGGGTTACCGGGAGTCGTGTGGGACCGATCTGGTGATCGGGGAGGGGCGCGCGGCGCGACCGCTCAAGATCGACATACCGGTGACGATCGCCGGGATGAGTTTCGGCTCGCTCTCCAGCCAGGCAAAGGAAGCCCTCGGTCGGGGAGCCAGCGCCATGGGTACTTCGACCACCAGCGGGGATGGCGGGATGCTCCCCGAGGAGCGGCAGCATTCGTCGAAGCTCGTCTACCAGTACCTGCCGTCGCGCTACGGCCAGAACCCCGACGACCTGCGTTCGGCCGACGCGATCGAAGTGGTGGTGGGCCAGGGAGCGAAGCCGGGAGGGGGAGGGATGCTCTTGGGCCAGAAGGTCAGCGAGCGGGTGGCTGGGATGCGCACCCTGCCCGCCGGCATCGACCAGAGATCGGCCTGCCGCCATCCCGACTGGACCGGGCCGGACGATCTCCAGATCAAGATCCACGAACTGCGCGAGGTGGTCGACTGGCAGGTTCCGATCTACGTCAAGATCGGCGCGGCCCGACCTTTCTACGACACGGCACTGGCGGTCAAGGCCGGCGCCGACGCGGTGGTTGTCGACGGTATGCAGGGCGGCACGGCCGCCACCCAGGACGTGTTCATCGAGCATGTGGGTATCCCCACCATCGCCGCCATACCGGAGGCGGTCCGGGCCCTGCGGGATCTCGACATGCATCGCAAGTCGGTCAAACTCATCGCCTCGGGCGGTATCCGGTCGGGCGCTGACGTGGCCAAGGCACTGGCGCTGGGCGCCGACGCCGTCTCGATCGGTACCGCGGCCCTGATCGCCTTGGGCGACAACCACCCCGCCCACGACGAGGAGTATCGCCGGCTCGGTTCGGCGGCCGGCTTCTGGGACGACCTGCAGGACGGAACCGATCCGGCGGGTATCGCCACCCAGGATCCCCGGCTGACATCCCGCCTCGATCCGGTTATCGCGGGACGCCGGCTGGCCAACTACCTCCAGGTACTGACGCTGGAGACCCAGACCATCGCCCGGGCCAGCGGCAAGTCGCACATCTCCAATCTCGAGCCGGAGGATCTGGCCGCCCTCACGGTCGAGGCAGCCGCCATGGCCCAGGTACCCGTGGCCGGCACCGACTGGATTCCCGGCGACCGGCGCAAGAGCTAGAAACCGTTTCGAGGACGTCGCCGATCTGGGCACGCCTGGGTCGATCTTGGGGAAAGAGAGCTAGGAGGGGGCTGGGCAATCCGCCAGCGGCCTGCCAATCGCCCGCATGACTCCTGGATCGGCGGGGGGGGGGGCCGGCCCACCCCCCCCCCGCCCTGCCAATCGCCCGCCTGCCTCCTGGATCGGCGGGCGGCAGGCCCGAGCAATCGTCGTTCTTCAGCACCTTCCTACAGGCCGGATCGGCCGAGCGCGCCCAAGCCTCCTGTGCTACGCCCTTCG
>MKWU01002470.1_pt1 | contig 27615 bp, 26 predicted proteins | sample 809101 | NCBI WGS metagenome assembly MKWU01 (sample SAMN05860141, study PRJNA318959) | sponge metagenome | host: Aplysina aerophoba | place: Slovenia: Piran, Adriatic Sea, Gulf of Piran | collected 2013-05-07 | reverse complement strand
TCCCGGATCGAACGCAGCCTGCTCGCCGGCGTCTCCGCCGAGGAGATCGTCTCCGCCGCCACCACCGCGGAGAGCGTTCCCGACTTTCTCTCCCGCCTCGCGGACCCGGGCTCCTGACCCGCGCCGCCCGCCTCAGGCGAACCGGAAGAGCGGCGGGAAGACGAGGACCACGAACGCCGCCCAGACCGCGTACACCGGCAGGTACGCGGTCTGCCAGCGCTCGAGCGCCGCGAACGGTCCGCGGCCGGTGACGAAGCGCGCGTAGAGCCAGGCCGACCACGCGAGGTTGGCGAACAGGACGAGGTTCTCGCCGAGCGCCGCGACCCGGTTGGGGCTGAAGCCGAACTCGGAGATGCGGGTCAGGATGGCCGCCAGCGCCACCCCGTCGGCGATGAGCGCGCTCCCCACCAGCACCAGCAGGATTCCGTCGAAGAAGTCCGGGGACGCCTGGGGGTCGCGGGCCGAGACGGCGTAGAGCAGCAGCCCGAGCACGACCGCCAGCAGCAGGTCGAAGCCGATCAGGACCTCGCGCTCCAGGCTGACGCCGCGCCCGGTCCACGCCATCGCATAGAGCAGCGCGACCAGCAGGGCGGCGAACAGCGGCGCGAAGATGCGGGTGAGCACGGGCGCCATGTTCTCGACGACCCGCTGCTTCTTCTCCACCAGCCAGGCGCCGACGATCAGCGCGCCCATCGCCCCGCTGGGGAGGATCCAGATCTGGGCGGACCCCTCGACGTCCAGCCCGATGGCCTCGAAGGAGATGATGGCGAACGCGGTGAGCACCCCGCCGCCGAGGGCCATCAGCACGAAGTAGATGAAGAGCTCGCCGGAGAAGCGGACGAAGTCCATGCGTCCGCCCACGTTCCCCCACCAGCGCCCGCCGACGTAGGCGAACCCCACCGCCAGCCAGAGCGCGATCGGGAGGTGGAGCGCCGCCAGCATTTCCGTATGGCCGCCGGGCGTGAACGGGAGGGCGTTCACCGCGATCGCGGCGGCGGCGAACGGGGCCGCGAGCCAGGCGCCGCGCGCGCGGTCGAGACCGCGCTTCCAGGCGAAGTACCCGGTGAGCAGCGGCAGCACGAAGAGGCTGGCGTTCAGCGCGTAGAAGGCGCCCTCGCCGAACTGGTGGCCGAACAGCCGGGGAAGCTGGATCGCCAGCGCCGCCGCCACGGCGAGACCGAGGACGACGAGGATCTCGGTACGGCCCGCGCTGCCGGAGGCGGCGTCCTCGTCCGGAGCGACCACGAGCTGCTTCCAGAGCCGGTTCGAATGTTCGCGGGCGAACTCACGGGACACCGCATCGAGGCGGCCCATGCGCTTCACCGCCACCAGGAACGCCTCGTCTTCGGCGAGGCCGGATTCGACGAGCGCCGCGATCTGGTCGCGGAGGTGACCTTCGAGCTCGTCCACATCGGACGGTTGGAGCGCCGGCTGCCGGCGCACCCAGTCCCGCCAGCGGGTGATCTGCGCTTCGAGCGCGTCGGTGATTTCGGTCATCCGCCGGGGTCCGTTCGCCGGCTAGGCGGCGGCGAACCGCATCTCCGTCCAGATGCCCTTGAGCGCGGAGTCCACCACCTGCCACTGGCGCCGCTGCGCCGCCAGGTGGGCTCTTCCTTCGCCCGTGATGCGGTAGTAGCGGCGCCGGCGTCCGGTCTCGGCGGTGGCCCAGTGCGCTTCGACGTAGCCGAACCGTTCGAGGCGGTGGAGCACCGGATAGAGCATGCCGTCGGTCCACCGGAGCTCGCCGCCGGACAGTTCGGCCACCCGCCGGATGATCGCGTAGCCGTAGCTGTCGCCCTCGGCGAGAATGGCGAGTACGAAAGGCGTCGCGGAGGCCGCGACGAGGTCCTTGCCGATGTTCATCCCCGGTTCCGCCCGGCAGGACGGGTGGCATGCGCCGAATACATAGAGACAGTATGCATAACACTACAATGTGTATCAAGTGCGCGGGCCTCCCCGTGCCCGCGCGCGGAATCGACGGCTAACATTCTTCCGCTTTTTTCATGACGACCGCCCGCTACATCCTGATGTTTGCGGCGGCCGTCTGTCTGGTCTGCGCGGTGATGGTCTCCGGTTCGGCGGTGGCCCTCCGGGACCTCCAGGCGGCGAACGCCGAGCGGGAGCGCCAGCGCAACGTCCTCTTTGCCGCCGGCCTCGCGAACCCGGACGAAGAACTCTCCGAAGCCGACATGGCCGAACGCTTCGCCGCGGTGCGGGCGGTGGTGGTGGATCTCGAGACCGGAGAGGAACTTCCCGACGTGGATCCCGCGACCGTGGACCCGCTGGTGGAGGCCGGGATCACGGACTCGTCGCGGGCGGCCCCCGACAATCTGGCCCGGATTCGGCGGGTGGAAAGACGTTCCGTCGTCTACCTGGTGGAGGCGGACGGCGCCCTGGACGCCGTCGTCCTTCCGGTCCGGGGACAGGGCCTCTGGTCGGTGCTCTACGGGTACCTGGCCCTCGAGGCGGACCTCGACACGGTGCGCGGGCTCACCTTCTACGAACACAAGGAAACTCCCGGCCTCGGCGGCGAGGTGGACAACCCCAACTGGAAGGCCCTCTGGCCGGGCCGCCGGGTGTTCGGGTCTGCCGGCGAGCCGATCATCGAGGTGGCGCGGGCGGCCGCCGGTTCCGTCGCCGAGGACCCGCACCGCGTGGACGGGCTCGCCGGCGCCACCATGACCAGCCGCGGGGTCACGAACCTGCTGCGATTCTGGCTCGCCGAGAATGGATTCGGCCCCTTCCTGGAGCGTCTGGGCGCGGACGCGGGCGACTAGGCGGAAATGGCGAGCGAGACCCGGCGGGTCCTGATGGATCCGCTCATCCACAACAACCCGATCGCACTCCAGGTGCTCGGGATCTGTTCGGCCCTCGCGGTCACCACCGGGATGCAGACGTCGGTGGTGATGAGCGTCGCCGTGGTCGCGGTGATCGCGCTGTCCAACCTGTCGGTGAGCCTGCTCCGGAACATGATCCCCACCAACATCCGGATCATCGTCCAGCTCACCATCATCGCCTCGCTGGTCATCGTCACCGACCAGATCCTGAAGGCGTACGTCTATGAGATCTCGAAGCAGCTCAGCGTCTTCGTGGGCCTCATCATCACGAACTGCATCATCATGGGCCGCGCGGAGGCGTTCGCGATGCAGAACCCGCCGCTCAAGAGCCTCATCGACGGGATCGGGAACGGGATGGGCTACGCGGCCATCCTGCTGGTGGTCGGGGCGTCGCGCGAGGTGCTCGGCGCCGGGACCTTCTGGGGCATCCCGGTGCTGCCGCTCGCTTCGGAGGGCGGCTGGTTCACTCCCAACGGGCTGATGAGCCTGTCGCCGGGCGCGTTCTTCGTCATCGGGTTCCTGATCTGGATCCTGCGGACCTTCCGGCCCGAGCAGAACGAGGCGGAGTGATGCTCCAGGACTACCTGAACATCGCGGTCAAGGCGATCTTCGTGGAGAACATGGCCCTGACCTTCTTCCTCGGGATGTGCTCGTTCCTCGCGGTCTCGAAGCGGGTCAGCACCGCGATCGGCCTGGGACTGGCGGTCGTCTTCGTCCTCACGGTGACGACCCCGCTGAACCACGCCATCAATGACTACCTGCTCCGGCCCGGCGCGCTCGGCTGGGCGCATGCCTCGCTCTCGGGTCAGGACCTGTCCTTCCTGCGCTTCCTGACCTTCATCGGGACGATCGCGGCCACCGTGCAGGTGGTGGAGATGACGCTCGACCGGTTCTTCCCGACGCTCCACGCCGCCCTCGGGGTGTTCCTGCCGCTCATCGCGGTGAACTGCGCGATCCTGGGGGCATCGCTGCTGATGGTCGAGCGGGGACTCACCCTGCCCGAGTCGGCGGTGTTCGGCTTCGGGTCCGGGGTCGGCTGGCTGCTCGCCATCGCCGCCCTCGCCGGGATCCGGGAGCGATTGCGCTACCACCACATCCCGGCCGGGCTCCGCGGCCTCGGCATCACCTTCCTGCTCACCGGGCTGATGGCCATCGGCTTCATGGCCTTCGGCGGCATCCAGCTCTAGGGCAAATCCCCGTGACGACGGTCCTCCTCGGAGTCGCCGGTTTCACCGGGGTCATCCTCGCTCTCGTGGTGGTGCTCCTCTACGCGCGGAAACGGCTGGTGGCCACCGGCGAGGTCACGATCCGCATCAACGGCGACCCGGAGCACGACGTCTGCACCCCGGCGGGGGGCACGCTCCTTGGAACCCTCGCCGCCAACGGGCTCTTCATTCCCTCGGCCTGCGGCGGCAAGGGGAGCTGCGGGGTGTGCACGCTGCGGGTGCTCGACGGCGGGGGCGCCGTACTCCCGACCGAGCGCAGCCACCTGACCCGGGGCGAGGAACGCGAGGGCGTCCGGCTCTCGTGCCAGGTCAAGGTGAAGCAGGACGTCAGCATCGAGGTGCCGCCGGAGCTGTTCAGCGTGCGCCAGTGGAAGTGCCGGGTCCGGTCGAACCACAACGTCGCCACCTTCATCAAGGAACTCGTGCTGGAGCTGCCCGCCGGGGAGGAGGTCCCCTTCCGGGCGGGTGGTTACATCCAGATCGAGTGCCCGCCCTACGACCTGAGCTACGGGGACTTCGACATCGAGGATGAGTACCGGGACGACTGGGACCGTTTCAACATGTGGCAGTACCAGGCGACCGTCGCCGACAACGAGGAGGTGGTGCGGGCCTATTCGATGGCGAACTATCCCGAGGAGCGGGGGATCATCCTGCTGAACGTCCGGATCGCCTCGCCCCCGCCCCGGATGCCCGACGTTCCGCCAGGCAAGATGACGTCGTACCTCTTCGGGCTGAAGCCCGGCGACGAAGTGACCATCTCGGGCCCCTTCGGCGAGTTCTTCGCCAAGGAGACCGGCAACGAGATGGTCTTCGTGGGCGGCGGAGCGGGCATGGCGCCCATGCGTTCCCACATCTTCGACCAGTTCCGCCGGCTCGACACGGACCGCAAGGTCTCCTTCTGGTACGGCGCGCGCAGCCTCCGGGAGGCCTTCTACCAGGAAGACTTCGACACGATCGCCGCCGAGAATCCGAACTTCGACTGGAAGCTGGCGCTCTCCGAACCGCTCCCCGAGGACAACTGGACCGGCTACACCGGGTTCATTCACCAGGTCCTCTACGACAACTACCTGAAGGACCACCCGAATCCCGAAGACGCCGAGTACTACCTGTGCGGTCCGCCCATGATGCTCAAGGCCTGCCTCCAGATGCTCGACAGCCTGGGTGTGGAGCCGGAGAACATCGCCTTCGACGACTTCGGATAGGAACCGGGTTGCCGCGGGTCCGGCGACCCACCGGATTACACTCCTGCCGTCCGGCCCGATGGGGCGAGGGGAACTGCCATGGCCAAGTACATGTTTCGAACCAACTACACGCAGTCAGGCCTGAATGGGCTGCTCGCCGAGGGCGGCAGCGGCCGGGAGGCCGCGTTGCGTGCGACCGTCGAGAGCGTCGGGGGCAGCCTCGAAGGCTTCTACTACGCGTTCGGCGACTGCGACCTCTACCTGATCGCCGACGTCCCCGACGAAACGGCCGCAACCGCGCTCGCGCTGAACATCGCCGCGGCGGGTGCGCTCACGGTCCAGACGACCGTCCTGCTCAGCGCGCAGGACATCGACGCGGCCGTAGCGAAGTCCAAGTCCGTCCAGTACCGTCTCCCCGGCGCCTGACACCCGAAAGCGCCCGGGAGCGCCGGCCTCCGGCCGGCGGCGCTCCGCTCCCTGTGCAGACGGCACGACCGGTACGGGAACGCCGACCTCCGGTCGGCACCGCGGGCCGCAGACGAGCCGAACGCTCACTGCTGTTCGCGCTCGCGGCGTTGGTCCACGCCGCCGCCTGCGCCCCCCCTCCCGACCCCACCTGGACCCTCGACGGCGAAGCCTTCGGCACCCGCTGGACGGTCCGCATCCGCGGTGCGGAAACGAACGGCGATGAGGTCCGCGCGGCGATCGAAGCGGAACTCGATGCAGTGGACCGCAGCATGTCGAACTGGCGGGCGGATTCGGAGATCTCCCGCCTGAATGCGTCGGAGTCTTCGGAACCGTTGCCGGTTTCCGATCCCCTGGCGCTGGTGCTGGAGGGCGCGCTCGAGGTCCATGAGGAATCGGGCGGGGCGTTCGACATCACCGTCGGCCCCCTCCTCCGTTTGTTCGGCTTCGGCCCCGGCGGCGATCCGGCCTCCACGGCGCCCGCTCCGGCAGAGGCCCGGGCCGCCCGCGCCCGGGTGGGCAGCGAGCTGCTTTCCCTGGAGCGGTCGAACGGACAGGCGACCGTCCGGCGACACGTTCCGGGCGTCGAACTGGACCTCTCCGGGATCGCCAAGGGATATGCAGTGGACCGGGTCGCCACCGTGCTCACGGAACGCGGGTTCGCCGAGCACCTCGTCGAGGTCGGCGGCGAAATCCGGGCGACGGGCGCGTGGACGCTCGGCGTTCAGGACCCCACCGGCGGCCTGGCCACCGCGATCCACCGTTCGTTTCCGGTTCGGAACCTCGGGATGGCCACCTCCGGCGGCTACCGGGATTTCCGCGCGGCCGCCGGCGAAGGGGAGGGACGCTTCTGGACCCACATCCTGGATCCTCGAATTGGCCGCCCGGTCGAGCGGCGGACCGGCTCGGTGACCGTGCTCGCCGAATCCTGCCTCGAAGCGGACGCCTGGGCCACGGCTCTCTACGTGCTCGGCCCCGACGCGGGACTTGAACTGGCCGAAGCCCACGGCTTCGCCGCCCTCTTCCTCACGGCGAACGCGGACGGAACCGTCGAGGAGGCCGCCACCACCGCCTTCGCCGCCGCGCGCCCCCGGAACGATTGAGGAATCAGTCCTCCACCCCGGCGCTCACGATCGTCCTCCCATACCCCCGCGGTGGTCAGGACCAGAGGCTCGAAACCGGAGCCGCCGCCAGCCGGTCGCCGAAGGGGATGGTCGTGTCGTGGTCATGGAGGACCAGGCCGAGTCGGAAGCGTTCGCCGCATGCCGCCTTGAGGCGGACGAGGCCGGAGAAGTCCCTGGGTCTTACCGTGGCCGAGGCCTTCACCTCGACGCCGACGATCCGCCCCTGGCGGTCTTCGATGACGAGGTCCACCTCGTTCTTCTCCCTGTCACGGAAGTGGTGGAAGCGGTGGCGGCCGTCGTCCCAACTTGCGAGCTTGAACAACTCGGCGAATACGAAAGTCTCCAGGAGAGGTCCCAAGGCAGTGCGGTTGCGCCGGAGCTGATCCGGCGAGACGCCACGGAGCGACGCGAGCAACCCGGAGTCGAGGAAATGGAGTTTGGGCGTCTTCACCAGACGTTTCAGCGCGTTCGTGAACCACGGCCGCAGCGTGCTCATCAGGAAGAGGTTCTCGATCACCCCCACATACCTGCGGGTAGTGACATGGTTCAACCCGAGGGCGGCGCCCAGGTCCGCGAAGTTGACCAGGTTCCCCGAATGTTCGGCGAGAACCCGCAAGAGGTCCGGCATCCGGTCGAGTTGGTCCACGCGGGCGATGTCGCGCACATCCCGTTTCAGGATCGCTTCGGCGTAGTCGACGTGCCAATCCTGCCGACGTTCCCAGCGGGAACGGGGCAGCGCCTCCGGATATCCCCCGGCGAGGACGACCTCGATCAGGTCGTCTCCGGTCACCGGGGTTCCGGATTCCGGCAGCTCGCCGGCGAAGGCACGGCGGAGGAAGGACGGCTCGGTCCCCCGGAGTTCCGCCTGGGCGAGGGGGAGCAGGTGAATGAGCCCCAGCCGGCCGGCAAGCGAGTCGGCTACGGTGGGAAGGGTCATCAGGTTCGCCGACCCGGTGAGCAGGAACCGGCCGGGGCGCGGGTCCCGGTCCACCGCCATCTTGATCGCGAGGAGGAGCTCGGGCGCGCGCTGGACCTCGTCAATGACCGCTCGATCCAGTCCGCGAATGAAACCCGTCGGGTCGGCCGCGGCCAGGTCGCGGACCGCGGGGTCGTCGAGCGTGTGGAATGGGATGCCCTCGCCGGCGATGCGCGACGCGAGGGTGGTCTTTCCCGACTGACGGGGGCCGCAAATCAGGACGACCCGGGTGTCGCCCATGGCCGCGCGGACGCGTCGTTCCACATGGCGGGGGTACATCTGGCGCCGGTCGCTTCGGCCAGGATGGTACATGAGCGACTGATAGAAAAATAATCCACCGCCATTTGAAAGAATATGGTGCCGCTCCTCTTCCGCGTGAGCTCCTCCGGCACTGGCCAGGGTCTTCCTCGGGTTCGTCAGGTCATGACTGCCAACGGCAATGGAAACGGTTCACTCTTCGAAGTCCGCCTGACCATCTGTAAGGGTCACATCCGATGATCTGAAATTTTCAAGCTCACCATCGGAAACGATTCGCCGCTGGTTTGGAGGGGTTCTTCGCGGCGCCCTACCCGACGGTGGCGTGCTGCATGCCCCCGGGTTCGCCTTCGCCTTCGCCCTGTCCGGCGGGGAGTAGGTCATCGCGAGCTTCAGGGACGATGATGCACAACGGTAGGATGACCCGGAATGCTTCAGGCGCTCGGGGTCGTCCTCCTCTCCCTGGCAGTGGTGACCCTGTCCATCTTCCTGCTAGGGCTCGGCACGCTGCTCAAGGGCCGTTGCATCCTCCGCCGCTGCGGCGTCGAGGGGCCGGCGGGCGACGCCTGCGACGGCTGTCCCCGGGCGGAGCAGCCGGAGCCGCAGCCTCCGATGGACGTCTGATCCTCCCGTGCTCCGAACCGGCCCGCGCGGTCTTGAGACCGGTTGGTCAGAACCCCAGTTCCGAGTGCGACCCGAGGCGGACGAGTCGTAACGTGCCGGCATCCGGTTTGGAATAGATCAGGACCAGATCGGGCTTGATGTGGCAGTCCCGGTAATCGGACCACGGGCCGCTCAGGGCGTGGTCGCGGCGTCGCGGGTGCAGCGGCTGATCCTTCGCCAAAGCCTCCACGACGGGAGTCAGGCCCTCATCCAGTGACGCTCGATGTCTCCCTCTTGATTCGCGCTTGTAGTCCCGCTTGAACTGGCTGGTCCGCTCAATCGCCCGCATGCAGATCGTCGAGTAGAGCCTGCGCGCTGTCGAACCGGGGAAGGTTGCCCTTGCGGGCTTCCTTCATCGCTTCAACTGTCGCCGCGTTGGGGACAAGAGGCGCGAACGGCAGCGCCTTCTCGTGCGCCACCCGGGTCAGCAGCAGCCGAATTGCGTCGGAGACGGTCAGACCCACGGCGGCCAGCACGGCGGCCGCTTCCTCCTTCACAGCGGGATCAATGCGAGCTTGGACAAGTTGATTCGCGGCCATGGGGTTGGGATCCTCCTGATGAATGACATTATCGTTCATTTGCAATACGAATGCGGAGCGCTCGGGTTCGGCACGCTGTTGAAGGGCCGTTGCATCCTCCGCCGCTGCGGCGTCGAGGGGCCGGCGGGCGACGCCTGCGACGGCTGTCCGTCGAATCGCGAGGCGGCGCCGCAGCATCGCGGCGCGGTTCTGCCGGGATCGCTCCAGAAGAGGCTTTCCAAGACGCACATCGCCCGCGATTGCGGCGTAGACGCCAAGACCGTCCGCGAGTATTTCCAGATCCTCGTGGACATCCTGCTCGGCGTCTTTGTCGAGCCGTTCTCCCGTCGCCGCTCTCGCTCCGTAATCACCCGGACTCCAAGGTTCTATCTCTTCGATGTAGGGGTCGCGGGGTACCTCATGGGGCGGCGGATCGAGCGGCCCACCGGGCCGGAGTTCGGCCGGGCGCTGAAGCACTTCGTCCTGATGGAACTCCTCGCGTACCGCAGTTATCGGGAACAGGACTACCCCATTCGGTTCTGGCGCACCAAGACGGGTCTCGAGTGCGATTTCGTCCTGGGCCGGGAGGGAGAGGTGGCGGTCGAAGTGAAGGGCAAGACCAACGTGCAGTCCCGGGATCTGACGGGACTGCGGGCCTACCGCGAAGAGCACAAGCCGCGTCATGCCGTCCTCGTCGCCAACGAAACTGCTCTCCGGCGGACCAGCGACGGGCTCTGGATTCTGCCCTGGCGAGAGTTTCTCGAGCGCCTGTGGGCGGGCGACCTGGTGTGAACGGGTCCGGCGAAAGGCGCGAACCTCACCGCTCGAACACCGTCTCCCCGCCGACCACCGTCATTTCCACCTGAATCTCGTCCGCCGGAACCTCCCGCGGGTCGTCCGACAGCACCACGGAGGCGGCGAGCTTGCCCGCAACACCGGCCGGGGGGAATACGGGCTACTTCCCGGCCTATTGCTCCGACACGTCCAGGTAAATCCCGGATCCGAGGAGCATTGGCTCTTCGCCGACGGTGATCGGAACGGCGTAGGCCAGCTTGGGCGATCCGTACTCCTCGTCGCCCTCGACCGCCGGGTTGTCCCACGAATACTCCACGAACCCGCCGCCCGCGCGGGCCGCCTCGAGCAGCCCCTGGCCCAGCCTCACCCCGTTCAGGTCCTCGAGGTCGGAAACGTCCGTCCCCTCCCAATCGGGGTCGGGCGCCTGGAAGAAGTTGATCCCTTCCATGGTGATGACGAAGACGTAGATGTCGTGGTGCAGCCACTCGCCCTCGTCACGGAAGTTCGCATCGAGGAAGGCGTGCGCGGTCTCCCGGTCGGCCGTGTGCTCGGACAGGGCATCCGCTGCCCGCTCCACGAACTGCTGCAGGTTCCCGCGGTTCAGGACGTCGGCCGCGGTTACCGGCACGTAGATCCCCGCCCCGAGTGACAGCTCCAGGTCCCCGATCTTCAGCGGGACGGCGTAGCTCACCTTCGGCGAGCCCGTGTCCTCGTCCCCCTCGACCACCGGGTTGGGCCACCGGTACCCGACGTATCCCCCGCCCGCGGCAGCGGCGGCGAGGATTTCCTGGATCAGCTTCACCCCGTTCACGTCCTCGAGTTCCGAGCGGTCGAGCCCCTCGGTCTCCGGGGTCACGGCGTGGAAGAACTGGATCCCGTCGAAGTGGTGCGCGAACAGGTAGATCTCCCCCTGACGCCACGGGCCCTCGGGCCGGAAGTTGGCGTCGAAGAAGGCGTAGGCGTCCGCCGCCGTGGTGATCTGCGCGGCGGCCTCGGCTGCCGCCGCCTCCACGAAGAGCTTCAATGTCTCGCGGTCCACCACCTCTCCCGCCTGGATAGGGGCCGGCTCGGGCTCCTCGGGCGGGGGCGCTGGCGGCGGTGCGGGGGCTGGCGCCGGTGGCGCCGGGGTGGTCGGGCTCGCGTCCTCGCCGCACCCGGCGGCGAAGAGGGCAACGAGCGCCCCGGCGAACGCCGCCGCGCCGAACCGGGTCCGGAGGGAGAGACGCGTCAGGTTTCGCATGGTCCCGATGCTAGCGCCCGGAGCGGGGCTTGCGAGGCGACCCGGCAACGAGATCGTCGACTCGGCGGACGCGGATTCAAGCCCCCAGAACCGTCTCCAAGGGGTCCCGGGGGGACTTGACGGGGATGACGGGACCCGCGCGCGTTCCCTGCGAGAGCCGCGGGCACACTTGGTACGATGGCCGCGCCACGGCCCCAGCGAAGGTCGTGTCCCTCCAAGAGTGTCCCCGGCGCAGTTCGACGACCACGCGATCCGCCTCGCGGCCGGCAAGTCGCTTGGCGAGCAGATGGACCACCGGGGCCCGGAGCTTGGGTGGAGCGAACTCCTCCACGGGTTCACGTTCCGGGCCGAGCGCATCGGTCTCGTCAACCAGCGGGGAATCTGGAAGCCGAAAGCGATGGACATGCCGCTCTCCATCCGCACCTCCCCGGACAACCCGTATCGGGACAGCTTCGACCCGACCACCCAGCTCCTGCACTACCGCTACTTCGGAACCGATCCGAACCACGCGGACAACGTGGGACTCCGCCGGATCATGGCGACGCAGCGGCCCTTGATCTATTTCCACGGCATTCGTCCGGGACGCTATTTGCCGATCTGGCCGGTCTTCATTGTCGGGGACGATCCAACCAGCCTGACCTTCACCGTTGCCGCAGACCACCCGGCCTTTGCCGAGGATCAACTGGCAACGGAGGGTGCCGGAATCTCCGTGGCCGCGGCCGGAGATCGCGAGCTGGAGCGGCGTTATGCGACGCGTACGACCCTGACCCGCATCCACCAGCGGGTCTTCCGGCATCGGGTGTTGCATGCCTACCGGAGTCGCTGCGCCTTCTGCCGTCTGCGGCAGGAGCCGCTATTGGATGCGGCGCACATCGTCGCCGACAAGGATCCCACGGGGGATCCGGTGGTGCCGAACGGACTCTCCCTCTGCAAGATTCACCACGCTGCCTTCGATCAGTTGTTCCTGGGCGTAACGCCCAAGGGGGTCATTGAGGTGCGCCCCGACCTCCTCAAGGAAACGGACGGCCCCATGCTGCAACACGGCCTGAAGGGCCTCCATCACCAGCACATCCATCGCCCGCGCCGCACCGCAGACCACCCCGACCCGGACCGCCTGGATCTTCGCTACCATCAGTTCTTGCAGGCCTCCTGAGCTCCAAGGGCTGACGGATCCTGACTCCGGCGAGTCGTGATCTCGTGGATTCCCGTCCGCCGCTCTTGTTGCGCGTGGGACCCGTTTTCGCATACTCCGCGCTCCTGCCGCCGAGCGGGGCTGAAGCTCTACGCCCAAGAACGAAAGATGCGGTTTCACCCTCCGAGACCTCTCGAAGAGGTCGTGGACGAGGAAAGCATCCATTTCGGTGTGGCTGATCAGACGATCGGACGCCTCGCCGTCACAGGTTGTGTCCGAACGGTTTCGCCGCCGGTAGCACGAGCCGCAGCTCGCTCTCGTCGAGCAGTTCGTAGCTCGGCGGCTCTCCGGACAGGGCGCGCGTCTCCTCGATGATGACCGGTACGCCGAGGCCCCGGCGGTCCATGAGCGTCTCCCGGCGCATGCCCTGCGGTGCGGCGCAGCGGGCGAGCAGCGAAACGACGAGGTGGTTCCGCGCCACCTGCCGGAGATGGAGCGAGTCCGGCGTCATCGTGTTGAGCAGCCCGCCGGGTACGTAGAGCTCGAACCGTTCCGGGAACATCTGGAGCCGGATGTGGCTCCCGGCCATCGAGTAATCGCGGTGCGCCACCGCGTTGACCAGCGCCTCGAACACGGCCCGCTCGCTGTACTGCGGGATGTCCACGCGGCCGAACCGTTTGACCGCGCCGATCCGCATGTTCCGGCGCACGAAGCGGAAAGCGGCGAGCGCCTGCGAATCCAGCGGTCCGCCAATGTCCTCCGCATCAATCTGGAGTTCGGCCTGGCGCTGGTCGCCGGCGTAGAGGACCGCCTGGATGAACGCATGGGGCAGCCACTGCTGCGGGTTCGGGGTGGCGAGGAGCGCGCCGGCAACCGTCAGGCGCTCCGTTCCGTCACTTTCTTCGGTGACGAGGCGCATCTTGCGGACAGTCTCATCGAAGTCCGCTTCGTCCCCGACGAATCGCCGGGCGAGCACTTCGTCGAGGTCCAGGGGTCGAGTGCCGGGCACCGGAAACTCCTCGTACCAGACCCGCCGGCCCGCCTTCCGCTCCTCGAACAGGCGGGCCAGGGCGTCCGGCTCCAACTCCCGCTTCGAACTCCCGACGCGGCGGAAATAACCACCCGGACTCTTGTGAACCGCCAGGCTGCGGGGCACCACGACCACCAGGATCGGCACGGGCGCCCCCATGGGTTCGCCGCCATCGAGCGGGCCAGCGGCGAGCTCGATCTTGTGGATGTCCGCGTCGAGCGGAGGGGTGATCGAATCGCTACAGGTCTCGCGTACGAGGCGCTCCACCGCATCGAGACGCGGGAGCGCAATGCCCACCACCCGGCGGGCATCCGTGATCCCGAGAATGAGAGTTCCGCCACCAGCGTTGGCGAACGCCGCCAGTTCGTCCGCGAGAACGTCCCTTCGCGGCCCCCGGATCGCCCTGCCCTCGAAGCGCACTTCCTTCAGTTCGAGGGTGGAGTCCTCGCCGAGCCGAATCCGGCGGGGGGACTGCGCGTCGGTCATGACGGGGGCTTTTGAGCCACCCCCCTTCCCCTCGAAGCCCCCTCCCTGCAGTGCGGGGGTGGAGTCCTCGCGGAGCCGAATCCGGCGGGCGAACTGCGTGTCGTTCATGGCGGAGCTTTGGGACCACCGCCCATTATCGCGGCCCGGCAGGCTGCCGGGCTCGGAGGTCCTCCTCCGCCGTTCAGCGCTGGAAGACCGTCTCCCCGCCCACCACCGTCATTTCCACCTGAATCTCGTCCGCGGGAACCTCGCGCGGGTCGTCCGAAAGCACGACGAAGTCGGCGAGCTTGCCCGGTTCGAGGGTGCCCTTGAGGTCTTCCTCGAAGTTCAGGAAGGCCGGAGCGTGGGTGATCAGGCGGAGGCCCTCTTCCACGCTCACCCGCTGGTCCTCGCCGAAGACGCCGCCGCTGATCGTCTCGCGGGTGACGAAGTGGTGGAGGACCCATAGCGGCGGGTAGGGGACCACCGGGGCGTCGGTACCGGCCGAGACCATCACCCCGGCGTCGAGATAGGCGCGCATCGGAGTCGTCCAGTCGGCCCGCTCCCGGCCCCAGTACTTCTCGAGGCTGGGACCCGCGAGATAGAGGTGATGCTGGCCGGCGACCAGGAGCCCCAGGCGGTTCATGGTCGGGAATTGATCGGGCTGCGGGATGAAACCGTGCTCGATCGCCCAGCGTTTGCCGGCGAGCGGCACGACCTCGTCGGCCTTCTCGTAACCCTCGAGAACCTGGTCGATGGCGAGGTCGCCCACCGCGTGGGTGGCCACCCGCCAGCCGCGCTCGGCGAGCCGCAGGACGACCTCGTTGTAGGTGTCCTGCGGCATCGTCCGGAGTCCGTGGAACGTTCCGCCCTGGCCCCACGGCTCCTCGTACGGCTCGCGCATCAGCCCGCCCTCGAAACCCCCGTCCACGCCGAGCTTGATCCCGCCGAGGCGGAGCCACTCGTCGCCCGCCTGCGGTTCGAGATCCCAGGCGGCGAGCGCCGCGTCCACTTCCTCGGCGGTGCGGGCGCGCATCCGCATGAGAAAGGTCACCCGCATGGTGAGCAGGCCCCGCCGCCTCATCTCCTCGAGCAGCCGGAACTGTTCCAGGCTGCCGCCGGGATGCCGGATGCTCGTCAAACCGACGCCATGGAGGGTGCGGTACTGCTCGACCTGGTCCTGGATCCGGGTCTCGAGGTCGCGCGGCGGCCGCTCGGGCAGCGTGACGAGCCGTTTGGCGGTGTCCACCAGCTCCCCGTTCAACTCCCCGTCGGGGTACCTCGTGATCCGGCCCCCGTCGGGGACCGGGGTGTCCGTGGTGATTTCCCACCTCTCGAGCGCCTGCGAGTTCAGGATGTACTCGTGGCCGCCCCGGACGACCACCACCGGGTTGCCCGGCGCGGCCCTGTCCAGATCCCGCCGCAGGGGGAGGCGCTGTTCCCGGAGCTGGCCCTCGTGCCAGTCGGAGTTTGTCGTTACCAGTTCCCCCGGGCCGGAGGCTTCGGCGCGCCCGGTGATCGCGCCCAGCAATTCGTCCATCGTGCGGACCCGGGAAAGATCCACCCCGTCGCCCCCGCCAGCGCTGTGGAGGTGGTTGTCGGCGAGGCCCGGAACCACGGTCCTGCCCGCAAGATCAATGACTTGGGTGTCCGGGCCGACGAAGGCGCGGATCTCCTCGTCGGGGCCGACCGCCAGGACCCGGCCCTCCCGCACCGCGAGCGCCTCGGCGACGGTGAAGTCCGCGTCCACGGTGAGGACGGCGCCGCCGGTCGCGACGAGGTCGGCGTATTCGCCGTCGTCGCGGGCGCAGGACCACGCGGCGACGGCCAGAGCCGACAGCACGAGCAGGGCTCGCCGGTCCAAGCCGCTCACCTGGGGAGCGCCTCCAGGACTTCGGCGGGCGTGCGCTCCGGCGACCGGAAGGGATTGACCACCCGGATCTCGTCGAGGAGCTGGTCGTGCTGAAGCTCCTCGGTGAGCAGCGCGGAACACTGGCAGCGGTGCGCCGCCGCAACGATCAGGGCGTCCCACCACGAGAGCCGATAGCGCTCCTGCAGGCGCCAGGAGTGCTCAACAGGAGCGAGGTCCGGCGACACCGGCCGCCACGCCGCAAGCTCCCGGACGATCTGTCGGGACTCCCCGACGCTGATGCCTCCGAGCTTGCTGACCAGTGCCGCATGGAGCTCCTGAAGCACCTGGAAGCTGATCCGCGCCGCGCGACGATGCACCAGCAGCGCGATCCAGTCCTGCGCCCGGGACTGTTTCGCCGGATCCGAGTTGTCCTCCCGATACACGAGGACGTTCGTATCAACGAAGACCAGCCCTGTCATGCAGCTCGGCCCGCGTCGGACGACGACCGTCGAGCCAGTGCAGCCTGCGCGGCTGCCTGGCGAGATAACTCTTCATTGCGACGTCGTATGCGTCCTCCCCGCTGCGCATTCCTTCGAGCAGTTCCGCGAGCCAGCGCGAAACGCTGCGCTCGTTCTCGGCGGCGCGGACGCGCACCCAGCGGGCCGTTTCCTCCGGCAGCGTCACGGTGATGTTCTTCATATCAGGAGAACAATAGAACACGAACTTCGTGTCCATCCGGTCCGCCTTCGGCGTTCCGCAACCTGCCTTGCAGCGCACCTCCGGCGCGCGATGCCGGCCGGAAGGCCGCCCCGGTCCTCCGATGGGGGTTCCACGCCCCCGCGCCCTGTCCGCTACTCCGGGTCCGTGATGCGGGCGGTGATCTCGACCCCTTCGTGCTCGGAAATGGTGCCGATCAGCGTCGCGAGGTGCTCCGCGCGGGGGTTTCCCGCCGGGCCGAGCATGCGCATCAGGCTTTTTTCGGGGATACCGGTCCGATCTGCGAGCCTCGCGAACCCGAGGGTCGCGTTCACGTAGGTCCGGAGTCCGCTCCGGAAGGCCGCCAGATCGCCGGCGAGCAGCGCGTCGAATCCGGATGCGAGCAGCGAGGAGCGAAAGGCCGGATCCCGAACCGCGCGGGCGCGGACCGCCTTGCGGAACGTTCGCCGAACCGGCATTCAACGATAGTAAAGTATTCGTTACTGAGTAGGCAGTTCTTATATGGTAACGAATACGTTACTGAATGAGTCTCCCGCCGTCGATGACCAGCGGGAGGCCGGTCACGAAACCGGATTCGTCGCAGGCAAGGAACAGCATCGCCTGGGCTACGTCGCGCGGCGTTCCCAGGCGGCCGAGGGGCGTGATCTCGTACCAGGAACGGCGCATGGCTTCCGGGTCTTCGCTCCGCGAGAGATTGCGCTCGTTCATCGGGGTGTCGATGACCCCCGGGCACACGGCGTTCACGCGAATGCCGTAGGGCGCCCCCTCGAGCGCCAGGCTCCGGGTGAGGGCCATCATCCCGGCCTTCGACGCTCCGTATGCGGAGCTTTTCGTTGCGGCGATGAAGTTCCCGACCGAGGAATTCATGACGATGGTTCCTCGCCGGCGCTCTTTCATGCCGGGGACGACGCGGCGGCACATCAGGAAGGCCGACGTGAGGTTCGTCCGCAGGATCCGCTCCCACTCGGCGAGACTCGTGTCCTCGACGAGCTTCTTGAGTTCGACACCGGCGTTGTTCACGAGCACGTCCACGGGCCCGAACTCGCGCTCCGCGGTTCCGGCCACGGCTTCCACCCCTTCTTCCGTCGAGACGTCGGCGACCACCGCCACCGCGGAGCCGCCCGCATCGCGAATTCCGGCCGCGACCTCCCGCACCGCGTCCGCGGCGATGTCGGCGAGAACCACCCGGGCTCCTTCTTCGGCGAAGAGCTCCGCGGTGGCCCGGCCGATCCCGGCGGCGGCCCCGGAGACCACCGCCACCCGTCCCGCCAGCCGGGTCATGCGCGGATCCGGCTTCCTCGTCGGCAGGACAGTTCCATCCGGGCGATTCTATGAGCGAAAATGCCCACGGGATGGTTCTTTCTCGTGGGCTGGCCGTGCGCGCGGCCCTGGCGCTGACGCTCGCCGCTGCGGCCGCGGCCGCGCAATCGCTCTCGTCGGTGCACGGTTTCGTGAGCGACGACACCGGCGCCGCGCTTCCCGGGGTGACGGTCGAACTCGTGGACCGCGAGCGCGGTCACCGCCGGACGGTGGTTTCGGACGACCGGGGCTTCTTCGCGCTGCGGGCGGTCCTAAGCGGCGAATACGACCTCACCGCTTCGCTGCCCGGGTTTCGGACCGTGCGGCGGGAACACCTCCATCTTCACGTCGGCCAGAGCGTTGAACTCGATCTGCGGCTTGGCCTCGCTTCGGTTGAGGAGACGGTGACGGTGAACGCCGAAGCGCCGCTGCTGGAGCTCGGCAGGTCCGGCGCCGCGGGCTATGTGGACGAGGAAGAGATCGCGGCGCTCCCGATCGCGGGCCGGGACTTCGTCCGGTTCGCGCTCCTGCAGCCCACGGTCCAGGTGGACCCGAACCGGGGGACGCTCTCCGTCAGCGGGCAGCGGGCCGTGAACTCCGGCCTCACGATTGACGGCGCGAACGCGAAGAGCGCCTTCTTCGGGTTCGGCCGCGGCGGCCTCGCCCGGGAGGGCGGGGGCACGCTGGTGGCGCAGGAGTCCGTGAAGGAATTCCAGGTGATCACCAGCGGGTATTCGGTAGAGGCGGGCCGCTCCGGCGGCGGCGCCATGAACGTCGTGACCAAGTCCGGCGGCAACGAATTCGCGGGTTCGGCGTTCTGGTTCCTCCGGAACGACCGCATGGTCGCCCGGCTCCCGCAGTCGCCGCTCGACGCGTTCCGCGGCGTTTCGCCGGACGACGACCGCTACCAGGCGGACGCCTTTCGCCGCGCCAATTGGGGCGCGTCGCTGGGCGGTCCGATCCGGCGCGACCGCACGCACTTCTTCGTGTCCTACGACCAGACCGCCCAGAACCAGCCCTTCCTGCGGGACATCCGGGGCCGCGGTCACTACGACGCCGTGCTCGCCGCGTTCCCGGAGCTCGTCGCCGGCTTCCGCCCGAACGACGACGGAATCGCCGCCCCCGACCCGCAGCGGGGCCGCACCGCGAGCGGCCAGTTCCTGCGCGAGACAGGCAACCTCATCCTCTTCGGGAAACTGAACCACCGGGTGAACGATCGGCACTCGCTGGCCGTCCGTTACAACTTCACGGACTACGACCGGGTCTCGGATTACGTCGGCGAGGAGTCCCGGCGGTTCGTCGAGAGCCACTCGCTGGTGGGATCGCTCGTTTCGCTCGTCGGGAGCGCCGGCGTCAACGAGCTCCGAATCCAGTACGCCTACGACCACTTCGACCGGAGTTCCCACCTGCCGGAAGGCGCGCTCCAGGCGCATTTCCGCATCTTCTCCCCGTCAACCGGCTCGTTCGGCAAACCCTGGTGGCTGCCCGTCTTCAACCACGAGCGGAAGTTCGAGGTGCGCGAACGGTTCTCCCTGCTGCTGGGCAGCCACGAAGTCCGCGCCGGCTTCACCCTCAGCCACGACACCCTGAACGAGTACTTCGTAGGCAACGCCGACGGCGGCTACGACTTCGACACGCTGGAGGACTTTGTCGCCGGCGACGCCGCCCGCGCCGTCATCTGGTTCGGGAGCAAGGCCAAGCCCAATTTCCGGGTCGCCCAACAGATCCTCGGCGTCTACCTCCAGGACTCGTGGAGCCCGAACCCGCGGCTCACCCTGAACGCCGGCGCGCGCTGGGACGGGACATTCAACCCCGGCGGCATCGAACACGTGCTCCCGGATGGCCGGGCCATCCCCGATGACCTCGACAACGTCTCGCTGCGGGGAGGGTTCGTCTGGTCCCTCGACTCGCGGAGCGTCGTGCGCGCGGGGGGCGGGATCTTCTACGCCCGGACCCCCACCCTGCTGTTCTCCACCGCCCACAGCGACACGGGCATCTTTCCCCGCTTCGGCAACGCGATCCTCGCCCCCGGGGACACGGGTTTCGTTCCGCTTGGCGACCCGATCGACAACGAGAACCCGCCCGCCGGGATGATCCCGGCGCTCAGTTACTTCGATCCCGGCTTCGAGGATCCCCGGACGGAGCGCTTCAACCTCGGCTACGAGCGCGAGATCCGGCGGGGGCTCTCCGCCTCGCTCGACCTCCTGGCGGCGCGGAGCCGTTTCCTGCAGTCGAACCGGGACGCGAACGTCCCGGCGCCGAGCCGGGACGCCTTCGGGCGACCGGTGTACTCGGGCGAGCGGGTCAATCCGGCCTACGGGCCCGTCCTGGTGCGGGCCGCGCTCGGGCGTTCGGACTACGTGGCGGTCACCGCCGCGGTGCGGCGCCGGTTACGCGATGGCGTCCAGTTCCAGGCCCACTACACCTGGTCCCGCGACCGCTCGAACGACGACAGCGAGCGTTCGGGACGGCTGACCCTCACCGATCCCACGGACCCCGACTACGACTGGGGGCTCTCGAACCGGGACACGCCCCACCGGCCGGGGGCGGGCGGTGCGTCCACCCTGCCGATCGGTTTGCAGGCGAGCGGCATCTTCACCGCCCAATCCGGCTCGCCCTACACGGCCCTCGATCCCGCGGTGGGCTTCCACAACCATCCCGGCTTCGCGGTCGGCCCGCACGGCGCTCAGGCGCGGGCGGTGGTGGGGGGCGCGCTCGTCCCGCTGAACGGCGAGCGGAACGAAACCTGGACGAACCTCGACCTGCGGATCACGAAGCGTTTCGGACTCGGCCCCGCACGGGCCGAGGCGCTCTTCGAGGTCTTCAACGTCCTGAACGGCGCCGCCTTCCGGGTGGGGGACGTTGACCAACAGGAGGTCTTCCTCGACGACGGCGTGACCCCGAACCCGGAGTTCGGTCTCGCCGGCGCGCTCGTCGGCGCCCAGCGTCAGGCCCAGCTCGCCCTGCGCATCCTTTTCTGAACGGACGCCCGGCCGTCTCGGAGATTTTTCCGGTTTTCCTTGCCAGGGAGCGTTTCCGCGTCAAGGATTCCGGCACCGCCGGGGGTTTCAGCCTTCCGGCTTCCTGTTTCCTGGATGCCCTGGAGAACGCAAGTGTCCATCACCAAGTCGCTGACCGCCAGCATTTTGCTGGCCATTTTCGTGGCCCTTCCGGCCGCCGCTCTGCAATCCCTCGGGACGGTGCAGGGATTCGTCACCGACGAGAGCGGCGCGGCGCTACCCGGCGCAAGCATCGAGCTGATGGATGCCGAGCGCGGCCAGACCCGGACCGCAGTCACGAACGGCCGGGGATTCTTCGCCGTTCGGTCCGTTCCCAGCGGGACCTACGACCTGACCGTCGCGCTCGATGGCTTTCAGACCGTCCGCCGGGAGGGAATCCAGCTCCTGGTGGGCCAGGTCCTCGAGACCGACCTTCGACTGGAGCTGTCGGGCGTCCTCGAGACCGTGGTGGTGACCGCCGAGACGCCGCTGCTCGAGGTCGGCCGGGGCGGCGCGGCCGGCTACGTGGACGAAAACGAGATCAGCGCGCTGCCCATCCAGGGGCGCGACTACGTCCAGTTCGCCCTGCTGAAGCCGACCGTGAAGGTGGAGCCGCAGCGCGGGGGGATCTCGCTGAGCGGCCAGCGCGGGATCAACTCCGGCCTCACGATCGACGGTGCGGACGCGAAGAGCGCCTTCTTCGGCTACGGCCGCGGCGGCGAGGCCACGGAGAACGGCGGCCTGGTGGTGGCGCAGGAGTCCGTCAAGGAGTTCCAGGTCGTCACGAGCGGCTATTCCGCCGAGGCCGGGCGATCCGGAGGCGGAACCATCAACGTGGTCACCAAGGCCGGCACGAATCAGTTTTCCGGATCGAGCTTCCTCTTCTTCCGCGACCAGCGGATGGTCGGGCGGCTTCCGCAATCCCCGCTGGATGCGCACCGGGGAATCGATGCGAACGACGACCGCTACGAGGTGGACGAGTTCGAGCGCTACAACTGGGGCGCCTCCTTCGGAGGTCCCATCGCGCGGGACCGCACGCATTTCTTTCTCTCTTACGACCAGACGGCCCGGAGCCAGCCTTTCATCCGGGACATCCGCGGCGCAGGCCAGTACGACGCGATCCTGCCCACCTATCCCGACCTGCTGGCCGGGTTCAGTCCGAACGGAGACGGAACCGCCAGCGGGCAGTTCGTCCGGGAGACCGACAACCTGATCCTGTTCGGCAAGCTGAACCACCGGCTGAGCGACAAGCACTCGCTCACCCTTCGCTACAACTTCACGGACTACGCCCGGACCTCGGACTACGTGGCCGAGGAATCGCGAAAACTCGAACGGACCCACGCGCTCGTCGGGTCGATGGTCTCGCTGATCGGTGAGACCGGAGTCAACGAGTTCCGGGTCCAGTACGCCTACGACGACCTCGATCGACTCGCAAACCTGCCGGACAGCGCCCTCCAGGCCAATTTCCGCATCTTCGAGCCCTCGTTCGGTTCCTTCGGGAAGCCCTGGTGGCTGCCCATCTATGTGGACGAGCGGAAGTTCCAGGTCCAGGAGCGCTTCTCGTTCCTCTCCGGGAACCACGAGATCCGTCTCGGTTTCGACTACAGCAGGGACGACCTGACCGAGTACTTCGCCGGCAACGCCGACGGCCGCTACGACTTCGACACCATCGACGATTTCCTGACCGGCGACGCCGCGCGGGCCCGGATTTTCTTCGGGAACGTGGACAACCCGAATTTCGACGTCACCCAGCAGACGCTCGGGTTCTACGTGCAGGACAACTGGAGCCCCAGCGCCCGGCTCACCCTGAACCTCGGGGTCCGCTGGGACGGGACCTTCAATCCGAGCGGGATCGAGCACGTGCTTCCCGAGGGCGCCTCCATCCCGGACGACTTCGACAACATCTCCCCGCGGGCGGGATTCGCCTATTCGCTCGATTCACGGAGCGTCCTGCGGGGCGGCGCCGGCGTCTTCTACGGCCGGACGCCGACGCTGCTGTTCTTTTCCGCCTACAGCGACACCGGTGTGTTTCCCCGCTTCGGCAACGCGGTCGTGTCCCCGGGAGAGACCGGATTCGTGCCGCTCGGAACGGGGATCGACAACGCCAATCCGCCGGCCGGGTTGACCCCGTCGCTCAGCTACGTCCATCCCGACTTCGAGGACCCCCGCACCACCCGCTTCAACCTGGGGTACGAACGGGAGGTCGCCAGTGATCTCGCCGCCTCGCTCGACTTCGTCCATGCGCGGGGCGATCTACTGGCCTCCAACGTGGACGGGAACACACCGGCTCCCTCCCGGGACGCCTTCGGCCGGCCGGTGTATTCCGGTGAGCGGATCAATCCGAACTACGGAACGATGCTGGTGCGGGACTCCCTGGCCCGTTCCGACTACGTGGCGCTGACCGCCGGGCTCCGCCGCCGGTTTCGGGACGGCATTCAGTTCCAGGCCCACTACACCTGGTCGCGGGACCGGTCGAACGATGACAACGAGCGGTCCTCGGGCAGCCTGACGCTGACCGATCCGTCGGACCCGGACTATGACTGGGGCATCTCCAGCCGGGACATCCCGCACCGCTTCGTGGCGAGCGGCGTCTTCACCCTGCCCTTCGACATCCTGGCGAGCGGCATCCTGACCGCCCAGTCCGGTTCGCCCTTCACCGCGCTCGACCCGCGGGTTGGCTTCCACAACCACCCGGACTTCTACGTCGGCCCCTACGGACCCCAGACGAGGGCGGTGATCGGCGGTGAGCTCGCGCCGGTGAACGGCGAGCGGAACGACGCCTGGACGAACCTCGACCTCCGGATCACCAAGCGCTTCGGACTCGCCGGCGCCCAGCTCGAAGCCCTCTTCGAGGTGTTCAACGTCATGAACGCGGCGACGTTCCGGGTGTCGGGCGCCGACCAGCAGGAACCGGTGCTCGACGACGGCGCGCCGAACCCGGAGTTCGGGCTCGGGGCCGCCCGGGTGGGCGCCCAGCGCCAGGCGCAACTCGGCCTCCGGATCGTCTTCTAGCCGGCAGGCGCTCGTTCAACCGGTCCCCCTCGACCCGGTCGTGTTTCAGGTACGAAAGGCAACGGACGACCTGTGCCAGCCGAAGTGACGCTCCGGTAAAGGACGGGGAGCCCCCACCAGCAGACCTGGGCCGGCCTCCAGGCCAATACAGCCCGCCGGAGTCGGGCGGCGGCACGGACCTCGGCGCCAGGCGGGCGACCCCTCTCCCCACGCCGTCGTCGAACGCCGTCAGGATCACCCTCACGGTGGCGTTCGGGCAGACGCCGCAGCCCCCGGTGACACCGCTCGGGATTTCTCCCGTCCTTCTTCCCGCTCTCGAACTTCAGTTATTTAACTGAGTAAATCAGCTAATGAGATGCGGTTTTGCACACTAAAATAGTTCCATGCTGGAACGACACCGATCACTTCGAGCCTTGGACACGGCGTTCGAAGACACGTCGGCGGTAGCGATCCTTGGCCCCCGCCAGATCGGCAAGACCACCCTCGCCCGCCAGTACGGCGAACGCTGCGGGCAGCCGGTGACCCACTTCGATCTCGAGAACGCGCGGCATCTGTCACGTCTGGAAGACCCCCTCGCTGCGCTGGAAGGACTGCGCGGTCTCATCGTGCTCGACGAGATCCAGCGTCGTCCCGAGCTCTTCCCCGCGCTCCGCGTGCTGCTCGACCGCCCGGAGAACCCGGCGCGATTCCTCATCCTGGGATCCGCCAGCCCGGATCTGCTGCGGCAGTCGAGCGAGACCCTCGCCGGACGAATCGTGTTCCGGGAACTTTCAGGGCTGGATGCCGAGGAGACCGGAACCGACGCCCTGCCGAGCCGTTGGCTGCGCGGGGGATTCCCGCGGGCATTCCTTGCGCCGAGCGATCGCGCGAGCTTCGAGTGGCGGCGCGAGTTCGCGCGCACGTTCCTGGAACGCGACCTGCCGCAACTGGGCGCGCGGCAGCCGGCGCCGGCGTTGCGGCGGTTCTGGACCATGACGGCGCACATCCACGGCCAACTCTGGAACCACGCCGAAATGGCGCGGGCCCTCGGCGGTTCGGCGAAGGCCGCCCGGAGCTACCGCGACCTGCTTGACGCCGCGCTCGTGCTGAGGATCCTGCCGCCGTGGTCGCAGAACCTCGGAAAGCGTCAGGTGAAAGCGCCCCGCATCTACCTCCGCGACAGCGGAATCCTTCACTACCTTCTCGACATCCGCACGACGGAAGACCTCGAAAGCCACCCCAAGGTGGGAGCCTCTTTCGAGGGGTTCGCGATCCACGAGCTGATCGCGCACCTCGACGCACAGCCCGAGGAGTGCTATTTCTGGCGAACCCACACCGGCGCGGAAGTGGATTTGCTGGTCATCCGCGCCCGGGAGCGTCGCGCTTTCGAGGTCAAGCGCACCACCGCGCCGCGCACGACGCGTTCGATGCACACCGCGATCGAGGACCTCGGTCTTGAGCGCCTTGACGTGATCCACGCCGGGCGGGAGACCTACCCGCTACGCGACCGCATCCGTGCCGTCTCGATCTTCCGCATCCGCGAGGATGTAGAGGTCTGACGGAAGGCGCAAAGCCGGAACCCCACCCGAGCAGGTGTGGACCGCGCCTCGCGGGGGTTGCAAGCTGGATCGTCCGGAGCCGTTTGCCGGCGGTTCGAGGAACGGATTCAGCGCACCCGGCAGGCGCCGTCCTCGCAGATCGCTTCCACGCTGCCACATCCCGGGACATCGAGCCGCAGGTGCAAATCGTCGAACCACGCGAGGGCCATGGCCTGCTCGAAACTGTCTCCGGTCTCCCTCAGATCCAGATCGAACAGGAAACCGAACGGATAGGGGCGATAGAGCGGTGCTCCGTCCTCTTCCTCGCGGTGAGCGAACGGTCGCCGGTACGGAGCGACCAACGTCAGGGCCGATCCTGGATGGGCTGCGCGCAGCCGGATGTCGCCGGAGAAGTACCGCCTGAGGTCGTCTCCATGAACCGCCCGCATCCAGCTTCCAGCGTCCCGTGTTTCCCCGTGCGCGACCGCCTGCAGCGACGTCTGGCTGCACGCGGATGGTGAGGTTTCTGCGCCCGGGGGTGAAGGTTCGGCCTCCACGACGGTGACCTGCATCTGCGCCCGGGAAAGGTCCCAGGCCCAGCCGTCCGGCGTGCGGCCTCCCGCCCCAAACTGGACGGTGTAGGTTGCCGGGGCTTCTCCGTCGCGATCGTCGGCGACCGTGCTCAGGAAGATGGCGCCCGCGTTCTCGGCGCCGGGGCCAAACTCCACGAGGGACGGCTCTACCGTCAACTCGCTGGGTGGCGCGCCAGAAACGATCCGGACCGTCACGGGATCGCGCCACTCACTGCCTCCGCCGACCCAATTGACGTCCACGAAGACACTGGATCCCTCGGCGAGCACGAGTGGCTGACCGGGCGTGACGTACAGGCCGGTGAAGCCGGGGACCAGGTAGTTCTCCTCGGCCGGTTCCGGCGCGGTGGAAGGAGGCGGTGGCGGTGGCAACGGGAGCGTCGGCGCCGGACGCGCTGTCGGCTCCGGCTGGCAGGCGGGCGCGAGGAACACGCAGGCCGCCGGCAGAAGAATGGCGGTCCAGCGGAACGTCACGGTGCTTCCTCTTCGTCTCGGGTGACCCGGATCTCTCCCAGATCGAGGACCCGGCCGGCCTCGACGACGGGCCAGAGCAGGGTGTTGTGGATGGCGGGCGTCGCTACGTCCGTGCTGCTGAATGCCTTGCCCGCCGGGACCAGGTACGGGTGAATCCAGAGGATGGTCCGACCCGGACGGAGGCCCTCGAGCACGAACTGGCCGTGCGCGTCGGTGAAGGCATGGGGCCCGAACGGATTGTCCGGCCGTCCGGCGTCTGCCGAACTCACCACCGCGAAGGACGCCGGGGATCCATCGGAAAAGACAATCCGGCCCCGGATGGTTCCGCTGTCCTCCAGGTATCCGGCTGCCGGATAGAGGAGAGAGATCCCGGCGATGTCGTCCGGGTGCAACCCGGGATAGCCATAGCTGCTCGCGTAGGCCATCTTGGAGTTCGGAAAGAAGGTCCGGACACCCTCAGGTGGGTCTCCGTCGCGGGACCACTCGCTCGGGGCTTCCTGCCACACCCGCCACATGGGGTTGGCCGCGGAATGGGTGAGTCCGAGGCAGTGGCCGACCTCATGGAGCGTCACGCTACGCGCCCGCCTCACCAGTTCCTCAGTGGCGACCTCCTCGGGTAGCTGGTTCCACCCCGTCGCCCCGACGGTGATGTCGCACTCCACGATCACCCCGTCCTCGATGAACAGATTGGCGACCGCCGCGTTGAAGCCCTCTTCCGGCGCCACGAAGCCGATCGTGTTGATCCCGTTCCGGTCCCGCCACCCGTCGGCGGAGACGTTGGCATCTTCAAGCACCAATCCGATGCGGGACGTCGGGACCTCTTCCCAGGCGGCGAAACCCCGCCGGACGCCCTCGCGCCATGTTTCCTCGGGCAGGACGGCGGGAAAGGCGTCGTTGTTGACGCTCCGGAAGCGCAGCGGGAGGGACTCATCGGCCCACTTCGCCGCTCCGAGGGACGTGACCTGGTCCACGAGATTCCACCCGTAAAACCGGTAGGCGCTCGAGGGTTCGGTAACGAGGGCGGCTCCCACGAGCACGGGAAGGAGTCGCCGAAACCGACGACCGGGCCCCGCCCCGGACGCCGGCGACTCCTTGTGCACCACGACGGTGGCGGCGGCTATCCCGCGCTGTCGTCGAAGGCGGCCAGAATGGCGGAGACCGTGGCGTTCAGGTATTCGTCAAACCCGCCGGGGCTTGGACCGAGGCGCACTACCACGATGTCCCGCGACGGGATGACCATGGTGACCT
>MKWU01002468.1_pt1 | contig 27635 bp, 31 predicted proteins | sample 809101 | NCBI WGS metagenome assembly MKWU01 (sample SAMN05860141, study PRJNA318959) | sponge metagenome | host: Aplysina aerophoba | place: Slovenia: Piran, Adriatic Sea, Gulf of Piran | collected 2013-05-07 | reverse complement strand
AGCCGCCGTCGTCCCGCTTCAGCAGAACAACCGGCGAGTGCGCCGCCGCCTCCTCTTCGGTAAGGTCCGCCAGAAACTCTACGGCTTTCGGAAGGCGGAAGCCCGCCTCTTTGCTTTTTCTTGCCATTGTGAACTCTCCTGCTCGATGCCGAGCGCGGCGCCGACCGTGTTCTCCGGTCGATTCCGTCCGCGCAAGTGCCGGCAATCATAGTCGAAAGTCTCGCGAGGAGCAATTCTCAAGAGCGGCGGTCTTCTTTAGCAATCTTTCCCGCATCGCCTTTTCAACCAAATTGGTTTACACCCGCGCATCGAACAGTTTGAGATATGGCCGTGGTAAAGGTGGATTCCCTTTAGCTTCTCTACGGATTTGCCGGTTGGGACAATAACTGCCATGGAAGGGGTCTCCGCCGGTCTTGCGCGTCTGATTCCGATGAATGCGCCTCGGTCGACGCCGAGGCTCCAGGCCTAGGCTTATTGATCGGGGCGCATTCGGTTCTGCCGCGAGCTAGCGATTGAGCGCTTCGTAGATCTCTCGAGCGTTCGGGATCCCTCTAGCCTCGTATTCCGCAAAAATAGTCTCGATGCCCTTTGCGACGGTAGCGTCCATTTTTGCCCGCTCGTCATCCGATACGACGATCCACTCGTAGCTCTTGTCCGCCTCCGCGATCAGCATCTTCGAACGCTCGTCCGCGCCGTCAAAGGATTCGGCGAGCTTAAGCGACATGGGCAGTCCCGCAAGTTCGTCGATAATTGCGCGATGCTCCTCTGAAAGGCTCATGTACCTCTCTTTGTTCATAACCGCGAAAGTGACGGCGAAGCTGACGGGCACGTTTTCGACAACGTGGCTGGCGACGTCCCAGAAGTTCCACGGCGGGGTCAGATTGTTGTAGGAGGCCGTCGTCACGTCGATCGTACCCGTGCTGAGGCCGGTGTACATTTCGTTGACGGGCATCTGCACGGGCACGGCGCCGAGCGCTTCGACGATAGGCGTCGTCATGGCTGCGAATGGCACGAGCTTGGCCCCTTCCAATCCGTCCATTGTTGATACGTCCCGGGTGCCAACAAGCAAGTTGCCGGCGACGGTGCCCACGGCGAGAACCTTCACATCGGAAAACTCGTCGGCGAAGTGCTCGTCGAAGATCGACCAAATGCGCCGCGTGGAATCATCGGCGTTCTTCGCCGCGCCCGGCAGGATCGCCAGCATTGACTTCGGAAAGATCGCCGGAGTATAGGCGGCCACGCCAAACGTTATATCTCCTACGCCTTCGACTGCGCGTTTGAATTGCTGTACCGGCCCGGCGCCGAGTTGGCCTGCCGGGTAAAGCTTCATGGTAAGGGTTCCGCCCGACCTTGCTTCGATTTCTTCGGCGAACCACTTGAACATCACCGTGTTCGTGTGGTGCTGCGGCGGCACGAATGTCGCCACGCTGAGTTCTTCGCCGAACGTCGACTGAGCGGCCAGTCCAATCGAAGACGAAAGCGCCGCGGCCAGGCTAAGACGAATGATTGACATAATAATTCCTCCAAAGTTTTTAGAGCGGCGACGGCATTTTAGGATCCCAAACCGGGTCGCTGCTATGCCAACTACCTTTCTAGTCAGTGATTCTTGCCAATACTCGTATAAATGGGATCCCATTTCAAGTCAAAGCGCTGCGATTTGACTGGAATTTTGCCTTGTGGCTTGACTTTGGGATCCAAATTGATAGCCAATGCGAGCATGGAATCCATTGATACTGAACTCGCAGCGCGGATCCGGCAAGATATTATCTTGGGAATCTACAAGGAAGGCGGGCGCGTCTCGGAAGCGCAGCTTTGCGAAAACTACGATGTCTCAAGGACGCCCGTCCGGTTGGCATTGCGCCTGCTTGAACGCGAAGGCGTCATTCGCCGAGGAGAAGGGCGCGGCTACAGGATTCAAAGCCCAACCGTGGAGGACATAATTCAAGCCGTGGAAGTGCGCGGGCATCTAGAAAGTCTCGCGGCGCGGCTCATGGCTCAAAGCCGAATTAGTTCCGATCACTTGTCCGAAATGGCTCTTGCCATCGAAAAGATCGATGAAGCGATCGGAGATCTTGCAAGGATGGGCGGTCTTGACGAAACCGTGGTTAGGAGGGCGCAGGCGGCAAACAAGGTGTTCCACACGACGATTCTGTCGGCATGCGGCAATAATTATATCGGATATACGTGCGAGAAGATAAGCCACTTGCCCATGCTGGCGGTGGGATCGATGGTTTTTGACCGGACCGTCGGCGACACGCCGGATCACTTCGAACGCGGCCTGTTCAGGCTTCGGCTGGGAAACGCGCAGCACCAGGTAATCTTCGAAGCCATCGAAAAGGGCGATGCCGTGCGTGCCGAAGGCATGATGCGAGAGCATTCGCACACCATGGTCGAATACATACAGACATTCGAAAAACGGGACCAAAGCCTGACTGTTGCCGATTTGGTCGCATACTCGGCAAACGAAATCTTTCCGTCGATCTCATGAAGCGCGAGCGACGGGATGCCGGCATCCGATCAATTCGCGGTCCGCGGCTTTTGAATAGGCAAGATATTCGGACCCTTTCCCGCCGCGTCATTCTCATCCCAATAGCCGATTAGTGCATCGACCCGCTGATCCAGCCCGGTCATTTGAATATCGCGCTCTTCCGGCCAGGTTTCGCGCTGGCGAAACCGCAGCGACCAATCGGCAAGCTTGTTGGACATTGATAGGCGGACGTCGGCATGCTCGGGACTGCGTCCTAGATCGGTCAATTCGCCCGGATCGTTTACGAGGCAGAACAATAACGGCGCAAAAGCTGGGGCGTGAATGCTTTTCCCTGTCTCCGTGGCGATCATGGAGGACCGCCAGTCAATCGTAAGCGGGTAAACGGCGACGTCTGAAAATTCGGTTGCTCACGCGAGGGTTGGGCGGGGATAATTCCGATCATTCATCCATGATCGGAGGAAATTGTCATGTCAGGTTTGAACGGTTCGGCTGGTTCCCGTCGTGCGCCGGTGGTGCGCAGCGCAGACGAGTGGAGCGGCATCATGGCGGACTTCGAGCTCTCGGGGCTGTCGCAACGGGAGTTTTGCGAGTTTCGCGGGCTGTCCCCGAAGACCTTCTCGAACTGGCGGTGCCGTCTCCGCCCCGGGGGCGGGAAGGGTTCCTTTGTCGAACTCGCTCCGCCGTTTTCCTCGGGCCGGGATGTCGAGCTTGACCTTGGCTACGGGGTTGTCCTTCGGGTTCGGCGGTAGCGATGCTCGGCGGCTGGCCGCGGGGCGGCATCTGGCTGTCGACGGATCCGACCGACATGCGGCGCGGTTTCGACGGTCTGTGCGCGCTGGTGTCGGGCCATCTCGGGTGCAATCCGGCCGATGGGCGCTGGTACGTGTTCGTCAACCGGCGCCGGACCATCGTGAAGGTCCTGGGCTTCGAGCGGGGCGGCTTCTTCATCTGGTCCAAGCGCCTGGAGGAGGGCCTGTTCGCCTCGCCTCCGGTCCCCGGGTGGCGTCCGGGTGAGCCCGGACGACGGTCATGTCGATGCTGCCGGTCATCGGGTTGTCGGCGAAGAGGTCCTTCCACAGGCGCGGCGTCAGTTCGCGGACCCGGTCGGCCGGGTGGGTGTCGATGCGCTGGAAGACATCGGCCAGATAGGTTGCAGGGCTGATCCCGAGCAGGAAGCAGGTGGCGACGAGGCTGTTGATGATCCCGACGTTCCGCGCGCCGGAAATAGCCCCGGCGGCCTATCGTGTCAAGCGGAAAATCGGCGCGGCAGCGGAAAATCGGCGAATGCCAGGGCCGCAGCATCGGGCGCAGCAGCCAAACGATACACGAAACCGGGCAAAATCAACGGACGTCGCAGTTTACCCGCTTACTGTTTTCGGAGATCTTTCCCGAGGACCGATTTTGTTCATGGGCGGTGGGTGAGGTTCACATCCTCGATGAACAGGTCGTGCCGAACGGGCGCCGCGATGCGTTTGAAACCAGCATGCACCTTGACCATCTCATCACACATCTGCGCCTCGTCGGCGCAGAAATCGCGCGAATGTCTCCTGGCTTCACAAAAGCGCCACCGGCGCAGAACAATCGAGTTGGGCGTCGACAAGGTCTATGAGAAACTGGAAGTCATTAAGCAGGGGGCTGTCTCGGCAGGGTACGCAAAGGCCATAGAAGATGAAATTCATGAAGTGCTGTTGGAGATGAAGACGGCTACGGACTTCCAACTGTTCAAGCAGGCGGAACGCCGGGCGCTCAGGAGCCAGCTCAAGGCGGTCACGGCGGCTGTCGGCACCGCCACCAAGCGGGCCCCGCCGATGGCGACATGTTCGCATGTCTCCCTGCGTCCAAGAAAGCCGTCTACATGGAGGTTTTTGACCTCGTTTACACTTGTTCCGTGAACCAGGTTGCAGCAAAGAATCTCATTGATCGAATGCTTGAACGTTTGTCGCGCACCTGAAGGATATCCTACCCGCCGCCCACCTTGTCCGGCAGGATATTCATTGTAGCCCACGAAAGGGGTTGTTTGCAGGAGAGGGCTGACACTCTAGGCATTTTGTCTTCGCTTCTCGTCGCCTTCACGGGCTATTATGGTTCTAGCCAGATTCGTGTTGAAATACACGCTAACGGCTGGTTTTCAGCCCCCGCGTCTGCATGAAGTTGTAGAGTGCTTGGTGCGTTCGCCCGAGACCGCGTCCGCGTGTTCGAGGATATTGTCTCTGGAAGGACCTTCGACCGACCCGGCGACACGCTCGCCGTAATTCGTCTCGACCGCCTCGGCCGCCCGCGCTCCCTCGGAAGGCTCGCCCCCGAGCAGGTCGGCGGTCCAGCTCGCGCCAGGCCGGGTTGACGACGCGCGCCTCGGGGTCGAGCTCGGCCAGGGCGTGAACCGGCAGCGCGTCGAGGTTGAACTCCTCGCGCATTTACTTGAAGAAGTTCTCCTGCGACCAGCGCGAGAACCGATCCGGGCATCTGCGGAATTCACGGGAAGACCGGAAAGAGGGCAAGCCGCGGCCGGGTCGGAGAAATCACAAAATAGGTCCGGTCCGCCGCACGATAGGTCTTCAGATCATCGCAGCGCCGAAGCCCGGGCTGCGGACCGCTTCGAAACTGCGGGGCCGGAGGCGCAAAATCCTATGTCGCCTCATGTACCTTTGTGACGATAACCCCGTTCTGTAACTTGCAGTGGAGGCCTGAAGTACGGCATATTTGGCGCAGCAAAATGGACTCGAGACAATAGAAGGAATTATGGCCAAGGCACCTATTGACAGGAATCCGGAGATTCTTGGAGGCACGCCGGTATTTTCCGGCACGCGGGTTCCAGTCCGCATTCTGATTGAGCATCTGGAAGCCGGCGACCGGCTCGATGATTTTCTTGAGGATTACCCGACCGTATCTCGGGAACAGGCCATCGCAGTACTCCGCCATGCCAGGACTATACTTGTAGGCGGCAAGAATGAAGCTGCTGCTTGACGAGTCCGTACCGCGGAGGCTGTCGGCAACCTTCCCTGAAGCGTTCAGGGTTCATAAGGTCCCGCAGATGGGCTGGTCCGGCACGGGCAATGGCAGGCTGCTCCGCTTGGCGGCGGATCATGGTTTCGCCGCGCTTGTCACAGTCGATCGGGGGATGGCGCATGAACAGAACCCGGGCAACCTTCCAGTTCCGGTCATCATCATGCTCGGCGTCCGCAACCGCCTTCAGGAATTGCAACCGCTTGTCCCGCAAGTAATCGATATACTGTCCAGAAGACCGCGCAAACGCATTTATCATGTGTCGGCGTGAACGGCCGGGGCCATTCGCAAAGCATTTGCCGACTTGCGCGAAAGGGGCGTCAAGCATGCTCCGCATCGTTTTTCCGCAGACGCAACGCGCGGCGCCGTTCGGGGCCTCTCGTTCGTTTTGCCGATTCTGCGCCGGGAACCGGCCTCTTCCGGGGCGGTTTCCGCCGCCCGGGCTGCTCGCAGCGGCCAGCCCCGCTCTGGTGTTCTCGACGACCAGTTCGCGCTGGAACTCGTCGAAGGCGGCGGCCATGCGAAAGAACAGGCGCCCTTCCGGGCGGGGGGAAGGGACGCCTGCGGCGCAGGATGACGCTTCTACGCCCGGAATGCGCGGGCAATCGCCCATGAACAGCGCGCGAGAGCTTCTTTCAACAGGATTGGAAGCCTGCGTTAAGCCCGCTAGGATGTGACTTCGGGCCATCTGTATTCACCTAGCGGGGAGAATGCGACCCCATCGAGAGGGGCAACAATCCATGACCCCACCGACCCGATGAGGAAGATGTTCTTCAACATCGTTGCTGCCTTCGCCGAATTCAAGGCCGACCTCATCAGGATGCGAACCCGCGAGGGCATGGCGATCTCTAGGTCCAAGGCCGTCTCAAGGGCAAGCAGCCGATGTTCTCGGGTCGCCAGAAAAAAGAGCTCTGCTGGATGCACGCCAGCGGCGACTGCACCATATCTTGTGTCAAAATTCGGAGTGAAGCGTGGAACACGATTGTTTTGATTATTTACTTGACTAGTTCGAGCTTCGACGGCATTTCTCCGGTATGCTCGGCAATTTGGGGTGATTTGGCATGGACGCCCGTGTAGACCGATTTGATTTTCACAGTGACGTTGTCTTCACTCGTCCTGCCTTCAGCCGGGTCGCCTCATTTGTACAAATTATAGAACCGCTCTACGACGCATTTGATGCGGCAGGCATACGGATTCCTTCCGATGCTCTTTGTTTCGAGAACGGCAATTCAATTTCGACTGCGAAGGTCACCTTGTCCCTGTTCTCCGGATTCTACACATTCGAGGCGCACTTTCTTGACCTGCGATCGCTCCAAGCTGTCGAGCAGGCCAGGCGATTTGCCAGACTATTCGGTAACACCGTCTGCCGCTTCTTGTCTGACGGTCTGCCCGATCGCTACACAATCACCACCCCGACCTGGTTGACAGTTGACGGTGGGTACGACGCTGCTGAGGCTCTTGTCCGTCGCGTTGGATGGCAGCCTGAATCAAATGACCCGTTCAGGAAACCTATTTTTCAAATTTGACATAGTACTAGCTCCAGGGATTACTGTCTTCGGCGAATCCTTTTGACTTGAGATATTTGTTGTACGGCAGGTCGTCGCGAACCATGGTGTCAGGGCGGATGCCGTCATCTCGTTCTACTGCTTCCAACCCGCCTTGCGCATGATGTTTTCCAATCGCGCATTTGGCGTCAATCCCAAGCCTCGCCATTCCCTCTTCGTCTGCAACTACATGGGATCCGGAATCGATTTCCAACGGACGAGGCTACGCGTTTGTTCCAAAGATTTTGCTCTAGGGATCCCGACTCGCTAAAGCGCGTGTTAAGGGCAGGCGGCAAAGAGCAGGCTATGAAATCCGCGCCGCCGGTCGAACGGCACTTGATGAAGCTGGCGATAGGCCGGTGCGAATTTAGGGGCGTTGCGAGGTTAGGCTTCTCGATCCTGATCCTGGCCGCTTTTCAAAGACGCGCTTGCCGAAGAAGCAGGGGAATGAAAGTCGATGCATCCGGAATTGAAAGATCACCCGCAGTACTTTCGGAAAAAAGTGGTTCAGCTCTCCGAAAACGTCTATCAGGCGTTCGGATTCGCGGCCTCCAATGTTTACATGATCATCGGCGAAGATGGTCTCATTATTATTGACACGTCCGAGTCAACCGGTGCGGCGGAGGCCATTTTGGCCGAGTTCAGGAAGATCACGAGCCTTCCAGTCAAGACCATCATCTACACTCACTCGCATCGCGACCATGTTTCCGGAGCGAATGTTTTCGCGGCTGACGCCGCGCCCGAAATCATTGCGAGCGCCAAGTTCTCCGACGATTCTTTGATCGTCGCAACCGAGCATCCCCGTCCAGCCAAAGCAATGCAGGTGCGGACCAAGCGACAGTTCGGCATAGGATTGTCCTATCCGGATGAAATCATCGGGATCGGCATCGGTCCGGGAGATCGACCGCTAAAGGGCCTAGGCGCAGGCAGTCTTCCCCCGACCCGAAGGGTTGGCGAGGAGGGCGAGCATTATTCAGCTTGCGGCGTTGATCTGCAGTTGGCAATGGCGCCGGGTGAAACCCCCGATCACATGATCGTCTGGTACTCAAATAGGAAAGCGCTGTTTTGCGGAGACAATTACTATCGTTCCTTCCCGAACCTGTACGCCATTCGCGGAACGGTCTACCGCGATTTCGATGCCTGGGCGGACACTCTAGACCATCTCATGACATTCGACGCTCAGATTTTAGCTCCAGGTCATACAAAGGCGTTGATTGGCGCGGAGACAATAAAGGAAGTCTTGTCCGATTACCGCAACGCAATTCGCCACGTCATCGAAAGCACTCGGAACGGTATGGATGCCGGCTTGACCATTGACGAGTTGGCGCACTCCGTAAAGTTGCCGGCCAGCTTGGCCAATAAGCCGCACCTGCGCGAATTCTACGGTCGCGTGGACTGGTCGGTTCGCGCCTATTGCGTCGGAACCATGGGCTGGTTCGACGGCAACCCGACGACGCTCGGCTCTCTTGCTCCAAGAGAAGAAGCCGAGCGCTTCATCAATTTAGCCGGCGGCGCTGACGCAGTCTTGTCCGCAGCGGAAAGAGCTCGGTCCGATGGTGATTATCAGTGGGGGCTCCAGCTGGTCGACCGATTGATTTTTTCCGGTCGGGAGCGTGAATGCGCGACTAAACTTAAAGCCGAGATCCTCGGAGAATACGCTGACGAACAGATCAACTGCACCGCGCGCAACTACTATTTAATGTGCGCGAAAGAGCTTGAACGGGAATTAACTTGACATGGCCAACGCAGTCGACGCGGACGGGGTAGAGCTTGCGCAAGTACGTATGGGGACCGAATATGCGAATCCACCGAAGGACTTAGTTTTCTAACACTCCATTACTTTAACTTTAAAAGAAGGGGCCCGTTCAATAGGCAAGGGGGCTTCACTGCGCGCCTGTTCGGATTTCCGCCTTTATGTAGGCTCATACATTTGCTTACCTTGCGTGGCCTCCGTAACCCAAAAGGTATTTTTTCGTTGTTCCCGCCCCAACGCTTCCAATTCGACCTTATACGCCTTGTTCATGTCTTTGGGTGAATAGAGGCTTCGACCGAGCATCGTCTTTTCCTTCGACACTTTGGTCTTGCAGGATTCTGCGTTCACGGCGGCTCCAACCTCCTCGACCTCATTCAACAGAGTCGGGGCGTGAACCTTGAGCCATTCCACGCCGTTCAAGTGCGAATACTTGGCGTCGATGCGCATCAGTGCCCGCCGTTGGGGAGCGCGGGATTATAGATCGGCTTGCCCATTGGCCGAGTCTTCAACTCCCCCTTGCGCAATGCTTCGACCCGTTGTTCGGCGGTCTCGACATATTCCGGCACGATGTCACATCCGTAAGCGTCGCGATCATGCATCAGAGCGGCAATGACAGACGACCCCACTCCCATGTAAGGATCCAAAACGGCATCGCCTTCATTCGTCATAGACAGCACGAGCCGTTCCACCAGTTCGACCGGGAATTGGCACGGGTGTTTGGTCTTTTCGGGATGGTTGCTCTTGACGTTCGGGAACTCCCATACGTCAGACGGGTTCTTGCCTTTCGGATTGCCGGACAACTTACCCGCGTTCGGACCCTTGAAGTGCCTCTTGCCCGGATACTTGGACGGAACCCGGATCGAGTCAAGGTTCCACGTGTAATCGTCGGAAGCCGTCCACCAGTTGATTGTCTCGTAGCGGCCCGACAGACGTCGCTTGCAGTGCAGGCCGTGGCCGAAGTGCCAAATGATGCGGTTGCGGAGCTTCAATCCGAAATTGCGAAAAATCGGATAGGTGAGCGTATCCAGCGGAATTATTTCGCCGTCGGTCACGTAGTTGCCGACCTGCCAACATATCGAACCTTGCGGGTTCAGTGTCCTGACGCATTCGGAAATGACGGCTTCCTGTTGCGCCAGATAATCGTCCAAAGGCGTTCTGGACTCGTAATCTTTGCCAAGATTGTAGGGCGGTGACGTGACCACCAGCTTGAAATGCCCGTCCGGGAATCCTTGGAGGAATTCCATGTTGTCTGCACAGGCCATGACGGGGACGCGGTGATCCTTGTGCTTCTGCGCTGGATTTGGAAGCAGGGATCGCGCCAACGCTGCCGGATCGTTAATGACGGGCGGTACGACTGCATCCATCATGCCTTTTCTCCCACAAGGCCTTTATCCACGAGCCGCTTGCCGATAATTCCAGCAACCTTGTTCTGCATTTGCTGGATAGTATCGGCGTTTCGGATGTTGTGCCTTCCAGTAATCTCGTTGACGAAGCGGTACGGGTTTTGCGGGCTCACGTGATTAAGCGCGCTCTGATAGCCGCGCTTGAGCATGGTCCAAAAAGACTCGTTCCCGTTGGCACGCGCCATGTCGCGCACATACTCTGGAACCGAGTGATTTACTCTTACGCGGTCAAAAAACGGAACAAGCGTGTTGTAGACTTCGGCTTTATCTGTGGTGACCGTAGCGCCGACCTTTTTTTGCGCGGCAACGAAACCCGCGACGCGGGGCGCGTCAGTGGCCGTAACGACCGTTGCGCGAACCTTTTGTGTGTCGCGGTCCTTGAAGCCAGCCACGGTTTTCTTTCCTACCGGCCAGCGCTCTGAGTTGTTCAGTTCCTTGCGCTTGTAGAGGCTCATGCACTTTCGCTTTCCGCCAAAATAACTCTCGTCCGCCTCGACCGGACCCGCGAACATCCCGTCCTTGCCTCCAAAGGCTTCACGCAATCGGTGCGCCATGAACCATGCAAACTTCCGGGTGATCTTGTGGTCGCGATGCACCTTCATGCTGCTAACGCCCTTGAGGCTTGTTGCTTTCAGGTTGATCGCGATTGCCCATATGCGGTGTCGGATTCTCGAATGCTCCAAGACCGATCCCCGCCGCAGCGAAAGGAATCGGCGGCAGTCTCAGCGCCGGAAGGCCATCGGCTTGGGGTCGTCCTTGCGCGCCGTATAAAAGCTGCCGAAATGCGGGCATTTCCTATCCTCGTCGGTAGTCCAGCACACATCTTCAAACCACCTTGCGGCAGCTTCCTCGTTCGGAAACATGTCATGCAGTTCGATCAAGGCGATGCTATTGCTGTGCGCTTTGCCCGGCGCTTTCGCGATGCTGAACCTCCCCATATCAATCACCATAGCCTATCGCGCATGGCAAGGATGGTATTTTCTCCATTATCTTGGCAGGCGACAATTGGAGCGTAGTCGCGCTGCAACCGCTGTTTCAGAGCGGAGACAACACGGCACGAAGATTTTTGTGCGGTACTTAAACTACTCATAGGGTGCTCCTCACGATGCCTTGTTCCTTCTATGTTCTAGTCTGGCGTTGTGCAAGTGTCAAGGGGAATTCGACTGTAGCCACGGGTGTAGTCCAACTTTGTTGCGTGTAATTTGCCTCCCTGAATAGAGTGCTGGTAGATGGTGGACGTTGAAGGGAAGAAGCCGGCAAAGATTTTCAAGTGCCGCTTTAGAAACTTCGCACCGGGCCGACCACTTTGACTTGCAACGCCAAGCGAGTTACGCCTTCTGGAAGCAACAAATTTGTACAGCACCCGTTCCGAACCGCGAATGTTTCACTGGCAAAAGAAGAGTAATGTAATCTATGGTTTATTTTTGAGCTCAAGTGCTTCGCGGCGGATTGCATGCCGTCATCGTCCTATCGCGACCGGGGCAAAAATTTGCGGACTGAGCGGGTTGGATACGCGGAGCAATTCAAGCTAAGACTTAAAAGGCTGCTCGCAAGCAGCGTCAGCATACCGAACGAGGAAATTTGATGGAAGAACACGAGTCGACCCGGAGGGAGACGGCGGTGCGCTGCGCCCGTGAGCCAATGGTATTTGCGGTACAGGCATCCATGGAAGTTCGCTGCCGCAGTATGGAATACTTTGAGGACTTTGACATTCTGGGCATCGGAATGCAGACGCGGGAAGTTCCGGTGCAGTTCGGACTGGCGTTGGATGCCGCGGGACGATCGCTGGGAACGTACGATTTGCATGCCGGAGTACGGAGTGCGACACGGAAGGGCGTGCGCCAGGTTTCAGGTCTGGACCGAGCTCGCGAGTTAGCGGATGCCTGCCCTCGGACGCGAGTGATATTGTTGTGCGAATGCAAATTCAGCGAGTTTGTCGAAAGTACTCGGAAGCTTGAAGGCACTTCGATAATTCGAGCCAACTATGCGGAACGGCATCGCGTTCTGCTTACCGACGGCAGTTCCGAGGATCTTTTTCGGTACATGGATCGGCAGCCAGTGTTGGCCGAAATGGACCTCGACATCGCCTCTGGCGCCTGGCCGAGCAAGCGAGAGTGGCGCACAGCGAATCTGGAACTTCGCGCCGCAAGAATAATGCTGGAGCCGCCCAAATCCGGCCCCCGAACACCGCGCGAGTTCACGACAGTGTATGCTAAAGAAGCGAAGGGAAAAAGGCCGCTGCGTTGGATGCTAATTGCCAATGAGAGTCAAGCCGATGCTCAAACTGCCATAAACGTTGTTGAATGGTATGGAATGCGCGGCCGCGCTGAAGAATTTTCTACCGTTCTTAAGATCGGATTTCGCTGCGAGAGCCTCTGGCCCGAAACGGTAGATGATCTTAGAATCACCATATCCCAAGCCGTGGATGTTGCCTCGGAAGTATACAACCGGCAACGGCTCTTAAAGGAAAGTCCGGAACGTCCGGCGATAGACGCGTTTAACGCGCGCGAGATCTTGGTTGTGCATGCGCTATCGCAGCGCGCTAGCAAAAAACCAGAGCCGGACATGAACCAGAGCATCAAGTCTTTTATTATTGAAATGGCTAGCTTGGGCGGATTTTATCCAAGCAGAAACCAGGGATTGCCGGGGACGGAAAAGGTATGGGAAGGCTGGAAGCGCCTGAAAACCGGAGTTTGGGTTGTCGAGGTAATGAATAAAAATCGAGGCTAGCTGGATGCAAAGAGCGCTGATTTCCAATCGCGAAAACCGGGGAATCACGCTATCCGTGGCTATGGCGCTTCCGCTTGGCAGCTGGCGGTCCCCGAAGCTTCCCCCATGCGCGGTCGACGCGAGGCGATGCGATCAAGGCGCAGAAGGCCGAGTACTCCTATAAGGCGGAATAGGCGTTCGCGAAAATTCCCGGCTCGCGGCAATATTCCAAAAGCCGCGAACGGTTCGCCTCCCAGGGGGCGAACATGGCTCCGAATGGCGCGATTCATGCGGAAACGATGCGATCATCCCGAAAACCGCGAGAAATTTGTCGCTTTGCGAGATTCGCACCCAACTCGGATATTGCCGGCGGCTCAGCCCCGAAGCCTACTTGAAACGGGAAATGATGTCAGGCACTTGCCGGCGCGAAGCCGCACTAACTGTATTGAAACGCCGTGAATCTAAGATTTGAATTGCCGCATGCCATTCCGGGCCAGAGAATTGGAATTCTCGGCGGGTCATTCAATCCGCCGCATTCCGGTCATGTGCTTGCGACCCTTTGGTCGCTTAAATGCTTCGGCCTGGACCGGATCTGGTGGCTTGTCTCTCCCGGCAACCCATTGAAAACTGAACGCCCCAGTTCCATGCGCCTGCGCATAGAGGCGGCGAGCCGAATGATTCGCCATCCGAGAGTCGTAGTCTCGAATTTCGAAGAAGTGGCGGGAACGAATTACACTTACCGAACAGTCGCCGAGCTCACAAAAAAATACCCTAGTACAAAATTCGTGTGGCTGATGGGAGCCGACAGCTTGCTGCAGCTGCATCATTGGAAGAATTGGAATGAAATTGTGCGTCAGGTGCCGATCGGCGTAATCGCCAGGCCGGGGAACAACACTCCCGCCCGGTTCTCGGCGGCGGCGGCGCGCTATAAGCGATTCAAGATTCCCCAGGAACTTTCCCGCGCGCTTCCCTATCGCGAACCGCCTGCATGGACTCTGATCAATCTGCCAATGGACCCGATCTCGTCAACCAGTATCCGACGCGAGGGACGCTGGAATTCGTAGAGTCTGCCGGAGTTCCGCCATTCGGCGGAACGCTCAGGGGCAATGGCGGGTAAAAAACCTCGTCGGGTGCTGCGCCGCGATCAGTTCGGGATGACCCGAAGCGAAGCGCTCGAAGTGGGGGGCGGACAGATGGGCGTCAAAATCATTCCGCGAATCGTACACTTCGTAGAAAACCACGACGTTGGGCTCCTCGGGCGAAGCGATTACATCGAATTGCCTGCAGCCGGGTTCGTCCGCGACCGAATGCGCGGAATCATCTCGCGCGAGAGCGAGAAACTCCTCCAGCCTGCCTTCCTTGACCTTGAATTCCGCCAGCACGACAAACGCTCCGCCATCTTTATTTTCTGCCATAGCTAAACTGTCCTCCGATGATCAGGTTGCTTGCATGCGTTGTTTCCAAGCGACCATTTCCTTCCTTAGCCTCCACGCATCGCTGTCGCGGTCGACGTCTACGTCCGAATAGCGAACGATGCCGTCGCGCGCCACAGGTCGTTTCAGCGCCGCGTTGTGCGCGAGCCCGATGGGAAGAGCGTCGAGCGCAAGGCTTCGTTCCGACGGAACCGCCTTGCCCCAGACAGTATAGCCGCCTTCGCCGTCAAGCCTCGTCCCGGCCGCTAGATCGGTTTTTGCGACCGCGATAGCGTCTGATCTGAATTCGAGCGGCGACCCTGTTGCTTCCCCGCGCAAAACGGCGGAAAGTGCGCTCGTTCCGACTTCCAGCCCAATCAAGTGGAATGGGCGCCAAAGCGAGGCGTACCAGCCCGATTCGTCGGTCAGAAGCCCGTACTGCCGAAAACAGTCGCGCGTATAATCGTTCGGCGCGCGAAACGTAACGAACATGCCGAAGCGCAAGTGGTCCTCGAGTTCAATGCCGCAAGGCGATTGGCTTGAAGCGATTTCGACAAGTCCGCTCCGTTCGAGCTGGCCGCCGTCGGAAGCAGGTCTGAATACGTTCGCCAGGTCTCCGGTTCCGGAAGGCGGGAAATTCAATCCGTCGTCGGGGCAATCCAGCCCCGTAGCGTTCGAAACGGCAACCATCTCTACGGCGGACTTGGTTCCGTCCGTGAAGGAATTGAACATCTTAGCATTGAAATCGCCTCCGGCGATTTCGTCTTCGCTCCAGCCGTAGTACTTCCACACGGTATCCGGCGTGGAGTAGCGGTAGTGCGGTTCGAACTTCATTCCCTTGCCCGCCGCGGTCAAATCGAATCCGCAGGCTCTCGCCCAATCGACCAGTTCGCAGATAATTGCCGGCTGGTCCCCGTAAGCCATGGAATAGACCACGTTCCTGTTTCTCGCCTTGGCGGCGAGCAGCGGGCCGCAGAGCACATCGGCTTCTACATTGACCATGACGACATGCTTTCCGGCTTCAATTGCCGAGAGGGCGTGGCTGGCTCCCGCCAGAGGGTCCCCCGTCGCTTCGATGATGCAGTCTATTCGGTTATCGTCGAACAGGCACGAAGGGTTGTCCGTCACGAATGTAGTACCGTCGCGGCACGCGTCCGAAACCGATACTGCGGCAAACCGCTCGATTGGCCAGCCGATCCGGCGCAGAGCGGCATTCGCCTTCGAAACGTCCAAATCCGCAACGCACGCGACATTGTATCCGGGAATACTCGGCGCCTGGGCCAGGTGCATCGATCCGAATTTTCCCGCTCCGATCAGCCCAGCGTTGATCGAGCGCCCCAGAGCGCGCCGTTTCGCCAGCAAAGAGTATAAATTCAAAAGTCCGGCTCCTTTGGCGGGATGCGACGAGCAGTATATTGGCCTATCGCTCCGACGCAAAGCGCCTTCTGAATCCGAGCGCCGACAGAGAAAAGAGGTATCGAGTCGATTCTTTTAGGTTGCAAGCGGATTGCCGAATCGGCGCGCGAGCGCCGCATTCGAGAAAGTGCGGCGGCATCTGCAAACGAACCGTTGATTTCAGAAGGGGCGATTGACCGGGATAGGAATATGAGTTGACGGCCGAGCAAAAGCGAGGGATACCGCCGGAAGTCCGCGCTTTAGAAAAAAAACGCCGGCAATAGTATCGAACATTTCCCGATAATCCTTCTACCGAGCAAAATGCAAACTCTTGACGCCGCACAAGCCATCCTGAAGAGCACATTCGGCTACGACCGGTTCCGGCACGGCCAGGCGGACATTGTCGGAGCGCTGCTGGCGGGCGAGAATGTGCTGGCGGTAATGCCGACCGGTTCAGGCAAGTCGCTGTGCTACCAGCTTCCCGCGCTGGCGACCGAATCGCTGACCGTAGTCGTGTCGCCGCTCATCGCCTTGATGCGCGATCAGGTGGCCGCGCTGCGCACTAGCGGCGTGGCTGCCGGCGCGCTCAATTCGGCCACGCCGCGGGCGGATGCCGCGGAAACGCACCGCCAACTGCGCGACGGTCGTTTGCGCCTGCTCTACATCTCGCCGGAACGACTCATGCAGCCTGTCGTGCTGGATGGCCTTGCCCGGTACGGTCCGGCGAGGTTCGCCATCGACGAGGCGCACTGCATCTCGCAGTGGGGCCACGACTTCCGACCTGACTACCGTCGCCTTGCCGAGCTGCAGAAACATTTCCCGGACGCCCGGCTCAGCGCCTTCACTGCAACTGCCGATTCCGTTACGCGGCAGGACATCGTCGAGCGGCTGTTCGGCGGGCAGGCAAAGATATTCGTCGCCGGATTCGACCGCCCAAACCTGCAAATCGGCATTGCTCCCCGGAAATCCGCGAATCTGCAGATCGACGCCGTGCTGAACCGACACCCCGGCCAGTCCGGCATCGTCTATACGCTCTCGCGCAAGGAAGCGGAGAGGACGGCGCAGCGACTGTCGTCGCGCGGGCGCGAAGCATTGCCCTACCACGCCGGAATGGATCAAGATGTCCGCGACCGGAACCAGGACCGATTTCTGACCGAGGGCGGAGTCGTCATGGTGGCGACCATCGCCTTTGGCATGGGCATTGACAAGCCGGATGTGCGCTTTGTCGTACATGTCAACATCCCGTCTACCGTCGAGGCCTACTATCAGGAGATAGGCCGAGCCGGGCGTGACGGACTGCCGGCGGAAACCCTAATGCTCTACAGCATGGGCGATATCGTGATCCGCCGCTTAATGATCGACGACTCCGAAAGGCCCGATGAGGCGAAGCGGGTCGAACATCAGCGTCTCAATGCGCTGCTAGCCCTGTGCGAGACCGCCGGTTGCCGGCGCCAGGCACTGCTCGGCTATTTCGGCGAAACCAGCGAAGCGTGCAATAATTGCGACCGCTGCCTCGCGCCGGTCGAGACGGTCGATGGCACCGTGATCGCGCAGAAGGCGCTGTCGGCGGCTCTGCGCACGGGCGAACGCTTCGGCGCCGAGCATCTGGTCTCCGTGTTGCGAGGCGAATTGACAGACAAGGTGCGCCAGTACCGCCATGATCGCTTGCCGACCTTCGGGGTGGGCGCGGAAATCGGCAAGTCGCTCTGGCGCTCCTATTTGCGCCAGCTCGTGGCGGCCGATGCATTGAAGATCGACATCGGCGGTTCCGGCGCCCTAAAGCTGGGCGGCCGAGGCCGTGCCCTTCTAAACGGCGACGAGCTCGTGTCGCTCCATGGCGAAGCTGCCGTTCGGACCAAGGAACGTAGACGGACAGCAGGGCCAACGCAGACGAATGCCGATCCGACTCTGTTCGCCCGGCTCAAGCGGTTACGGCTTGAGATCGCAAATGATGAAGGCGTGCCGGCATTCGCTGTATTCCATGATCGTAGCCTTCTCGACATGGCCGCTCAAAAGCCTAGCAGCCTTGAACAGCTTGCCGCCTGCCACGGAGTGGGCGCCATAAAACTGAAGCGCTATGGCGAGCGGTTTCTAGATGTGCTCAAAGATTCCGCCAGCATCCAGCCGCCTGCGGAGGGCGCCATGGATGCGGAATAGGAAAGTTTGGCCGCCGAACGGGTTCTAGCCGCATGATTCAATGAAATGATTCCATGTCTTGTAGATTCTGCGAGCCTCTTTTCCACGATGCGGTGAGATCCTCCCTGCCTTTTGCTCCGGCACAACGGGCGGGCATCGTTGGCGCCGCGGTGATCGGATTAGCATTTGATCGCCGCGAAGCACTTATCGAGCGTACGGAAGATGACCATTTAAGCTTTTGCCTCGAGAGCTTGGTGAATAAGCGCTCGACTGCCGCCGGTTGTATAGAAGCGCGGGGTATTGGCGATTCCCCGCGCCTTTGCAGGATTGCCTGTAATTTCCCTATTGCTTGACTCTTATTGTCGCCGCCGGTCGCTTCGGCCCTTTCGGTCGATCTGGAACGAATTTCGGCTGAACATTCGGGAAAATGAAGAATTCCCGCGCCGTTGGCATCCCGCGGACTAGATTTGCCGGAACCCCGATTTGACTGGCCGGAGCTAGTGGCGCGGTTGCCCGCCGGTGTCGTCCGCGTCGCCGGGCGCCGCCTCCGAACGAACCTTAACTTGAAAAAACATTGCGAGACCCGCGGCTATGGCCGCTGCGAAGAAGGCAACGAGAAATACGCTGTCGAGCGATTCCTGCAGCGCGTTTCTGATTGAGTTCAGCAAGTCCCGCACCAGCGCCGATTCGTTGAGTCCGACCGCCGTCAAATCCTCTCTCAATCGTTCCTCCGAAGGGGAATCGCCGAAAACCCGAAGGTCCCTCGACCAGTCGTCGAGCTGTCCGTCGGCAAGCTCCGCCTTCACCGCTTCAGGCAAAGCCTCTTCCAAACTTGACACGAATTGCGTTGCAAGCACGATGCCCAATACCGCCAGACCTATCACGCCGCCGACCGACCGGTAGAACTGCAAGGCCGATGTCGCCACGCCCACGATTTTGTGAGGAACGTGGTTTTGCACGCCAACTGAAATTGTCGCTATGATTCCGCCGGTGCCGAGTCCCGCGACCACGATGTATATCTGGCTCTGCACGATGCCGGTCGTCGCATCCATTGTGGATAGCAAATATAGTCCCGCCGACATGAGTCCTGAAAATACCGTCGCCAGGATCCGATAATGTCCCGTGATTCGGGAAAGCATCAGACCTGCCACGACGCCGCCCACCACCATTCCTAGCAGCAACGGCACGAGCAAACCTCCGCTTTGCGCTGCCGATAAGCCGAATACGACCTGGAAGAACAAAGGCAGGAACAGAACGCATCCATAAAGCCCGAAACTGGCCAGCAGCATAATTGCGACGGAAAGTCCGACCACGCGATCCGCATAGAGCGAAAGAGGAACAATCGGCGATCTGGCGCGTAATTCAATGATTATAAAAACCCCGGTCATCGCCAGCGAGAACAGCAGCATGCAAAGTATTATCGTTGATCCCCACTCGTATCGCACGCCCCCCGTAGAAAGGGCTACCAAAAAGGGCGGCAACGCGAGCCCCAGCGCGATCATGCCCTTCAAGTCTAAATGGGGATCCTCGGGAGGGGACGGGGGCTTCGGGAACATCCGCGCCGTAAGCGCAAAAACCGGAATGCCTGCGAGGCCGATTATCAAAAACGTCCATTGCCACGACAGGGCGTCGGCGAGGATGCCGCCAATCACAGGTCCAATTATGAACGACACGCCGTAAACGGCGCTTAAAATGCCATGGAATCTTCCTCGGTCCTTCGGTCGAAAGAGATCGGCGATGCACGCGAAGCAGCAGGTCGCGACGGCGCCGCCTCCCACACCCTGCAAGCCGCGGAAAACCACGACCTGAGTCATCGATTCACTGAAGCCTAGAAATACGGATCCCGCGCAGAAAATTGCCAAGCCCAGCAGCAGAAACCGGCGCCGACCATAAATGTCGCTCAGCCTGCCGACGATCGGGTACGCGAGAGTAGCCGTCAGCAAATAGGACGTTGCCGCCCACGTGTACTGATCGAAGCCGCCTACGTCGGCGATGATAAGGGGCATTGTCGTGGCGACTACGGTTTGGCTCAGCGCGCTCAGAAACATGGCTAGCATTACGCAAGCCATCGATGCGATGGCATGTCGCCTGGGCGGCGGCGTGAAGCCGCCATTATCCTCGTGGCCGCCGTCCATGGAATCGGTATGAGTGTTCGAAGCGACGGGCATCTCCCCGCCGTCCCGTTTTATTCCGGCCATCGAAGGCAGAAATTCCCGCGCCGAGCCTGTCGGATCAAACCGATCATTGGCCCTTTCTCTTGCGCATGCGGAGCATGAATGTGTACGCCCTGTAGCCGCACCGCGAAATGAACGAGAAAGCGCCGGAGGAGGAAAGAGGTCCGTCGCGACCGGGCAGGAACTCCCAAGAGTCGAGGTCCTCGATCGCGGTCAGCGTTCGACCCAGCAATTCGCGCGTCTGGTTCACGATCGCCTTGTCGTTCATATCAATCCCGCCGGCTCCGAGAATCATGGGCATAAGCGTGCCGAGCATGTTCTGCCGGTAGCTATTCCAGCAGTCGTCGCGAGTGAAGTTCTTCGCACCCGTTCGACACACGATGTCGTGGTACTCGCTCAGTGCGTCATGCTCGTAGCGGCGCCGGTCTTCAGTGGTTAGGCTAGTGGCGTTAAAGAAGGCGACATCATACATGCCGCATCCGATGCCGCAGCCCTGCCAGTCGATCACCGCCATGCCATTTTGGCGCTCGCCGCCGAACAGCACGTTGTCCGCCCTGAAATCGCCGTGAACGATGGTCCTGGGACCTTCGGCAACGGACGCGAAGTGGGCATCGATCTTCGATCCCAGCGCCTCCGCCTGGCGGCGCGTGTCGGTCGTGAAAAGCTCTCCGAAGCGTTCGAATGCCAGGGGGAGGGTTAGCAAAAAGAGCGACTGCATGATGCGGCGATGCTTGACAGTGAGGAACTCGCCGCAGTCGGCCAGGGCGGGATCATCGGCCTTCTCCCAAAACTGCCCTTGGATTTCCGCAATTTCTCGAATGGCGCGCCGCGCCTTCTCGACGCCGACGCCGACAGATTGGGATACCGCCTCCATGCCAGCGAGATCCTCGAGTACTAGGACGAGCCGATCGCCGCGGGAGTCAAGATTGCCGAAGTACAGGGAAGGAACCCGAATCCGCGCGCTCGGCGCGACATTGCTGTAGAAAACATACTCGCGCCGGTACAGCGACAGCCACTTGGCCAGCCTGTGAGCGATTGCATTGGAGCTAGGCAATTTCACGACGACCGAGTGGGGATGGACGGTACTGCCGTTTCGAGCGATCAGGCGGCAGCGAAAGAGATTCCCCATCGCATTGGATACATCCGAGAGCTGTTCGATCTCCAGCGCGGTCACTTGCGGGGACTCGCGTAAACCGCCGGCGGCCAGCGCCTCCCGCATCCATTCCGCGGTGATGTCGTCGGCGCAAGTCGGAAATGGAATTTCATTCATTGCCTTTGCCTCGACCGCCAACGACCGCTCCCGGTCGAGCGCAATGCTCTCGCGGCGTTCTCGTGTCGAAGTGGCACGGCGTTAATTCCTCCGGCGCACCAGGCGAATTCGCAGCGACGCGTCCGGCTGGGGAGCCGGCGCCTGCTTGATTTTCAACGGTAGATCCGGCCGATCCAGAACGAGGTCGGTTTCGCGTACGATCACCGCCAGGGTGAGCGCGATCTGCAATTCGGAGAATCCGCTGCCGATGCAGCGATGCCGCCCCAGGCCGAACGGAGCAAACGCGCCGGGCTGCCTGCCCCCCTGCGCACTCTTCGAAAATCGTTCGATATCGAAGCGATCCGGATCGGGGAAACACTCCGGGAGATGATGGCTGACGGTGGTTCCGATCAACGCCTGGGACCCGGCGGGAACACGGTATCCACCGAATTCGAACGAGTTGGATATGGTTCGTGTCAGGGCCGGGATGACCGGATAAATTCGCAGCGTTTCAAGCACGGTTCGGCGGGTGACATCGAGATTTCGCAATCCTGCAGGAGTTAGGGGCCCGCGTTCAAACATCTCGTCGACCTCCGTTCTCATCCGCTCCAGCAGGTCCGGGTGCTTAAGGAGAGCGTAAAGCATGAACGCGCAGACGCTTGCCGACGTGTCGATGCCGACTGCGAACGGTGCAAGGATGTTCCCGCGCAGGTCGGTTTCGGGCATGAGCTGAGGGTCTTTTCGGTTCGCTTCGAGAATGTCATCGACAAAGTCCCGCTGCTGACCGGCCCGCAGTTCCGGTCGGTGCGCTTCCAGTATCTTTTCGTAGAGTTCTCCCAGGCGACGCTCGGCCCGCCTAAATTTCGGCAATCGCTCGAATTGCCTAGGCAATCGTTTCGTGATGTGTACGCTGACGGCCGTACTCAAGAAATAAACGAGGTCGTCGATATATTCGCGCGGCGACGTGCCGGTGAGGCACACTCCGACCTGTTCGGCGATCACCTGCTGCATGGTGCGCTGAATTCCTACGGGCTGCCCCTGCGGCAGGTTCTCGATCATGCGCTGCGTGATAATGCGGGCTGCATCCAGATTGAACTCGAAAGTCTTGGGGGAATAGCCGTTGACTTGCAGCTTTCGCATTCGAACATGCTCCGGTCCATCCATATCCAACACCGAGCGATGGCTGCCCATTGCAACGCTGAAATCGTGGTAGGGCTCGAACGACCGAAGATGCGTGCCGGAGATTCGCGCGAGGAATGTATTCGCTTCGGGACCGACAAGTGCGATGAACCGAAAACCGAAGGCTCGAATGCGGAAGATCGGACCGAATTTGCGGTAGTTTTCAGCGAGAAACTCTCTAACGCTCCCCGTCATCTGAAAAGCGTTTCCGGCGATCGGCAGACCCGGCACTTCCGGTATTTCCTCGGGCGGCCGAACCGTCTTTTCGGCGGGAGCCGTCGGCTCAATCGTTCGAATTCTCTCCCGGATGAAGCGACCTGTTAGATCGAGACGGGACAGCGTATCGATGCGCTCCTGCACCTCGGACAATTCGTCTCGAGGAAGGATGCTCTCGAATACGCCGCAAGCCGCCGCAAGGCCGATTATCATTGCATCGCGCGGATCCGGGATGTCGTCGCTGAAAAGCGTCTTCATCACTCGCGAGTGGACTTCTTCTCTAGTTTGTCCATCAATGGAAGGATAGCGGCGAGTTCGCGCGACCAAGCGGGACGGCAACAAAAGGCCGCCAACTTCGGCCACCAGGATTCCCCGTTCAATCAGCCGGTCCTGCGCTCGCTTGCGGATGTTGCTGCTTCTTCCCGCCGTATGCTTTACCCAGTAGGCGGTGTCATGCTTGTCGGATGAACCTGCGATTTCCAGAAGAGTGGGATCAAGCAGTTCGTCGTCCACCGGCTGCGGGTCAATCAGGAAGAGCTGCTCGCTATCGGTATCGATACGGTTCTCGAGTGCCAGATCCATCAATACGGCGCCGGCAATGACTAAGTCCCGTTGATGGTCCGTAAGGGAATGCAGTATGCCGCCGGATTCGGCATCCATGATCAACAAGAGGAGTTCTTCGGTAATTCTCAGCATTAGCCCTTCGCCAACCCGCCGGCCCGCCTATACACTATCCTAACCTGGGGGCAGGCTCTTAGATAAGAAAAATTGGACATTCGTTGGTTGAATCCGATCTCGAGTAAATGTCCGGCCCATTTGCGCACCGGCTTTTGAAAGCGCCGCTCGCAGCTAATGCCGGGTTGCTCCCGCCGGCAACTAGCGGCGATGGCCTCGACGAGAGGCGGGATGACCGCAGTCTCGACGGCATCTCGGCCTAGGCCGGGTCTGAAGGGCCTCGATGCGGCTCCAGACGGCTCAGATTGGTACATGAAGTTGATCCTAGTCGGCGGCGTGCCGTTACAAGCTTGCCTAGGCTGCTCTCGACCTTCCGGCCGTCCTCGCCGCCGCCTGTATTCCAGACCTTGTTCCGGCAGACGGCGCGAATCTGCCAGCAACGGCTCTCTGCGACTAGGATTTCGACCGTCGTTCGCATCAACGCGATCTATCTTGGGGGCCGATGCTTTCCAAAAAAGGGTTTTTATAGGCGAGTCCTGTTTCGTGCTGCCATAGTCGCGGCTCCGGCTAGGCGTAGTGATTACCCGCCAGCATACCACAATTTGGCGCGGAGAAAAAGGGCGCGAATCTTCGATGGCGACAATCTACTTGCCATTCGGAGGGATTCTTCTCCGAGAACTGGAATGATTCGAACGCCGGAAAAGGCTTGTCGGCAACTGCAAGGCAATTCCTGCATTCAACGGATTTCTTTTCACGAGTTCGAGAAATTCAGGAATGATTCGTCCGCTGGTATGGCGTTCAATAATGCCGATGCCGCGTGCGAGCAACTGAGGGTTCGCTATCCCGAGACTTACGATTGGCTAATGCGCAAAGCGATGATTATTGAAGCGCGAGGCGAATTCGAACTCGCGTTCGAATACTGCGAGCGTACGAATGCTCGGAAGGATGCGCATTCCGAATTATTCGGACCAGCATGTCGCGAACCATTTTACTTCGCCCGTTCCCAATTGAAATTCGCAAGCCGGGCCGGAGGAAATTCCCGGCCGCGGTCCCGGGCATCGTTTTGGCGCATTTGGCCCCGCAAGCCCCTACGGCGACAGGCTATCCGCCGCATCGGGCAGCAAATCCACGAGTAACGCAGGCAATAATCAGCTTGCGCAGAGCCGCAATCCAAAAAATCGAATTCAATGCGCGGGAATGATCAAATTCCGCAATCGGTTTTCCTCCGCCCGATAATTCCGGTTCGGATTCGATTCGCTAGTTCGCTACGCGCCGCTCAATAATTCGGCTCCTCGAATTCCGATAGCAAGTCAGCTGTTGGAACAAGATTGGCGACTTGGCCCTAACGCCGAGGCGGCCGCTGCCGGCGCGGGCGCCGGAAGGCGAATCCCTAGTCTCTTTTTGCCCCGAATGCGCCTACTGAATTTTCGTATCGGAACACTCCGCTAGCTTCTACATGATCGGGGCCCAGGAACTTTCCGTTGATCGAGTTTTTGCTACCTGTGGATTTCTTGAATCCATCCTCAGTGAACGGAACGGAGGTGAAATTTATATCGGGTCGAGCATTCCCTGTCCTGGTTTCGTGAAAGTTCGTAAAAGCCGCGTCGATATTGGCGGCGCCGAAGTCGGCGGTCAGTGTTGCTTCGCCAACATGCAATTCCCTTGCGGGCAGATTCGCTGCGACCGCTGCGCCTTTCCATGTTGCGGACCCGCTCGAAGGTACGGAACCGGTCGCGCTTCCGACCGAGTGAGCGAGAGCGCCTGCAACATCTAAATCTATGTGCCTAAAAACAAAGTAGCCGCCGTCAACGTAGAACAGTGAATGCTCCGTCCAGCCGCCAAGCGCGATTCCGTAAGCGTCATAATTTCTGTAATCGTTCCCAAAGGCCTGCAATCCTTGACCGATGTCGATTCCGTTCAAAGTGAAAACGGGATCGAATTCATACCGGTACTCGTCGAGGTGTTCCGAAGGCCGATAGGTAATCTGAACGTTTCGTCGAACGAATTTGCAGGTGTCCCCGCTACAAGTCGCCTCGTAGATCGTGTTCCCGTCTTGATTGACGGAGTCGGTAACCACGTATGAATCCGCCGTTTGAAGCTTTGCGTACCAACCACGCTGGATTTCCTCGGAAGTAAGTTCAAGTGAATTTCCCGGGAGAGCGTTTCTGATGGCCGTTAAATTTGCTAGAGGATGATCGCCAAACGGACCGGTTTCCTCCTCAGTTTCATTTTGCATGCCTGCAGTGCTTAGGGGGTCTTCGTGTTGACATGAAACCAGCGCTAGCAATGACAGAAAAGCAGCAATAAAACGTATTTCCATCGCGTTTCCCTCCTGACTGGATGCCGCTCGAATGCATCTAAATTTTGAATAGAGCGGGCGTGCCTATCGAAATAATCAACCGAAACGCACGCTACCGGAACAGGTAAGAATAAACAATCGATATATCGGTTAAATATACCAAATATTGCTCTCGGCGTGCAGTCCTTTATGTTCCCACAATATTTCGCGTCCTATCGGTACCCGCTCCCGATATGATGCGGTTCCAGCACCCTGCATCATTGAGGTGAAAAATTAATCCGTCCCCGATCAAGTTCGAACTTCGGGCTACGCGCTAGAAGCACTGGTGAATTGGCGAACCCGGTCTGCCGCGGGACGCACCGCATGGCCGTAGCCCCGACCGGCATCCCCGCCGCCGCCGTGCTTCGGTCCCGGCTTCCGCTCGGCGAAGAGGTCCGACATGTCGGGATTCCTTCCGAAGCCAGTGCAGAGGTTCCGAAAAGAGCCGAGGCTGTCTTCGAAGCGACTGGCGGCGTCCTTGGCATCGAGCCCGTCGACGAAATGGCCTCTGAACGCCTCGTTCTTCCGGTGCGCTGCAAAGTCGGGCTTGAGGCAGCAATTGAGGTAGTCGTTCATGCTATTATGAAGTTCAAGGATATTGCTGGCACGCTGTTACATCAGCCCCGGGCGGCAATCTTCAATTCAACCGCAACCGGTAATTCACTGCATTCGGCAGTTTACTGTGAGGAAATCCGGGTTTGATTCGCCGGAGAACGGCATTGGTTCTTTGCGCCACCGTGGGCCTAATTAAATTGTAGCAATAACAGTCCAACAGCCGGAGACTATTTGAATATTGCCTGGCAAGGTCCGCCGGACCGCAAGACGCCATTCATCCCGCGGACGCGGCAACGCCCGGCGAAGCCCCTAGCCCGCCGGATCCGGTAGCGGATTTAGACGCGGGAAGGGAAGGATCCCGGAGGCCGGGGATCAAGCCGCCATAAAGGCAGGTCCGGAGATAAATCCGCCCGAGTCGGATTCCAAGGTAAATTCACGTCAATTGGTACTGAAGGGAATTCGGGCTAATGGATTTGAATGGTATAATGCGCGGAATCGCGGCCAAAAGGAGACCTGTTGGATGAAACGGCATCCCGAAATCACGGAAGGCGACCTTACTCCGGAGCAGCGGCGGGTCTGGGACCGCATTGTCGAGGGGCCGCGCGGAATCGTCGAGGGGCCGTTGCGCGTATGGCTGCAGTCGCCGGCGCTTGCCGACAAAGCGCAGGATCTAGGGCAGTTCGCTCGCTACGAAAGCTGCCTGCCTCCCAAGCTTACGGAACTGGCGATAATTGTCACCGGCAGGATCTGGGGATCAGGCTTTGAATGGAGCCATCACGCCCCTCTTGCTGCCAAGGCCGGCGTGCCGCAGGCGGCGATCCAATTAATTTCGCTCGGAAAACGCCCGAAATTTACAGACCCCGAAATGACGGTCGTATTTGACTTCACAGTTGAATTGCATCGAGATCGCGCGGTCTCGGACGGGACTTTCGCCCGCGCCTCTGAATTGCTGGGGACGCGGGGCGTGGTCGACCTTGTAGGAATTTGTGGATACTACTCGCTTATATCCATGACGATCAACGTGTTCGACGTGCCGACGGACGGCGAATTTCTCCTGCCCGAACTAGAGACCGCAGCGGCCGACATGTTCATCTAAGTTAAGTCTGCGCTGGGCCGGTCTTTCGGCAAAGCGCACTGGAGGCGACGAAGCGTTTGAAGAAAAAGATGGCTCGCATCGGAATTTAGCGATCCAGATTTAAATGTCCCGGGGCCATTAAACTGAAGTTCTGGTGTGTGTCAAAAAAAAATTGAGCAGTATCAACATGATACGTGGATCGGGACTGCCACGCTCTGCCTACAAACGGCGGGTCCGGCCGGATCCGCCTTTACATGGCTGCGATATCCTTCAGCAGTTTCAGCGCCCTCGCCTGGCTGGCGTCGGGCCGGGTCGTCACTTCGATCATGGT
>MKWU01002467.1_pt1 | contig 27636 bp, 24 predicted proteins | sample 809101 | NCBI WGS metagenome assembly MKWU01 (sample SAMN05860141, study PRJNA318959) | sponge metagenome | host: Aplysina aerophoba | place: Slovenia: Piran, Adriatic Sea, Gulf of Piran | collected 2013-05-07 | reverse complement strand
ACACCCGCTGCAGTCCGAGCGCGCTGGCCCCGTGCTGCTGGGTTGTGACGTACCACATCGCTCGGAACCACAGCCGCAAAGGCTTGCGCGTGCCTTCGAAGATCGTCCCGGCGGTCACCGATGCCTGATAGCGGCAGGCACGGCAGATCAAGCGCTGTCGCGTGGCGCTCCGGGCCGATTTGGCTTGGCACCGCGGACAGACGAATCCGTCGGGCCAGCGCAACTGAGCGATGTATCCGCGACAGGCCTCCTCGGTTGCGAATCGCTGCTCAAACTCGACCTGTGTCTTCGGGTAATCTCGCCCCACGACCTAACCACAACATATAGTGGTGTGTGGAGTCAAGTACCTAGCCCAGTTCGCCGAATATACGCTTCACGAGTGTTTCATTGTCACTCGAAAGGCGGTGTTTCAGGTCAGCATCGGGGACGCAAGCCCAGGCATCGAACGGATTCACTGCCCGTCGGCGCGGGATTGCGAGAAAAGCCATTCCAGCATCTCGGGCTCTCCGTCGCAGCGATCGCTACTGCATCGGGTGGTGCCGTTGTCGCCGCCGCTGATCATCTTCGCGGAAACGCTATGCGCATCGCCGGACCACGTCGTCAGCTTCATGTTTCCTCCCAGGCGCTCCATCGCGGCGAAGAGCTTCTGACCGCGATCGTACGGGGCAACCATGTCCTGGTCGCCGTGGAAGGCCCATATGGGAACGTCCTTGATCAAGGACGCGTTGATGAATTCCTCCGTATCCGGCCGACCCGTGCCAGCAGACGGGGCCGCCGCCGCGAAGTAGCCCGGATCGATCTGCAAGAGGATGAAGGTACCGTGTCCCCCCATCGAATGCCCGAGGATGTAGATCCTGTCCATGTCGACCGAGGGCAGGGTCGCGACGATCTCCTTGATTCTCTCAAGGTGGGCGGCGTCCCACAGGCGGGGTGACTGGGGAGCGAGCACGTAGCTCGGATACGCAGCACGTGTCGCTTCGTCGGCAAGAAGCCGGTTCCAGACCCTCAGTTGCATGCGGTTATCCGTCCCCCTGCCGGCTCCGCCGTGCAATGAAACGATGACCGGGTAACGCTGGATTGCATCGAATCCGTAAGGCCTCATGAGGCGATAGGGCATGTCGTCATCGGCATGAGGCTCATAGAGTCGAATCCACTCTTGCGCTCCCTCCCGCTCCGCAACCTGGGCGCTGGCGTGCCCATGCATCGCCAGGAGCAAGGCGGCCAGGGCGACCCACCCAGATCGGTGGAATCTCGAAGTATTCACGCTTCCCTCCAAGTCAGGTCCGCGCCCACTGTACCCTACCAGCAAGGTTGGAAAGTCATCGGCGCTGCTCGGCCGTGAGCCTGCCGTAATGCGGGTCTGATTCCCAGGTGGGCGGGTGACCGAGGGCCCGTGGGTCGGCGGTTGCTAGCAGGCGTTGATCGAGACGGGAAGCCAGGGATCGCTGGGTCTCGGCGTGGGCGGCCTCTCCGGAGACATTGCTCATCTGGCTGGACCCGAGGGACATGTCGTAGAGTTCCTCGGCGGGACGCTTCGAGAACGCGGCATGGAAGTACCGTTCAGAACCGGGGGCGGCCTCTAGCGCGCGCATAGCGTCCTTGGTCGGGGACGGATCGACCTCTCCGAAGATCGGAGGGTCTCCCGCCGGCCAGCGATCCGGTTCCAGGTTGCGGATGTAGAGGAACTGGTCCGTGCGGATGGCGCGCATAGGGTATCCCACCCGCCCAGCGCGCCACGGGGTGTGACGTTCCCGCGCCAGGATGACATGGTCGCGGCTGGAATCGATGCGGCCCTCGTCTTCCGATGTCAGCAAGTCGAGAATGCTGCGACCCGTCATTTCCGGGAGGGGCGCGAGCCCGGCCGCCTCGAGGATCGTCGGGGCTACGTCGACCAGGCTGACAAAGTCGCTCGCTACCCGTCCTGCCGGGATCCGTTCCGGCCATCGAACTGCCAGGGGAACGCGCGAGCCGTAGTCGTAGAGATCGGCCTTGGCGCGTGGAAAGGGCATTCCGTTGTCGCTGGTGACAATCACGATCGTATTGGCCAGCTGGTCGTGCTCCTCAAGCAGGGAGAGGATTTTGCCAAGCTCGCGGTCAAACCGCGCGATCTCGAAGTAGTAATCCAGAATGTCACTACGGACTTCCGGTACGTCGGGCAAGAATTCCGGAACACGGACGTCATCAAGGCGCAGGCCGCTCTCAAGGCCGGAACCCTTCTGGTAGGCGCGGTGAGGGTCTTGGCTGCCGAACCAGAAACAGAACGGGGTGCCGTCGGGCACAGATTCGTGAAATGCGCGGAAGTTGGCGTACCTGGGGCCAGCCGGGTTGCGAGAGCGACCGCCGGCCTCTACGCTTCCCGGCGCCCAGCCCTTGCGGGTGTATCCGATGTGATACCCGGCCGCTTCGAGCAGGTCCGGGTACGTCGCGAACTTGGCCGACAGCGAACTCCAGAGGTTAACGCCTTCTTCGAGCCGGTAGCAGTCCTGGCCGGTCAGGATCGCGCCGCGCGACGGCGTGCACGATGGGGAGCTGCAAAACGCGTGGGCGAAGCGGACGCCCTCTGCGGCGATGCGGTCGAAGACCGGGGTGCGGACAACAGAGTCTCCGGAAGCGCCGGTGTGGGCGAACGACTGGTCGTCGGAAATCGCGAACAGGATGTTCGGCCGGGATGCAGCGCCCTGGAGGCGCTGAGACAGCGCCGCGGCGGCGCTCGCGCCGAGGAAGTCGCGTCTGCTGGTCGCGGGAAGGAGTGCGCTGGAGGGCCGGTCGGCGGATGAGCCGGACGGCTGTGCTCCATGAAGAAATGGCATTGATTGCCCCGAAAGCGATACGCGGCGATCGGTCCAGTGGCGGCCTGCGAGCCGGGTCGCCGCGCGATTCCCTACTGCGACACGATCTCGACCAGGCCAGCGGACTTCGCCTCTGTCATCCGCATTCCGGCGGCCACCGTGCGGCGCGCCAGTTCGTCGATCTTCCACTCCTCGGCGCCCTTGACGTCAGTGCGGAAGATGTTGGCGATGGGCTTGGTCCATTTCTCGGCGATCGCTCCCGGCCCCAGGATGACTCCCATCACCGGCCCGACATCGCCCGCATTCGTGTCCGTGTCCCAGCCTGCCATGACGGCGATCGTGATCGTCTTGTCGAAGTCGCCCTCGCCATAAAGTAGCGCCAGGGCGTTGACCGCGTTGTTCGGAAAGACCCGGCGGTTCTTGTCACCTTCCGGCGCCCACTTGGCATCGATCTGCTCATGGGTCTTTTCCCAGTCGTCGGGCCACTGCTTGTGCCATTGCATGACGTCGCGGATGCAGCGGGCGTAGTCGCAGTCCTCGGGGATCACCGCGAGTCCGGCCTCCAGCAGCTTGGTTGGGTCAGACTCGAAGAACGCCTCGGCCGTCAGACCCGCCATGAACATCTCGCCGTACACACCGTCGGTGTGGAAGGCAACCTCGGCATCCATCCTTCCGTACTCGGCAGCCGCTTCGGGATTGCCGGGCAGCATGAAGCCCCAGAATTCCCCTTTCATCTGGCCCCCCATGAACTCGCCCATTTCGTGCTGGCCAGACTCCGGAGGCCTGACGCCCTCCCTCATCAGCCTCTCGGCCACCCTGACGGCGCGACCGCAGTTCCGGGCCTCGAAGACCGAGAAGGACGCGAGCCACTGGTCGGCGATGTCCTGGCTCGTGATCTCGGGCCCCTTCTCCTCGATCAGCAGGAGATTCGCCACCTGGTAAAGCGAGTCGTCGTCGGGGCCGAACCCCTCTGGGCCCCAGTTATCGACGGTGTAGTTTTGCCGGCGCCCCCTCCTCTGCGACGGCAGGGTCTTGATGTAGTCCGTCAACGGCCACTGCCCCAGTTCGGTAAGAAAGGGCTTGAGAGTGCGCTTGTGCATGCCCTCGACGCTCATTCCCAGAGCGCCCGCGACCGCCTGGCCGAGCCAGGCGCCATGGACCTTCTCGTAATACTCGTCGGCGGTCAGCGAGCGAGTCGACGGACCCTCCTGGCCGTCTCCGCATGCCGCGAGCAGGGCAAGCATCAAGCATGCGGAGACGATTGTCTTCAACAGGTTCATGGTTCTCTCCGTCAGGCGGCTTCGGCCGCTCCAAGTCCAGATATTGCACCACAAGTCGGGACGGTAGTTGGAAACCTCGGCGGCCGGCCGGAAGCGCGCCTCGGGCGGTTCCCGCCGATGGCTGCCGCAATGGTCATCCGTCCGTCTTGCGGGGCCGCGGTTCGATTCCATCCTTCTGCAAGCGGTGGCAGGGCAAATCGTTGCAATGATACCGCAATGGCAGGTCTCTGCGATCAAGAAAATCGGTACCGCTAGAAACTTGCCGAAGCGCCCGGAAAGGCCGGTCGAGACCCTGCGGGTCGTGTCGAGCGACAGGTCCAGCAGCGGCGAGCGCGATTTGCCCGGACTCAGCCCGCATCTGCCGGCAGCTCCGGAGCTCGATAGACAATGATGTTGTGGGCTGGCAATCGATGCTTGGCCTCAACGACGCATCCGTTGCGCTCCACGTGGTTCGACAACTCCCTGATTGTCATCAGCTCCCGATAGCCGAGATTCAATTCGTCCGCGAAAGCGCGATAGAAGAGGCGAACCGCAAGCCGGTTCCGCGGGCAGGAGCAGATCTGTACGCCCCCCGGTTTGAGGAAGGTACGAAACAGCGAGATCAGCGACTCCTTGCCCGTGTCGTCGTAGTGCTCGATCAAGCCCCAGTCGATGCCGACGTCGAACTCGCCGCGCGCCCGCACCCGATAGAAATCCTCCCGGGCATACGTGATGCGCTCGGGATTGCGATGGATGTCGATCCAGCGCCGCTTGCGTGACCGCGGCACTCTCACCCGGGAGGACCGAGGCGCCCGCAGGAACCGCTGGTAGGCCATTGGATCGCTGTCGATCAGCAGCACTCTCCCACGGTCGCCGAAGAGCGCCTGCAGGATCGCCGCCTCCCAGCCGATTTCGGCCCCGAAATGGACGATGTCGGGGTTCGGAGGCAACTTCAGCCTGGAGAAGACGCGCAGCTTTCCCTCCAGGTCGAGAATCGCGCTGCGGCGTTGTTGCTGGAACGCCAAGGCAAGCCGCAGCAGGCGTAGGGGAAGGCCGCAATCAACATCTCTGTTGACGTCCCGCCAACTCGTTCCGAGCAAGCGTTCGAAGTTGGCGTTGAAGCGCGACCAGTCCACCTCCCCCGTTTGCTCGGGGTGCTCGACGTTCGCTGGGTCGAAATGACGCGAGGGCGGGAGCGCGAGGCGCATGGCGGTACAGTAGCACCGAGGTTGGGCCGGTGCCCCCGGAACGATTCGATGTCGGAGCGGTGCGAGCGATCAGCTGGGACGTCGACGGCACCCTCTACTCTGTGCGGCGCGTCGCTTCACGACTCCGGTTCGCGATGCTAGCCGCCTCCTTTCGCGGACGTGCGCGAGAGGCTTGGGAGGCAGCGGCGGAGCTGCGGCGGTTCGGCAGCCAAATGGAACTCGTCCGGGCGCGAGGTGGGAACATCACCCCCGACGACGCGAGCACCGAACGCCGAATCGAGCTCGAACGCCGTTGGCTGTCTCCCGCGATCGCAGCCACGGGGCCTCGTCCCGGAGTGGCCGACACGCTTCGATTCGTCGGCAACCAGTTGGAATTCCAGGTCGCTCTCTCGGATTTCGAGTGCGGACACAAACTTGCCAGCCTCGGCTTGTCGGATGCCTTCAGCGCGACTTACGTGGGCGAGCGTCTCGGACACCTCAAGCCAAGCCCTGAGCCGTTCAGGCGGGTGCTGCGGGACCTCGGCCTTCCCCCCGAATGCCTGCTTCACATCGGCGACCGTCCGGACACGGACGGGGCGGGCGCGAAAGCAGCGGGTTGCAGCGTCCTGTTACTGGGCCGGGATTTCCGCTCCTTCACTCAACTCCGGTCAATGTTTGCGACAGGGCAGCACCCCGGGCGAGCGTCGCCGACCGACCGGTGCGGAGATGGACCATGAACGCCCCCTAGATCAGATGCGTTAGGCGCTTGCCAGCGATTCAACCGTTCTCGGAGGATTCCCACAAGCGAGGATAGAGCGGCAGGAATTTAAACTGCGAGTCCAGCCCCGCCGCACCCAATGGCATTTACTGAGTGCGTGGGGCCTTTGATCTGGTGGAGTCGAAGCGTAAGCTCCTTGGAATCAGTAGCTTGTGACTCCAAGAAGATTTTCTCGCGAAGACGCTTGACTTTTGAGGCCAATTCTGGCAGGTTGAATGGGGAGGGTCACCGCCTTGGACCCGTTGATCCAGAACCTCAAGTCCACCACCTTCTTCGGCAGACGCCTCACCCGGCGGCAGATCGCCGACATCCAAGAGGTCGTCGGCACGTTCCCCAAGCTCAGCCGCAACGAACTGGGCCAGACCATCTGCGAGCACCTGCGCTGGCAGACCCACTCCGGCCGCAACCGCATTCAGCTGGCGCTGCGCCTGCTGGAGGAACTCGAGCAGCTCTCGATCCTGACCCTGCCGCCCAAGCAGCATCCCGGACGGGGTCGGCAAGCGGCGCTGCGCCCGGGCCCGCGCTCCGCTCCGCAGCCCGCCATTGAGGGGCCCTTGGCCGCGCTGGCCCCGGTGCGGCTGGAGGTCGTGAGCGGTCCCGAGGCGGTCGCGCAGTGGAACGAATTCGTCGAACGCTACCACCCGCTCGGCTACCGCCACCCGCTCGGCCAGCACTTGCGCTACTTCCTGCTGGACCGCGACCAGCGTACGCTGGGCTGCCTGCTGTTCGACTTCGCGGCGGTCCGCCTCGCGTGCCGCGATCAGTGGATTGGCTGGCAGCCACAGGCCCACCGCAAATCCCTGCATCTGGTGGTGCGCAATGCTCGCTATCTGCTGTTGCCGTGGGTCTCGGTGCCGCATCTGGCCAGCCACGCGCTGGGCTTGGCGGTCCGCCAACTGCCGGACGACTGGCAGCGGGCGCACGGTTCGCGGCCGGTTCTGTGCGAGACCTATGTCGACCCGCAAGTGCACCGCGGGACCTGCTACCGGGCGGCCGGCTGGCAGTGCCTGGGGCTCACCACTGGGGCGCGGGCGAGCGCCTCGCAGGCGGCCCGCACACCCAAGCAGGTCTGGGTACGCCCGCTGCACAAGGACTTCCGCTCGATCCTGCTCCACGGTCCGCCCAAGCGGGCCCGCCAGAGGCGCTCGCCGGCCCCGGCCGACGCCGCGTTCGTGCACCTGTGGCAGGACCTGATCGGCACACTCACACAGCTGGCGTCGGACCATGACCGCACGTGGGTGCGCCGCCAGCGGACGCTGAACACACTGCTGGTGGTGCTGTTCGTGTACCGCATCGTGTTCACGCCCGACAGCCGGGGCTACGCCACGGTGCTGGAGCAGTTGTGGGAGCAGTGCCGCGCCTTGGGCCTCCAACTGCCGCAGCGACCGGTCACCCCGGCCGCGATCTGCCGGGCCCGCGCCAAGGTCGACGAGCAGCTCTTCCTGCGCATCCACCGCGCTGTGCTCGCCAAATTCCCCCCGGACACGCCTCACAGCTTGTGGCGCGGCCACCGCACCTTCGCCGTGGACGGCTCCAAGCTCAACCTGCCCCGCCCGCTGCTGGAGTCCGGCTACCGCAGCCCCTCCCCGACGGCCTACTACCCGCAAGGCCTGCTGAGTTGCCTGTACCGGCTGCGCACCCGCCTGCCGATCGACTTCGGCCTGCATGCCCACGCTGACGAGCGCCGGGCCGCCCGTCTGCATCTCGACGCCCTCACCCCCGGCGACGTCGTCGTCTATGACCGCGGCTATTACTCTTGCGCCCTGCTGCAGGCCCACCTCGAGCGCGGCCTGCACGCCGTGTTCCGCTTGCAGGCCAACGCCAACAGCGAGTTCAAGGCCTTCATCCAATCCGCCCACAACGAGGCGCTCGTGACCCTCGCAGCACCCGCCGACGCCCGCCGCCAGCAGCCCGCGGCCAACGGGCCTGCGTTGCGTGTGCGGCTGGTCAAGTACACCGCTGGCACGAGCGTCTTCTCGCTCGCGACCACCCTGCTCGACGCCCAGCGCTACCGCCAAGCGGACCTAGCCCGGCTCTATCATGGCCGCTGGAGCGTTGAGGAGTACTACAAGATCGCCAAGCAAATGCTCGTGTTGGAGCAGTTCCGGGGCCGCTCCGAGCGGCTGGTGCGCCAAGAGTTGTACGCCCACTTCACGCTGGCGGCCCTGTCCCGGCTGTTCGCCAACCACAGCGAGGAGGCCTTCCGGGAGGGCCCCGACGGGCACGGGCGACCGGCTGTACTGGCCAACTTCCGCCATACGCTGCACACGGTAGGGCACCATCTGGAAGGGCTGTTCCTGCACAGCGCCAAGGCGGTCGGCGACGCGCTGCAGCGGATCTTGGACGGGATCGGGGCCAGCCGCCAGCGCCGTCGTCCGGGCCGCTCCTACCCGCGCCGTTCGCGCAGGCCCGAGACGAAGTGGAGGAACCGCAAGGCTGTCGGAACCGCCAATGCAACGGCAGGCTGACGCCGCCGAAAACCGAGCCCGAACCCGCATTCCTTAAGTCAATGCGCCTCCGCCACTAAGTCAATGCCATTGCCGCCGCACCGCCGTCGGGAAGCCGCGCGCGGAGCGCGGGCAAGTCCAGCCGCTCAAGCCGAACACCGCCCAGCCTCCCACTTTCCCGCTTGGCGTGATACTCGAGGTTCAATTCGCCCAGGAAGGCATCGAACCGCTCCGCGAGCGCGCGCAGGGGGCCTATGTCCCAAGGGTCCGAATGCACAATGACCAACCGATAGTGCGGCAGGCTGGCAGCGGGTTGCTGGGACGGGAAGCATGTCAGCGCGTAATCGTCGGATAGTTCGGGGAACGCCTTGCGGAGCCGCGCGTACGCCAACAACGCCTGCTCCCCAGTCAGCTTTTCCCCCGTAAACGAGTATGTCAGGCCACGACGGCGCTCGAATCGAAGATCCGGCATCTTTCCGACAAAACGCTCCACCTTGAACACATCCTCGGTGCAATAGCGCCTCAGGCCATGGCTGTGGCTGACAACCAGTTCGTAGGAGGCGCCGAGCGCAAGCTGCTCCGGGGAGAGTAGCCGGCGAGGTTCTCGTGGGGAACCAGGGAGAAGGAACTCGTAATAGATGCCAGGGGCCATGGGCAGGAATGCCAAATCAGCGGCCCTGAAGTCCGGGACCGTCGCGATTGTCTCGGTGGACATGGAGTACATCGGAACCAACCGAAAGCGGCCCGCCGGCAAGTGTTTCGCCAATCGATCGAGGAACGGAACGACATAGCCGCCGGTCCAGCAGATATACACGGATGCGGCCGGGGCCCACACGGTGATCGGAACGCTGGTTCGGCTTGTGGCGATGGCCTCCAATCGCTCGGCATAGCCCCGGGACCCCAAGCGTCGCGTCACGGTGAGGGCAAGCGAACCCACTCGTTCCGGATTGAGCACGCAATCCCGAGCCAGAGCGCTACATCGCTCCCAGTCGGAATCCAACCGGTCCAGAAACGCCGACATGGTGGAGGGATTGGTGCTGTAGAGCACCCCGGGGTTCGAGAGCGCAAGGATCCATAGGCGCACGGCGGCAACACCGTATGCCTCCACCAAACGGCGTAGTTCGGGGCATGCATGCATCCGGTACGGCGCCTGCAGCGTGGTCAAGTAGCTGGGGAGGCGCTTTTCGCTCAGAAGCAAGCCCGTTAGCGATTCGTCCCCTTCCAACGGACCGAACACATACAGGCTGGTTCGGCGCACACCCAGCATCCAAAACACGCGCATGAACGACTCAATGAAGGCCCAGCGAACCGTGGCAAGGCGGCGGCGGCAATACACGAGGAGTTTCGGGTCGCCCCCGGTGCCGGATGTGTACACCACGCTGGCCGATCCGGCCGGAGGACGGTTCCCCGGCAGTCCGACTTGGGGCAGCTCGGTCGTGAGCGGGGTTTCCGGCCGGATCCCCAGCCGCCGTCGAAGCCTCGCACGGGAGTACATGTGACCGCGTGCCCGTATCCGGTGCCGGATTTCGGCGAGAGCTCCAGCCATGCGCAGACAGACTCCGATCAGTGCGCGAAGGCAGTCGTTGAGCGTCGCCTGAATCACACCTCCCTCCTTGCCGCCGCAATCATTCCCACGTACAGATCCCGAATACGATCGATGTCGCCCCGCGTGAGCAGGGCTGGATCGTAGGTGATCGTCAACCAAGTCCGATCGGGACGCGTAACGGCCACGATCATCAGGGCATGGCGCCTGTGCATGGCTCCCAGGACCCCGAGACGCGTCAATCCATCAAAAACGGGATCGCCGTACCCGGGCCATCGCTGCACATGACTGAATGCCGCAGTACCCATGTCAGCCCAAGGACGGTTCAAGTAGCGGCGAACGAGCGGCGCTCCGAACCGCAGCGGCAGACGAGAGAGGACGGTACGCTGAGGCACGACCCACTCGCCACGCTCGCGGGCACGGTCGACCTGGAACCGAACGGCCCGGCACTTGTCCGCCAGGCGTGAACCCTCGGAATAGACCCTGCGCACCCGAATGCGGCTGGAGGCATTCCCGAACCCGCTGAAGGGATCACGACGGGTATTGACGGGTAACCAGATGCCGACCTTGCGCCTCCTCGCCCCGTGGACACGATTCCACTCGTGCAAGGTATCCAATGCGGCAACTGCCAGGACATCGTTGAATGTGAACCCGGCGGTGGCCCTCGAAATCTCGAGCAGTGGCCCCGCCTCGACCGAGAAGGTGGTCCAGCACCTGTCGCCGGAAAGTTCGCCGGCACGCGTCCACAATGGGTCGCAGCACGCCCATCCGGGATTCCTCTTGGCCCCGGGCGGAGGGTCTGCAATTGTCGGCACGGCGATTTCCCTCGGCTCGGTGCATTCCTCGTCCACGCCGGCGGCAACCCGCAACTGATGGCGGATCCAGGCCAGTCCGCTGAGCAAGTCCGCGGCACAGTGGTGGATCCGTGTTATCAACGATCCTCCGCCCGTTCGGGCGTCGCTGACCCACAACTGGCGCACGGGCGGTTCCTGGACGAGGCGGAACGGAGTCTTGATGAACCGCTCGACATCCCCCACGCACTCCTCGCGCCGCACAGCGCGGATCGCCGGCTCGCTTGCGGCCGGCTCCAAGGGCACCCAGCAGCCGTCGACGACACCGCAGCGGGTAGAAGCGTAGAGGTTCCGCGCGCTCCGCGCGCCACGCTCAAGGGCTTCCGCGCCTGGATCACCCTTGAAGTCGAGGAATACAGCGAAGTCCAGTGGACGTTCGGGGCTGTCGATCAACAGGCAGACTAGATCAAGCGTGCTGAGAGGCAGACTGGGCATGCGGGCCTGGGCGCTCGTCGTCGATGCGAATGTCGCGCTGGGGAATCAGTGAAACGGCTCGCTTCGGGTTTCGCTCGACGAACGGCAGTAGTTCGATCCATGTCAGGTAGGGGCGCATATGGTGCGTCCGGTGCATCGACAAGCCGAAAGAGAGCCAGTACATGAAACGACCGTAGTAGTTATGGGAGCGGGAGTCGGCGCTTCCCGTAGAGAAGCCCTCGTGCGTCTTGAACGCGAATGGGTACCAGAGCAGGAGAGAGACCAGCACCAGCAAGGGAAGCATGCCGGAAACCAGCCTGAATGTGCCGACGGAGAGCAGGATCGGCAAGTATACGAGTGCAATGCCGAGATAGTTCAGGATCAATTCACGAAGATGGGTGCTGTTGACGCTATCGCGGTCTCGCAGCCAGAAGAACCAGTGGTGCGGCATCGCGATCGCCCGGATCGGGAGTTCCCATTCTCGATTCGCGCCCGGCTTGATGAAATGATCGGGATCCTGCTGTTCCAAATTCGTGTGCCGGTGGTGCAGGAGGTGTGTCCTCCGGAAGTTCGTGAACGGCACCATGCTCGGGACCAATGCGAGGCGCCCCCACCAGAGGTTTGCCGAGCGGGTCCGCCCCAGTAGCCCGTGAGAGCCCTCATGCGCCATCACCGTGCCGACAAAGGCCAGGTAAGAGCGAACAAGCAGATCGATCGCGTAGGACCAGCCGTTCGCCGGCGTGAAGAACAGGCCGCCCAAGCTGCCCGCGACAACCACGCAGATCACGCACCTGCTGACTAGCTGCGCACGTCTTCTCTGAGAGAGTGTCTCGCCGGAATTCCGGATCCGGGTCCGTCCGGATTGATCAATAGCGTTCATATCATTACCAAGAAATCTGACGCGCCAACCAATTCTGGGTTTCAACCGAAAACGGACGTCCCGCAAGTTGACAAGAAACCTTGCGATCCGCCCGATCCGCCACTGCTCCACAAAGGCGTTTGACCTCAGTATAGGGGGCGTTTGAGATTTCCTTTTCAAATCGGGACAGAGGGTGGATAGCACCCCAGGGTTCGGCCGTCGCCAACGGCAGGCGGAGTCGGGAAGAGCTTGGGAACGATCCGCAGGCGTCCTTGGCCGCTGTCGCTCCTGCTGGCGCTCGAGGCCGGGATCGGCTTGGACCCGGAGCAGCTGCTGTCCGAAATCACGTACCGGGGGCACCGCGCGAACGCGTCAGAGCTCTGCTCGCTGTTTCCGGGGCTTCAGCCGGCGCAGCTACCGGACGGCATGGGCTGGGCGGTCCAGGACGTGCGAATCTCGACACACAAGGGAACCCAAATGGACGCTTCGTAGTATCACCACCCCACGATGGACGGTGGTGTCCCTGCGCTCACGGTCGACGAGATTCCGCTTGAGTGGTGCTACCAGCCCGGCGTCAAGCTAGACTTCCGACACTTCGACGACAGCTACGTTGTGAAATGGCGGATTGGCTCGTCGAAAGGTGAGTTGATGGTCGGGTTCTCGATGACAACTTGGCTCACACCGTTGTGCCCCCGGAGTGCGTAAGCTCTTGCAAGGCGTTGAGTCCATCAATCCAATGAGATTGGGGGATTGCGCAAGTCGATGCCCCCGTGGCTCGCGAGCATCGTCTCGATGAGTCCGCCAGACTATCCCTCCGCTCGGTCGTTCCGCTCATGCGCCGTCCCATGGGTTGAAGATTTCGATTCCCATATCCTCGAAGTCCCGAACGTTGCGCGTCACCACTGCCATCCCGCGCGCCCGAGCAATTGCCGCGATCTGGCAGTCCGCCGGTGCAACGGTCCGTCCTCTGGACGGGCGCTCGGCGGCGAGATTCGCAAAAGCACGCGCCGCCCCGCTATCAAACGGCAATATGCGGTTCTCGAAGGCAGCGTGCAGCATCGTCTCGATATCCGAGACGAGCGTTTCACGGCGCCGGCCCGCCGGCATGATCGCGGCTCCTTAGCGCAATTCGGATTCGCCAACCGCCGAGAAGAACAGGTCCTTGACGGGGTGACCAGCAATCCACGCCTCGGCTGCGGGGTCCGGCGACGCGCGCATCAACTCGGATACGACATCGGTATCCAAAAGAATCATGGCCGTCCCCTCAATCGAAGGACGGCGGCTCGCGGCCTGCATCGCGCGGTGGCAACTCCAGATCCACCCCCTTGGACGGCCCAAAGTGCTGGCGGATGATGTCTGCGAAGTTATGGGAACTCAGCCTGCATCCGACCGCATCGCGGAGGATCAAGCGCGCCTCCTCTTCCATGGAACGGCCGTTGCCCGCCGCACGTACGCGCAGCATGGACTTCACGTCGCCATCGAGATTGCGGATGGTGATGCTTGCCATCGTTATATCTCCGTTGCTACAAGCCTATGGGATGATTGCGCTGCAATCGAGGTCGATTCCTCTGCATCCATCCGAAATGCGTTAATCGCCGGTATTTTCATCGGGATAGGCATAGTCGCTGGCCAGAGATCGCAGCCACTGGGGTGGTCCGGTGCGGCCAGTGACCACATCGGGGCCGAAACCATCTAGCAAACAGCAACAGGGGAGCAAGCCACTATCGTGTCGAGAGGCGATTCTGGCTGCACCCGGACCCTTTTGCCTGATGTGCGCTCCCCGATCGGGACGAAGGTTCCTCCCTCCACGATAGAGATGCCCCCAATGCCGGTCTACCCGACGCTCGGGCTCTCTTCTACACATCCCCTGGTGGTGCTGGTGCATGCCAGCTCCCGCCTCGGCGCCACGCTTGACTGGAGTGAAGGCCGGACGTTGGCCAGCGACGGGCAGCGATTCGCCATGCCCCGTGAAGTCCTGCAACAAAGCTGCAGCACACAATTCAGTGACTCTGCCTTGAAGTCTTACTCTTTCATTGTCAGCACGGCGCGAAGGTGGGGTCTTGAAACGATTTGTATTGCTACGCCGCCAGGAGGTCTACGACCGCGCCAGCCAGTTCGACCGGACTGCCGTGATACCTTGCAACACATGAAGTCACTATGGATCCTCCTTGCGTGCCTGCTGCCGGCGACCGCTGCCGCCAAACCGCCAAACATCGTTTTCGTCATGGCTGACGACCTAGGCTACGGGCACCTGGGCTCGTACGGCCAAACCAAGATCAAGACGCCAAACATCGATCGCCTCGCCGCAGAAGGCATGCGATTCACGCAGGCTTATGCGGGATCGACAGTCTGTGCTCCCTCGCGGAGCGTCCTGCTGACCGGGCTACACGGAGGGCACACCCCGGTACGGGGCAATCTCGGCGACGCGCATCTGCAGGATTCGGATGTGACGCTGGCGGAGACCTTGAAGTCGGCGGGCTACGCGACGGGAGCCTATGGCAAGTGGGGCCTGGGACTCTCGGACAGTCCGGGACATCCCTTGCGGCAGGGCTTCGACGACTTCCTGGGATATCTACATCAGGTACACGCACACTTCTTCTATCCGTTCTGGCTGACTCTCAACCACGGTCGGATGAACTTGCCCCTCAACGAGAACGGCGGCAGGGGACAGTACTCGCATGACGTGCTGTTCGAGCGAGCCCTCGAATTTGTCCGCAAGCATCGCGACGGGCCGTTCTTCTGCTACCTGCCGGTGACGATCCCTCACGTCGAGCTGGCAGTTCCGGCCGATTCGCTGGCGGAATATCTCGGCCAGTTCCCCGAAGTGGGTGGAGGGCAGGAACGTCGGATCGGCTACATCGTCTCGCCGAACCCGAGAGCAACATACGCGGCAATGGTGTCGCGTCTAGACCGCGACGTCGGCCGGATGCTGGATCTGCTCGAGAGCCTTGGCATCGACGACGAGACCGTCGTGATCTTCAACTCGGACAACGGCGCGCAATCCCGTTTCGACGTGAGCGAGAACTTCTTCGGAGCCTCGGGGGGCTTGCGCGGATACAAGGGATCGATGTATGAAGGCGGGCTGAGGGTACCTCAAATCGTGAGATGGCCGGGCAGGGCGAAAGCCGGGACGGTCAGTAATCACGTGACCTACTTCCCGGACATGATGCCGACATTCGCAGAGCTTGCCGGGGTCGACCCGCCTCCCACGGATGGGATCTCCATCGTCCCCACGCTGACCGGGGACGCAACGCAGCGCGAGCATGACTGGCTCTACTGGGAAGTCGTGTCCGGAGGCAACGAGTTGCGGGCACAGGCCGCGCGCAACGGGCAATGGAAGTTCGTTCGCAGTCCGGTGGATGGCCCTGTGGAACTGTACGACCTTGACGCGGACGAGACCGAGACAACCGACTTGGCTTCCTCGCGCCCGGACCTTGTCAAGACCTTCGAGCGCTGGGTCCGCGAGAATCGAACCGAACCACCGGATCAGCCAGCGCGCTCGGCCGTCACCTACAGGGACTACGTCCAACTGGCACCGGGTGAGCCAGCAGACCGGGCCGAGCTGGGCATGCGGAACGGCCCGAGAGAGTGAGGTTGGGCCGGGGAGGCAGAGGCGCTTGACGGAGTTTGCGGTGCGGTTGCATGGCTTGGAGCCATTACCGGACAACACCGAGCGCTAAGACCCACTGCGCGTCGTAGCGGTTCGTCCGCAAGTCCTACCAGATCCTCCGAGGTCTCCGATCACGCGCATCGGTTGGGTTGGGCGCAAACGTGGAGATGGGTGTTGATCTTGGACATTGCACGTCCCGCACCATGAACCCGGCGGTGGTGTCGTCCCCGAGACCATCCGTGACTGCCGCAGATTGGCACCACACCGGAGTGTTCCGCAATCAGACCGCATCACGCGATGTAGCCGGACTCGTGGGACATCCGGGCTGAAGAAAGCCGCCCGTGATCGGACCTCCACGCAGACGGATAATGAACCCTGGAACCGCGAGGCGAGGGTGGATGGATGGCTTCGGACTCGACAAGGAGACGCGTGTAAGATTGCCCAATAAACGACACGTCCACTGGCGTCGGAACGAGCCCTTGCAACGTGCCAAATCCTGGGACGAAGTTCGAGTGGCATGACGACAAGAACCTAACCATGGCCAGAAAGCACGGAATCCGTTTCGAGGATGCAACGCGCATCTTTGAGCCGGATGGACTGGTCCTGAGGGGTGGAACCGGAGAAGAGGATCGCTGAACAACGATCGGTCTGCTGGAAGGCAGAGTGATCACAGTCGTCTTCGCCGAGCGTGCAGGGCGAAGACGCCTCATTTCGGCCCGACCGGCGCGCCGAAGCGAACGACGCACCTACAATCGGAGCAGGTCAACGATCCAGATGGGCATGCGAGCACCCAAGCCTACATGGGACGAGTCCAAGCAGGTCCCCGATGAGGAGATCGATTTCAGTGATATTCCCGACACAGAGCCGTGGGAATGGAAATACGCGCGCCCGATGAGTCACCCTGAAGCGTTCTCGAAGGAACTGAGCGAGGCCTACGATGCGGAATGGCGCGCGCGCAAGCGACGGGGACGGGGACGAGAAGACAAAGCCAACAAACTCAATGACTAGATTGGTGCCGGCCTATTGAACGGGCATCCGGACATGAGCGCTATCGCGCACGGTTAGGACTGGTGCGTCGATTGATCGGGGCTACTGGCAGCCTGACGATTCGATGGCGAAGGAAACGCGGCTCGCGGATGACGTGCCAATGTGACTATTCGTGCGCCGCCCTACTGGAGCAGTCTTCCGCAGCTCTTTGAGCATCCCCTCCAAGCCAACCTCTTCTTTCACTCAAGCACAGCGAATCATCCGAGCCGCCTTGGTTGACCTGTCCCAACCGTTCCTTCGGCGGCTGCGCTAGGCTGAACGGACCGGCATCCAGAGGCTCGAGTTGAATCGAACTGATAGTGAAGACCTTGAAAGCGTCGGGGGCGCTGCCTCAAATCGGGAATTCAACCGTGACCCAGCCAATGAACCCGACGCAACTGATTGCGCCGGTCAGGCGGGCGCAACGACTGGCACTACACCTCCGAAGGCAAGTCGACCTGGTCCCCGGAACCGCTCCGCCTGGGGCCGGCTCCTCGGGACATTCCAGTGCGAACCGGGAGTGTTCGAGGAGATTGCGGAGGATCCAGGCGCAACCCGCCAGGCCCTGTCGGTGGTCGTGATCGCGCTCCTTGCGGCAACGGCAGGACGGGCCGCCGACATCGATTGGGATTCCTGGCAGGCGCTGCCAATGCTCCTGCTCTTCACCATATCCGGGTTCGCCGCGTGGCCGATCGGTGCCGCCATCTGCAGCGTTATGTCGCGATGGTTCTCGGTGGATTCCCCAAGATTCTCGTTCTGGCTCCGGGCCGTGGGCTTTGTCCAGGCTCCGCTTGCCTTCGGCGTGATTCCGGTCGCTGGATCCTTAGTGGGTTGGGTCTACTGCCTGGTGCTGCAGGTCGTCGCAGTGAAGAGACTGGCACGAGTCTCAACTGGGATTGCGATCCTTGTGGGTCTGGTCGCCTTTCTCGGGCCCGGACTCTTCGCTGCCTTGGTGTCTGCGTTCGCCATCTCGTTCATTGCGCTGGTTACGAGTGTGTTAAACCTGCCGCACTGACCTTGCGAGCTGACGAATCGAATAGGGCAGCAATTGGCTTCTGCCGGAGCGGCGCCGGATTCCGAGCACCACGCTCGGTTGGCCGGATACCTTCCCGAAGGTGCTCGGAACGATACGATCACCTCGCAAGGAGAGTCAATGGTTCGGCGCAAGCAAGAGTGGCCGCCCGCCTTGTGAGTGTAGACCTCCGAGCCGTGGCCGAAGCGGCGGGACGAATAGAACATCGATTCGAGTCATCGTAAGCTCCGGCGGGCAGGAGCCGACGGACTGCGAGGAGAGGTGAGCCGGGGACAAGCAACAGCTACTCAGGCCGTTTGATGTGCCCAAACAGATTCCCGCCGTACTTGCCTCCCGACCACATCCCGGCATAGGAATCGCGATAGAAAAGCACTCGGGCGGTATACGACCCGAGTCCGGGAAGGCCAAGGTCGGTCAAGCTCACCATCGGCGTGTCGCCGGCCCAAAGCAGCTTGACCGGGACCGGAAGCGTGACGTCGCGCTCCCCGTACTGGATGCGGGCGTGGAATGTCCAGATATCGCCAGCCCGCTTGACGACCTTTTCGATCTCATAGCGCTCGCTCCGCAACCTCAGACCTTCTTCGCCGTCAGCTGGCGCGCTCGGCTCCCCGCCCTGCCGAACCAGCGTGAAGTGACCGTCCAAGACGGCACCGCGCATCGAATCCTCGAATGCCTTCTCACGTGCTTGCTGCTCATCAGGGGTGGCCGTGTCCGCCGAACAGCCCAGCAACACGAGGGGGAGAAGAATCGCGAATCGCACGACACCTACTGTAGTGGAATCAACCCGGTCGAATCCAGCGAGGCTGGGGCTAACGGCCTCGTGGAATGCCACTGCGGAGCGCGCTCCGGGGCAGGTTGCAAGTTTCCGCCCAACGCATGCCCAAGGCCAATTCCTTGATGCCTGACTCTAGGAGCATCCACTCGCGTGCCGAGTTCTAGGCACGAGCGTCCGGAATCCTCCCGCTCAATCGCATCCAGACCTCGAATTCCTGAATGCCAATGCGTTACTATTCAATTGGCGTCACTCGGAGACAGGAATGACTGGAATCCCTTACCACGACCGTCGGCAGTTCCTTAAGGGCACGAGCTATGCCTTGGCGCTTCCGCTGCTGCCATCGTTGCCGGGCGCCGTTCGCGCCGCGCCGACAAATCCGGCTGCCAAAGCGAAGCGCCTAGTCTGCGTGGGCACGCAACTCGGTTTCTACAAGCCGGAATTCTTCGCGAGTAATGAGAAGGCAAGATTGATAAGGCCGGTGGAGGATGCAGGCCTGGCCGGCGCTTTCACCACGATTTCGGGCCTGGATCACAAGGGACCGACCGGAAACGGCCACCAGCTGGTCTACACGCTGTACACCGGACATGTCGTTCCCAGCGTTTCACTCGACCAATTCGTCGCGCCAACCCTCGGAGGCGACACACGATACGAGTCGCTGCAGCTGTGCTGCGGAGAGGCTCAGGCAAAGGCTTCGCTGTCGTTCACGCCATCAGGTGTCCCAATTCCCGTGACGTTGCGCCCCAGCGCATTGTTCGCCCGAGTGTTCGGTGCCGGCTCCCTGGAACTGCAGCGACAGACCTACCTGATCGAGTCTGGAAGGAGCTTGCTGGACGACCTGACCGGGGAGGCGGGAATCGTCAGCGGTCGCGCTAACGCCGAGGACCGGCGGAAGCTCGACGAGTACTTCACATCCATTCGGGCCGTGGAAGGCAGGCTGGTGCGCCGCCGAGACTGGCTGGACAAGCCATATCCGATGCCACCAGAGGCCCTGGAACTTCCCGAAGAGGAAAACGTCGATGGATCGTTCCTGCTCGACAACGAAGACTTGATGTGGGACCTGATGGCCCTGGCGATCAAGAACGACTCCACGCGGGTCATCTCGTTGACGATTCCGATTACCGATCGGGCGCTGTTCATTGACGGTCGGTTCATGAGCGAGGGATATCACCGCCTCTCCCACCATGGGAAGAAGGAGGAAAAGATCGACGGGCTGCTGACAATCGAGGAACGCCACATGATGGGAGCGGCCCGATTCCTGAAGGCCCTGCACGACACGCCGGATGTTGATGGCGGAACACTGCTGGACTCGACCATCACCCTGATCGGCAGCGCCATGGGAGATGCGGCCGCCCACCGGCGCACGAACTACCCGTTGTTCGTCGCCGGCGGAGGCTTCAAGCACAAGCGGCACCTGTCATGCGGAGATGGGCCGGTCACGAACACGATGGCCTGCGATCTCTATGTCACCGTGCTGCAGCAACTTGGCTTCGACGTGGGCAAGTTCAGCACGAGCGAATCCGACCTCAACAGCGTCCTCACATGAGGGTGGCGGGCAGGATCCGGCTCACAGCTGGCGTGGCTGTCCTTGCAGCGGGGCTCCCTGCGAACGCCGTGGACCCCTTCCGCACGGAGTTCACGGCCAAGTTCTGCGCCACGTGTCACGGCGGAGAGGACCCGCAGGGCGGGTTCAGGGCCGACATCGGTCCGCACCAAGCCACCGATGCGAAATCGCGCCGCCAATGGAAGATCGCGGGCGAGTACGTCTCGAAAGGGGTCATGCCTCCGGCGGGCGCCCCGCAGCCGTCGCAGGCCAGGCGGGAGCGGTTCTATGACAGTGTTTTCGACGGACTGGCTGAGGCGGAGAGCACCCACTCGGGCAATGCCGTCGTACGCCGCCTGAACCGGATCGAATATCTCAACACATTGCGGGACCTGTTCCAGATCCGGGAAATCCGGCTACCGGTGACGTTCCCCGACGACAGCCCCGGCCAGCGATTCGACACGATGGCGGAGGACACGTACCTGACGCCGGGCCATCTGGATGCGTTTCACGAGGTCGCTATCGACATCGCAGACCGCATGGTGCCCCTCCCAAGCGTGCAGCCACGGCACGTCGAGGCGGAGCGACAGTCGATCGGCTCGGATCCGTCAAGGACGCCAAGGCACTGGGTCAGGGAGGGAGACGACTCGGGACTCTACTTCACCGGAATCAACATCGCCGGATGGTCCGGCGGCCTGTGGGTCAAGGCGTTCGTGGCCCATGCCTCTGGCATCTACCGTGTTCGCCTCAAGGTCAGTGCCGAAGCCGAGACGGGAGCGGACGGCAAGCCCCTGCGCCTTGGCTTCTACGCATTCAATCCCACTGACTACGACTTGCCGAAACGCGCGCTACGGATTGACTTGCCTCGGGTGGGATTCGTTGAGGTCACCAATCGTGAGCCCGGGATCGTGGAGACGGACATCCTTCTCGAGAAAGGCGAGACGGTCCACTTCTACTGCGAGAACCGCTTGCGGCGGGAGTCCCCGACCGCCCTTGTTCGCGAGCCGGGCTATGTAGACGGCCTGCGGAGGCTGCTGGCCGCCTATCTGGACGAGGCCCGAGCCTCGCCCGAACCGACTATCCGATTCGAGCGGGTGGAGATCACGGGCCCGGTCGGCCCGTTGCCCAGGCAGGTGCAATTCCTCGGAGACGGCAAGCCCACGCGGGACCGGGCCTACATCGAGTCGATTCTCCTGCCCGTGGCAGAGCGCGCCTTCCGCCGGCCCCTGACGGACGGAGAGAGCGACAATCTGATCTCGAGCGTCCTGGACCATCTGGAGAGTTCCGGATCCGCAGCCTACGGCATTCACTACGGCATCCGCAGAATCCTGCTGTCACCGCAATTTCTCTACCGCGAAACCGGCAACGGCGATCTAGGCGACTACGGACTCGCGAGCCGCCTCTCGTACTTCCTGTGGAGCAGCATGCCGGACTCCGACTTGCTGCAGGCCGCCGGCAGGGGGCAGCTGTCGGAAGACGGTCATGTCTCCGCCCAGGTCCGGCGCATGGTGCGGGACCCGAAAGCGCAGCAGTTCGTTCGGCACTTCTCCGGCCAGTGGCTGGGGGGACGCAAAGCGGCTTCGGTCATGGTGTGCGACGTTCGCCATGTCTGGAGCGAGCTGATCCGCCACGGAATCGTGCGATCGACGGAGATGTTCTTCAACGAGATTCTCCAGGACAATCGCTCGATTCGAGATTTCATCGACTCGGACTTCACGTATGCGAACGAGCCGATGCGGATCGCCTGGGGGATTCCCGGCAGCGAGGTCGGCTTGCGCCTGCTGGAAGCCGACCAAAGACAAAGCCTTCTTTGGCCGGAGCCCCAGCGACTGGACCTGACGGCGCTCGGACCGGAAGTGCCAACTCACGTGGGCACGAGAGGTGGAGTGCTTGGACTGTCCGCAGTCTTTGCCGCCACCGGCGATGGCGTGGAGTCCTCGCCGATCCTGCGTGGGGTCTGGGTGCTGGAGAACCTCTTCGGAACACCTCCGCCACCTCCGCCGAGCGATGTCCCCGCCTTGGTCTCGGACGTCTCGCAAGCAAAGACGGTGCGCGAGCTTCTAGCGGCCCACCAGAGTGTCGAGTCCTGCGCGGTATGCCATGCGGAGATCGACCCGATCGGCTTGGCCCTGGAGAATTATGACGCGGTCGGAGGATGGCGGACCGAGTACTACCAGGAAGATGACTCAAGTGCACCCGCGAGGCCGGTTGAGACGGCCGGCGAGATGCCGGACGGAACGCGGCTCGGGAGCGCGCAAGACATCAAGGACTATCTCATGGAGCGGCCTGACCAATTCACCCGAACGCTCGCGACGCTCCTGCTCGAATACGGAACCGGTCGGGAACTGACCTCGACGGACGAGCTGGCCATAGACGAAATTGTGGCCGCCGAGCCGACAGGCGGGTACGGCTTCCAAGATCTGATTGCGCGGTTGGTCACCAGCGAAGCGTTCTCGCAGAAGTAGCCCCCCATATGAAATTCACTTGTCGAGGGGGGATTCAGGAAGCCTCAGGCTTAAGCGGGTGCTAAGCAACGCTCTTGTCCAATTTGCGTGAGTGAACGAAACTCTGGGCTATGGTTCCATGTGCCAAATTATGGCTTGCTGCGAGGCACGACCGCGCTCTGGAATTCCCCAAGCGGAATAGTCAACTGATTCTCGAAGATATTCTGCATGGCTGAGCCTGAGCTAGATCGAAGGATTCGCCTCAAGGCATTTGAACACGTGCTCGCTCTTGAGCGACGATTCAAAGGGCTTGCGTGGTCTCATCTGAAAAGCGGCTTCGAGTTCAATGGAGAAAGAATCCACCTGGCGACCAAGGCACGCGGAATATTCAAGCCCAAGCAGATGAGCACACTACTGTCGATCAAGACAGTCATTCCTCGACCAGGCCGAAAGTACTGGTATGACGACCAGCGCGCTGCGCAGCAGGCGATCTTCCGCAAGGATCTAGAATGCTTCGACTACCCGATGATGGTCGGCGGACCATTAGCTCACGGAAACGTTCTGTTGGAGCGAGCCTATTTGGACAAGATTCCCATCATCTATTTCCTGGGAATCTCCCCGGGACGCTACTTTCCGATTGCTCCTATGTTTGTGTATGGCTGGAACGCCCGCGAGGGCATCTGTCGGGTCGGCCTCGGAAGATCAGGCCAAGCTGTCACCGAAATCATTGAGCAGAAGCCGCTCGAGGACCTTGAACAGAGACGATACTACCTGAGCAAAGTTCAAAAGCGTGCGCACCAATCTCTATTTCGGAATGCAGTCATATTGGCGTACGGTGGTCGCTGCGCGATCTCTGGACTCCCCGAAGAGTCGCTACTCGATGCAGCACACATTGTTGAAGACAAGCACGAAATGCTCGGGCAGCCTGTTGTTTGCAACGGGCTCCCACTATCGAAGATTCACCACGCTGCCTTCGACGCCAACTTGATCGCCGTTGATCCCGACTATCGCATTCACGTGGCGGACAGACTGCTAGACCAGAACGACGGACCGATGCTCGATACACTCAAGGGTATTCACGGTACTCGAATTCGGCCGCCGAGTCGGCAGGAAGACTATCCAGATCCTATCCGCCTCGAAGAGCGGTTCGCGCAGTTCCATGCTGCACTCTAGCTTCGCTCCAGAGGCATTCACCACCCGGCCTTCTCAGCCTCGTGGCTGACGATCGTGGCTATCGGACGCCTTCGTTGCTCGCAGGCAAGTATAAGGAGATGCAAGGTTGACGCCGAGATCAAGAAGAGCTTGTGCGGTAGCGACCGGGATTCTACTGACGGTCAAGAAGTCGCGATGCCACCTTCGAGCCCTTCCACTGGAACGACTCAGTCAACTTGTCCCCTACATTCCCCGAACGTACGGGCCTCCGACACTGTCTCGTAGTTCGTCGCACCGCGCCCTGAGTGCCGCCAGAGTTCCTGAGTGCGAGGGGTCACCCGCCAGATTGGTCACCTCGTTGGGATCCGTTTCCAGGTCGAAGAGCTGCTCGTAGACAGGATTGCGCTCGAAATACCGAACGTACTTCTGCGTCTCGGTGCGCACGCCCTCACTCTTCGGGATCGTCTCCCGCTCGTAGAGGTGTTCATAGAAGAAGTCGGTGCGCCAGTCAACGGTTTCCCCCCGAAGCAGGGGCACGAGGCTCGTTCCTCGCATCTGCCGGGGCACATCAACACCTGCGAGATCGAGCATCGTGACCGGGCAATCGAAGCTGAGTGCCATCTCGTCCACGGTGACGCCGTGCCGGCTAGCCGGGAGCCGTGGGTCGGCAATGATCAGCGGCTTGCGGATTGAGCCCTCGTACATCAGCCAGATCCCAGTCAAGCCATGCTCCCCGGTCATGATTCCGTTGTCCCCGGTGAAGATCACCACCGTGTTGCCGTCGAGGCCTCGGCTGGCCGTTTCGTCGACGATGCGTCCCATCTGCTCGTCCACTCCCGTGATGAGCCGGTACATGCCTTTCATCATCCGCTGGTACTTTTCCGGCGTGTCGAACCGGCGGAACCACCTCTGCCGACTCATCGAGACCTGGATGAATCCCGGGAGTTGATGGAAGTACTCGTCGCCGGGAATCGGCGGCTGGGGAATGACATCGTCCTGGTAGAGGTCTTCGTAGCGCTTGTCGAACACGTACTGGTCGATGTTGTCGTCCTCCGGATGCGGCGCGCTGAAGCTCACCGACAGGCAAAACGGCTGGTCCGACGGATTCGTCCGAATGAACTCGACGGCGTCGTCTCCGTTGATCGTCGTGATGTGCTTGACCTTGCCGTCGGCGGCCGGGCGGTAGTACGGATTGCGCGGGGAACTGGCGATGCGTCGACGGTAGAAGTCGAACATGCGATCTGGAGCGCGTGGGTCCACCTCCACGCCGAGCTTTCCGACGAACCCGGTGCGGTAGCCGGCACGCCTGAGGAGGGCCGGGTAGCTCCGGTCCATCCGCTGGACGGTCATCGGCGGCATCGTGAACGTGTAGCCGTGCTCCCGCCGGAACTCACCGGTCAGGATGCTGGCCCGCGTCGCGGCGCAGATGGATGTGGTGCAGAAGGAGTTGGTGAACCTCGCGCCGCGCGGCGAGCGCGTCGATATGGGGAGTCCGGATGATTTCGTTGCCGGCGCAGCCGAGCATGTCCCAGCGATGGTTGTCGGTCATCAGGAAGACAATGTTCGGAGTCCCCCCATCGGCCTGTTCCGACGAGAGGGATGTTGCGGCCAGGCCCCCGCCCGAGGCGCTGAGAAACTGCCGTCGGTCGATCGGGCGGTTCGTCACGGGGCACATTCCTCACGGGCAACGATAACGCAATCCCGACGAGGGTGCGGGTCGCCAACCGTTCCCTCGAGTGTGCAGGGCCTGCCGTCTATGCCATTGGCAAGGATTCTCGATGTAGCCACGCGCCTGTCAAGCCAACCCGCATGCGAGCGAGGGAAGCGGTAGGCTATTCCAGGCTGAAGGCGACGAATTCGTCACCCGACTTCTTGCCACCCGTGCCGATCTCGCGGCCTCCGCCGCCGGCCGCGATCACCACGTATTGCTTCCCGTCGACCGCATAGGTGCACGGGGTCGCGTAACCGCCGGCCGAGAGCTGGTGCTCGAAGAGAATCTTTCCCGAATCGGTGTCGAAGGCTCGGAATTTCTCGTCCTGCGTGGCCCCGAGGAAGAGCAACCCACCCTTGGTGACGATTGAACCTCCCACGTTGAATGTGCCGGTCCCTTCGATACCCCTGGCCTTGAGCTCGGCATATTCCCCAATCGGCCGTCTCCAGCGGTAGTCGCCCGTGGACAGGTCCAGGCACAGCAATTCGCCCCACGGCGGGCGGGCGGCCGAGTAACCCTCCTTGTCCATGAAGAACGGATAGCCGGTGTGCAGAAACGGGTAACCGACTCCTTCGGGCGCATCGATCAGAGTGAAGTATTTCGGCCAGTTGTTGGCGTTGATGAACATCAGTCCGGCCTCCGGATCGTGGCTGGCACCGCCCCAGATCGTGCCGCCTACCGTCCCCGGGTTATACACCGTCCCTCCCCTGCTAGGCGGAGTGTAGAGCATGCCACTACGCAGGTCCTTGAGACGGCTCTTGATGTATGCCCGCGACTCTTCGGAAATGTTCGTGATGGTTGCGTCGTCCCCGAACCCCTGCCGCGCGAATGGTGACGGCTTGGTCGGAAACGGCTGTGTCGGGTAGACATGCTCGCCCTCAACATCGGATTCCGGCACGGGGCGCTCCTCGATCTCCCAGACTGGCTCGCCTGTTTCGCGATGAAAGATGTACCAGAAGGCCTGTTTCGAGGTCTGCACGACGAGGTCTTGCCACTGGCCGTCATGCATCCGCCGGGCAAGCACCGGCTGGGCAGGCAGGTCGTAGTCCCAAAGGTCGTGGTGGGTCGTCTGGAAGTGCCACTTGCGCTCGCCGGTGCGGGCGTCGAGAGCGATCACGCAGTTCCCGAAGAGATTCTTGCCGGGGCGGTCGGCGCCGTAGAAATCGTAAGTCGGCGATCCGGTGGAGACAAAAAGCAACCCGCGTTCGGGATCCAGGCTCATGCCGCCCCAGTTGTTCGCGCCGCCGGAGAGCTTCCAACTGTCCTTCCCCCACGTGTCGTAGCCAAACTCGCCCGGATGCGGAATGGTGTGGAAGATCCACCGCCGTTTGCCCGTGCGGACGTCGTAGCCACGGATATGCCCAGGGGCGGCCGGCGCGGGCCCCTCGCTGCCGGAACCGCCGCCAAGGATCAGGAGATCTTCGAAGACTACCGGCGGGCTGGCGTAGTAGCTGCGCGTGGATTCAGCCAGTTCACGGTCCAGGCCCTCTTTCATGTTGAGGACACCGCCGTCCGCGAATTCCTGCACAAGCTTGCCGGTATCGGCATCCAGGCAGTACATGTGATCCTGCGCGGAGCCGGACATGAAAATGCGCCGATCCTCACCATCAGACCAATAAGCCACGCCGCGGTTCACGCCCTTCGAGCGACGCATCTGGATCCCCTCGAAAGGATCGAAGTTCCACAGCATCTCCCCTGTGTCCGCTCTGAGGGCCCGCACCTGCACTTGCGCCGTGGTGACGTACATTCTGCCGTCAACCACGATCGGGGTGCACTCAATCTTGGTGAGAGGGCGCGACAGGCTGTCACCGGTGGCGTGGACCCAGGCGACCTTGAGCCCGGAGACATTCGACCGGTCGATTTGGTCCAGCTCTGAGTACCGGGTGGCAGCCAGCGATCCGCCGTAGTGCCGCCAGTCGCTCGAGGCTCCGAGGTAAGCACGTGCGAAGGGTGCAGACAGAGATGCGGAAGCAAAAGCGGCGCTCTTGAGGAAAGTGCGACGGGTAGGGCGATACGACATGGGGTCGATCGGAATTATAAGGGAATTACAGATGTGAGTGCCGAAATCGTGTGAGGGATCCTATGTCCTACTTGTGAGTGGAAGGCGAATAGGATAGAATCAAAATAGGACAAGCGTAAGTGACAGCCCCGGCTGCATACTTGGTTCGGCTGAAGTTAAGCCCGGCCGGGTACGCCATGATGGAGTCGCTGCTAGGAC
>MKWU01002465.1_pt1 | contig 27644 bp, 21 predicted proteins | sample 809101 | NCBI WGS metagenome assembly MKWU01 (sample SAMN05860141, study PRJNA318959) | sponge metagenome | host: Aplysina aerophoba | place: Slovenia: Piran, Adriatic Sea, Gulf of Piran | collected 2013-05-07 | reverse complement strand
AATGCGGTCGAGTATTTTGTCAGCTACTACGACTACTATCAGCCCGAAGCCTACAAGCCGAGTACGGACACGTATATCGAGAAGGAGGTCGAGCGCAACGAGGAGATCGACCGCTTGCGGCTCAAGGCTATCACCTCGCTGTTGCAGCGCCGCGATGTGGTCGTCGTCGCCACGGTCTCGTGCATTTACGGCATTGGCTCGCCCCGCGAATACGACGAGCAGAAGATCTCCCTGCGGCGAGGTGAGCAAATCGAGCGCGACGATATTTTGCGCTCCCTAATCGACATCTACTACACCCGCAATGATTTCGAGCTGCAACGAGGCTGCTTTCGGGTGCGGGGCGATATCGTCGAGGTCGTGCCGGGGTCGGAAGAGCGCGCCGTGCGCATTGAGATGTTTGGCGACGAGATCGAGGGCATTTACCTGATCGACGCGCTCACCGGCGAGGTGCTGGAGCCGCGCGAACACGTCAGCCTCTTCCCGGCCAAAGCCTACGTGACCGACGAGGAGAAGACGGAGCAAGCCTGTGAGCAAATCCTCGTCGAGCTGGAGCATCACCTCCTCGACCTGCGCACCGAAAATAAGCTGGTGGAAGCGCATCGCTTGGAGACGCGCACTAAGTACGACGTGGAGCTGATCCGCGAGGTCGGCTTCTGTCCGGGGATCGAAAACTACTCGCGCTATATGGACGGCCGCCAGCCGGGTTCCGCGCCCTATGTGTTGCTCGATTACTTCCCCGAGGATTACCTGCTCTTTATCGACGAGTCGCACGTGACCGTGCCGCAGATCCGCAGCATGTTTCGCGGGGATCGCTCGCGCAAGGAGACCTTGGTCGAGCACGGCTTCCGCCTGCCGTCGGCCTACGACAATCGGCCGCTGGTGTTCAAGGAATTTGAGGAGCGGATGGGATGGACGGTCTTCGTGTCGGCCACGCCAGCGGAGTACGAACTGAAGCAGGCGGGCGGTGTAGTGGTCGAGCAGGTGATCCGGCCGACGGGATTGATCGATCCCTCGATTGAGGTGCGGCCGCAAGAGGGGCAGATCGACGATCTCGTCGAGGAGATAAGATTGCGGGCGGAAAGGAGCGAGCGGGTCTTGGTCACGACCATGACCAAGCGCATGGCCGAAAACCTCGCCGACTACTTTGAACAGCTCGACATCCGGGTGCGCTACCTGCATTCGGATATTGAGACGTTGGACCGCGTCGAGATTCTCCGCGATTTGCGCTTAGGGGAGTTTGACGTGCTGGTGGGGATCAACCTGCTGCGCGAAGGCTTGGATTTGCCCGAGGTCTCGCTGGTGGCCGTGCTCGACGCCAGCAAGGAGGGCTTCCTGCGCTCGGAGGTCGCGCTGATCCAAACGGTTGGCCGCGCAGCCCGCAATGCCGCCGGCATGGTGATCTTCTATGCCGACCGCGTCACCAATTCAATGCAGAGGGCCATCGACGAGACCTATCGCCGCCGCCACAAGCAGGAGGCGTACAACGCCGAGCACGCCATTGTGCCGGAGACCATATACCGCAGCCGGGAAGAGATCATTCAGGCAACCTCAGTGCTCGAAAGCGTGCGTGGCGTTGCGCCCGAATTGGCCGCCGAGCCGACGATCGACTACCAAGAAGTAGAAGACCAAGAGGAGCTGCTCGCCGACTTGGAGCAGCAGATGAAGGCTGCGGCGGCCAACTTGGATTTTGAGAAGGCTGCGCATCTGCGCGATGAAATCACGCGGATCAAGGAGCAGCAGGTGAGTTGAAAGCCGCGCCGCTAAATTTGACCTGCGGCGTTGTCCATTTTAAATTGACCTGTTCTTGCAGCAGCAACATCAAATTTAGGAGTACATTATGTCCAATGGCCGCGATATAATCGTCGATGTCCAAGACGTCAAGATGGTTTACAATGCCAAGAACCGCGACGAATCGACCCATGTGCACGCGCTGCGCGGTTTGACCGTCCAGGTGTACGAAAACGAGTTTTTTGCCATTATGGGGCCTTCTGGGTCGGGGAAGAGCACGCTTTTTAACATGATCGGCGCCCTGCAGACGCCCTCCGGTGGCGAGGTGCTGATCGAGGGCGTCAATCTGGCCTCGCTCAGCACACAGCAGCTAGCGGCGGTGCGCTGCTTTGAGCTGGGTTACATTTTCCAGACCTACAATCTCTTGCCGGTGATGAGCGCACTGATGAACGTGTCGCTGCCCACTGTGTTTGCTGGCATGACCACGGCCGAGGGCGAAAGGCGGGCCATGGAGTGTCTGAAGATCGTCGGTCTAGGCGATAGGGCACATCACATTCCCTCCGAGCTGTCGGGCGGTCAGCAGCAGCGCGTCGCCATTGCCCGCGCCTTCGTCAACAAGCCGCGCATCATCCTCGCCGACGAGCCGACCGGCAACCTCGACAGCAATACGGGGCAAGAGATCATCAGCTACATGAAGAGCCTGCAACAGGAGATGGGGACGACGATCATCACCGTGACCCACGACGACAAAATGCTCACGGCCGCCGACCGCATGGCCTGGATCCGCGATGGGCGGCTAGAGCGAGTAGCCAATCGCGAGGACATCGAGATCCAGGTGGGCAGCATTAAAGAGCACTAGCCTACCGCCGAACTCGCCCCTTCCACACTAGCAAGAGAATTTCCGCTCGAATAGAGTTGCATGAAGAGGCTCCTTTCATTGAGAAGCTGTTTGACATCTTTTGACAATGAACTAAGTTTAGCTAAGCTATAAAGGAGACGAAGCCATGCATATCACCAATATCCACCAAGCTAAAACACAGCTTTCCAAATTGGTCGAACGGGTGCTCCAAGGAGAGGAGATTGTCATCGGTCGGGCTGGCAAGCCGGTGGCCAAACTCGTTCCGTACGAGCGCCCCGTTCAGTCCCGTCAGGGAGGACAGTGGCGTGGCCAAGTTGCAATGGAGGACGACTTCGACGAATTGCCCGCAGAAATAGCTACGGCCTTTGCGGGCGAACAACCGTGAATCTTCTCCTAGACACCCACGCGCTATTGTGGTGGCTCGACGACCCCACCCTCCTTGCTCCAGCCGCCCGGGGTGTCATCAGCCAAGGCCAGAATGAGGTTTTCATCAGCGCGGCAGTCGCTTGGGAAATAGCCATCAAAAAGGCGTTGGGCCGTCTGAAAGCACCGGACAACTTGGAAGAAGTCTTAGAGGAAGAGCGCTTTCAGCCACTGACCATCACCCTAGAGCACGCCTTGGCCGTGGTCTCCTTGCCTTCGATCCATCAGGATCCTTTTGATCGCATACAAGCGGCGCAGGCGAAATTGGAGAATTTGATCTTGGTAACGCGGGACGCACGCCTCAAACAGTACGGCATCCCCTATATCGACGCCTGAAGAAACGCGTCCGATGTCAGCCCAATTTTATCCTTGTAAATCAGGAATAACACTCCTAATTTACAAGGATGATTAGACGAAGTAAGATCAATGAAATCGAGGAACTCATCGGTTCATTACCTGCGGTGGCACTTCTCGGGGCACGACAGGTTGGGAAGACAACGCTGGCTTCGGAGATTGGCAAAACGAGGCCCTCCCTCTACCTAGATCTCGAGTCGGAAACGGATCGAGCCAGACTCCAGAATGCCGAGCTCTATCTCGGCGAACAAGCGGAAAAGCTCGTCATTCTGGATGAGATCCAACGAATGCCCAGTTTGTTCGAGAGTCTGCGAGGACTCATCGATAGAGGAATTCGATCCGGGCGAAAGACAGGTCAGTTCCTCATCTTGGGATCCGCCTCGATCGACTTGCTCAAGCAATCGAGTGAATCCCTCGCTGGTCGCATCGCCTTTACCGAATTGGCTCCCTTTCACGTCGGCGAAATCGCCTCGTCGTCAATGGACCAGCTCTGGCTCAGAGGAGGATTCCCCGTCAGCTTCTTGGCGAAAAGCAACTCCCTGAGTTTGCGCTGGCGGCGGGATTTTATCCGCACCTATCTCGAACGCGATATTCCCATCTTGGGTCCGCGTATTGCCGCTGAAACGCTACGGCGTTTTTGGACCATGCTGGCTCACGCCCAGAGCGGCCTGTTCAATGCCTCTGATCTGGCGCGAAGTCTCGCTATAGATGGCAAAACCGTCAGCAAGTATCTCGATCTCATGGTTGATCTTCTCTTGGTCCGGCGACTTCGGCCCTATCGTGCAAATGTAGGCAAGCGCCTAGTCAAAGCGCCCAAGGTTTACATTCGGGACAGCGGTCTCCTGCACGCGCTTTTGGGTATTGTCGATAAGGAGACCTTGCTGGGGCATCCCGTTCTCGGTGCTAGCTGGGAAGGATTCGTCCTCGAAAACGCGCTCAATCAGGCACCTGAAGAATGGGAGGTCTATTTCTATCGCACCGCCGCGGGTGCTGAAATCGATCTGCTGCTGCAACTGCCGGATCAAACCCTCTGGGCCATTGAAATCAAGTATTCCGGGGCTCCGAAGCTCAGCAAGGGATACCATATTGCCTGCGAAGACCTGAAGCCGGTCCGGCGCTACGTTATCTATCCGGGTTCGGAGCGATTCCCGATTGACTCAAGCACTGAGGCGATTTCAATCCAAGAACTGGGTGGTATCTTGGGCAGCCAATGAGACAATAGCGAGAACCCGTTGAAAGCCGAGACGGCGTGGTAAAGGCATGATTCAAAGGGGAGAATTCAGCAACGCGCCCGATGTCTCGTAAACATCGGGCGCTTTTTGTACCTACTTCGCGAACAGATTCAGCGGCAGGGCAATAATGCGGGAAGACAAAACCTTGGGGGTCGGGCACGGACAGGCGACCACGCCGAAGGATGCGGCCTCATAGGTATCGAGAAAAGCATTCAATCCGGCCAAATCCCTGCTCGACGGCCTCGGCGTGGCCTTTACTTCAACGGGGATGAGCTTTATCGCATGTAAATCGACCATACCTTGAACGATAATCAACCACGTAGGATCGTCAATTACGAGAAATGGGCCGAGAGGGGGAGTTGGGTCTTCAGGTGCGAACGACCGTTTTACTGTATCAAGAACTAGATTGCCGCTTCCGCAGGCCCTCTTGGAGAAAGACCTCGCGGTTGGGGAAGTTGCCGGGCAGGGTAAAGCCGCCGTCAACGGCGATGAGCTGGCCGGTCATGTAGGGAATCTGGGAGAAGGCGTAGGCGGCGAAGGCGATGTCCTCGGGGCGGCCGATGCGGCGAATGGGTTGGGAACCCCCTTCAGCCATCAGACCGTAGATCTCGGCCACGGTGAATTCGCGGCCCGATTGCGGATCTTCCACGCCCGAGGGACGGCTCGTCATCGGCGTATCGACGACGCCGGGGCGCAGGGCGTTGACCGTGATGTTGTGCGGTCCGCCGTCGAAGGCCGCGCCGGCGACCACGTGATTGAGGCCGGCTTTGCTGACGCCGTAGGGAATGCGGGTGCTCTCGGGGGCAATATCCGAGATGGAGGTAATCAAGAGGATGCTGCGGTGGAGGGGGTCGGCTTCTTGTGCGGCTTGTTCGACCATGTGCTTGAGGGCGCGTTGGGCCAACCGGTAGGCCCCCATGAGGTTGAGGCTGAGGACGCGGTGCATCTCCTTGTCGAGGTGTTCGACTGGGGTGTCGCTAAAGTGGTAGCGGACGAGTTGGCCCTGTTCGTCGGCGACGTAGTTGGGCACGCCGCTGTTGCTGATTGCCACGTCGAGGCGACCGAAGTGCGCGAAGGTGCGGTCCACTAGGTCGAAAGGGGCCTCTGGCTGCGAGAGATCGGCACCGAGGACTAGGGCTTCGACGGCGTGCTCGGCGCGAATAGCCGCGGCGATCTGGGCGGCGCGCTCCTCGCCGGCGTTGTAGTGGACGACCACATCGTAGCCTTGGGCGGCGAATTGGCGGACGATGGCCGCGCCAATCCCGCTTGAGGATCCTGTGACCAAGCAAGCCGGGCGCGACAAAAGCCTAACCTCGCTGGGAGAGGACGGTTTCGACGATGCGCTCTTGGCTGGGAATGGTCGGCAGCTCGAGAGTGGGGCTGAAGGGGATGGGCACGTCGGCCGCGCCGATGCGCAAGACGGGTGCGTCGAGCCAATCGAATGCTTCGGCGTTGAGGATGGAAGCGAGTTCGGCCGTAGTGCCGTAGCGTTCGACGCCTTCGTCAATTACCACTGCATAGCCGGTTTTGCGCACTGAGGCGAGCAGAGTCTCCTTGTCCAGCGGCACGAGGGTGCGCGGATCGACGACCTCAGCTTCTAGTCCTTGGGCGGCAAGATCTTCCGCCGCGGCCAAGGCGAGGCCGACCATGCTGGAGGTGGCGACGAGGGTCAAGTCGGTGCCGGCGCGCTTGATCTCGGCTGCGCCAAAGGGAATGAGGAAATCGTCTTCTTCGGGCACGGGGCCGGTGTCGTTGTACATCATTTTGTCTTCAAAGAACAGCACGGGATTGTCGTCGCGGATCGCGGTCTTGAGCAGGCCCTTGGCATCGCGTGGGGTCGCAGGGATGGCGACTTTGAGGCCGGGGATATGGGCGAAAAGCGCGTGCAAGCTCTGCGAGTGCTGCGCGGCTGAAGAGCGCCCGGCTCCCATTGACAGCCGAATCGTTAGCGGGACTTTGCACTGGCCGCCCGACATGTAGCGGATTTTAGCGGCCTGATTGACGATTTGATCCATAGTCAACAGCGAAAAGTCGCCGAACATCAGCTCGCACAGCGGGCGCATGCCGGTCATGGCGGCCCCGACGCCGAGGCCGATATAGCCCGCCTCGGCAATGGGGGTATCGATGACGCGCTCCTCACCGAATTCCTCGAAGAGGCCCTCGCAGCATTTGAAGATACCGCCGGAGGCCCCCACGTCCTCGCCCATGACAAAGACGGTCTCGTCGCGGCGCATTTCCTCGGCGGTGGCTAGGCCGAGCGCCTCTCTAAACAGCATGTCCCGATCAGGCATATATATCCTCAAAAGCTTGTTCTGGCGGGGGGAAGGCGGCTTCTTTGCCGAATTCGATGGCGTCGAGTACCTCGCGCTCTACTTGCTCGTACAGGGCGTCGAGCTCGGCCTGTTTGGCGACCCGGTTGGCGACCATGTACTGGCCCAATAGGCGAATGGGGTCCTTGTTTTCAGACCACCAGCCGACCTCGTCGCGGGTGCGGTAGGTCTGGGCGTCGCCGACGTGGTGCCCGTGGTAGCGGTAGGTTTTGGCTTCGATCAGGCTCGGGCCGCCGCCCTTACGCGCCTTGGTCACCGCGGTGGTTACTTTTTCGTACATCTCCAGCACATCGGCTCCATCGCCGATGATTCCTTCGAGGCCCAGCCCCTTGGCGCGGTCGGCGATGTCGGTGACGCCGGTGACGCTCTCATAAGGGGTGTGCTCGCCGTATTGGTTGTTCTCGCAAATGTAGATGACCGGCAGGTTCCAGATCACGGCCATGTTGATAGTTTCGAGCATGATGCCTTGGTTGGCTGCGCCGTCGCCGAAGAAGCAGACGCCCACTTGATCGGAGCCGCGCAGCTTGGCCGAGAGGCCAGCACCGGTGCAGATGCCGAAGCCGCCACCGACAATGCCGTTGGCCCCGAGGATGCCCACCGACATATCGGCGATGTGCATAGACCCGCCCTTGCCACGGCAGTAGCCGGCTTCCTTGCCCATGATTTCGGCCATCATGCGGTCGAGTTGGCCGCCCTTGGCCAGACAGTGCCCGTGGCCGCGGTGCGTGCTGGTGATGTAGTCGGCGTCGCGCAGGGCCGCGCAAGCGCCTACGGCCACGCCTTCCTCGCCGATGTAGAGGTGGGCTAGGCCGGGCATCAGGCCGCGGGTATAGACGTCCCAGACGTGCTCTTCAAAGAGGCGGATCTCCGACATCTTGCGGTACATGAACCACAGTTTGTCGGGGGTGGCCCGGAGCTTGGTTTTCTTTGCTTTGGGTTTTTTGCGGGCAGTTGTCTTCGCCATGTATGCTATCTCCGGCAATGCTTGTTAGGCAAAAAAATAAGCGAGGTGGGTCCGATATCGTCAAGCGCGAAAAAGCCGGGAAACCCGTGGGGCGTCCCGGCTTTTTTGCACAAAGGGCGGGCGTCCTAGCTAGTCTTTTCGAATTCTGCCGCGTGTTCCTGCTTCCACTGGTTCCATTCGTCGTCGTCGTCGCGCAGCTCAAAGTACTTGGTGTTGATCTCGACGAAGCGGTCTTGATCCTCTGGCATGTCTTCTTCGGCGAAGATCGCCTCGACCGGGCACTCCGGCTCGCAGGCACCGCAATCGATGCACTCGTCCGGGTCGATGTAGAGCATGGGTTCGCCTTCGCCATCGATCGGATGGATGCAGTCCACCGGGCAAACCTCGACGCAGGCTTTGTCTTTGACGTCGATGCAGGTTTCGGTGATGTAGTAAGCCATGGGTTCCTCCCAATAAGGTGCTATTGCTGCATTGTTTCTGTTGAATCGGGAACTATCGCAAAAATACGGGCCTGCTTGCCTCTGTCAAGCGGCGAGATTGCCCAGCAGGGTCGCTATGTCGGCGTCGGTTTGACAGTGTATTCTCAGGTTGAGACGCAGTTCAGGAGCGGGGTCGCGCTCTACTGCGTACTCGGTGCCGGCGAAGAGCTGGGTGAGTACCGGGTCGAGAGCGGCCCGCAGGACGTTTTCGCCTGCTTCGTCATTGGTTGCGTTGAGGCGGTCATTGGCTACTAGGGACACGTCGCCACTGCGAAATTTGACTTTGCCTGCTAGGCTGGGCTCTTCTTCGAGGCGTCGGCAGGCGGTGAGCGCAGCTTTGAAGGTACTGGCAAGTCGCTCGGTCAGGTCGCCGTCGGCGGGTTGTTTGCGCGAGTAGAGCAAGCCCATCTCGGCGCTGTGGTTGTCGAGGCTGTAGTTGGCTTCGTGGCCGACGAGCAAGGTCAGCGGTCCCTCATCTAGATGGCTGTAGTCAGCCACGTCGATGAGGACTTCGTCTGGGGTCGTCGGGATCCAACTATTGAAGATGCGAAAAGCCTCTTGGGCCGATAGGGACTCAGGGTCTTCGAGATAGAATTTGACGTTGATGCGCTGTAGAGATTCCATAGAGACTCAAGCGGTAGTGCCGGCGGGGACGGCGATTTTGTCGTAGCAGGTGTACGCGCCTTCGATGAAGAGCTGCGCTTCCTCGATAAAGCGGTGGACTTGCGCCTTGGTCAATTCGCTCGGCGGGTTTTGGTGTGCGGCGAAGAGGTAGTTGGCAAATTTCGGCGAGAACAACTCGCTATCGTAGAAGCGCGCGCGAAATTCGGCTACCACCACCTCCGGTGCTTCCGGTACATCGTAGAATTGTTCTTTGACTAGGGCGCGGGCCGAGCGCAACATCGCTCCCATAGCGGTCTGCCAAGCGGCTTCTAGCTGCCCCTCGTCAAAGGCTACCTGCGCTTCAAAGACCTCGCGCTCGGCTGCGGCAATTTCCATGGTCGTGATGGAAACGACCTCACCGGCGCACTCGCCCTTGCCGAGATCGTCCATGGTAAACTCGCGGGTGTCGCCCCAGTCTTGGTAGTACCAACTGTTTTCCTCGTGGGACGGCACTTGGGTCAGATCCTCGAGCATGGCCTTGACTTCGCGCTTGCCGATGCGGGTGATGAAGTCTTTGAAGGTCTCTTCATCGGCGCGTTCGGCGACAAAGTGCTTGGCCAAGCGGGTGACGACTTCGGGGATGTTCTTGGAGGGTACGGCACCCGTAGCTAAGCCGAAGGAGCCGGCGTTTTCTCGCCACTGGCCACCCAAGACAACTTGAAAGTGCGGCACGGTGATGCCGTTGATCTTGCGGCTGTTGCCGTAGAAGCCAATGTCCGCGGCGTGGTGTTGGCCGCAGGAGTTGAAGCAGCCGCTGATCTTGATCCGCAGGGCCTCGATGGCCTCGTTGAGTTGGCCGTTTTCCTCACTGAGACGATTGCGCAACTCAGCGGCTAGGCCGCGCGAGGAAGCGATGCCTAACTTGCAGGTGTCGGTGCCGGGGCAAGCCGTCACGTCGGCAATGGTCCCAGCCCCAGACTCGGCGAGGCCGAGGGATACGAGTTCGTCGTAGAGATGCGGCAGATCGGTTTCGCTGACCCAGCGCAGGACGAGGTTTTGCTCGACCGTGGTGCGGACGGTTTCGCGGACGTAGCGCCGGCTGATGGCGGCTAATGCGCGCAGTTGGCTAGAGGTTATATCGCCCAGCGGCAGAACCACGGTGGCGACCGCATAGCCTTCTTGGCGCTGCGTATAGACATTGGTGCGGTGCCATTCGGCGAAGCCCTCGCTCGCGGTTGCGCCGTTGAGAGCTTGGCCCGGCTTGAGCGGCTGCTCGTCAGTGGTGTGCAGGTCGTCTAAGAACGCGGTCCAGCTCGGGTCTGCGGGCAGGATGGCGCGTTCCTCCAACACCAAGCGGCGGAATTCCTCAATGCCTAATTTGGCGACCAAGAACTTAATGCGGGCGCGATTGCGGTTCTTCTTTTCGCCGAGGCGGGCAAAGACGCGGGCGATGGCCTGGGCGATGGGCAGCAATTCCTCGGCGGGCACGAACTCGTCGAAGAGCTGGGCTTGGTGGGGTACCGCGCCTAAGCCGCCGCCGACATAGAGTTTAAAACCGCGCTTTTCCTCGCCGTCGATGGTCTTGACCACGGCGATGCCGCCGAGGTCGTGCATGTTGGTTAGGCCGCAGGCTTCGTGCTGGCAGCCGGAGAAGGCGATCTTGAATTTGCGCCCGAAGTCTTGGCAGTCGGGATGCCCGAGCAGGAAGCGCATGAGGGCTTGGGCATAGGGCGTTACGTCAAAGGTTTCTGTGCGGCAGACGCCGGAGAGGGGGCAGGCGGTGACGTTGCGCACTGAGTTGCCACAGGCTTCGCGGGTGGTGATGCCCACCGAGGCTAGGCGGCGCATCAGGTCGGGCGTGTCTTCGAGGTGGATGAAGTGGATTTGGAAGTCCTGGCGGGTGGTGACGTGCAGGATTTCCTCGGAGTACTCTTCGGCCACGTCGGCCAGCACTTCCATCTGTTCGGCCGTTAGCCCGCCGAATGGGATTTTGATCCGCATCATGCCCGGGGCGTGCCAGACTGTGTCTGGCCCCTTGGTCTGATGCTCGGGGAAGAGTAGCTGTTGAGTCTGGGTGCCGTCGTAGCGCTGGCCGTTGTCGTAGCGCTGGCCGTACACCCCTCGGCGCAACCGCGTTTCGGCGAAGAGCTTCTCCTCCATCTTGCCCTGCTTGCGCAGATGGATCTGAGTCTCGAAGGCGTCGATTTCGCCGGCTAGCTCAGCGGACATCTGCCCGGCTAGTTTTTCTTTCCAACTGCTTGCTGTGCCCATGCCTAAGCCTCTGTGTGGTTATTGTCCAATTAAACCTTACTAACATTATGGATTTGCAAGAGACTGTCAAGACGAGTCGCCGGCTAGTTTTTCTCGTAGATAGGCGCGAATTTGCGCCCCCCACTCCGGGTCGTCGAGCGCGTAGTCGATAAAGGCCGTGAAATAGGATAGGTGGTTGCCAATGTCGCAGCGCTGCTCGTCTGCGTTCAAGCGTACGGCGTGCACTGGGTCGCCGCCGGCGATTAGGGCGGCAATGGCGTCGGTGAGATATACCTCGCCGCTCGGAGAGGGTGTAGTGGTGCGGAGGTGGGCGAAAATGGCCGGAGAAAACACGTAGCGTGCGCTAACGGCTAAGCGACTGGAGGTTTGCGCGGGCGTTGGTTTTTCGAGGATGGCGGTCAGCTTGGAATCTTCGGCTATCGCCATTTCGGGCACCAAGATGCCGTAGTGGTGCATCTGCTCTTCGGGCACTTCGTACGCGCCGATGGTACAGGCGGCGCGATGGCGCAGGTGTGAGTCGATCATCCGCTGCAACAGGGGACGGCCGCTGCGGGTGCGCACGACGCTGTCGCCAAAGGCCACGACGAAAGGCTCGTCAGCGGCAAAAGCCTCGCCGGTGGCGACCGCAGTGCCGGTGCCGGGGGGCGGGGGTTGGCGTGCGAAGAAAAATTCGATACCGCGCTCGCGGTAGCCTGCGCTGCTATCGTCGAAGTGATTTTCGAGCGCGCTCTTGTTGCGTCCGGTGACGAAGAGGATTTGGCGGATGCCAGCGGCCGCTAGCTCTTCGACGACGTGGTGGACGACCGGCAGGCGGCCCACCGGCAGCATTTCCTTGGATAAGGATTTGGTCGTGGGCAGGAGTCGGGTGCCGAGGCCGGCGACCGGCACGATGGCTTTGGCGATGGTCATGGGATGGCTCTCGCAAAAATATGGTTGTGCTCTGGGTGTTTGACAAGCAGTAGCTGGCGCGATATTATGGGCGATCCATTGGTAAAAGAGGAGTTGTTCCCATGAGTGAAGAGCGGCGTTATCCCGCGCTCAGCGAGGACATGCGGGCACGCGGTTTGGGGGCCATGCTGCGGATTTTTGGCCCAGGAGCCATCATCGCCTCGGTGACGATCGGCAGCGGCGAGACGGTCTTTGCCTCGCGGGGCGGGGCGGTGTTCGGCTACGCCCTGTTGTGGTGCTTTATCGGCGGCGGCTTGATGAAGTTCGTCCAAGTCTATACGGCGGCGCGCTACATGACCCTGACGGGGGAACATCCGCTCGAACGCTGGAAGTTTTTGCCCGGGCCGCAGGGCTGGGTGGTGTGGGTTATGGCGGTGCTGACCTTGCTTTGCTTCCCGCTGTGGCTGTCGGGTTTGCCCAAGATGCTCGGCGGGCTGGCGGTGTGGATCTTGGGCTGTGAGGGGCTGGTGATATGGGGCGATCCCCGCGTGTGGGGCACGGCCTTTGTCGTCTTGGCCATCGCCATTACCATGATCCAGAGCTATGGCGCGCTGGAGAAATTTCAGACGGTGGTAGTAGGCGTCCTGCTGCTGTCGATCCTAACGGCTGCCGCGGCCGCGCGGCCCGACTGGTTGGCGATGCTGATAGGTTCTATCGTGCCGACCATGCCCGCGTATGATCCTTGGCTGATTAGCAAGTATCCGGCGGTGGCGGCGCGCTCGGCTTGGGTGGAGTTGGGCACTTATCTGGGTGCGATCGGCGGTGGCACGCAGGACTACTTTGGCTACATCGGCATGTTGCGGGAGAAGGCTTGGGGCCTGTTGGGCCGCAAAGTGGAGGCTGGCGAGGAGGGCGTGGCCATCGCAGCCGACGATGAAAATATCGCCCGGGGTAGGGGTTGGCTGCGGGGGCCATTGGTGGACTCGGGAGTGTCGTTTGCCTGCGTGGTGATTTTTACCATGGCCTTTGTGGTGCTCGGCGCGGCCGTGCTCCGTCCCCAACACATCGTGCCGGAGGGGATGCAGCTCCTGTCGGTGCAGGCCGATTTTCTCACGCTCCTGCATCCGGCCTTGGTCTATCTGTATCAACTAGGCGTGTTTACCGCGTTTTTTGGCACGATCATGGCCGCGTATGAGCTGTATACGCGCACCACCCACGAGTGCTTGCGGCCCATCGTCCGGCGGGTGCGCGAGGCGCCCGTTGCCCGGATACGGCCGTGGGTGGTGGGATACTGCGGTATTGGCGGCGTTGCCATTATGTGGATGGGCGGCAACCCGGTGTCGATCGTGACGCCAGCGGCGATCTTCGGCGGGGTTCTCACCTGCGGTCTGTGGTGTTTGCTGATGGTGTGGACCGACCATCGCTTCTTGCCAGCACCGCTGCGCATGGGGTGGCCTTTGCGGGTGATCAACTTGATCAGCGGCGTCTTCCTCACGGGCTGGGGCCTGCGCGGTGCTTTTGACTTCTTCACAGGGTGAAGCGGCTTGGGCGTCTCCGACGACATCTGGGCGCAGGTCGAAGCCGTATTGGACAGCGGCATCCGGCTGGCCTTGGCGACCACTGGTGGGGGCAGCGAACTCATTAGTTGGCTCTTGAACCACCCTGGGGCCTCGCGCGCGATCGTCGAAGCCCAAGTGCCCTATAGCGAGCGAGCGTTAGCGGCGTATTTGGCTTTTGCGGGGCCGCATGGGGCCAACGAGCAAACGGCGCGGGATATGGCCGGCCGGGCCTTTGTGCGGGCCACTTCCTTTGCCGAGCCGGGGCAGGGCTGCATCGGCGTAGGTTGTAGTGCGGCTTTGGCGACGGATAGGCTGCGGCGCGGTGCGGATCGGGGCTGTATTGCGCTGCGCCTGGAGTGCGCCTATCGCTTGTACACTCTGCGTTTTGAGAAGGGGGCAGCCGACCGCTTGGAGCAAGAGGAGGTCTTGAGCCGCTTGGCTTTGGAGGCCATAGTGGAGGCCTGCGGCGGCCCGGTCGCCGGTGCATCGCTGCCGGACTACGCGCATCTTGCGCGGCGTGAGCTGACGCTGGACGATCCATTGGGCTTGTTGTTTGCGGGCGAGTTGGACGTCGTCGAAATGCGTTCCGATGGGGTGATCGCGCCCGAGGTGGAGCGCGGGCAGCGTCTGTTCTTGTCCGGTTCCTTCAACCCGCTGCACGAGGGACACGAGCGGCTCGTGGCTGCGGCGGGACAGCTAAGTGGCCGACGGCCGAGTCTGGAACTGTCCATTGAAAATGTCGATAAGCCGCCTCTGCAAAGGAGCGAGGTCGAGCGGCGCTTGAAGCAGATGCGCGGTCGCTTTCCGGTGGTGATGACGCGGTCGCCGACTTTTTTGCAGAAGGCCCGGCTCTTTGGCGGTTGCCATTTTGCGCTGGGGTACGATACGGCCGTGCGGCTCTTGCAGGGCCAATATTATGATGAAGGGGAGCGGGGCTTGGCCGCAGCCTTGGAGGAATTTGCTGCTGGGGGCGGTCGCTTTTGGGTAGCTGGCCGGGTGGATGGGGATGCGTACCGAACTTTAGCGGATATGGATGTACCTACAGAGTACGCGGACCTTTTTTCGGCGGTGCCCTTTAGGATGGATATCAGCTCTACGGAACTCCGCGCTCGGAGGGATTAGGACGATGACCGAAGAAGATTGGGAAGAGCCTGAAGCGGTGGAAGTGCCTATCGACGGCACGCTGGACTTGCACACGTTCCATCCGCGCGACCTCAAAGAGCTGTTGCCCGACTATTTGGATGCCTGCCGCCAAGCGGGCATTTTGCAGGTGCGCGTCGTTCACGGCAAGGGCACGGGTCAGTTGCGGCGTTCGGTGCACGCCATTTTGGGCCGCTTGCCTGAAGTGGAGTCATTCCGCTTGGCAGGGGAAGGTGGCGGGGGTTGGGGGGCGACCTTGGTCTGGTTGGCACCGCTCGACGTTTGACTATGCTAGGCCCCAGATTTTTCTGATTTATCCAAGATAGGTATATAGCTGTAACAAGATTGTAACAATCTGCGGCAAATGTTATACTTTAAAGGGGTTACAGACTCCGGTGTGCCATTCAGAAGCGCGTAAGGCTGGAATCTCGGTCGCTATTGAAGAATCGGTTCTCACCATGGAATATCGTCCTACAGGCCTCCTTTTCAAGCTACTGCAAACGTTGCATATAGTCCCTCCTCTGCCAATCCTCCTCTTGCTGCTGTCCGTGTGCTCAACCAGCGCGCAGGATGTTTTTACGGTCGGCGGCGACGAACGTCCTTGGCGCGATTCTGGCACAACTCCTGGGGGCGTGATCGATTTTGTCGAGCAACTGGGAACGATCGAGGACGCCAACGGCGAAAAAGTGTTCACCGTTGGCCTAGATTCCCTGCAAAACTGGATCATGCCGCTGCGCTTGCGCTCTGATTTCAACATTTCGCTCGGCGTTCTCGAGCGGGGAGGCTCTGTAGATGTCCCCGGATTGGATGCCAGCCAGAAAAGTCCAGAGCAACTGGAGGGCATGCTCAATGGCGACCATCGAGTGGCTTTTGATCGCAAGTTCGTGGCCGGCCGCATTGTGCGCAACAACGGCGTCACCATTCGCATCGACCTTGGTGCGCGCTTTGGAGTGGACCGCATCGTGTTCTATCCGAGGATGACGGAGTCGTTCCCCTTTGGCAACGAATTCATGCGAGGGTATGAGTTGTTCCTCAACGATGGCTTGCAGCAAAACCTCTATGCCAGTGGTCAGCCCATTTTTACCTCGCCAGTGCAGCGAGATCCAGACAACCGCGAGGCCAAAGTAGATGCACAGATCAACCCCCAATTTGTCCGTTTTCTGCAACTCAAGTCGATTACCACCCTCGGATTTGAAGTTGACGAGATAGAGGTGTACGGCAGGGGATTCGTACCGACGGCTAGCTATGTGTCTAATGTGTTAGATCTGGGCGAGGAGGTAGTCTGGGGGCGCATCGCTTGGAGCGAAATAACTGCGGGCAATAGTGCGGATTCCAAAATAGAAATCCGCGTGCGCAGCGGGCAGGATACGACGCCCGATGTCTTTTTTCGCAATGCCAATGTAGGTGGTCGGCAGCCCGAATACGTGCCTACCGACAGCGAGGGCAACACGCTGACTGAGGAAGCCTTTGAAAAATTGACGAAAAACCAGCAAGGGCCCATCAAAGCCGACACTGACAACGGCTGGGTCCAGTGGCAACTGGTTGGCAATGGCACCCAGTTGACGGTGCCGGCACCACGGCGTTATTTCCAGTTCCGCATCGATTTCACCAATCTGAGCTTGGATGCTAGCCGCGCTGTCGCCGACTTGGGCTTTGAGTTCGCACGCCCCCCGGTTGATCGCATCGTCGCCGAGGTGGCCCCCCCGCGGACCGAGGTTGGCAAACAGACGACTTTTACGTACTTCGCCCGCGTCGCCAATACTACGGGCCGGCCGGGATTCACGCGCTTTGAAATCGAAACCCCGGCCCGCATCGCGGCTCTCCATTCGGTGGAGATCCAAGATGGGGCAGGCAATCGCCTAGACGGAGCCGAGTTCGGCGGCGATCTGGCCGGTGTGTCTTTGCCCCTGCGCGTCGGATCGTTCTCCATTGAAGCGGTGGAGGACGACCACTTTGCCCTAAATTTGCCTTTGATTAACGCCGATGGTACTCTGTTGAAGATTGTCTTTGATGCGGCCGTATTCCGCTATGGGACGCGTTTCCAAGGGCGGGCCTTTGCCGATGCCAGCGTGCAGGTGCCACTGCAGACCGAGGGCGGGGATGCTTCAGCCGAACAGGATACCGACGAGTTGCTAGTGCGGATTCCCGTGGGCTCGCGAGTAGCTGGTCCGCTGGCGATCCAGCCGCGGACCTTCACCCCCAACGGAGATGGGACCAATGACGTGGCGGAAATAAGCTATGCGGTTCAGCACCTGCTCGAACTATCGCCGAGCGAAGTAAGTATCTATGACTTGACTGGTGGCCGCGTGCGGCGGCTCAACTCGGTAGAAGTCCAAAACGGCCGCGTCCAGCTACAGTGGGACGGTCGCGGCGATGATGACCGCCTAGTGCCGCCGGGTATTTACTTGGCGGTAGTGGAAATTCGCTCTGACCGGGAGACTGAGCGGCGGTTCAACAGTGTGTCCGTGGTATACTAGGTGTTAGCCAAGTGAGGAGGGGATTTTGAACAAGCGCTATCTGATTGTGGTAGGTGCTGTTCTATGCGTGCTAAGCTGGAGTGCGCCGACGCTGGTTGGTGCCCAAGCGTACGACTCGCGCATGGGTAGAGTGAAGCAGGGCGGGAAGGTGGATTTTTCTCCGCAAGGACCGGGAGTATTATTCGATGCGCTGGATCCGGCAGTACGCAAATGGTACGTCCCTCAAGAATTGTATCAGGAGTACCAGTGGAGACAGTGGGAGTACTCCAACTACGCCCGCGAGCCCTATCAGCGCTATGTGGACACCGCGTTGGAAGGCGATTTCTTCTACGATTTCTTCGGCAATCTAGTCACTCGAGGCTGGTTGATCTACGATTGGCAGCAAGATCGCCCCCGGCAATTCGGCAGCAGCATCCTCAAGACCAACCGTTTCAACCAATGGTTCAACAAAATAGCCGTCTCCTCGGACCACAAGGGACAATACTACTACAGCATCACGATTGGCGATGAGATCCGCACTACTTTGACGCCGATGACTTTTTCTAAACCCACGTTCAACGGCATTCAGTGGGACTTTGCCGCCGACAAGTACCTGGGCACTCTCCTACTGGCCCGCCCCAGTCGGCCGGCCGTGGCCACTTCTTTGGATATCCCCGATCAGAAGACCAGCGTCACCAACTTACTGGGTGGGCGGGGCATCGTTCAGGTTGGCGACTTCGTCCGGGTTGGGGCGACCTATGTGACCGCTTTCCAAGGCCAGACACTATTTGACGATTTCACCGGCAACCCTTTTGCAGGCGGGGCCCTGACCACCGACCAAAATGCGCTGCCTATATCCCGTATCATTATCCGGCTGTCGGACGACTCGCCCGCAGACGGAGTGGGTGGGGCGGCCCTGTTCGACGACGAAATCATCATTGAGGATGTGGACGGCAACATTTTCAGAGGCAGTACCATAGGATTTGAGCCCATACGCGAAGGGGGGTTCCAACGGGTGGGGTTTTTAGCTGCGGACGGGGACGAGCGCATTACCCTCACCTACGACTTTACAGACCCTTTGTACACCGGCCCCGATCCTACGACTATTGAAAGAGTATTCTTTGAATTGGTGATCTCCAACGACTACAAGGTGGAAATCACGTCCGACCGGCAGACGAACCGGGATTCACAGCCCGTCTTCTTGCTGGTCGAACGGGCCGATGACAATATCCGCGACAATTCCAACCAGCGGCTGTTAAAATTCGACTACGGTCTGCCCACGGCCAATACCATCCTTGGCGTTACCTTTGAGGCCAACAAAGTCTGGGGTTTTGACTTTTACGGGGAGTACGATTTCAACAAGCAGTACCGCCAGTATCCCAACCTCAACCTAAAGGATCATCGCAAGGCGGTTAACGACGCCCAGGCATGGATGTTAAACCTGTCCAAGGCGTCCTATCCTTGGTTCGTCTTCTTAGAAGGCTACAGCATGGACGCGGACTATTCTACCCGCACCTTCTTAGCGGGTACTCGGGGACAGGACGAAATCGATTACGAAGACGAAATATCCTACATCTACGAGTTCGTCGAGGACAACGATGACCAAGATCGCCGGCCAGACTGGAACCGCTATAGTATGCTGTCGGACAATGCGGTCTTTCCGGGTTTTGACGAGAACAACGATTTCGTCTCGGATTTCAACCAGAACGATACGGAGGATCGCCAGAACTTCATTCCCGATTACGAAGAACCCTTCCTGCGCTATCACGCCGATAGGCCCGAATACCTCTTTGGCATTGACATGAACAACAACGGCTGGATTGACCGCTTTGAAAACGACGAAGAACCCGATTATCCCTACGGGCGCGACCACCGGGGCTACAATATGTACGCGGGAACTCACATCGGCCCCGAAGCCCGGCTAACCGTCGGGCGTTTGCGCGAAAAACTGCTGGCGGGGGATCGCAAAAACGAATCCACGTACCTGCTCTTCACCTACGAAAGGGATTTTGCCCAGTTGGGCCGTTTGCGGGTGTTCGACAATTTCAAGCTGGTTGAGGACGACATTCCCGACAACCTTTTCCAGTGGGTGCAGCCGTCTAATTCCCGCGGTACTCAACAGCGCGTTTTCGATGTGCTCCCGGCCCGAGACACTTGGGTCAACACCTCCTATGTACAGTTCGATTTCACGCTTGTAGGAAACCTGAATGTAATCAACAAGTTCAAGACTGAAATCTACAACCAGCGCCGGGAGCAGCGCGACCTGCGCGGCACGGCCAGCTTTGTCGGTCTCATCAACAAGGCCGATTACACTTTCCCCGTGCGAAATATCGAACTTGAGCCGCGCTTTAAGAGCGAATTTTTGCGCGAGAGCCCCGTGCGTAAGCGCGACCCAGAGCGCCGCGAGTTGACCGAGACGCTTTTTCTCATTGCCCGCATTCCACTGCTCTCCCATACGCTCGTCGAGTTGGGACTAGAGCTATCCCATTTTGAGCAGTTCCGCGACGATAAAGAGGGGATGCCAGTCAGTCGCGACTTGGAGCCGGATTCCTTTAGTCGCATCGTCGCGGTGCAATTTAATAACTCCTCGGATTACTTGGGCTACAGGCTCCATCTGCAGACGGGATTTCGCTTGCAGAAACTGACGTTTGAAAATCTGCCCCCTAGCACGACCAGCAAGATATTCATGACGGCCTATGCCGGGTTGGAACGCTAGGGGGTTTGACTCTCGCAAAGTCGGATCACTGAGATTGCAGTGATATAACATGGCGATCTGTTCGCAGTCGAAAGGAGGAGAAAAAACAGTCGTCGTTTTACCCCCGATTGGGGTAGCAAAAACACCCGTACTCATTCACTCACTGAAGAAGAGGTATTGCAATGAAGAGGATCAATAAGATATCAATTGCTTTACTGGTATCGGCTCTCATGGTCGGCTCGGCCTTTGGCCACCAAGGGGAGATGAAGTTCATGTTCCAGTTTCCAGATCACCTGACGCCAGTGCTGGACGGCGATATGTCGGACTGGGACATTGTCAGCGATGTGTACAAGATCAAAGCCGAAAACATGTTCAACCAGTTCGGCGCACCCATGGATTTGAGCGACTTCAATGCCTCGCTCATTTGGGCCTACAACATCAACAACGGCAAGGCCTATTTTTCAGCTTGGATTGCCGACGACTACATCAACAACACCGAGAAGTGGTCAACGACTACAGATTGGGACCACTCCGGCGGCATCTTTCGCGGCTTCGACCAGGGGGATGATTTCGAGACCCGCTGGGCCAGTGCCCAAGCTCAACGCTACGATTTGGCCGGCCCAATTTTTAGCTCTTCTGGTTACTATACCCGAATTATCGATGGCACCAAAGCTTGGGCGGGCGAGCCCCCGTACGTGGAGTGGGCCGGCCAGTTTCTCCGTGGTGATGTCGATACCCAAGAGCCAGCCGAAATGTTCGGCGAGTACTCCATTGTACCCTTTGACGACATCCATCCCGACGGTGCCGACCAGAGTGTTCAACACAATTGGGTCGAAGGCACAGTTGTCGGTATAGAGGTCAACTGGGGCGACAAGGATGCCGATCCCGGCTCCTACGACGATGCCTATTGGTCTGGTTTCGGTGGCGTAGGCGCTTCTAGGGATGCTGATCAGTTCGGCGATTATCTGTTGGCACCCATCGAAGAGGGGCTGCCCGAGGCTGGGGCTACCGGAGTCGAGGCCAGCACTTGGGGCCAGATCAAGTCCTCCTTCTGATAAGGCCGACCCGACTGCCTGTATCGTAGAAGTTGGAGGATCGTTTCAGGCGGGATTTACGGGTGACTGTAAATCCCGCCGTTCTCTTAGTTGTAGTTGGCGACCAAGCAAAGGAGGCACTGGGTGAGACAGGTGCTGATTATAGTCCTGACCGTGTTGGGGATGGGAGCGGGCTATCGGGCCGAGGCGCGCCAATTTTACCAACTGGGGGGTCTCGCCGGAATCCCTTGGAGTGAAAGCGGCACTCTGAGTTTCATCGATGTGGCAAAAGTGCCGGGGGCCATCCGCCCGTTCAGTGCCGAAAGCGGCGAGAACTTGATTGCCTCGATGGGCGAGCGAAATGGCGACATTACCAGCTTGGTGAGCATTTACACCCTGCCGGCCAATTGGCTAGAAGAGCGCGTGTTGATAGTAGATGGCGATTCTAGTACGGCTTTTGTGCATCCGCCGCGCATCAACTTCTTCCGCGGCCCGGGGTTCTTCTATACTACGCCGATGTTCTTTGACTTGGGGGCACCATTCCCCATTGAAGGGGTTCGTTTTGCAACCCGCGCCGATAATCCGGGACACAAGATTCGTCAATTTAGGATTTCTATTAATGACGGCAGGGAAGAGAGCAAAAACGAAAAAGGAAATCTCATCTGGACCTTGGTTCACGACGAGAAGGACAACTTGAGCCCGGTAGTAGAATTGGATATCGAACCCCAGATAGCACGCCATGTCTATCTCCATCCCTTGGAAGTGGGGGAAACCTGGGAAGTGGCCGAGTTCGAGGTGTACGGTCAGGGATTTGTTCCGCAGGCCTCATTTCTGTCCGACCCGATCGATCTGGGACGAGCATCCAGTTTGGGACGCATTTGGTGGAACGGCGACCTCGATCCAGAAGCGAAAATAGTCATCCAGAGCCGCAGCGGCAGTGATGACCAGCCCGAGGTTTACTGGCGCAAGACCGGGGTGGGCGGAGAGGAAGTGCCATTCGGGGCCAATGGCCAGCCCATGAGCCGCCAAAATTATGAAGCCATGCCCAAGAACGTGCGGGGGAGCATTACCCAAGATTTGGAAAACTGGAGCGTATGGCACACCTATGAGTATGCGGACGGACTCGCCGGCATCCAGATTCGCTCTCCCAGCCCCCGGCAGTATGTGCAGTTACACGTCGCTTTTTTCTCCGCCAGATTGGCGGGGGGACAAATCGATTCGCTGTTTTTTGAATTTTCCCAACCACCTGTAGTCTCCGAGGCGATTGGCGAAATCTACCCTCCTTTTGTGGAGTCGGCCGACCCAGTTCGATTCACCTATGCGGTGCGAACCCGACTGGAGGCGGAGCAGGCGGGTTTCAATGTCTTTGAGGTGCGCACATCTGCCCGTCTGGAGGCCATCCACGAGGTGCGCATCGACCGCGAAGTGGTCGCTTTTACCCCGAGTTTCGATCCGGCAGATCCCCACCAGTTCGCTGTCCAATTTGCTCGCATCGACCAAGATCAGACGCTGCTAGAAGTAGATTTCGACGCCCGGGTTTTCAACTACGGAACGGCCTTCAACGGTGCCGTGTCGGATGCGGACAGCGACGAAGTGCCTCAGAGCGTGATTCCCGGAGATGCTATAAGCGAGTTGTTGAGCGATGATTTGAACGTCCGCACGCCGCTCAAGGGCAGCCTACTCAGTGCCGTGCAGGTGGTTCCCAACCCGTTTTCACCCAATGGAGACGGCGTCAACGACAAAGTGCAGTTCTCCTATACGTTACTGCGTCTGACCGATGTCGTGCCCCTTGAGACGGAAATCTATACGCTAGCGGGAAACCGAGTGCGAACCTTGGGCGCTGGGGAGGGGGGGAGTGCGCTTTATCAAACTGCTTGGGATGGGCGGGATGACCAGGACGAATTGGTAGATCCAGGACTATACATTTACCGCGTCGTGGTAGAAGCGGGCAGCGGTCGGGAGGAACGACTGGGGGCTATCGCCCTAGCGTACTGATAGAAGACATGAGCAACAAAAAACCATGGACTTGGCAAGGATGCGGGTTGGTACTCATGTGGAGTCTCGCGGCGTGTTCGCCGAGTGCGGAGGTCGTCCTCGAACCCGGTGTGGTGGCGCGCATTGATTCCACTTCCATCTCGGCTGCCGAGATGCGCGATTTTGTCGTCCAGATGCCCCAGTCTTTGCGCCTGCCGGGACAGGATGACTCAGTGCGGAAGCGCTATCTACGCAGTCTGCTAGGTAAGTACCTGATCGCACTGGAGGCCAAAGAGCGGGGATTGGATACCGCTCAGGTGGTACAGACTAAGGCGATGCAGTACTGGCGTCAGCATTTGGTCGATACCTATCGCCAGATCGCACTGGTGTCCAATGTGCAGGTTTCAGAGGAGGAGATACGCGCCTATTTCGCCCGCAGTGGCCTAGACCGCAAGCGTCAGATGGCAGGCATTCTGGTGGAAGAGGACAGCACAGCACAGCAAATCTATGAGCAACTTGCGGCGGGCGGGGATTTTGCCCAACTGGCCGCCGAACATACCATAGACGAACGGTCGGCTGCCCAGGGGGGCGTGCTGGGATTTATCGATCTGGAGCAGGCACGCAGGTTGCAGATTCCAGACGAGCTGTTTCGCAGTCTGCCGATTGGCCAACTATCGCCGATTCTGCCCATGGGCACGCGCTACCAAATCGTGCGTTTCCTCTATGATCAGCCCGCGTCGTTAGAAGAAAAACGACAGCAGATTCGCAATATGCTCTACGAACGCAAGCGACTAGAGCAGGAAAGAGCGGAAATCGCGTCTCTCATCCGCAAGCTGGACGTGCAGCTAGTGCCAGAGGGCTTGGATCTTCTATTGAATAAAGCGGCACTTCACACCCGGTTGCGACTCGCTCATCTGACTACCGAGGAGGCAGACCAGACCCTCTTTACCTATAAGGCGGGCCGGGTCTCTGTGGGAGATTATCTCAATGCTCTGTGGGGGGATATGCGGGCCTTGTCCGGCTGGGGTGTACGGGACAGTGCCGAGGTAGTTGATACAGCGAGGGAACTGGTCTTGACACCGGTTTTGTTGGCAGAGGCGGCGCAGCGGGCCGGGTTAGAGGAGATGGCGGCTGGACAACAGCGATTGCAGGAAATACGCACGGAATTCATGATTAAACAGCTACGCCAGGAAGAGGTCATTGACCAATCCGAGGCGAGCCATGAGGAAGCTAGGGATTTTTACGAGGACAATGAGGATTTGTTCAGGGAACCGGCCCAATACATTGTCGTTGAAGTGCTGGTCGGAACCGAGGTGGAAGCCATTGGTTTGCTGCGCGCCATCGAACAAGGTGCGACCTTGGGAATGCTTGCCCAAAAGCACACCATCCGCCCAGATATGCGGGAAGAAGACGGCTTGATGCATTTGGGCGAGTACGAGCGGCTGACTCTGCCGAGGCTCTTCAAAGCAGTAAAAGCGGCCGACCGCAACAAAATTATCGGCCCGGTGCAAGTTGAAGGCGGATACAGCATTTTCAAGGTTCTCAACCGCCAGGGAGGGGAAGTATCTCCCTTTTTTCAAGTCGAGAAAAAGGCGCGGGCTTTAGTGCGCGGAGAGAAGCGAGAGCAACTGTTTGAGGAATTGATCGATGACCTGCTGGACAAGTACAAAGAGCGGATCGCCGTATCTGACAGCGCATTGGCGGCGGCCCTACCCGACACGTTCCTGCAGCGCCATGCTCGGGAAGCCCCGATCAAGGGCGATGGTTAGTTAGATGCGTAGGTACGTCTTTACCTAGGACAATAGGTTATGGGAGACCGTTTACTTGCACAGTACTCGATGATTTTAGAGACATCCGCGAGGAGATTGACGCTCTGTTTTGTAGCCCTTTTTCTTCCTATGGCTCTAAACGGAGTATGGGCCCAGTCAAAAGGTTACAGTCTGGGTGCAGACCGGGTGGAGGTGCGGACCCAAGCGCATTGGCAGGCTTGGGAGTTCCCGAGCGATATGGTGACCATAACGCCGTCTGGCGCGGTGCAGTCCAGATTCATACAAGTCCCGCACAACGCCATATTGAATGTGGCCGACTTCAGCTATCCCATTGATGGCAGCTTGCAAGATCAGTACGCCAATTCGTTCAAGGATGAAAATAACACGCTGCTGGCTCGCGGCGGGATCAAAAGGGCTGGTTCAAATCCGCAACTAGCGGAGCGGGCCATTGACGCAGATTTGGCTACGGCTTGGGAGCCGGATCCGGCCGACCCCCTGCTAGATTGGGTGTTGGAGATTGATCTTGGCCGTCTGGTGTCGGCCACCAAAGTCGTTGTGCGCTTTGCCGAAGAAGGGGATCCGTTCCTGCAATTCAGGGTGCATTCGGCAGGGGGGCAAAACCCCTTTGGCACGGCCGATCGCAGCGGTGCCTTGGACTACACCTTAGTTGGCAGCACTACCCAGCCCAATCGCGACCAGCGAGTCTTTGAGTTCGACCTCGCACCACTGGGCACCCATACAGAAGAGTGGACCGGCCGCATCATGCAGTACCTGCGCGTCGCGGCCACGGCCACCAACGGCGAACGGGCGCAACAGCTCTCTGCCGAGGAGTATCAGGCGTTGACAGCAGAGAACCAAGGCGCGGTGGAATACGTCTGGAAAATCGCCGGCGAAGAGCGTCTAGTAACGGCCGAGCGCTACGACCAGTTGCCACTTGAGCAGCAGGGCGGGGTGCGCTATTACCGCCGCGAACGACCTCAACTCGCCGAGGTGGAGGTGTGGACTATAGGCGAGAATATTGCCTTGGGAATCGTAGGGCGCGGCGGTAATCTGCACGACGTCAATCCCAATTCTTCGCCTGAACTTGCCGTTGACGGCAACGTGCGCACCGAGTGGCAGGGCATGGTTTACTTTCCCACTGGAGAGACTTCCGAGTGGGGTCTGTTGAACGTAAATCTAGGCTCTCACTTTTTGGTCCATGCCGTGCGCATCATTACCCGCGTCGGAGGAAGAAACCTGATTGGTTATCGGTTGCGCGGTTCGGACGGCTCGCTGGCACCCGATGGCAGTTTAATCTGGGAGGAATTGAGTGGTGAGACGCGGCAGCTAAACCAAAATACGCGGCTATTCGAGGATCACTTCGCGCCGCGCCCAATACGCTTTCTGGAATTCCGCAACCTAGATATTGCCCGCCGCACTAGGGCTCATGAAGGGCACCGGATACTGAGTACGGTGACCGAAATCCAAGTCTTCGCCAACGGGCACTTGCCGATCCTCGAGATGACTTCCGACCTCATTGATCTGGGGAGTTCCAAGACGCTGACGACCATCGACTGGGAAGCCGACACCCCCTCGGGCACGGCGGTAGAAGTTCGCACTCGCACGGGAAACGATCTGCGCGAAGTTAATCGCTATTTCAAAAAAGATGGCACGGAAGTAGCCAACAAAGAAGAATACGATAAGCAACCGTCTTTCTACCGGGGGGATATCCTTACCGAGTTCCTGCCGGGACCGGGCTGGAGCAACTGGAGTCAAGTCTATGTCAAACCGGGCGAGGTCATACGTTCCCCCAATCCCCGGCGCTATATGATGATTCAGGCGAGACTACTCAGTGAAGACGCGGCAGCGGCCGCCAGCCTAGAGTCGATCCAGATCCATTTCACAGCGCCGTTGGTGGATCGCATCGCTGGGGAGATAGAGCCCAAGCGAGATGTCCCCAGTGGCGAGCTCACGGATTTCGACCTCTTTATCCGCCCCTCCTTTGCTACTCGAGACCCGGGATTCGACCGCATCCGTCTCGTAGCGCCTTCGCGAGCGAATATCGAACTGCGCCAAGTGAGTTTGGGAGACGAAAGCGAATTTGCCGCCGGAAACGAGGAGATATTTGCCGAGGTGGAAAAAGGCCGTTTTGAGAATGAGGCGGGGGAGGAGTTGGAATTGGCCAAGGTGGCAAGTGACACACTGCAACTTGGCCTGCCAAGAATACTGCGGCAAGGCAGTGCGGATATTGTGAGGATCTCTTTTTCGTCGCGCGTCTTTCTGAGCGGTGCCACTTTTGTAGCTGAAGTTGGGCGCTCGACGCAAGCGGACAATTGGCAGAGGGTGGACCCAGCGAATCCGGTAGGAGACGAATTAGCTGCTGGTGAGGGGTTGACAGTATTGACGACTGCCCGACGCGGGCAGATCGGGACAATCGAGGTAGATCCCGCCACCTTTACCCCCAATGGAGACGGCATCAACGACGCGGCTGTCTTTTCATTTGCCGTGCTCAAAGTCAATGTAGCCCGGCAAGTAACGGTGTATTTATACGACTTGGCAGGCAGGGAAGTGAGGCGTCTTTCTGAGAAGCGCAATATGGCGAATGGGCTGTATAACCTTGTCTGGGACGGACGGAACGAAGGGGGAACTTTGGTATCCCCGGGCCTCTACCTCGCCCGTATTGAGGTAGATGACGACGCGAGGGATGACAACTCGGCTGCTCGCCTAGTTGGGGTGGCGTATTGACTTTTGCGATGCGTTGGCGGTCGCACAGCGGCCGCTGACACTCGCCGGGAGTGTGGGCGGGCCACAGGCCCGCCCCTACGGACAATTTATCAAATTCAATTATTGCCTTGTCGAATTACTACGAACATGGGCCGCTGGTTCTGTTGCAGCGTCCGCTTGTCA
>MKWU01002462.1_pt1 | contig 27701 bp, 23 predicted proteins | sample 809101 | NCBI WGS metagenome assembly MKWU01 (sample SAMN05860141, study PRJNA318959) | sponge metagenome | host: Aplysina aerophoba | place: Slovenia: Piran, Adriatic Sea, Gulf of Piran | collected 2013-05-07 | reverse complement strand
GAGCAGGTGGCGAAGACCATCCTCGACCTGAAGGCGCAGGGCCTGTCGATCCTGCTCTCCGAACAGAACCTGCACCTGTCGACCCTGGTTTCGGATCGCGCCTACATCATCGAAAAGGGCCGCATCCGCTACGAGGGATCGATGGCGGAACTCGCCGAAAACGAGGAAATCCGCGCCGCCTACCTCATGGTCTGAAAAGCGCGAACCGGCGCCTCGGCGGCGGCACAGAGGAGATCGCGACCCCATGGAGCTCAAGGATTTGGCCGGGCACGATCTCGGCACCCGAACCATCGCCTACGATGAGCGCGACGCGATACTCTACGCGCTCGCCGTCGGGGCCTCGAGCGACGAGACGGAGCTCGTCTACGAGCGGGACCTCAGGGTGTTGCCGACCTATGCCTGCGCCCTCGGCCTTTGGGCGGTCGAAGCGGCAGGCGGCCTCGGTGCCTATGACCGGAACAGGTCGCTCCATGCCGCACAAAACCTGGAAGTGCACGCGCCGATGCCGCGCAGCGGCTCGTTCGAGGCGCGCGGGCGGGTCGCCGAGGTGTGGGACAAGGGCAAGGCGGCGATCGTCACCATCGTCGTGGAGTGCGAGCTCTTCACGGCGCGCTACGGCATCTTCCTGCCGGGGCGCGGCGGCTGGGGAGGCGAGCGGGGGCCGTCAGCTTCGTCTCAGGAATGGCAGCCGTCCTGCCACGGCCCCCACGCGACCGATCGCAGCGGGGGGGCGCTTTACCGGCTGACCGGCGACCTGCATCCGATCCACATCGACATCGAGGTCGCGCGCGCCAACGGCTTCGCTCGACCGATCCTGCACGGCCTTTGCACCCTCGGGATCGCGGCGCGAATGCTCGCCGAGCCTGCGGGAGCGCATCCGAGCGAACTCAGACGCCTCGAAGCGCGCCTCGCAGCCCCGGTGCTGCCGGGAGATGCGATCGACGTGACCGCCGACGGTAATGATGCCGGCCTGTTCTTCCAGGCGAAGGTTGGAGAGACCGCAGTTCTCACAGGCGGCCGTGCGGTCTTTGGCTGAAGCACCCGGGATCGGCGACGCAGGCCGTGGCCTGGTGAGAAATGCGGGTTAACATCGTCCGACCGAGCAGAAAGGGGCACCCATGAACGAAGTGCGTTCGATCGATCGGCATGCAAGCGCCGAGGAAGCGATGGCGATACTCCAGCAGGACGGCGCGGTCATCTACCGGCAGGTCGTCGACGACGAGGTGGTCGACAGGGTCAACGCCGAGCTCGAGCCCTTCCTGTCGCGCGCCTACTACGGCGAGGGCGAGTTCTGGGGAGACAAGACGAAGCGGGTGAGCTCGCTCGTCGCGAAGTCGAAGACCTATGGCGAGGAGCTCGCCACCTGCCCGCAGATCCTGGGCGTGATGGATCGCCTGCTGTTGCCGCACTGCGAGCGCTATCAGCTTCACGTCACGCAGGCGGTGCGGATCGGCCCAGGCCAGGGGCTGCAGATCATCCACCGCGACGACGCGCTGATGCCCTTCCGCCATCCCGGGCCGCAGTGCCTCTGCAACACGATGTGGTCCTTGACCGACTTCACGGTGGAGAACGGCGCCACCAACGTGGTTCTGGGCAGCCATACGTGGGACGACGATACCCACCCCGACGAGAACACGCCGAGAGCTTACGCCGTCATGCCGCGCGGCTCGTGCCTGATCTATCTTGGCTCGGTCTATCACGGCGGCGGCCAGAACAATTCCGAGGACGAGTGGCGCACTGGTGCGATCACCGGCTACAGCCTGGGGTGGCTACGCCAGGAGGAGAACCAGTACCTCGCCGTCCCGCCGGCAGTCGCACGGAACCTGCGCGAGGACGTGCAGCACCTGATCGGCTACCACCTGCACGACTTTTTCCTGGGGTGGGTCGAGGGGCACGATCCGCACGTCGTGCTGGAGGATCGCTACCGCGATGTCATGCCGGCTGCCTCCGAAGGCGGCGAATATGTGGACGACACCACCGTCTTCAAGACGGCGGTACTCGGCGAGCCGAGCCGGCATTAGCCCGAAACTCCTCTTCGCGTGGCCGGAGCGAAGACGACGCGGAGTCTTGTCGCTTCGTCCACAGCCGGCGTAATCTGATCGCGGCGATCAACGACGCGCCCGCCTCTCGTGGTCGGGCCTTATTCGGGAAGGCGAGACAATGTCGACCACCCTCGATTCACAACGGCGCATGGTCAATCTCGATACGGCGGAGTACGTGCCCTACGGGCTGCAAGGGTCGGAGCAATCCGACCTGACCTGGTGCAATGTCAGCTATGATGAGGCAGAGGGCGGCGGCTGTTTCCTGATTCGTTTCAAGCCCGGCGGAACGTCGATTCCTCACGAGCACGTGGGCTACGAGGAGTTCCTGGTCCTCGACGGCGAGATCGAGGACTGCGATGGCGCCGTGTACAAGAAGAACGACCTCGTCTCCCTCAAGCCCGGCTCCAAGCATTTCTCGGTTTCGCACACCGGCTGCACGGTCGCGGTCTTCATCCGCGGCGGCTTCCGCACGCTCGATCAGGGCGAGCCAGTCGACGCCTGAGCTCCGACCGTGCAAGCGAAGTCCCGGATGAGCACGTCCCTTGCGTCCTATCGCACGATCGTAAACGTCGAGACCGCGACCTTCGGGACCGAGCCGCCCCATCGCATGCAGCGCGCGGTCTCTGCCGATCGTCCGGCATGCGGCAGCGGCGCCACCTACTGCAACATCAGCTACGACGCGGAAGCGGGCGAAGGCTGCTACTTGGTTCGATTTGCGCCCGGAGCCGGATCGACGCCCCACGAGCACGTCGGCTACGAGGAGTTCCTGGTCCTCGACGGGACACTGACCGATAGCGATGGCGCAGTTTACCGCCGAAACGACTTCGTCTCACTGAAGCCGGGCTCGAAACACGTCTCGGTCTCCGATGACGGTGCCACGCTCGCGGTCTTCATACGCGGCGGATTTCGCGCGCTCGACGAGAACGAGGACGTTCACCGCTAAGGGCGGGTCGTACCGGCAGGCGCGCGCAATCGAAAGGCGGTCCGCTGCGCTCCCCTATTCGGCGGCTTCGGCTTCGGTGAGCTCGGCGCTGAGCCTCTCTATCAGAGCGCGTTTGGCGTCGTCGTCGAGCTTCTTCAGCTCGTTGTTCATGGCGCGCTCGTTGACCGATTGATTCCAGTAGTCCAGCGCCTCGAACCCGAGGAGCGCCCACTTACCGACGAACTGGCGCAGCACCTCGTTGGTCGGCCCCATGATCCAGCCCGCCTTCGCGTCCCTGACCACGCGCTCGATGACGAGGCTCTTCTTGTAGCCTGTGCCGCCGCAGGCGTTCAGCATGCGATCGACGACCGTGTAGACGCACTTGCTCGCGATGTATTTCGCTTGCCAGCTCCACGTCAGGAATTCCGACCGGGGCAGCAGATCCAGGTCGTCTTCGTGGATGGACCAGTCGCAGTTGTTGGTGACGGCGTCGAGCTGCTGGGCGACGGCGAAGGCGTAGAGGCGCGATGCCTGGGTATCCATGATGGCGTCGCCGAAATAATCCTGGATGGTCGGGTAGTCGCAGACGCGCATGCCGACATCCGCGTGGGTCTTGCGGGTGACCTGCCGCTTGGCCAGGTCGATCGCGGCCATCCCGAGGCCGTTGTACGAAGCGGCGAGCATCAGCAGGCCGATCGGGTCCAGGCCCTCGTCGTTGGAGCGAGCACCGTCGCCGGGCGGGCCCACCATGCGATCGGTCGGCACGACCACGTCCTTGATCTCGATCGGCCCCGACTGATTGCCGCGCATGCCCATCGCATCCCAGCTCGACGGATGCGAGACGATCTCGTCCGCGTAGATCAGGAACACGGAGAGATCGGAATAGTCGCCGGCGAAGTCCGGGCTGGTGGTCTGCGCCACATAGAAGTCCGCAAAACCGCCCGATGTGGTCCACGAGGAGTTCTTGTTGACCCGCCAGCCACCCTCGACCTTCTCGGCCTTCGACGCCATCGGGTACCAGAAATGGGAGCCGGTCTCGGGATCCGAATAGGACGCGGTGCCGATAAAGACGTCGCGGTTCATGCGCCGCAGGGTCTTCTGAATTTCGGGATTGTCGCCGGCACGGAGCAACAGTGCGCTGACCGCAAGCAAGTGCATCGTGTAGACCAGCGCGGTGCTGGCGCAGCCATAGCGGGCGATCGTCTCCAGCACCATCGTCACGCAGACGTGGTTCTGTCCCATGCCGCCATATTTCTTCGGCACGTGAAGGGCGAGAAGGTCCTGTGATGCGAGCGCCTCCATGCTCTTGCGCGGAAAGATGCTGTCGCGATCGCATTCGACGGCGTGTGGCGCGATTGTCGACTCGCAGAGTTCGATCAACCGGGCCTGAATCTCCTTCTGCTCATCGGTCAGATACCATTGCGGGTCGAAGTCGTAGGTCAATCCAAAATAGGGCTCGCCGCCCCACATTTTCGTCACGGTTCATCCCCCTGTTCATCGTCAAGCTCGATGTGACAGCAAGGCTGCATTTTAGCGAATAATCTCGGCGGGCATCAGAGCCCGTCGAACGCTCCGCCTCGGGCAGAGGTGTTATGATGCGCCGCGGAACGCATCGCGCGGCTCAGGCCGTGCCGGAGATGAGAGTGCCGCGCCGGTTCGACATTGCCCAAATCAACTTCAGCGGCGTCGCGGTGCTGATGTTGCTGGCCGGGCTGGTCGCCGCCGCCACGCTCGACCCGCCCTCCGAAAACCGCGTCCCGAAAATCAGCGATGAAGACCGGCAACTCACCGCCTATCACGAAAGCGGTCACGCCCTTCTCGCCGCCTATCTCCCTGCGGGCGGCGAAATCCTGCAAGTGACCATCGTCTCCCGCTGGGGCGTACTTGGCAGCGTGACCCGCGCTGCGGCGGGCAGCGACCTGAGCGACGATGCGCGGCGTGCCCGCAAGGAAGCGGAGCTCGTCATTGCTCTGGGCGGTCTGATCGCCGAGGAGATCGGGCGTGGCGGCGACGGGATCACCGGGGCAATGACATCCGACATCAAGGCGGCGGAAAAGATCGCATTCGATTTGCTTGGCGGACCCGGGGCCGGCCTTACCTTCGCGGAGGTCGAGACGGGCGTACGCCGCCTGATGGATGACGCGGAAAGGCGCGCCCGCGATATTCTCGACAGCCACAAGGCAGAGCTTCACAGCCTCGCTGCTGCCCTTCTGGAACGCGGCACATTGGAAGCGGATGAGGTCGCCGACGTTCTCAAGGGCCTCAGGGTGAGTGAAAGGTGAGCAATTGACGAAGCGCCCCGCCTCGACTGCGGCCGATTTAGCAACGCGACGGCGGCTCTAACGCACCATGTAGACCTTGCGCACGGTCTCGACGACCTCGCACGTGCCCTTCCAACCGGCGGGGAAGGCGCAGGTCATGCCGGCGGCAATGTCGGTCAGGGCGCCGCCGTCCTCCGTGTAGACCGCACGGCCGCAGAGCACGTAGAAGAACTCGTCGCTCTCGACCTCGCAGCGCCAGCGCCCCGGCGTGCACTCCCAGACTCCCATTTCCGAGGACTTGTCCTCGTTCCGAAACAGGATCAGGCCACTCGTGTGGGAAACCGGCTCGCCGATCGGCTTGGCGACCCCCCCCCAGTCGGCGAACGTCGCCGGATCGAGCGTGGACGCGCCCGCCATTACATGTGCGGGCATTGCTAGAGGCGCTCCAGCAGTTGGTTGATGGCGTTGGCAGCGCGCATGCGGCCGTTCTGCGCCTGCATGTACTTGCTCGTGGCCGCGACCTTGGCGCGCATCTCCGGGTCGGTCAGAGTTCTCTCGATGTTTGCCAGCAGCTCCGCGTCGGTCCAGTCGTAACGATTCATTCCAATGCCGTGATTGGTGTCGTTGACGCGCTGGGCATTGTCGTGGCCGTCCCAGACGAAGGGCATCACGATGGGCGGGATGCCGAAATAGAGGCTTTCGTTGAAGCTGTTGTTGCCGCCGTGCTGGATGAAGACGTCCACATGAGGCAGCACCGCGGTTTGACGGTACCAGGATGCGATCTGCACATTGTCCGGCGGCGCGTCGTACTGCTCGATGTAGTCTCCCACGTTGGCCAGTACGCGATAGGGCGCATTGGCGAGCACGCCGATGATGCGCTTGATGAGATCGACATCGGCGACGCCAAGGCTGCCATAGCTGAAATAGACTAGCGGCTTGTCGTTGTTCGCCTTGAAGGTGGGCACCTCGTAGCTTTCGCTTTCCTCGCGCACGCAGCCGTCGAGATAGACGAACTTCTCGGGGTCAAGAGGGTGCCGCCGCGTGAAGCGCAGCGGTTCGGGATAAAGCAGCAGATTGAGATAGGGCGACGGCAGCACGAACTCCGGGAAGGGCAGTCGTTCGCAACCCTGGGCCTCGATAAAGTCGTTGAATCCGTCGTGGATTGGCTTGAGCTCTCTCTCGAACTCCGCCCGATAGGCCGCAAAGCATTCCTTGTCGTTCTCGCCGCAACCGGAGAGATGAGGCGGGATGTCCGGATCGATAATCTCGTTCTCCGAGCAGGAAATCATGCGCGCCCAAGGGCAGCCGGCCTGCTGCGTGGCAGGGTAGAGCGCGACATTGTCATTGATGATCAGGTCGGGATTGATGTCGGCGAAAACCTTTTCGAGCCCGTTCTTAACCGACCACTCGGAGGTGTAGATGATCGCCTCCCAGCAGCCCTTCACGTAGGTAGCGATCTGTTCGTAGGCCGAGGTCCTGAAGGTTGGCATGAATCGGATCATGAAATCGTCCCAGTAGGTGGCTTGCTCCTCGGGACTCATCGGCTCCATGCAGGACACGTAGCGCTCGTCGAAGCCATAGCTTTCGACGGTGCCCTTGAGACCGGGCTCAAGCACGAAAACGGGTTCATGCCCCATGTCCCGCAGGCCCTGGCAGATGCCGACCAGATTCATCACCGGGCCGATCGCACCGGGTTCGGGAAACACCGCGATTTTCTTTCCCATTCCTGTCTCTCTCCATTCTCAGTGGTCGGCGCCGGACTCGCCCGGACGGAACGCGCCTCCCTGCTGTGCGAGGGCGGCTACGCTCTATATCTGGGGGCGGCTCGCGACGAAAGCGGTTGTCGGATATTTGTGTCCCAGGCTCTAGGTTACTATACAGAGTGAGCGTCGCCGAATGCTTCGCGGGCCAGCGTGGCGACCTGACATCACTACCCAAAGGAGCTGCCCGGTGCACGACGCGCACATCACCCGGGCCGGTTGAGATGAGCGAGCAAGCGTTTTTCAGAGTTGAGAACCTGCAAAAGAGGTTCGGCGGTCTCGCCGCGATCGACGGGCTCAGCTTCGAGTTGAAAGAGGGTGCCATTCACGGGCTTATCGGCCCGAATGGGGCGGGCAAGACCACCGTCTTCAACGTGATAACTGGCTTCTATACGCCGACCGCAGGCAAGATCTTCTATCAGGGTGAGTCCATCGGCGGCTTGCAGCCGCATCAGGTGGCCGCCAAGGGGCTGGTTCGCACGTTCCAGGAGACGACTCTTTTCCGCGAGTTCACCACCTTCGAAAATGCCCTGATGGGGTGCTATCTCCACACCAAGACCAGCATGGTCTCGGCCTTGTTCGGCACCCAGCGCGCGAGCGAGCGGGCAAGCGATGCGAAGACCCTGGAGGTGCTGGAGTTTCTTGGCCTGGCCGATCGCAAGGACGAGCTTGCCTCGAATTTGCCGCATGGCCTGCAGCGTGCGCTCGGTATCGCCGTGGCCCTGACGGCGGAGCCTCAACTGCTGCTGCTGGACGAGCCCTTTGCCGGGATGAACCCGGAAGAGACGCGCAACATGATGGAGTTGATCCAGAAGGTGCGCGAAAGCGGCATCACGATCTTGTTGGTCGAGCACGACATGCAAGCGGTGATGGGCCTGTGTGAACGGATCACCGTGGTCAGTTTCGGCCAGCTGTTGAGCGAAGGCGCACCGGACGAAATCAAGAACAACAAGGATGTCGTCGAGGCTTATTTGGGAAGCGGCCTCAATGCTGCTTGAAGTCAGGGACGTCACCGTCCACTACGAAAGCGTTCAGGCGGTCTCGGATATCTCGATCGAAATCGACGAAGGCCAGATCATCACGTTGATCGGCGCCAATGGCGCCGGCAAGAGCACCACGCTTCGCACGATATCCGGGCTGAAACGCGCTACGGCGGGCAGCGTCTGGTTCGACGGGCAACGCATCGATCACCTGGCGCCGGAAAGAATCGTCCGCATGGGCATCGCCCATGTGCCGGAGGGGCGGCAGGTATTCCCCGACCTGAGCGTCAACGAGAACCTTCATACCGGTGCCTACTTGCGCAGGGACAAACAAGGCATTGCGCGCGACCTTGCGGACGTTCACGAGCGTTTTCCGGTGCTCAGGGAGCGGCGCAATCAGAGAGCCAAGACGCTCAGCGGCGGCGAACAACAGATGGTCGCGATCGGCCGCGCCTTGATGTCCGGTCCGCGTCTGATCTTGATGGATGAGCCGTCGCTTGGCCTCTCTCCGGTGATGGTGCAGGAGGTGGCGAGAATCATCCGCGACATCAACAGTCGTGGCGTGCCGGTGATCCTGGTCGAGCAAAACGCCGAGCTGGCCCTCACTCTCGCGAGCTACGGCTATGTGCTGGAAACCGGCCGCATCGCGCTTGAGGGCAAGGCGAACGATCTGCACGAGAACGATCACGTGCGCCACGCCTATCTCGGGGCCTGAGCGTCCGCGCTGACACAAGACCACGCTCGACGCATGCGTCCCTGCTTGCTCGTCGATTTCCTGTGGGAGCAGTTCGCCGAGGAGGCCGGTACCCGCTTGGAGTCCAACGACGAGACCGCCGCGCTGTGGCGAACCGGCGCCAATCTCAGCCAGGCATTCGACGAGGCGGATCCGCGCCGCGCGGCCAGTCTTCATTGTCTGGCGGCGATGGAACGGGAGGCAGGCGACATGGGGGGCGCCGAGGCGCGCTATCGCGACGCCATCGCCGCCTGGGAGCGGGCGCCCGAATGGGTCTCGCAGATGGGTGTCGAGTTCACCGGACGGAGCGCCTCGATGCATATCCGCCTGGAGATGAAGCGGACGGAGGAATTGCGCAGGCTCAAGCGCAGCATTAACGCCAACCTCGCCGAGGGTGGTCTCGCGGCGGCGCTGAGCAACCTTGCCGAGCTCCTGCACACGACGGGACGAACCGATGAAGCCGAGCCGCTCTACCGTCGTGCGCGCGAAATGCGAGCGAAATCTCTCAGCCACCGGGAAGCCGGGGTGGCAATTATTTGCGACAATCTGGCGGATCTGCTGGAAGCCGCCGGGCGGCACGACGACGCTGAAGAGCCGCGTGCCCGGGCGCGCGAGATCGATGCCGAGCCCTTCCATGCAGGGGTCGAAGGCTTTCGCAAGCAGCCCTGGAATAAGATGACCGATACTCGAAAACTAACGGCTGCGGTTTACCTGGCACCGCCTTGCCGGCGGGTTGGCGCATAACGCGCCCTACTCCCGTTTAGCGAGTCCCGCCCCTGCGCGATTTCGCAACCAGGTCATCCATTCCAGGAATTTCCGGGGCAGGCTGACCAGGCCTTCGGGCAGGAACAATATCGTTGCGATCAGCACCAGGCCGTAGAAGCCGGGCCGCAGCTCATCCAGGCCGCGCAGAGATTCGTCGATGATCGACAACACCGTGACGCCGACGATCGGTCCCGCGAAGTGGCCCATTCCGCCCACCAGCACCCAGACCAGAACGAAGAGCATCTGCTTCAGGCCGAACAGGCCCGGATTAATCGCGGTGACGTAGTGCGCGATCATGGCGCCCGCGATGCCCGCGAAAAATCCGCCGGTGACGAATGCAATGGTGCGATAGCGCCGGACATCGACGCCGACCGACTGCGCCAGCGTGTCCTTGTGATGCACGCCGTGAAAGATGAAGCCGAAGCGGGAATTCTCGATACGGTACATGACGGTCAGGCAAATCGTCCCGACGATCATCGCGAAGAAGTAGTAGGGCACCGGGGCGCCGAGATCGATATAGAGCAACTCGCCCAGGTCGATCTCCAGCACCGGGATGCGCCGCAGACCGCGAAAGCCCCCGAAGGGATCGTTGAATTGCACCCAGCACAGGCGGATCGCTTCCGCCGCGGCGAAGGAGCCGATGAGGAAGTAGAACCCCTTCATGCGGAAGAGCGGGAAACTCAGAATATAGGCGATGGCCGCCGCTGCCACGCCGCCGAGCGGCATGGATATCCAGGGCGAAATAGGAAGCGCCGCGAGAAGCGCGCTCGCGTAGGCGCCCACACCCATGATCACTGCATGGGCCAACGAGAACTCGCCGGTGATTGCGATGAGACGATAGCTCACCACCAGAATGATGTTGATGAACATGAAAATCAGGAAATCGAGCTGATAGGGCCGCAGCACGAAGGGCAGGACGCAGACGACCGCCAGGACGACAGCGAGCCCGGCGGCATTGCGGTGCGTCCGGCTAAACACTCTCGCGCGCTCCCATGATCCCGGTCGGTTTGACGATCAGGACCAGCAGCATCAACGCCAGACCCAGGATCGTCGCGACTTCGCCGCCGATATAGGTGGTGACGAAGGTATGGAAGAAGCTGTACACGAAGGCGGCTATGAGGGCGCCTTCGATGCTGCCCATGCCGCCCACGATCATGACGATGAAGGCGGTGACGAGTACCGGATGGCCCATCTGCGGCGTTATGCGCACGAGCGGCGACATGACCGCGCCACCCATGCCCGCCATTGCCGCACTGATTGTCATCGCCAGCATGGAAATCTTGCCGATGCCGATGCCTTGTAGCGCCGCCGCTTCGGGATTTTGAGCGCAGGCGCGCATCGCCCAACCAATTTTGGTGCGGCTCATGAAGAGCCAGAAGGCGATGAGCATGAATGCCGCGATCGCGAAAACGAAGAGCCGCGAGTGGGAAATCGTGACGCTCTCGATCCCGAAGGCATGCCACGATTCCCTGAAATAGGGCGTCATGTTTTTCATGAGCCCCTGGCTGAACAAGTAAACAACGAGAACTTCGAGAACGAACATCATGCCGACGGAAACGATGAGGCCGCCGAACAAGTTGCCGCGCATCGGCCGAAACAGAGCGCGCTCCATCAAGAGGCCGATAGCCACCGTCAGGAGCGTCGCAATTACGATCGAGGCGAAGAAGGGGAGACCGAGTTCCGAATAGAGGTACCAGGTCGCATACGCGCCCACCATGTAGAGAGCGCCGTGAGCGAAATTGACGATCTGCATGATGCCGAATATCAGCACCAGGCCGACCGCGAAAATTGCGGTGAAGCTGCTGGCAATCAGCGAGTTCATGATGGTCTGAAGGATGAGTTCCAGATCCGTCATGTCTCGCTAAGGCCCGTTCCGGCCAATCGTCAGGGTGTGTGAGAGGAGAGATTGTGCCCCGCCGGAGCGGGGCACAAAATTCGAGTTTGGTCTAGCCGGCGAGCGGAACGCCGAGCTCCCTGAAGTGCTTTTTCAGAACGTCCAGATGCTGGTCGCACCAGGCTCTGACATCGCCCATCTCGACGATGACGGCTTTGCCGTTCTGCATCTGAACGACGGGCCACTTGCCGAGTGCCGCGCTGTTCACACCGAAGAAGTCCTCACCCCACCATTCGGCGTCGCCGAATGCGTGCGGCACCGGGCTCAGCGCGCGGAGCGCGTCGGCGACCGCCGGCGGATCGAAGGTGCCGGCATTGTTCGCAGCGGCGCGCCACATCTCGAGCGCAGCGGCATATTCCCACGACACCGCCGTCCAGGCGCCCGGATAGCGCTCGGCGTAAGTCTTGTAGAATGCGGCCGCGTTATCGAAGTGAGTGCCGCCGCCCTGCATGATCGGGTCGTCGAGATCCGGGAACTGCCAGAGGAAGCCCTCAAGGAACTCCTTGCTCGTCTTGCTCAGAATATGCTCGTACTGGTCGAGCGTGCAGTTCACGAACTGACCCTTGTAACCTTGCAGGTACGCCTGCTCGGTCAGCAGATTGACGTAATCGGGGTAGGCCGTATCCCAGGTGATCAAGTCGGGATTCGCAGCGATCAATTTCGACACCACAGGTGCGAAGTCGGTCACCTCGAAGCCGAACAGGTTCTCTTCGACGACCTCGATGCCCGCGACCTCGAACGCGGCCCGGTAGGTCGCGAGGGAGCTCAGGCCCAGCTCGTCGTTCTGTGTCGCAATGGCCGCAGTCTTGATGTGCGGCATGTTGCGCGCGATGTAGTCGACAGCGGTCACGTTGTAGAAGGGATGGACTTCGACGGGCGCGAACAGGTAGGGCGCGTCCTCGCTGATGTCGGTCGGAACCAGCGTCGTTGTCAGCATCTTGTTGCGGGTCATGAAATCCTTCACGGCCTGCACCGGTGTGATGCCGAGCATCAGGACGATCGAGACTTCATCCTCGAAGAGCAGCTTCTTGGCGCCGACCGTCGCCTTGACCGCATCGAACTCGTCGTCATAGGAGATGATCTCGACCTTGTACTTCTCGCCGCCCATTTCGAGGCCGCCGGCGGCGTTGATCTGCTCCGCCCAAATCTCGACCCCGTAGAGTCCCGGAAGACCCCAGCCCGCGGCATCGCCCGTCAGCGCCGCGAGAAAGCCGATCTTGACCGTTTTCTCATCGGCGAAGACCTTGGAGGGCGTCGCGCCGAAGGCGGTCAAGCCCGCGGCAACGCCACCCGTTGCCGCCATAAATTTACGCCGTGTGATGTTTGCCTTCATGGGGCAAGACCTCCCGTGATTGATGATGTTGCCATGATGCTCAGCGTTGCGGGCCGCTCACGCGACAGCAGAGAGGCCCGCAATTCGTGATTCGGATTGTAGCCGACCGGACGTCGCCCGTCTCCGGTCCTTCATGACCACCGCGATGCGCAGCGTTTGAGGGCATTCGCGCGCTTCGGCCTCTTGCGGGGAATTGACCACAGCTAGTTCGCAGTCACGCCCTCGTTATCTCGTCCCCAGATCATGCGCTCGCGAAGGTAGGGCTGCGGCCGCTGCGGGTTTTTCGATTCGAGCTCGCGGGCAATGCGATGTCCGTCGAAGATCGCGTCCCCGGTGAGCCGCGGCGCATAGCAATCGCCGGCCTGGTAGATTCCGGCAATTCCTTCTTCTTCCCATTTGTCGCGCCGCTCCCAGAGCGACTTGTAGAGCTGGTTGTTCGCAAGGCGGGCCGTGACCAGGATCACGGTGTCCGCGTCGATGGTCTTGGTCTCCTCCCCCATCCTCCGCACATGCTCGCCGGGTCGAGGCTCGGCGGTGCGCTTGTAGCCGTCCCGGGAGAGGCTGAAGAGCTTCACCTTCACAACATTGCCTGGATCGCATTCTTCGACCCACGTGCCGCCATATTGGGTGATGCTCTTCTCGTGCAGCATGCGATGCAGGTTGGGGGCTTCGAGGGTGTACTCCATCAAGGGCGCGGCCTCGGAGAACTGCGTGACGATCGACACCTGCTTGCCCCGGTCGGCCAGCATCTCCGCCAGGCTCACGCCGGTGAAGTACCCGTCGGCATCGAGTATGACGACGCGCTCGCCGACTTCCTTGCCCGCCATGACCTGCTCGGGCGTTGCGAAGTGCGTCGCCGCCGCATCGATGCCGGGGACCGGCGCCATCGTGATGTGGCTGAAGCCGTCTTCCGCCCACAGGGAGCCCGTGCAGAGCACCACCTTGTCGGCGCCGTATGTCAACACGTCGTCCGATTCGAGGCGGGCGCCCGTGTGCACCTCGACGTTCTTGAGCTTGTCGAGTTGAGCCTGCCGGTAACTGGTGATGCGCCCCCATTCCGCCATGCCCGGATAGCGCATGACGTCGCGCACGTGTCCACCGATTTCCGACTCTGCTTCGCAGACATGGACGTCGTAGCCGCGTTGGCCCAGGACACGGGCGCATTCGGTCCCGGCGGGCCCCGCACCGACGACGAGAACCGATCCGGCGTCTTCGACGTGATCGAATTTTTCCGGGTGCCAACCGCGGCGGTATTCCTCGTTGGCGACGGGGTTCTGCGTGCAAACCAGCGGAGAGCCCCGCTCCCACCTCGAGATGCAGATATTGCAGCCGATGCACTCGCGAATTTCGTCGAGCCGTCCTTCCTCGATCTTCTGGGGCAGGAAGGGATCGGCAATCGAGGGGCGGGCGCCGCCGATGATGTCCGCCTGCCCGGAGCTGATCACCTGCAGCATGTCGTCCGGACTGGTGAAGCGCCCCACGTTGATCACCGGCACCTTGGCGACGCTCTTGACGTGCTTCGTGAAGGGCGCCTGGTGATTTACCTTGTAGAAGCGCGACGGGCCGGCATCCTCGCCCCACTCGCTGAACGTGGAGACGTTCACGTCCCACAGATCCACCAGGCCGCACTGGGTGGCGAGCTCGATGAACCCGATGCCGTCATCCTCCGCCTGCACGCCGTCCGGCCCCATAATCTGGTCGATCGAGATGCGTACGGCGATCGCGCATTCGTGGCCGACGGCACCTTTCACCTTCTCGATCGTTTCCAGCCAGAAGCGCGCGCGGTTCTCGAAGGACCCGCCGTACCTGTCTGTCCGCTTGTTGTAGAAGCGTGACAGGAACTGCACCGGCAAGACGCCGTGGGAGCCGTAGACGTACACGATGTCGAAGCCGGCCTGCACGGCCCGTTTTGCGGCCTCGACGTACATATCCTGGAGCTCGAGGATCTCGGCTTCGTCGGGTTCGTGCGAATAAGTGGCGATCGACCAGTCCGAGGTCGATTGCGTGGGAGATGATGGTGCGGTCCGCGTGTCCAGGTTCGCCACCGCCGAGCCCATATGCCAAAGCTCGACACCGGCGAGCGCATCCCACTTGTGCAGGCTGTCGCACATGTGCCGCAGATTGATGATGTCGCCGTCGTCCCAGAGACAGGCCAGAACACTCGGCGAGGTGTCGGCCTCGTAGTCGATCGAGCAAGCCTCCGTACAGACGCCGCCCCAGCCGCCTTCGGCCTTCATTTCCCGAAACGTGGCCTGCGTGCCCGGCCGCTCCGACCCGGCACCGTTGCAATGCGGCACCTGATAGAAGCGGTTCTTCATCGTCTTCGGACCGAACCGGATGGGCTCGAAGAGGATGTCGTACTTGGGGTCTCGCGCCATGATTACACTCCCTCACAGACCGGCGCCGGCACACGGCTCAATTTCAGTTCGGCAGATTAGGTGCCATCGAATTGGCAGGCAAGCGCGCGCCGACTCGGCGCCGCGCGATGCGTGGTTCGCGATCCGGCGCCGATCGCGCGGCGTGGGGCCCCTTCCCCATCAGAAATAGAACAACTGCTCCTGCGTGACGCCCTCTTCACCGAAACTGATCATGCCGGCCCCGACAATGTCGCCGACCTGCCACTTGCACCACGCGGTGCCGCCCTCGACCACGACATCGGTGATGTCCATCCTGTCGCCGACCTTTCTCAGCTCGGCGATGTAGCCCGGCAGGTCGCCCTTTCCGTAGACGGCTCCGTCCTTGTCCAGAAGTTTGTAGTCGTCCGTCACGTTGGCGGCGATCTCTTCGGCGTTCAGACCGCTGAAGCCGCTGGCATATCCACCCAGCTTGTCTGCTGCTGACATGTTTCCCCTCTCCATTGCGTGTTGTGGTTGTCGTTCCAATTATCGAGATTAGACGGCTGTCGTGGGTCAACCGCGCCGCCTCACAAGTCAAGGCGCTTCGGGTCCTCGGCCGGCACAGGCTCAGGTGTTCGCGCCAATCAGGAACGTGTCGATATCCGGGGTTCGATAGCCGTCGCGGCTCCAGAGTATCGGAAAGTAATTTTCGTCGATGGTGTTGTCGCCGAGCCGCTTGTAGCGGCTGTAGATCGAGCCGACACCCTGCCCCAGGTGGTCAGGAACGTAGTGCGTATCGCTGCGCATGGCGTGCAGCACGAGTGAACGGCGGGGAACCGTTGCCGTGTTGTCGCCCGAGCCGTGCCAGGTCCAACCGTGATGGAAGGAGCCGCCGCCCTTAGGAACCTCCACGTAGACGATATCCGGCTCGACTCCCTCCTTGGCCGCGGCCTGCTCCATATACTTGCGGTATTCCTTGGGGCCGTGGAACTCGCCTTCGGGCTGCGAATGGTGCCATCGGTGCGATCCGCGCACGAATTCGAGCGTCCCGGCTTCGGCCCTGGTGTCGTCGAGCGCCATCCAGCAGCTCAGCAACTCCGTCGGCTGGAACCACCGCAAGTAGGCGTTGTCCTGGTGAAGAGCCAGCGGTCGCGTGCCGGGCGGCTTCCACAGTACGTTATCGACCATCAAGCGCGCGCCCGGCCAGCCGCCCAGTGTCGCGATCGCCCTGGCCAGGTCGGCCCTCATGACCACTGACGCGATCGTTCGATCCGCCTTCCAGGCGTTGCAAATTTGCCGGGTCAGGGAAGGATCGCTCTTACCCTCCTGCCAGTTGACTTCGTCCGGCAGGATTCCGGTTTCAAATTCTCCGCGAAAGAGCTTTTCGTAGCGCTCGCTCACCGCCTCGACCGTCTCGTCGTCGATCAGCTTGTCGACGACCAGAAAGCCGTCTTCATTGAATTGGTCTACCTGTGCGGGCGTAAGCTCGAATGCCATCTGCGCTTCTTCCCCACCCCGTCAAGGCAAGCAATCCAGGTACATGTTCACATCCCAGTCGGAGACTTGCCAGATGAACTTGTTCCATTCGTCGCGCTTGTACCAATCGTAGACCCTGTAGAGGTCTCCGGGGAGGGCGGACTTGATCACGTCGTCATCCGCCAGTGCGTCGAGCGAATCGCGCAGCGTGGTGGGGATCCGCTCGATGTCTTCTCCCGCGTTCAGCAGATCGACGAAGTTTCGATCTTCAGGCTCTCCGGGGTCGATCCGGTTCCTGATACCGTCGTCCATGGCCTTCAACAGCGCCGCCTGCATCAGGTAGGGATTGACCATGCTGTCCACGCAGCGGAACTCGAGCCGGTCCGGGCTCGAGACGCGAACGGCGCAGGACCTGTTCTGCAGGCCCCACCCCGCGCCGACCGGCGCCCACAGGCCGGTGTCGTTCAGCCGCCGGTAGGAGTTCACCGTGGACGAGCCGATCGCGACCAGCGCATTGAGGTGCGCGAGCATGCCGCCCAGCGCGTGTCGCCCGAGCTCCGACGGCATCCAGGCGTGGTTCGGGTTCTCGAATTCGTTGGTGCCGCCCTCGCGGTAGGTGAACACGTCGTCCATCGCCGGCTGGCCCTGGCGTCCGAGCGACTGGACCGTGTCCTCGCCGCCCCGCCAGAGCGACAGGTTATGGTGGCAGCCGTTGCCGGACAGGCTCATGTAAGGCTTGGACATGAACACCGCGATGAGCCCGCACTCGCGCGCGACCTGCGCGCAGAGCTGCCGGTAGGTGGTCAGGCGGTCGCTGGTGCGCAACGCGTCGTCATACTGAAAATTCATCTCGATCATGCCGGGCGCGTCCTCGTGATCCGCCTGGATCATGTCGAGGCCCATCGCAATCCCGTACTCGTAGAGCTTCAGCCAGACCTCCTCCAGCTGCTCGAACTGATCGATGTGGTAGGCGTAGGGCTTGGTCGTCTCGTAATAGGGTTTCTCCCCGTCGCCAGGCTTCAGCCACAACATTTCGGGCTCGCAGCCGACCCTCATGTGCAGGCCGTCGTGATCCTCCCGGAACGTGTCGTGGATGCGCCGCAGATTCCCGCGTGAGTCCGAGTCGAGGAATTCTTCGGGGCGCTCCGGGTCTTCCCGGCTGAAAAACACGGTGCAGAAAACCCTGGCGACGCGCTTGTTCCAGGGAAGCTGGCAGAATGTTTCGGGGTCGGGGAGGGCCAGAAGCTCGGAGGCATTCGGGGGAAACCCGATCAGGTTTCCATCCCTGTCTGCGAAGACGTTGGCGACTCCGCCGATCCAGGTCTGCATCCCCTCTCGGGCCGAGCGTTCCCAATGCCTGGCCGGTATCATCTTTCCCATGATGCGGCCGGTGATCGAAATATACTGGTAATAGATGGCGTCGATTTCGAGCGTGTCGATTTTCTTGCGAACGTCGTCGACCAGCCCGTCGCGTTCGGGGTCGTTCAAATAGTCTTGCAGGTCACTCATCGTCGTGGTGAGCCCTACACGACTTCGAGGTATCTGGCGCGCTCGGCGGCACTGGTTTCGCGGCGTAATGCAGCCTCTTCGTGGCGGCAGACTTCAACAAGGTACTGCACGAATGTCTCTCCCCAGATCTCGGGCGCGCGCTCGGAGCGGGCAAGACGGTCGATGGCCTCGAAGAGATCGTGGGGCAGCGCCGCGCCCCCGGGCACCCTAAGTCCGGGTCCCCCACCCGTCAATTCCGGCGGCAGTTCGGCATCGGCGTCGAGGCCCCAGAGACCCGCGCCCAGCACGAAGGCCAGGGCGAGGAAGGGGTTGATGTCGGAGCCGGGAAGCCGGTACTCGAGCCGGCAACGCTCTGCCGGCTCCGGGACCACGCGGACTGCGGCAGCATAGTTCTGCACGGCCCATGACGCCGATTTCGGCGCCCAGTTCTGCGGGGCGTGGCGGCGGTAAGAATTGGCCGTGTGGTGGGTCAGCGGCATCGCTTCGGGGGCGAGCACGACCAATCCCGCAACGAAGGACCGGAAGAGCTGGCTCATGCCTTTGTCATCGGCCGGATCGGGAAAGAGATCTTTGCCCGTTTCGCGGTCGATCAACGACAGATGAATATGGCCCGACAAGCCCGGAGAATCGCCACCAAGCTGCGCCATGAACGACGCTGTCTTGCCTTTCCGACGGAAAAACGCCTTCGTAAAGAGCTTGAAGAAAGCCGCATTATCCGCCGCGCGTAACGGATCCGTATGGCCGAGAGTTGCTTCAAAACACCCAGGCCCCAGCTCGAGACCGAGCGCCAGAATATCGATATCACCTCGAACGAGAGTCTGTTCCAATTCCGCCACGAGCTCCGCGCAGATTGCCGCACTCTCTCCAGCCCAGCAACGGTTGTCCTTGGCAAACATGTTGAGAGTTTGAAATCCCGACTCTCTCAGGGACTCGGCATCGTCGTCGAGCGCCAGGAACTCGAACTCGAAGGCGGCGCGCACACCGAAACCCCGGTCGTGGGCTTTCGCGACCAGTCGCTCCAACAGCCGTCTTGGCGAGGTATCAGCGGAGGGGCCGACGTAGTCGGCGACAAGGGCGCACGCATTGGGCTCGAAGGGATAGGGACGGAGCGATCCGGGATCGATCGCGACCGGCTCGCCGACAAAGGGTCCGGCACCGAAGACCTGCTCTCCGGTGTCCCATTGGTGCACGACGTTCACGAATGATCCACCCGTCCCGAACACCCCGGTGAGATCCGCGACCCTGACGCGGCGCTCGCGAAAGGTGGCATTCAAGTCGAAGATGCCGACGTGGGCGACGTCGCAGGATTCGGCCGCAAGCCTCTTCACCAAAGCCGATATGTCCTGGGCTTCGAGGCGGGTCGTCTCACGCTCCATTCTGCTTCCCTCCGATTACCAATCGCTCTTCAGATCATGCACCTCTTTTTCGCGCGCGGCGCTTGAGCGCCCGGCGACCTGGGCACGAACGATGCGGAACCCAACCGGTCGGTCCCGATGGAGTGATCCAGTTTCAAGCTTGTTTGAGTATCGGATGGCCGCATCGCACGTCAGTCCCTTCGCCACCTTCGCACTCGGAACGCTCATCCGCCAAGCCAGGCGTCTCGGACGCCGGTTCTCTTCCCCGAGTTGCCTCAGCCGCCTCCTCTCCAGGTCACCAAGACCCCACGGAGAATTCCGGGCCAAGATCACCCCCGAACGCAGGGCGGGGGCCCTTCCCCCATCTTCACCAACGCAGCCGGCGGGAATCCACAGAAAGCGGCCGGAATGGCCAAGCACAAAAAGGCTCTGTGCTGCTAAAACAGGGATAGAATTGGGAATAGATGGGAACGCGCGAAACGGGGTGATGGTGCCCAAGAGGGATTCGGACTATCTGTCTAATACTCTGTATTATGGCGATTATTTCAATCACATCCCGGCTCTTCCCCACATAGTTACCAACGCGTCTGATGGGAACGCAGGGAGTTTCATGCCAGCCCCCTCGCCCCCTCTACGCATTGCTTGCCTTGCATGGTCTTAAGCACGCACGAGGGTACCCTAATGACCGCCTCGGCTGTTGTTAAGCCCGCAGATTGGACGCCGATCGGCGTGCTAACACGTTGATTTGACTCGGTTCCGGGGGCCATACGGCGATGCCGAACAACAGACTGGCCGGTGATCTTCGAGCGTCAGCACCGGGTCTGACGCTACCCGGCGGAGACCGGCGGCGCGCAGATTCGGCCCGTGCCCTTCTCGGCGCCCGAGGCCATCGCGCGTGCGCCCGCCAGCGGCGGGGTCGAGGCGCTCGCGCCGCTTCCCGACAGGCGCATCCTGATGCTGGCGCAGGGCCTGAAGCGGGAGGGCGGCACCCGCACCAGCTGGCTCGTAGGCGACGGGGCGGTCGAAACGCTGGGCTATCTTACCGCGCCGAACTTTCTACCGACTGACGGCGCGACGCTCCTCTTCATCCTCTCAAACGACAACTTCACCTTCTTCCAGCGCACGCTGCTCCTCCTCTTCCGCCTGCAGAGTGCCGGACGGCCTCGTGCCGCCCCAAACCTGCGGCCTGTCGATCTCGCCATGTTCACCGAGACCGGGATCACGCGACCCATGCGGAACGTTGAAGCCGAATTGACGCCAGTGTTTCAGCAGCGGCAACGATTCCTCTTATAGATTTGCTAATATTCTTTGAGATTCCGGACAAGAAAGCAGTATTTTGCAAAAAACCGCAAGAACGTAACAACGCACTAATGACGGATTCCCTCGGAAGTGGTCTTGTCGATATGCTCGTTTAGCATACATCGCGCGGTGGTTGGCATTAGAAAATCCCACTAAAATGAAGTATTTAGCTCGGCGTTCGTGTATCGCTGGGAGAGTCGGGCTATGCGGAAGGAGAACCGTAAGACCGGATGTGTTGACGGAAAAGAGTCGAGTATAACTGCCGGAAGTACATTCAGACAAGCCTTGAAGAGAGTCGAGTTTTTTCGGCTATTTCCGCTTTTATCTGTTCTTTTTGTCGGCGTCGCGGGGTGCCTGTCAGGGCCGCTGGCCTTCGCACAAGCCCCGGTCACGCTCGTGTCCAACATGACGCAGATGACAGACCCGCCAAGGCAGACGACAGACTCGGAGAACCCGACCCCAGACAAGCTCCGGGCTGAGGATGAATACGTACTCGCCATTTCGTTCGTGACCGGTCCGTCGGATGCTGACTGGCTGCTGAGCGCCGTCGACCTGGACATCGAACAATGGAAGGCCCACATCACCCCGACCGTCTCCATTTACGACGCCAACACCAGCTGGGAACCCGTGTCCTCGCTTGCAGTCCTGGACAATCCGGAATCACATGGAACAGGAATACAGACCTTCACTGCCCCGAACCCGGTGATCCTCCAGGCGAGCTCCATCTATTCAATCGTGGTGAGGAGCACGGCGACGACGGAAGACGATGCCTTTGTGCTCAGAGGGACGTACTCCGACGATGACGATGCCGGTGGCCAGACCGGCTGGACCATCGACACGTTTACGCGCCTCAGCACTGACCATACGGTATGGGACGACGCGGTAGGCACCACCGGAGCCTCTCAACTCGCGCTAAAGTTTACCGCCCGCGGATATGGCGGAGAATCCGGTCCAGAGCCGACCGGATCGATCGCACAATGCGGGGCCCGGCTCGGATCGACGGAGGGCTACGGGCGGGAGGCGGAACTCGACATCTGCTGGGAGCGTCCGGTAGAGGTGCCGGCATCCAGCGATCTCGTGATCGAAGAACGAGCCAGGTACTTCTGGGATTATCCCGAGCCATTCAGCAGGTGGGCCGAAGTCGGGCGCGGCGACAACTTCACATCCTGCACGGGCGGGATGGCATGCATCCAATTCACCGACGCGGGACTGTTTCGCGGATCGGCCCGGACATACGAGATGCGCATGCGCGTCGGCAACACGGTGGTGGCGGTATCGCCGCAGCTGAAGGCACAGGTGCCCAACGGCAACGCCAGACCGTTGAACGCCTCCCTGTCGGGGGCTGTGCATGAGGAGGACTGGGACGGCATCGACCGGGTGGCCGGTCCGTTCGTGATGGAGCTGTTTTTCACCGATCCGAACCTGCGCGCAGTCCTCACGGAAGCGGTCCAGGGACTGGAGGCGGCCGACTTCGACATCACCAACGGGACCGTGATGGCCGTCGAGACCTGGAACGGCGGAACCTACAAAGTGCGCGTGACGCCGAGCGTGCTGGGAATGCCGGTGACGATCCAGCTCCGCGCCAGCACGGTCAAGGGAGTCGGCGAGGGCCTGACGGCAACGGGCGCCAACAACCACACGCGCGACAACGCCGCGTCGAACACCGTGGTGCAGCAGACGGAAATGCCCTCCGGCAACATGAGGCGGTCTCTGCAGGGAGCCCTGACGGCCACCTGGGAATCCGTGCCGCAGGCCCACAAGGCCTCCGGCACGTTCACCGTGCGGCTCCGCTTCAGTGAGCCAATCCGCAACAGCTACAGGGTGCTTCAGAACAGGGCCATCGCCGTCACGGGCGGCGCCGTGCGGCGGGTCACTCGGGCAAAGCGCCGGAGCGATCTCTGGACCATCACGGTAGCGCCGTCTTCGCACGAAGCGGTGACGCTGGTGCTAGCGGGGGGCGCTCCGTGCAGCCAGGCCGCCGCGATTTGCACCGAGGACGGAAAGGCGCTCGCTTACGGCATCGCCAGGATCGTGCCGGGGCCGGCGTCGTTCTCGGTGGCGGACGCGGAGGTGCAGGAGGCCACGGGCGCGACGCTGGATTTCGTTGTCAGCCTGAGCCGCGCGCTGAGCAAGGAGACCTCGGTGGATTACGCGACCGCCGACGGCAGCGCCACGGCCGGGGCCGACTATACAGCGACCGCCGATACCCTCATCTTCAAGGCCGGCGAGACGGTGAAGACGGTCGCGGTCCCGGTGCTCGACGACAGCCACAACGAGGGCGCCGAGACGCTGACCCTGACGCTCTCCGGCCAGTCGGCGGACACGCGCATCGAGGACGGGGAAGCCACGGGCACGATCCGCAACTCCGACGCGATGCCGCAGGCGTGGCTCGCGCGCTTCGGACGCTCGGTGGCGGACCAGGTGATCGACGCGGTGGAGAGCCGCCTGCGGGCTGACCGCACGCCGGGCGTCGCGGCGATGCTTGCCGGCCAGCGCATCGGCGGCAGCTTGACTCCAGCGGAGGCCGACGCAGCACGCGAAGCGGAAACCGGTCTCCTGGCGCCGTCGGAGTGGTTACGCGCGGACGTCCACGCAGATCAATACCGTGGCTTCCGATCGCGCGCGGTCATGCCTCGGGACTTCCTGACGGACTCGTCCTTCGCGCTGACGGGGGGCTCGGCGCAAGAGGGCTTCGGCGCCCTGTGGGGCCGGGGGGCGATTTCCTCCTTCGCCGGGCGTGAGGGCGACCTCAGCCTCGACGGCGCGGTGCGCACCGCCACCCTGGGCGCGGACTGGACGCAGGGCCGGACGTTGGCGGGGCTGGCCATCGCCCATTCCCGCGGCAAGGGTGAGTATCGCAGCCCGGCAGGCACCGGAGAGGTGAGCTCGTCGCTGACCGGCGTCTACCCCTACGGGCGCTACGAGGTGAACGAGCGGTTGTCGCTCTGGGGCATCGCGGGCCACGGCGCCGGACGCTTCACCCTGACACCGGCCAGGGCCGGGCCGATCGAGACCGACACGACGCTCACAATGGGCGCCGTGGGCCTGCGTGGGGTGTTGCTGACCGTACCCGCCGGGGGCGGCGTCGAGCTTGCCGCAACCGCCGACGGGATGGCGGTACGCACGAGCACGGACTCCGCCCGGGCCTCCAGCGGCAACCTCGTGGCGGCGGACGCGGACGTGACGCGCCTTCGTCTTGGCCTGGAGGGGACGTGGCACGCGCCGGCGGCGGGCGCCGGCGGCCTGGTGCCGCGCTTCGAGATCGGCATGCGCCACGACGGCGGCGACGCGGAGACCGGCTTCGGGACCGATGTCGGCGGCGGCCTTGCCTGGGAGGAGCCGTCATGGGGTCTCTCGGCGGAGATTCGGGGGCGCGCGTTGCTGAGCCATGCCGACGGCGATTTCCGTGAGCGGGGCTTCGCGGGCTCGCTCGCCTGGGATCCGGCGCCGGGCTCGGAGATCGGACCGTCGGCCTCGCTTCGCCAGACGATCGGCGCCGCGGCCTCGGGCGGTGCCGACGCGCTGCTCGGACGCACGCACATGGCGGGCCTTGCGATTAACGACGACGGCCCGGACGAGCCGGATCGCCGCCGGCTCGAGGCGCGGCTCGGCTACGGTATTGCGATGTTCGGGGACCGCTTCGTGGGCACGCCGGAGATCGGGTTCGGGCTCTCGCGGACGAGCCGCGACTATCGCCTGGGCTGGCGGCTCGGGCTCGCAAACCACCACCGGGTGTCCCTTCTCTTGTCGCTCGAAGCGGTGCGGCGCGAGGCCGCAAACGACGATCGGGAGGCCACGCACGCGGTGGGGCTTCGGACGACGGCCCGCTGGTAGGCCAGGAGCCGCCAGCCCGAGGACGCGTTTGCCACCCGTGGAAGACAGGGCCCACCGGCCCGGAGCCCGTAAGAGTCGCACGGAACCCGGGCTAACTCCTGGCCATGCGAAATATCCTCGTCACCGGGGTGCTGGGGCAGATCGGCACCCTCGAAGTGTCAATCGGCTTTCAATAATGCCCCCCTATCGGCGTGCAAAATTGACCCCCCTGAGAGGCACGGCGGAGGTTGTCCCGGTAGCCAATAGGGCGACCCGCGCGGCTTCGTGTAGCGCCTTGCGTTACGCGAAGCGAAGCCGCGTGGGGGGTCCCTGTTGGCCCACCGGGGCAACCGGGCCGCAGGGGAGGCCGGTGCCGGATCAGGAGCGGTTTTTGAAGCGCCAGCTTTCGTTGCCGGTCTCGATGATCTCGCAGTGATGGGTGAGACGGTCGAGGAGCGCCGTGGTCATCTTTGGGTCGCCGAAGACGGACGGCCACTCGCCGAAGGCGAGGTTGGTGGTGATGACGGTGGAGGTTCTCTCGTAGAGCCGGCTCATGAGGTGGAAGAGCAGCTGCCCGCCGGCCTGAGCGAAGGGCAGGTAGCCGAGCTCGTCGAGGATGACGAAGTCGCGTCGGACGAGCTGCTCTGCGGTACGCCCCTGGCGCCCGGCACGAAGCTCGGCCTCGAGGTGGTTGACCAGGTCGACGACGTTGTAGCACCGGCCGCGGGCGCCCTTTCTGATGCATGCGCGCGCGACGGCGACGGCGAGATGGGTCTTGCCGGTGCCGGTTCCGCCGACGAGCACGATATTGCGCTGGCCTTCGAGGAAGCCGCCCGTGGCGAGCTCCTGGATCAGGGGCTCGTTGACCGGCGAGCCGGCGAAGTCGAAGTCGGCCAGCTCCTTGGCCGTCGGCAGCTTTGCGGAGGCCATCTGGTACTTGATCGAGCGTGCTTTCTTGTCGGCGATCTCGGCCTGGAGCAGCGTGCCGATGATCTGCTGCACCGGGTGGCGGCGCTTGAGACCGTCGGCGAGGATGTCGTCGTAGACGTCACGCATGCCTGCGAGCTTCAGCGTCGTCATCATCTCGAGGACGTCATGACGCTCCATGGCCGGCCTCCCTCAGGCTGTCGTAGCGCTGGCAGTCGGCGACCGGCTGGTGGCGAAGCTGCAGGCCCTCGGGCGTCGGGATGGTCGCCGGCGGCGCCGGCTGGCGCTGCCGGGCGAGGATGTTGAGCACCACATCCGCTCTGCAGGCGCCGCAGTCGAGCGCCTCGGCACAGGCCGCCTCGACCGCCTCCAGCCCGTCCTCCTGAACCGCCGCCAGGATTCTCACGAACTGCCGGTCGCCGTCGTCGCGGCCCGCCAGACGGGTTCGCATGCGGCCGAGCGCGTTGGGCAGTTGCCAGTCCTTGAAGGGTGCGCCGTTGCGCAGCGCCCCGGGCTTTCGCGTCAGGATCGGCACGTAATGCCACGGATCGTAGGCGATCTCGCCGCGCCCGAAGCTGCGGGGATGCTCGGCGACGATCTCCCCGTCCTGGCGGATGACGATCCGATCGGCGTAGGCCCGCACGTCCACCGGCCGCCCCACGGCGCGTGCCGCCACGCTGTACTGGTTGTTGTCGAAGCGCACCAGACAGGTCTTCGAGACCGCCACCTCACTGGCATGGAAGCCGTCGAAGGGGCCGCGGTACGCCATCAGGAAAGGCCGCTCTTCCTCGAACACCTGCCACACCGTCTTGCCCGGGATCGTCGGGTGCGGCTGCTTCCTGGCCTCCTCGATGCAGCGATCCATCAGCCATTCGTTGATCTCGGCGTAGGAGCGGCCCCGCGGGCTGGGCACGAACAGGCGGCCGCGGACGTCAGCCACCTGCTTCTCGACCTGACCCTTCTCCCAGCCCGCGCCTGGCGTGCATGCCACCGGCTCGATCAGATGGTGCGAGCACATCTGCTGGAAGCGCCGGTTGTAGTCCCGCTTCTTGCCGGTGAAGACCGCGTTTACCGCCGTCTTCATGTTGTCGTAGATGCCCCGCCGGCAGACCCCGCCGAAGAAGCGGAAGGAGCGCTCGTGGGCCTCAAAGACCATCTCCTGGCCCTCGCGCGGGAAGATCTGAACCAGACGCATGCGGCTGTAGCAGAGCCGCATCTGCGCGGCCTTCACCCGGGTCGTCGCCCCCGCCAGACGCGCGTACTCGTGGCTCCAGTCGAACTGGTAGGCCTCGCCCGGGTCGAAGCTCAGCGGCACATAGGCCTGCGACGGCGACAGCAGACGGCGCCGGCGCCGCCACGCCCTGGCGTAGCGCCGGACCGCGTCGTAGCCGCCCTCGTAGCCCTGAGCCGCCAGGTCCTCGTAGATCCGCAGCAGAGACAGCCGCTGCCGGCGCTTCTTCTTCTCGTTGGCCTCAAGCTGGCGCTCAAGCTCCTCGACCCACGGCCCCAGCTTCGGCATCGGCTGGATCTTGCGATCGTAGGTGTGCGAGGTCGCATCACCCCGCACAACCTTGCGGATCGTGTTCTTCGAAACCCGCAAGTCCCGGGCCAGCTTCTTGATCGGAACGCCCCTCACCAGATGATCCCGACGGATCCGCGCAATCGTCTCCACAACCAGCATCTCCCCCTCGCCCCGTCCGTCCAACGACGGGGCGTGTTCATGAGCACAAACCAAGGGGGGTCAATTTTGGACGCCGATCACCCCCAATAGGGGGTCAATTTTCCATGCTCTTGAGTAACGGATGCCTAAACAGCTGACGGCATTGGGTTTTTGGTCTTGTCGTTTTGCGGTCTCTTCACCCCGCACCCGGCCAACTCACACACCAGCCGTCGCGGACATAAGCCCTCGTTACTCCCCGCGACCGAGCCGGAGCGCCGCGCCGGTGGAGGCTTAACAACAGTCGATCTGCCGGGTCAGGAAGTCGTAGCGCTGCATGGCCTATTCGAGGGCGAACAGGTGCTCCTCGCGCCACGTGCCCTGAAGGCTCGCGGTGATGGTATCGGCGTCGGCCTTGATGCCCCGGTGGCGGAGCGCCGCCAGGCGCTCCGGGTCACGCTCGCCGTCGATGATCGCGCGCAGGATGCGTTGGCCGGTCAGCCCCACAATGGTGGCGATCACCGAGTCGAGCCTGACGTTCATCTCGGTCAGCGCCTTCTGCATGTGCAGGACGCAGCGGGAGCGGTCCTTGGTCAGCCGCCTCATCTGGCGTGCGTAGGAGCGCAGCGGGCACACCGC
>MKWU01002460.1_pt1 | contig 27712 bp, 24 predicted proteins | sample 809101 | NCBI WGS metagenome assembly MKWU01 (sample SAMN05860141, study PRJNA318959) | sponge metagenome | host: Aplysina aerophoba | place: Slovenia: Piran, Adriatic Sea, Gulf of Piran | collected 2013-05-07 | reverse complement strand
AGGAGACGACGATGGAGCAGGCCAACAAGGTGCGCGGCATCGCGCACGAGTCGAACATCGCGAAGATCACGGTGCGCGGCGTGCCGGACCAGCCGGGCGTGGCGGCGCACCTCTTCGGGCCCCTCGCTGCTGCCGGCGTGTCTGTCGACACGATCGTGCAGAACGCCAGCGTCGAGCAGCTCACCGACATGACGTTCACCGTCGACCGGGCGGAGCTCGACGGCGCCGTCCGCGTGGTCGAGGAGGTGCTGCCACGCATCAACGCCGCCGAGGTGGTCGCCGACCCCGACTTCGGCTCGGTCTCGATCGTCGGCACGGGCATGTCGAGCAGCCCGGGCTACGCGGCGCGGATGTTCGAGCTGCTCTACGAGCACGGGATCAACATCGAGCTGATCTCGACCTCGGAGATCCGCATCACCTGCATCGTGCGATCGGGACAGGTGGAGGCGGCCGTGCAGGCCCTGCACGACGGCTTCGCACTCGATCGGGAGTGAGGGTCAGCCTCACGGAAGGGTGTAGCGCATGCCTAGCCGAACCCGCAGCCTGAGCCAGACTCGGGAAGAATACTGGGCCGCGTTCGAAGAATTCCTGCAGCAGAACAGGCACGACCTTGAGATCCAGCGGTGGGGGAGCCAGAAGCACTTTAGGTGGTCGCCAGTAGAGGGTGTGGACAAGAACCACGCCCACTTCGCAGCCGTCGCAAGCCTCACAAACAGCGGGATCCGCAGAGCAGGTAATCGAGTCCAGCTCGTCCTTCAGAAGCCCCATGCTTCGCACTACCTCGATGAGCTGAGCCGTCACGGAGCCACAATAGACTCAGCCATCCCTGGAGCGCAGTGGCTGGAGAAGCCGGTCGGCGATGCTTCACATATCGAAGTCTGGAAAGAACACAGGGTGGGCCAGCGCGATGAATGGACCGAAGACTTCGCGTGGATGCTCGGGTACCTCCTCATCTTCCGGCGGGTCCTCAGCCACTTCGTCCAAGAGGCAAGTACTCGGCTCTAGCTAATGGGCCGGCGCTCACTGGGCTCCTCGTGAGCGCTCGCCGCAACGAACGGTAAGTCTGATGCGCCGCGACCCGAGACTCGTCCGCCTCTCCGAGGAGCACCACCACGGTCTCGTCTTCGCACTGCGGCTCGAGCGCGAGCTGCCCGCGGCGGGGGACACGGAGCTCGCGGCGCTCTACGCCGAACTGCTCCGCTTCTGGGCGCGCGGCCTGCTGCCACACTTCCACACCGAGACGGAGTGCCTCATCGCACGCCTCGTGCGTCATGTGCCAGACGATGACGAGCGCGTGCGACGCCTGCAGCGCGACCACCTCGACATGGAGGCGCTGGTGGCGCGCATGCGCGACGCCGCGGGCGACGAGGACCGCCGCGAGGCCCTCGCCACGTTCGGCGAGACGCTCCGCGCCCACATCCGCTGGGAGGAGCGCGAGCTGTTCGAGTCGCTGCAGACTGACCTCAGCGAGGCGGAGCTGGACGCGGCGGGTGCGGAGATCCTCGACCGCCTGCCGAAGCCAACGCGGTCGCCGTGGGTGGAGCATTAGCGGCGATACCGTCGCAGGGCGACAGAACTTGCTGGCGGGGCCTCGGCGGCCCGTGTAGTATTCCTCGTACGCCCGTTCGCGTAACGACGTAAGCCGATACCCCGAAGAGCGCGAGGCGCCAGCGCCATGTTCGCCCACCTCCATACCCACTCCGAGTACTCGCTGCTCGACGGGCTGAGCACGATCCCGGACCTCGTTGCGCGGGCGAAGGCGCTCGGCCAGGACGCGCTCGCCATCACCGACCACGGCGCGCTGTACGGGGCGCTCAAGTTCTACGAGGAAGCCCGCGCCAACGACCTCAACCCCATCATCGGCCTCGAGGCGTACGTGGCGCCGGGGAGCCGGCTCGAACGCAATCCGTCCGAGCGCACCCCGTACCACCTCACGCTGCTGGCGCAGAACGAGACCGGCTACCGCAACCTGCTGCGGCTCTCCTCCGCGTCACACCTCGAGGGTTTCTACTACCGCCCGCGTGTCGACCGCGAGCTACTGGCCGCGCACCACGAAGGCATCATCGCGCTTTCCGCGTGCCCGTCGGGCGAGGTGTTGACGGCGCTGCAGGAGGACCGCGACGACGCCGCCCGCGAGGCACTCGGGTGGTACCGCGACCTCTTCAACGGGCGCTACTACGTCGAGCTGCAGGACCACGGGCAGGAGCAGTTCTCGCGCTACACGCCGAGGCTCGTCGAGCTGGCGCGCGAACTCGAGCTGCCGATGGTGCTCACCAACGACTCGCACTACACCTCGCCCGACCAGGAGCACCCGCACGACGTGCTGCTGTGCATCGGCACGAACGCGACGGTGCACGAGACGAACCGGATGAAGCTCGAGGGCGGCTCGTTCTACCTCAAGTCCGAGGACGAGATGCGGGCGCTCACGCCCGAGCTGCCCGAGGCGGCCGACGAGACCGCGCGCATCGCCGAGCAGGTCGACATCCGCCTCGACTTCGGGCGCACGCTGCTGCCCGACCCGGGCATCCCCGACGGCGCGACGGCGGAGAGTCACCTCCGCGAGTTGTGCGAGCGGGGCCTGCGCGAGCGCTACCCCGACGCGACCGAGGAGCAGCGCGAGCGGCTCGACTACGAGCTGTCCGTGATCGCCGAGACCGGGTTCAACGAGTACATCCTGATCGTGCGTGACATCGCGCGCTTCGCGCGTGAGCGCGGCATCCCGATGGGCGTGCGCGGCTCGGCCGCGGCGTCGATGGTGCTGCACTGCCTCGACGTGACCGACATCGAGCCGACGCAGTACCGGCTGGTGTTCGAGCGCTTCCTCAACCCCGAGCGGCGCGAGATGCCGGACGTGGACTTCGACTTCGCAGACGACCGCCGCGAGGAGGTCATCCGCTACGCCGCCGAACGCTACGGCCGCGAGCGCGTGGCGCAGATCGTGACGTTCGGGACGCTCGGCGCGAAGGCCGCGATCCGCGACAGCGGTCGCGCCCTCGGCATGAGCTACGGCGACGTCGACCGCGTCGCGCGGCTCGTCCCGAACATGCTCGGCGTCACCCTCGACGGCGCACTCGGCGAGGTCGAGGAGCTACAGGCCGCGTACGAGGGCGACCCTGCGTCGCGCGAGCTGCTCGACACCGCACGCTCGCTCGAGGGCGTCGCGCGCCACGCGAGCACGCACGCCGCGGGCATCGTCATCTCGCGCGAACCGCTCGTCGAGGTGGCGCCGCTGCAGCGCGCGACCTCGGACCGCAGCGACGACGCCGAGACGCTGCCGACGACGCAGTACGACATGAACGATGTCGCGAAGATCGGGCTGCTCAAGCTCGACTTCCTCGGCCTCGCGAACCTCACCATCCTCGGCAAGGCCGCGGAGCTGATCGAGGGCGGGCTCGACCTCGAGGCAATCCCGGACGGCGACGAGGCGGCTGCGCAGCTGCTCGCCGAGGGGCGCACGTTCGGCGTGTTCCAGCTGGAGGGTGGCGGCATGCGTCGCTGGGTGCAGGAGCTGCAGCCGAGCGACATCCGCGAGCTCGCCGCGATGATCGCGCTCTACCGCCCCGGCCCCATGGAGCACATCCCGCGCTACATCGACGTGAAGTACGGGCGCGCCGAGGCGCACTACCCACACGAGGACCTCGCGACGGTGCTCGACGAGACGTACGGGGTGATCACGTACCAGGACCAGGTGCTGGAGATCGCGCGCACGTTCGCCGGCTACACGCTCGGGCAGGCCGACGTGATGCGGAAGGCGATGGGCAAGAAGATCGCCTCGGTGATGCTCGCCGAGCGCGAGCGCTTCATCGGCGGCGCGATCGAGAAGGGCTACGAGCAGCGTCTCGCCGAGCTGCTCTTCGACCTCATCGAGCCGTTCGCGGGGTACGCGTTCAACAAGGCGCACGCCTTCTCGTACGCGGTCATCGCGTACCGCACGGCATGGCTGAAGGCGCACTACCCGGTCGAGTTCATGACCGCGGTGCTGATGGCCGCCGGCGCGCACCCGACGGGCGCGCAGGACCGCATCGCGGCCGCAATCGCCGAGTGCTCCCGCCTCGGCATCGAGGTGCTCCCGCCGGACGTCAACGAGTCCGGGCAGAACTTCCGCATCGCCGCCCACGCATCCGACGGCAGCGCCGGCTCGATCCGCTTCGGGCTCGCGCAGATCAAGAACGTCGGGCAGGGCGCCGTCGAGGGACTGCTCGCCGTGCGCGAGAAGGATGGCCCGTTCACATCGATCGAGGACTTCGCGCGACGCGTCGACCCGCGTGACTGCAACAAGCGCGTCCTCGAGTCGCTCGCGAAGGCGGGCGCGCTCGACCCGCTGCTGCGTCGCGACGAGGGCGAGGATCGCTCGTCCGTGGTGTTCGGCGTGGACCGAATCCTCACCGTCGCGCAGGAGGCGCTGCGCCAGCGCGAGACCGGTCAGACCTCGATGTTCGACCTGTTCGGCACCCAGGTCGACACGCCACTGCCCGCGCTCGAACTCGAGGCGGTCAAGACGCCGGAGCGCGAGATCGGGGAGTGGGAGCGCGAGCTCCTCGGCACCTACGTCTCGTCGCACCCGTTCCGGGAGGCGGCGCGCGGGCTGTCGGTGTGGATCACGCACCAGACGACCGAGCTGACCGCCGACCTGTCGGGCCAGGAGGCGATCGTGGCCGGCATGGTGACGGGCGTGCGACGGCTCACGACCCGGCAGGGCAAGGCCTTCGCCGCCGTCACCGTCGAGGACCTCGGGGGCACCGCCGAGCTGACCATCTGGCCCGACCGCTTCGAGGAGCACGAGCGCCGCCTCGTGCAGGGCAACGTCCTGCTTGCGAAGGTCGAGGTGCGCGAGCGTGGCGACCGGCTGACGATCGCCGTCGAGGAGCTTGCGCCGTACGACCAGGAGCGCGGCCGGCCGATCGAGTTCGAGCCCACGAAGTTCACGGTCACGCGCGGCGCTCGACGCCGCAGCCGCCCGCGCAACGGCGCCGCGTCCGGCGGCGCAGCGAACGGCCGAGGTCCGAACGGGAACGGCCCGGGTGGTGGACCCAACGGCGGCGGTCCCGGGCCGCGGCTGCACGCAGTCCCCTCGAACGGCGAAGCCAGCGCCAACGGCGCCACCTCGAGCGGCGCGATGGCGCGTGAGCTCCCCGCCGCCCCTGCCCAGGGTCCCGCGCGCCTCCACATCGCGATGGAGGAGACCACCGACGTCGCCGCCGACCGGCGCCGCGTCGGGCGCATCCTGCGACTGCTCGCCGAGCACCCCGGGGACGAGCCCGCGGAGCTGCTCATCGTGGCGCGCGACGGGACGCAGACCTTGCTCGCCCTGCCGTCCGTCTCGGACATCGACGCGATCGCCGCGGCCCTGCGGCCGCTGCTCGGCGTGCTCGGCCGCGCGGACCGCGCGGGCGGGGCCGTCGAGGCCGCACCACGGCTCGCGGCAGTCGGCGGATAGCCCGCCGCTCACCTGCAATTCGGCGCGCGGTTCCCGCGCCGCGCGGATTCGGTAGACTGGAATGCAGGTTTCGACCGCCCCACCACAACGCACGGCAGAAGGTCACCGGCCATGACGCAGCAGACCTCGGAGCCCGAGGCGCCGCGCGCGCGCGAATCCGCCAATTCCAACCCGACCATCGCGCGCGTCCAGTCACAGGTCGCGCGCGTCATCGTCGGGCAGCAGCGGCTCATCGACCGGCTCTTCGTGGCGCTCATCACCGAGCAGCACGCGCTCATCGAGGGCGTCCCGGGGCTGGCGAAGACGCTCACGGTCTCGACGCTCGCGCGTTCGCTCGACCTGTCGTTCGCGCGGATCCAGTTCACGCCCGACCTGCTGCCGGCCGACATCACCGGCACGCTCGTCTACAACCAGACCGCCGGGGAGTTCACGCTGCGCCGCGGGCCGCTCTTCGCGAACGTGATCCTCGCCGACGAGATCAACCGCGCCCCGGCCAAGGTGCAGTCGGCGCTCCTCGAGGCGATGCAGGAGCGGCAGGTCACCATCGGCGGCGAGACGCACCGCCTGCCGCAGCCGTTCTTCGTGCTCGCCACCCAGAACCCGATCGAGCACGAGGGCACGTACCCGCTGCCCGAAGCGCAGCTCGACCGCTTCATGCTCAAGGTGATCGTCGGCTACCCGCGCCGCGACGAGGAGCGCACGATCCTCGCCCGCTCCCTCGACGGCGAGGAGCCGACGGTGCACCCGGCGGCCGACTCCGCGGACCTGGCGGACATCGTGCGCAGCGCGGCGGACGTGCAGGTCAACGAGCGCCTGCGCGAGTACATCGTGCGGCTCGTGGAAGCGACGCGTGACCCGGGGCGCTACCGCATGCCGGAGCTGGAGCCGCTGATCGAGTTCGGCGCCTCGCCGCGCGCGGCGACGATGCTCGCGCGCGCCGTACGGGCGCACGCCTTCGTCTCCGGCCGCGGCTACGCGCTGCCCGAAGACGTGAAGGACCTCACCCCGGACGTGCTCCGCCACCGGCTCGTGCTCACCTATGAGGCCGAGGCGCAGGGCGTGAGCGCGGACGAGATCATCGAGCGCTTGCTCGAGAGCGTCGGGATCCCGTAGCCATGCCCCGCTTCCCCTGGCTGCCGCGGCCGGGGCGCATGCTCGGGCAGGCGCGCGGCATCTTCGGCCACCCGCGCGACGAGGAGCGCTCGTCTCCTCCTCCCCTCGGCGAGGCGCCGATGCTGCCCGCCACGCTCCTCGCCTCGATGCGCCGGCTCGAACTGCGCGCGCGCCGGCTGGTCGCAACAGAGCTGGCCGGCGAGTACCGCAGCGTCTTCCGCGGCTTCGGCATCGAGTTCGCCGAGGCGCGCGAGTACGTGCCCGGCGACGACGTGCGCCTGATCGACTGGAACGTGACCGCCCGCATGGGCTCGCCGTGGGTGAAGGAGTACACCGAGGAGCGCGAGCTCCACGTCGTCTGCGCGGTCGACGTCTCCGCCTCGCAGCTCGCTGGCCGCCCCGAGCAGGGCCGCCGCGCCGCAGCCGCCGAGGTGTGCGCGCTGCTCACGCTGTCCGCGGCGAACAGCCAGGACCGCGCCGGGCTGCTCACCTTCGCGGGGGCCCCGGAACGCTTCGTGCCGCCCGACAAGGGGACGCGTCACGCGCTGCGGATCGTGCGCGAGGTGCTCGACCACCCGCCGCCGGCGAGCAGCGGCACCTCGATCGCCGGGGCGTGCGACTACCTCGGCCGCGTGCTCAGGCGGCGCTCGCTGGTGTTCCTCATCTCCGATTTCCTCGACGAGGAGTACGTGCGCGCGCTGCGCGACCTCGCCCAGCGCCACGAGGTGATCGCCGTCTCGCTCGTCGACACGCTCGACGAGGCGCTGCCGGACGCGGGGCTGATCGAGATCGAGGGCATCGAAGGCGCCGGTCGCGTCCTCGTCGACAGCTCGGACCCCGGCCTGCGGGAGCGCTACGCCGAGGCCGCCGGACAGCGAGCCGAGGCGCGTCGCGAGGCGCTGCGGTCGGCGGGTGTCGATGAGATCGAGGTGCGCACCGACGGCGACGCGGCCGAGCCGGTGATGACGTACTTCCGCAGGCGCGCCGCGGGGGTACAGGTGCGCGAGCGTCCGCACGGCCGGCGCGCGTACCGCGCCCGCGCCCGCCGGAGCTAGCCGCGTGTCCTCGCGCCCCTGGCTGCTCGTCCTCGTCGCGGTCGCCGCGATGGCGGTCGCGGGGCTCGCCGTACACGGCGTCGCGATCGCGCAGGAAGCCCCGATCGAGGTCACTACAGACCTCGAACCGCGGCGTGCGACGCTCGGCGACCGGGTGCGCATGACGGTGAGCGTGACGCACACCGACGCCGTGCTGATCACCGCCGAACCGCCCGGACAGCGCGCGGGCCTGACCATCGTCGAGACGATCCCGGTCACAACGACGGTGCTGCCCGACGGACGGCTGCGCAGCGAGTTCGGCTTTACCTTCGCGGCGTTCGAGCTCGGCGTGGTGCAGCCGGGCTCCGCGCGCATCCTGTGGCTGCACGAAGACGGGCGCTCCGGCGCCACCGAGATCACGCCGCCAACCTTCGAGGTGGTCTCCTCGATAGTCGGCGACCCGACGGCGCTGCGGCCACTCAAGCCGCAGGCCGAGTACGGCGACCCGCCAGCCCCGTGGCTGCGCCCAGCGATCGCAGGTGGGGTCGTCGCCGCACTCACCCTCACCGCCCTCGCAGCCTGGTGGCGGCGCAGGCGTGAGGCGGAGCCCGTCGCCGCACCCGCCGTGGTGGGCGCCACCGGACCGGAAGCCGACGCGCGGCGGGCCCTCGAGGAGCTCGCGTCGAGCGGGCTGCTGGACGACCGGGACTTCGGGACGTTCTACGGGACCATCGCCGTGGTGATGCGGCGGTACCTCGAGGAGCGCTACGTCTTCCCCGCCACCGCCCTCACTACCCCCGAGCTCGACGAGCGCATGGACCATGCCGGCATCGAGCGATGGCAGTCGCGGCTCGCAGAGGGGCTACTCGACCGTTGCGACGCCGCCGTCTACGCCGGTTACGTGCCGGACCCCGTCGCCGCCGACCACGACCTGACCGTGGCCTTCGAAATCATCGAGCTCTCACGCGACCGGCCCACCCCCGCGACGGCGCTGAGCTTCGAGCGACCCTCGGAGAACGGGGACGGGGGCGGTCGATGAGCTTCGCCAACCCGTGGCTGCTCGCGCTGCTCCCGCTGGGCGTCGCGCTGCTCGGCTGGCGCTGGTGGTCGCGGCCCGCGCGCCCCGCGCTGGCGCTCGCCGACCTCGGAGCACTGCGCGCGGCGGTGCGTCCGAGTTGGCGGCTGCGGCTGCGCTGGCTCCCCACCGCGCTGCGCGTCGCCGCGCTTGTACTGCTCATCGTGGCGGTGGCGCGGCCGCAGCGCGGCCTCGCCGTGACCACCGTGCCCGAGGAGGGCATCGACGTGGTCGTGACCCTCGACGTGTCGGGGTCCATGCGGCAACGCGCGACGCTCCGCGAGCGCACCACGAAGCTCCTCGCCGCGAAGGTGGCGATCGACGAGTTCGTGCAGGAGCTCGCAGGTGACCGCGTCGGGCTCGTGACGTTCCAGTCGACGGCGCTGCTCATGTCTCCCCTGACGCTCGACCGCGTCGCGCTGGCGCGCCAGGTCTGGTCGCTGGAGCCGGGGCTGGTGGCCGACGGCACCGCCATCGGGCTCGGACTGTCGGAGGCGGTGAACCTGCTGCGCGACTCGCCGGCGCGCAGCCGCGTGATCGTGCTGCTGACGGACGGCGAGAACAACGCCGGCGAGGTGCCCCCGCTACAGGCGGCCCGCATCGCCGAAGCCCTGGACATCCGCGTCTACACCATCGGCTTCCACGGCGCGACCCGCTCGACAAGCGGCGTCGACGTGCGCCTCTTGCAGCAGATCGCCTCGACGACGGGTGGGGCCTACTACGACGCATCGAGCCCGGATGAGGTGGAGCAGGCGTACGAGTCCGTGCGCACGCTGGAGCGCAGCCGCGTGGGCGAGCGGCAGTTCACGGAGTTCGAGGAGCTCGCGCCGCGCCTGGCGATCGCTGCGATCCTGCTGCTCCTCGCCGAGGCGGGGCTGCGCTCGACGCTGCTTCGGCGGTACCCGTGAGGGCGCGGCGATGATCACGTTCGCGAACCCGCTCGCGCTCCTGTGGCTGCTTGCCATCGCACCCGCGGTCGCCGCCGCCTGGTACGCGTCGAGGCTGCGACAAGACGCCGACGCAGCGTTCGGGGGCACGGCCGAGTTGCGGCTCCGAAGGAGCAACTGGCGCCGTCGGCTACAGCTCGCCCTGCTGCTCGCCGCGCTCGTCCTCGCGGCCCTCGCGGTGGCGCGCCCGCAGTGGGGCGCCGAGGAGCGCGAGCTCACCCGCCTCGGCGTCGACGTGGCCGTGGCGCTCGACATCTCGCGCTCGATGACGGCCGACGACCTCGCCCCCTCGCGCGCCGAGGCGGCGGCGGCCGAGCTCACGGACATGCTCGCGCACCTGCGCGGCGACCGCGTCGGTCTCGTCACGTTCGCGGGCGAGGCGTTCCAGCGCTCGCCGCTGACGCTCGACCTCGAACCGCTCACGCAGCTGATCGCGCGCTCGCAGAACGAGGCGGCGCTGGTCGCGCAAGGCACGGACCTGGGCGGCGCGCTCACGGCCGCCCTCGACCTGCTTGACGTCGACGATCCCGCGGACACGCAGGTGATCGTGCTCATCTCCGACGGCGAGGACGTTGCCGAGGACTTCGAGGACGCCCTGCTGCGCGCGAACGACCTCGGCGTCCGCGTCTACACGGTCGCCGTCGGCACCGCCGAGGGCGGCTCGATGCCCGGCGCGGCAGCCCCCCCGAGCTACGTCGATGTCGACACGCTGGGCGCGGTCGCGGCCCGCACCGGCGGCAACATGCGCTCGCTCGCCGCCATCGCCGGCCTCGCGGTCGAGTTCCAGCGGCTCCGGCGCTCCGCCTTCGACGAGGGCGCGAACAGCGCGCCCATCGACCGCTTCCAGTGGTTCGTGGCGGGCGCGCTCGTGCTGCTGCTCGCGCAGTCGTGGATCACCGAGGGCGCACGCAGCCCCTCGCGGCTGCCCGCGGCGCGCATCGTGCTCGGCGGAACGGGGTTGCTCGCGGCGCTGCTCGTCGCCGCCTGCGGGAGCGCGGCGTACGACGATGTGCAGCGCGGCAACGAGGCGTACGAGGAGGAGGCGTACGAAGACGCGCTCGCCGCTTACCAGGAAGCCATCGGTGAGCCCTCGGAGTCCGTCGAGACGCCACCGCCGATCGACTACAACATCGGCAACACGCTGCACCGCCTCGCACGCTACGAGGAGGCGACGGTCGCCACGACCGCCGCCCTGACCGCCACGGACGACCCGACGCTGCTGACGCGCGCCTCGTACGCCGTCGGCAACCACGCGTTCAAGCGCGGGGACCTCGAGGCCGCGCGGCAGGCGTACATCGCGGTGCTGCTGCGGGATCCGAGCGACGTGGACGCGAAACACAACCTGGAGCTCGTGCTGCGGCTGCTCGCGGGCGACGAGCCGCCCCCGGCGGCGGGCCAGCAGCCGCCCCAGCCTGACTCACCGGACCCGCCCGACAACGACCCGGACGGTGACCCGGACGAGGAACAGGACCCCGGCGACGGCGAGGGCGAGCCGGGCGACCAGGAGTCGGACGAGCAGGACGGCGGCGACGGCGACCCGGGCGAGGAAGGCGAGGAGCAGCCTCCCGAGGGCGGTTCGGAGATGCCCCCCGAGCAGGAGCCGGGCGGCGAGCGCCCCGAAGATCCCGGCGAGCCGCAAAGCCTCGAAGATGTGCAGGAGCGACTGTCGGAGGCGCTGCTGGAGCTCGGAGACGAGGCGCTCACGCTGGAGCAAGCCCTAGACATCCTCGACCTCGTGCGGATCGCCAACTCGCTGGAGGGCCTGGAGCCGCCGGAGCGTACCGCCGGCGGCGCGCTCCCGGACCGTTAGGACGGCGGACCGCTACCCCGGTGTACCGAACGTCAGAGAATCGAAGCAGCCTGTGCGGGAATCACGGGCAGCCCCTCCTCCGCAAAACCCGCGTCGAAGGTAAAGATGGGCGCGCTCATCTCACGAGACGCCGTCGCGAGTGTCCAGTCGACCAAACTCAAGCCGCGTCCCTCTTCAGCCATGAATCGATCCCACGCTACGCCATGCATCTGGCTACCGATCCAACGCACCTGGAGCCGGGAACGGCCCTGCCAGTCCTCGAAGGCAATGATCGCTTCCATGCCTAGCCGTCGGTGCATCAACGCGACTGTCTCGACCAGCGCATAAGACGTGGTCCATAGCTCCTGCTCGCGGTCGATGAGGCGCTCATAGGCATCTCTCGCCTGGTCGTGAAAACGATCGGTCACGGAACGGAGAGCGTAGAACGCCGACGTATCGATGAGCACACGTTCAGGCAGCGCCATGAGGATCCTGCAAGGCCAGGTAGTCGTCATGCCGAGCCGCGACATCCGGCTGGGGATCCCTGCTCGCGCCCACGAACTCCAAGAGAGCTCGTCGCTCCTTCAACTTGCCCGGGTGAATGTCCACCGCGACGAGGCGCCCTTCGCGATCGAGCTGAAGCAGGACTCCGCGGATCGCCGGAATATCCTCCACGGCGGGACCCGCGCCCTCACCCACCGATACCGTGGTAATCGACTTGAAGGATCCCGGCGACTTGCCGATGGCTGCCCGCAAGAGCTTCCTGATCTCTTCGTAGCCAACCCCGTCATCCAGGCCGTCGTCGCGAATGAGGTTTGCACAATGCTGCAGACCCTTCGCGGCCTCGTCAGCCGTGACGGCACCTTCGCCTACCTGAGCGAGTACTTCTGACAGTCCCTCGCGGTGGTATGCCAGCTCGTGCTCGGTGAGCCCAGCGCGCGGCCGTGCGCCACGTTGTGTGGGCGGCTCGTCCGGAAGAAGTTCAGCGACGCCCGGCAAGTACGCATGGAACCCGTCGGGGTCCTCCCGCTGCTTGGCGACCAGCAACTCGATCAGACGGTCGGAGCGCACGCTCATGTTGTTGTAGTAGGCCCCACGGCTAGCCGGGGCACCTCTCCATGAATTCCTCGACGAGGTTCAAGATCCTGTCTTCCAGTCGGTACTTTGCACCCTCCACGTCTTGCCGATTGAGGGCTCCCGAACTCGGATTGGCTAGCTGGTGCGACACATTGTACTTCTGGTGCAGGTTCGAGAACTCCTGGTCGCTCCCCATGGCCCATTGCCCCTGCACATCCGGATCATACTCACCAAGGGCACACAACCGCTCGTTGTCTGGCAGCCCAGCACGTGCGCTGCACCGGTTCAACCGCCGTCCTACTACCCAGACTGCCCGCGTCGCCGCAGCCGGAACGGGCGCAGCAGCGCGAGGCGGACGAGCCGGTTGCGGACCTCGCGGTACGCACGGTCGAGGCGTTCGAGTTCGCCGTCGTCGCTCTCGCTGAGCGCACGGCCGTAGCGCTCGCGTGTGAACGAGCGCGCGAGGCGGCCGACGGACTCATCGACCTCGATCGCACGGCCGAGCGAGTTCGCCGACTCGATGGGCGTGCGGTCCGGGCCCGGCGAGATGCCGGCCCAGATCGAGAGCCGCTGCACCTTCGCCCAGCGCTGGGTGGCGGGCGCGAGTCGGCGGTACGGGTACGCCCACGCGAGGCTCACGAGGAAGTACGCCGCCGACAGCGCCGCGACCGCAGCCAGCAGCCACAGCAGCGGCGTCGTGAGGTCCCGCGCCACGCCCTCGCCGGCCTCCTCCGCTCGTTCGGGAGCTCCCGGATCGTCCTCGTCGCCGAAGGCGTCGGACTCCAGGAGCAGGAGCTCGTCCGTGCCCTCCGCGATCACGAGCGGGTCGTCCTCCTCAAGGCCGAATGCCTGGGGGCCGGGCCGCGTGACCTTGGCGCGGAACGGCGTCGGGTTGAACTCGACCCAGCCGAGTCCCGGGAAGTAGACCTCCGGCCACGTCCACGAGTCCTCCTCGGTCAGCACGTAGGTCCCCGTCTCGTCGTCGTAGATGTGCTCGCCGACGAAGAAGCCGACGGCGACGCGGGCGGGGTAGCCGAGCGCGCGCATCATCACGGCCATCGCCGAGGCGTGGTGGTCGAAGTACCCCTCGCGCGACTCGAACAGGAAGTAGTCGACGGGGTCGCGGCGCGGCGGCTGGTCATCGACCTTGAGGTTGAATCCGTAGTTCGTGCGCAGGTAGTTCTCGATCTGGAACGCCGCGACGTACGCGTACTCGGTATCGCCGGCGATCTCGACGGCCAGCTCACGCACCCGATCCGGGAGGCTGGCGGGGAGCTGCAGGTAGCGCTCCGTCACCCACGCGGGGTACGACGTCCCGGCGCCGACGAGGATCTCCGGGTCGGCGGCGGACACGGTGCCGACCGTCACGTAGGAGTCGCCGGGTCTGATGCGCTCATCGGGCTGCAACGCGGCCAGGTCGACGGCGACCGGTCCGGTGACGGCCTCCGCCTCGATATCCGTCGCGAGGGGGTCGCCGACGGTGAGCAGGCGGCGGTCGGAGAGCGGCTGGATCACCTCGATCTCCGTGACGACGGGCCGTCGCAACTGGGTGCGCGAATCGGGTGTGCCGAAGCTCGCCGCCTCGATGGTCGTACCGGGAAGCGCCTCGCGTTCCGTCTCGGACAGCTTCCAGCCGGCGCGCGTGTACTCATCGAACGCGGTGGCGCGCAGGTGCAGGAACTCGTCGACGCGCAGCGTGTCGTTCGCCGGCAACGAGACGAGGTACATCGGCTCGTCCTCGAGCTTGACGCGGCCCTGCAGCGGCAGGGCGCTGTCGAAGTGGTGGATGAGGTTGCCGCGCTTCGAGTCGATGCCGAGGAACACCTGGCCGAAGCGGTCGACGCGGTCCGTCACGGGCTGCGTGAGGCGCTCCCAGCCTGCGGAGACGCGGTCGAGCTCGCCGCCCGTCGGGACGATCCATGAGGCGAGGATGAGCAGCACGGCCACCCACGCCCCGGCGTGCAGCACCTCGAGCGAGAGGAGCTGCGGGAGCGCGGCCCGCTGGCCCTCCCAGCGCGACACGGTCCGCAGGAGCTGCAGACGCGTGAAGAGCAGGATTGCCGCGAACAGGAACAGGATGAACGCGATCGAGGGCTGACCGGGCAGGTACGAGATGTTCGTGAGGATGCCCACCCCGGCCGGCACGAGCGCCAGCCACGGGTTGCGCCAGCGGAACACGGCCCACCCCGACAGGTACGGCACGATCCACGTAACGAAGACCATGAGCAGGACGAACGGCATCGGGTCCGACGAGACGCCGCCGAAGATCAGCGCCCCGCCCCAGTCCTTGAGGCGCGCCCACAGCTCGGACCAGCGCGCGTCGATGCCCCCGGTGGTGAACGGGTCGGCGAGCTCCATGGTGTGCATGACCATCGCGACGGAGACGACGGCGCCGAACGCCAGCCCCGCCGGGAACAGCCACCACGCCGACCAGCGCACGCGCGAGAGCGCGGCGAGGCGAGCCGGGTCGTACGCGTACCAGCTTCCCGACGCACGCAGCCGCGCGAGCCCCGCACCGGCGAGCAGGCCAACCCACGCCGCGACCGTGAGGTCGGGCATCTCGTCGACCCAGTTGGCGTTCGCGATCGAGAGCGCGAAGGCGGTCTGGCTCGCCGCCAGCAGGACGAACGTGAGGATGTCTTCCCAGTACGCGAGGAAGACCCTGCGGTCCCCCTCGGCGAGGAGGTCGGTGAGGCCGCGCCCCCTCGTGCCGTCGTCGACGGGGAGGCCTGCGGCGGTCACGACGGCGACACCGGGCCGGTGGGCGCGCCGGTCTCGGGGTTCGGTGCGCTCGCCGCGGCGCTGAGCACGTGCACGAGGTCGTCGCCGAGCTTGACCGTGTACGTGTAGACGCCGCCGGCCGTGAGCGTCCCGTAGACGTCGAGGGAGCCGCGCTCGCTGCCGAAGGTCTCACCCTCGATCAGCACTGCCGCCACCTTCACGCCGCGCGAGGCGAGCGACATCAGCGCGAGCGCCCATGCGTCGTCGGGCGACGGCGTCACCGCGACGACGGTGGTGTGGCGGCCGAAGTTGCGCTGCTCCTCGAGTAGCAGGTGGTCCAGGGGCACCTCGCCGACGGAGCGCGCGAGCGCGAGCGTCTCGAGGATGCGCGTGTAGTGGTTCGCGCCGCGCTCGGGCTCGTCGACGCGCAGGTCGTCGCCGTAGGCGATGAGGCCCACGGAGCGGTTGGCGGCGATGAAGTAGCGGGCGATCGAGGCGGCGACCATGACGGCCGTCTCCTCGGTGCCGTCGTCGCCTTCGCCGACGTGCACCCCCTCCTCGAGGTCGAGCAGCACCCACACGTCGGACGCGGGGTCGAGCTCGAAGAGCTTGACCATGAGGTTGCCGGTGCGCGCGGTGGCCGGCCAGTGGACGCGGCTGAAGGAGTCGCCGGGTTCGTACGCGCGGATGCCGGCGACGTTCGGCGTCACGTTGTGCGTGCGACGCCGGAACCGCCCGTCGCCCGGCAGGCTCGCCGGCGGCAGGTAGAGCCCGGGCAGCTCCGGCGCGTTCGGGTAGACGAGCACCTCGACCTCCTCGCCGAAGGTGCGCGACATGCGGAAGAAGCCGAACGGGTCGGCCGAGGTGATCGTGATGGGACCGAGCGTGTAGAGCCCCCGGCGCAGCGTGGGTGTCTCGTAGCGCCACACGTCGACGCCGTGCGAGCCGAGCGTGACCACACGGTTCGTGATGTGGCCGGGCATGTCGGAGGCGTCCTCGACCTCCAGCCAGATCTTGGGCAGGCGCGACCGCGAGCGGATCAGCACGCGGCCTTCGAGGTCGCTGCCGCGCGTCACGCGCCGGTCGCGGCGCAGCACGTCCACCTCGATGTTGCGGATCATCGAGCGGTTCCAGAGGTAGAGGATCGGTACGCCGATGAAGATCACGTAGGCGAGGCGGAACAGCAGCCAGAAGCCGGTCGCGAGGCCGATGGCGACGCAGATCAACGCAACACCGAGGGCGACGGTGACGTTGGGGCGGCGACGTGGCGCGGCCGTGAGCCACGCGAGCCAGCGCACGGGCCGCTCAGGCGCCGCCGCGGGCGCGCGCTCCCGGGACGGGGACGCGCTCGATGCACTCGTCGATGATCTCGGCCGTCTCGACGTTACGCACGCGCGCGGCCGCACTGACGATCACGCGGTGCCCGAGCGCCGGGAACGCGAGGAGCTTGATGTCGTCGGGCTGTACGAAGTCGCGGCCCTCGAGCATCGCGAACGCCTGCGCGCAGCGCATGAGCGCGAGCGAGCCGCGGGGCGAGGCGCCCAGGTAGACCGCCTCGTGGTCTCGAGTCGCGTTGACCAGCGTGACGATGTACTGCTTGATGAGCGGGTCGATGTAGACCTCGCGCACCGCGCCCTGCAGCTCCACGACCTCGTCGGCCGTGGTGACCTGCTCCAGCGACTCGATGGGGTGCGCGGTCTGCTGGGCGTCCATGACCAGTACCTCGTCGGTGGGGCTCGGGTAGCCGAGCCGCACGCGCATGAGGAAGCGGTCGAGCTGCGCCTCGGGCAGCGGGAACGTGCCCTCGTACTCGATGGGGTTTTGCGTCGCCATCACCATGAACGGCTCGGGCAGGCGCCGCGTGACGCCGTCGACGGTGACCTGGCGCTCCTCCATCGCTTCGAGGAGCGAGGACTGCGTCTTGGGGGTGGCGCGGTTGATCTCGTCGGTGAGCACGATCTGCGCCATCACGGGGCCCGCGCGGAACTCGAAGTCCCGCGACGCGGGGTTGAAGACGGAGACGCCCGTCACATCCGACGGCAGCAGGTCCGGGGTGAACTGGATGCGCTGGAAGTCGCATCCCGTCGAGCGCGCCAGCGCCCGCGCGAGCATGGTCTTGCCGACGCCGGGCACGTCCTCGATGAGGAGGTGGCCACGACAGAGCAGCGTGACGAGCGCGAGCCGCGCTTCTTGGGTCTTGCCGATGATGACGCGCTCAACGTTGTCGAGGAGGCGTTCAGAGATGATGCGAGGGTCTTCCAACACGCACTCCCGTGACGCGACGCGGTGGGATGGCCGCGAGGCCGAGCGACAGTATAGCAACTCGATAGGTTCGCGCTGACGGCCGCGCCTCAGGCGTGGCCGATGACGACGCCCCACTCGCCGTCGACCTCGCTCACCACGTCGCGCAGGCCGGCCGCGAGCGCGGCAGACTCGACCTCCGGGACCGCCTCGGCGAGGAAGCCGCTCGCGATGAGCGAGCCGCCTGGGCGCAGCGCCGCCGCGGCGTCCGGGAGCAACTCCGTCACGACCACGAGGGTGATGTTCATCACCACGCAGTCGTAGCGGCCCCGTGCCTCCGCCGACCATGGCCACGCCGCGCCCAACGAACCCTCGCGCGTGTCGATGTTCGCGTCGACGCCGTTGCGGGTTGCGTTCTCGCGCGTAGCAGCCACGGCGACCGGGTCGGTGTCGAGCGCGTCGACGCGGCCCGCGCCGAGGCGCGCCGCCGCGAGCGCGAGGATGCCGGAGCCGGTCCCCACGTCGAGCACGACGTCCCCCGCTCCGACGAGCCGGTCGAGCGCGGCGAGGCAGAGCAGCGTGGTGCCGTGCTGGCCGGTGCCGAACGCGCGGCCGGGGTCGAGGGTGATCACGAGGTCATCAGGGCCGAGGTCGCCAGCCGCTTCCCACGAGGGCTGCACGACCAGCCGTCCGACGCGCAATGGGTGGTAGAAGCGCTTCCACTCCTCGGCCCAGTCGGCCTCCCGCACCTCGCGGTAGCGCAGGCGCGGCAGCGGCGCGGCGAGCGGGAGCACCGCGAGGCGGGCACGGATCGCCCGGCGCTGCGCGGGCGCGAGCGGCGCGGCGAAGAACGCACGCACCGTGGCGGCCTCGCCGGTGAGTTCGAGGCCGAAGCGTTCCGGCTCCACGTTACGGAACGGCGCATCCATCGACGCGCCGCCGGGGGCGAGCACCGCGAGCACATCGGCGACGATCTCCGCGTCGGCAGCCGGGAGGCGCAGCGACAGCTCAATCCACGCGTCGGCGGGCGCGTCGCGGTCGGGTGGTCCGGGGGCGTCGCCGGGTGGGGACGGCGGCATGGGCGGCTAGGTGAAGGCCTCCCGCACGCGTTCGAAGAAGCTGCGCTCGTGCTCCGGCATGGAGGGCGTGCCGAGCGACTCGGCGAGCTGCTCGAGCAGCTCGCGCTGCTCGTCGGTGATGTCCGTGGGCGTCACGACGTGCGTGTGCACCAGCAGGTCGCCGCGGCCGCTGCCACGCAGGTGCGGTACGCCGTAGCCGCGCACCGTGAACACGTGCCCCGGTTGCGTGCCGGATGGCACCTCGAGCGACACCGGTTCGCCGTCGATGGTCGGCACCTCGACGTCTGCGCCGAGCGCCGCCTGGGCGGGGTTCAGCGGGAGTTCGTAGACCAGGTGGTTGCGCTGGCGGCTGAACTGCTCGTGCGGCTCCACCTCGATGTCGAGGTAGACGTTGCCGGAGGGGCCGCGCCGCTGGCCCGCGTCGCCCTCGCCGCTGAGGCGGATCTGGTGCTCTTCGTCGACCCCGGCCGGGACGTTGACCACGCGCGAAACGTGCTCGCGACGGAGGCCGCGGCCGCGGCACTCGCCGCACGGCTCGGAGACGACCTCGCCGTCGCCGTCGCAACGCGCGCACAGCGCGGCGTTGACGAAGCGCCCGAACAGCGACTCCTGGACGCGCCGCACCTCGCCCTGCCCGTTGCACTCGGGGCAGGTCACGGGCTTCGTGCCCGGCGCACCGCCGCTGCCGCGGCACTCCTCGCAGTGGGCGACACGGTCGAACTCGATCTCCTGCTCGCCGCCGAACACCGCATCCTCGAGCGAGATGTGCAGCGTCGCGCGGCGGTCGGCTCCGCGCTGCGGGCCGGGCCGGCGGGTGGCGGTGCCGTTGAAGAAGGCGTCGAAGATGTCGCCGAAGCCGCCGAACCCCTCGAAGCCCGAGAAGCCGTGTTGTCCGCCGCCGTTGAGCCCGTTGATGCCGAAGCGGTCGTAGGTGCGGCGCTTCTCCTCGTCGGAGAGCACGTCGTAGGCGGCGGAGATCTCCTTGAAGCGGTCCTCGGCCCCGTCGCTCTTGTTGCGATCGGGGTGGTACTCCATCGCGAGCTTGCGGAAGGCGCGCTTGATCTCCTCCTGCGAAGCGTCGCGGGAGACACCGAGCGTGCCGTAAAGATCAGCGTTCGCGTTCATCGATCAGTCAGTGTACGGCCTGCGTGCCTGTTGAGCAGCGCTGCGCCGAAAGTCTTCGCTCCATCTGCGCGAAATTGTTGCGAAGACTTTCATGGATCGGCACGCTTCACGCCGGGGAGCGAACGTAGCGCGTGGTGAGGTAGTCCTCCACCCAGTTGCTCGTGCTGCGCCACTGCCCGTCGGCGCCGCGCGTCGCCTGCAGCCGCCCCCGCGCCGCGGCTTGCCGCAACGCGGAGTGCGACATCCGGTCATCAGCCAGCGCAGCAAGCGGCACGAGCCGGCCGGGACCGGCAACCGCTGGGATGATGAACTTATAGAGGTTGTCGAGTATCGCGCGCGTGATCATCTCCCCGAGCGGGCCGATGTCGCCGCGATCGGCCCTGCGGAGGGCATCCAGATACGAGTTGCGCTGGTTCTTGTAGATGATCGCGGGCGGGTAGCCGAGCCGGACGAGGAGCAGGTTCAGGACGAGCCGCCCCGTGCGCCCGTTGCCGTCGAGGAACGGATGGATCCGCTCGAACCGGCAGTGCAGGTCGGCTACGACTTCCGGGAAGTGCTCCGAGTCTGGATGAAGAAGGTTCACATCGGTGATCCAGTCCGTCATGAGCGATGGCACATCCGTCCACGCAGGGGGCTTCATGCCTCCCGGGAACGGGTGGATGTCGTGACGACGGTAGGCTCCGGGACCCTCATCGAAGCCAGCATCGGGGTGGGGTGCTACATCCCAGACCGGCTCGAGGGCGACCTCGTGGACACGCCGTACTTCAGTCAGCGATACCCACTCGCCAGCCGACCAGTCGCCGGGCTCGATGGCCTGACCGTAGACCCAGTTGGCGGCGTTCGCGTAGCCCTGCACCTCCATGTACTCGCGGAGTTCCTTGTCGCCGACGGCGCGCCCTTCACCGAGCAGGGCCTCTACCTGCCTCAGCACAAGGGTGTTGCCCTCGATGGCGGTCGAGTGATGCGCCTCCTCGAACCAGATACCGCGCCAGATGTCGGAAGCCTCAATGCGGTTCGGGAGCCCACCCATTCGGTTCCATAACTCGTCGATCTGCGTCTCGAGCCGAGCATAGATGGAACTTCGTGACGGACGACCAGGGTGTGCCATCCGGCCTCCCTCGAAGTTGATGAGTACTGGGGTGTGCTAAATGCACAGCACACTTTGCCTGCCCAGAAAGTGTGCGCCAGAGCCCATGCTAAATGCACCGCACACTTTGGTACAACTCGGGCTGGCGCTGACGCAGATCGCGCCGCGACCCCTAGACTTCCCGGAACTCGCCCTCGACGGTGCTCGCCGCCTCGCCCTCGTCCGCGTCGTCCGCTCCGGCGGCGGCGTCGCCGTTCGGGCCCGGCGCGGCTCCGCCGTCGGCCGCGCCGTAGGCCGCCTGGCCGATCTCCTGCAGCACCATCGACAGCGCCTCGCTCGTCGACTGGATGCGCTCGGCGTCGTCGGCTTCGAGGGCTGCACGCACATCGGCGATGGCTGACTCGACGCGCGTCTTGATGTCGTCCGGGATGTTCTCGGCCTGCTCGGTGAGCGTGCGCTCGGCCGAGTAGGCGAGGGTGTCCGCGGTGTTGCGCAGCTCCACGGCCGCGCGGCGCTCCTGGTCCTCGGCCGCGTGCTCCTCGGCCTCGCGCGTGAGGCGCTCGACCTCCTCGTCGGTGAGGCCGGAGGCGGGCTGGATGGTGACGTGCTGCTCCTTGCCCGTGGCCTTGTCGCGGGCCGCGACCGTGACGATGCCGTTCACGTCGATGTTGAACTCGACCTCGATCTGCGGGACGCCGCGCGGGGCCGGCAGGATGCCGTCAAGGATGAAGCGGGCGAGGGACTTGTTGTCGCCCGCCATCTGGCGCTCGCCCTGCAGCACGTGGATCTCGACCGACGGCTGGTTGTCGGCCGCGGTGGAGAACGTCTGCTGGCGGTCCGTCGGGATGATCGTGTTGCGCTCGATGAGCGCGGTCATCACGCCGCCGAGCGTCTCGATGCCAAGCGTGAGCGGGGTCACGTCGAAGAGCGCAACGTCCTGGACGTCGCCCTTGAGGATGCCGGCCTGGATCGCAGCGCCGATGGCGACGACCTCGTCCGGGTTCACACCCTTGTGCGGCTCCTTGCCGAAGAACTCCTGCACGCGCTGCTGCACCAGCGGCATGCGAGTCATGCCGCCCACGAGCACCGCCTCGTTGACCGCGCCCGGCTGGAGCGACGCGTCGTCGAGCGCGGACTTCGCCGGGCCGAGCGAGCGCTGCACGAGGTCACCAACGAGCTGCTCGAAGCGGGCCCGCGTGAGCGTGATCTGCATGTGCTTCGGGCCGCTCTGGTCGGCGGTGATGAACGGCAGGTTGATGTCGGTCTGCTGCGCGCTGGACAGCTCGATCTTGGCGCGCTCGGCGGCCTCCTTGAGGCGCTGGAGGGCCATGCGGTCCTCGGACAGGTCGATGCCCTGCTCCCGCCGGAACTCGGCGACGAGGTCGTCGATGAGCACGTTGTCGAAGTCGTCACCGCCGAGGAACGTGTCGCCGTTGGTCGCCTGGACGTGGAAGGTCCCGTCGCCCAGGTCGAGGATCGAGATGTCGAAGGTACCGCCGCCGAGGTCGTAGACCGCGATCACCTCGTCCTCCTCCTTCTCGAGGCCGTACGCGAGGGAGGCGGCGGTGGGCTCGTTGATGATGCGCAGCACCTCGAGGCCGGCGATGCGGCCGGCGTCGCGGGTGGCCTGGCGCTGCGAGTCGTTGAAGTAGGCCGGGACGGTGATGACAGCCTCGTTGACCTCGTCGCCGAGGTACGCCTCGGCGTCGGCCTTGAGCTTCTGCAGGATCATCGCCGAGATCTCGGGCGGCGAGTAATCGCGGTCGCCCATCTTGACCAGGGCGTCGCCGTTGGGGGCCTTGCTGATCTCGAAGGGCGCGATGTCGCGCAGGTGCGCCACCTCGGGGTCGTCGAACTTGCGGCCCATCAGGCGCTTCACCGAGAAGATGGTGCCCGTCGGGTTCGTCACGGCCTGCCGCTTGGCGACCGTGCCAACCAGGCGCTCACCCTGGCTGCTCACTGCGACCATCGAGGGGGTCGTGCGGCCGCCCTCGGCGTTCGGGATGATCTCGGGCTCGCCGGCCTCCATCACAGCCATGGCGCTGTTGGTGGTGCCGAGGTCGATGCCGATGACTCTTGCCATGGTGTCTCCTCCTTGTTGCGTTGGTTGCTGGTTCGGTGCGCCGCCGGGCGATGGCCGGGGGCGGCGCGGCTATGCCTCCTGCGTTGTTTCCGTATCCGTGGAGCCGTCACCCACCACCACCTGCGCGGGGCGGACGACGTAGTCCTGCATGGTGTAGCCGGACCGCACGGCCGCGACCACGCGGCCACCGGGGCCCGGCGCGTACGAGATCGCCTCGTGGACGCGCGGGTCGAACTCGGCGTCCTCCGTCGCGATCGCCTCGACGCCCGCGGCCGCGAGGGTCTCGATGAACTTCTGGCGGACCAGCCGGATGCCCTCGATCCACTGGTGTCCCTCGAGATCCGCGTCGACGTTGCCGAGCGCGAGGTCGAGGTCGTCGAGCAGCGGGAGGTAGCGGCGCACCGTGTCGGCGAGGGTGGTGCGGGCGCGCTCCGCCCAGTGCTGCTCGGAGCGGCGGCGGTAGTTGAGGTGGTCGGCCAGAGCGCGCGCGTGCGCGTCCTTCAACTCGGCGACCTCCGCCTCGAGGCTCACGATGCGCTCCGCATCGGTGAGCGGCGCGGCCTCGGCGTCGGTGGCTGCGGCCTCGCCGTCGGCAACATCGGTGGTGTCATCGACGGCTGCGGGTGACTGTTCGGCGTCGTCGGGGAGCAGTGTCTTCATCCTTCCGTGCGCGAGGGGGTGAGCGGCGGCTACCCCTCGACCTCCTGCAGGAGGTCTGAGATGAGCGAGGAGAAGTAGCGGACGCGCGGAATCGTGCGCCCGTAGCGCATGCGCGTCGGCCCGAGCACGGCGATCGTGCCGGTGGCCCCCTCGGGGCCGTCGAAGGCCGACACCACCAGCGTCCACTCCTGCAACCACTCGTCGGGGTTCTCATCGCCGATGACGATGCGTGCCCCGGCCGCGGGCGTATCGGTCGAGCGCAGTGCGCCGCGCAGGTGATACGCCTCGAGGTGCTGGACGGCGTCGAGGATGCGCTCCGTGGAGTCGAACTCCGGCTGCTCGAGCGCGGGGCGTACACCGGCGATGTACAGCTCGGTGTCCACATCGTGCTCGTCGAGCAGCTCGGCGATATCGAGCGCCAGCGTGCGGTCGTGCTCATCGTCGATCTCAGCCATGGCTTCGCGCACCGCGACGGCGCCCGCCTCGGCGCAGCGGGCGTTGAGGCGCTCGGCGCGGGTGTTGAGCCCGTCCTGGGTCTCGGGCTCCGGTACGCCGACGATGCGCTGGCGCACACTCCCGTCGTCGAGGACGGCGACGAGCAGCGCGGCGCCGGGTCGGAGGTGCACGAGCTGCGCGTGGCGCAGCGTCGGCAGTGTGCGCTGCGGGCGCGTCACGACCGCGACATTGCCGACCGCGGCCGAGAGGACCGAGGCGGCGAGCCGCAGCCAGTCGTCGTATCCGGGGGCGGCCTGGTGGAACTGGTGCTCGATCATGCGCTGCTCGGCCAGCGTCACGGGCTCCTCGGCCATCAGGCGCTCGACGTAGAAACGGTAGCCGACGTTCGAGGGCACGCGGCCGGCCGAGGTGTAGGGGTGCGTGATGTACCCCTCCTCCTCGAGCCGCGCGAGCTCGTTGCGGATGGTCGCGGTCGAGAACTCGAGGTGGTGACGGTCGACAAGCGCGCGCGAGCTCACGGGCACGGCCGTGTCGATGTACTCATCGACGACGAGGTTCAGAATGCCGGCTCGGCGCTCGTTGAGCACGCGCCCTCCACGCGGGTCTGTGTACGGGGTGTGGATTAGCACTCTCCCCGCGAGAGTGCTAACTGGTACGATTGTAGCGACCGGCAGGCAGCCCGGTCAACGCTGGGAGACGCCCCGCACGAGGGCTTCCGCGGCAACTGCGAGGGCGGTGCCTGACGCGTGGAACAGACCGCTGACACCGCGAATGCGCGGGCGGACGGACGCCCCGACGATGATCGCGGCGACGACGCCTTCTCCGCGCTCTACGAGGCGCACGCGGACCGTGTATACCGCTACCTGCTCTCGCGCACGCCCAGCCCCGCCGACGCCGAGGAGTTGACCTCGCGCACCTTCGTCAACGCGTTCACGAACCTCGGACGCTTCCGCGGTCGCGGTTCGTTCGAGGCGTGGCTGATGGCGATCGCCCACAACCTGCTCGCGAACTGGTACCGCGACCGCGGCCGGCGTCCGCCGACGGCGCCCCTGGACGAGGCGCTCGGGATCGCCTCGGACGTGCCGGGGCCGGAGTCCGAGCTCGAGTTGCAGGAGCTGCGCGGACGTATCCGCGAGGCGACGGCCGAGCTCGCGCCCGACCGTCGCCGGCTGATCGCGCTCAAGTACGTCGACGGCCTCACCAACGCCGAGATCGGTCGCCGCATGGGCCGCACCGAGGGCGCTATCAAGGCGCTGCACCACCGCACGCTGCGCCAGCTGGAGAAAGTGCTGGGGTCAACGCCGCCGTAGCAGGCGGCCAGTGGCAGGCGAGGCGACGCCTCGCTACGATCGACGCGCAACGGACTCCCTCCCCCGCTCCCCTCAAGGACGGTACGCCGTGGACATCAGCTGGCTCGGGCATGTCTGCGTGCGGGTCCGCACGCGCCAGGCGGCGGTGGTGATGGACCCGGCCGACCGCTCGGCAGGCTTCGACATGGGCCGGCCCACCGCCGACATCGTGACGGTGAGCCGCCACCACCCCCATCACGACCACAGCCCCGGCGTGCGCGGCCAGCCGATCGTGATCGACGGGCCCGGCGAGTACGAGATCAGCGGCGTGCAGGTCTTCGGCATCGCAAGCCCACTCCCGGCCGCTGACGACGCGGAGGCTGCGCCCGACCAGACGGCGAGGCGCAACACCGCGTTCCTCGTCGAAGCCGAGGGTATGCACGTCGCGCACCTCGGGAGCGGCTGCACGCCGCCGGCCGCGGACGCCGAGCTGCTCAGCAACGTCGACATCCTCATCCTCGCCATCAGCGGCGAGGAGCACGCCGAGCCCGCGGTGGCCGCGCGCACCGTGCGCGACCTGGAGCCGAAGATCGTCATCCCCGTGGGGTACGGCGGGCAGAACGGCGACGCGAAGGAGGGTCCGCTCGGCGCGTTCCTCGAGGCGACCGGGCTCACCGTCGAGGATCCGCAGGCGCGGCTGAGCATCCAGCGGCGCGGCCTGGGCGAGCAGCAACGCGTCGTGCTGCTGGAGCCGAGCCGCCAGTAGCGGCGGGCCCGGCAGCCGCCTACGGCAGGTAGAGCAGCGGGTTCTGTACGACGCCCTTGCGGCGGATCTCGAAGTGCAGGTGCGGCCCCGTCGAGGCGCCCGTCGAGCCGCTGTAGCCGATGAGGTCGCCCTGCTCGACCCATTCGCCGAGCGTCACGGCAAACCGGCTGAAGTGCCCGTAACGGGTCGTGAACGTTTCGTCGTGCTTGATCATCACGTGGTAGCCGTACGAGCAGCACGGGTGACCGCCCACGAAGATCACCTGCCCGCCGGCCGACGCCACGACGGGTGTCCCCCTCTCCATGGCGAGGTCGATCCCCAGCGGGTGGCTCGGGCCGAAGTACGACGTGATCCGTCGCTCGACGGCCGGCGCCGGCCAGATGAACCCGTACGTGGATGTCGTCGGCGTGGGCGTAGCCGTCGCCTGCGCCCCGGCGGGCGGCGGGGTCGGCACCGGGGTTGGCGGAGTCCGGACCACGAGCGGAGCGACGATGCGGCCGCCGGGCACGAGGATCGTCGAGCCTTCCTGCAGCTGGTCCGGGTCAGAGATGTTGTTCGCCGGGAAGGCGACGATCTCTGATACGGCAGCGTCGTAGAGATCGCCGATCTCGATCAGGGTCTCGTGCAGGCGCACGCCATGGATGATGCCTTCCACGCTCGGGATCTGGAGCTGCTGGCCGGGCGTGAGCAGGTCGGCGTCCGTGAGCGTGGAGATGTTGTTCCAGATGATGTACCGCGCATGGATGCCAAAGCGGGAGGCGATGCCGGTGACGGTGTCGTTCTCCCTCACCACATAGCGGTAGAAGAGCGGGAGTTGCTCCTCCTCCCGCTCCAGATCCTCATCGTCTTTCTCTGTCTGGTCGTCCGCCGGCTGACCGGCCTCGACATCGACCGCCCTCGCGGCGTCGACTCGCGCCGCGGATCCCCCGACGGATGTCGCCGCGTCCACCACCCGGGTCACGACGAACGACACTTCCGTGGCGGTCAGGGCCGTCGCGTTCGCGGGTGCATCGCCCAGGCTGGGCAGCGACATCACCTCGGCGCGGAGCACGGGCTGCCGGGGCGCCGAGCGCACGGTGCGCGGGAAGAACCCCGCGACGATGACCGCGGCGACGAGCGCCAGGATGATGCCGCCCTGCACGAACGCCTGCGTGTGTGCCGCGCGCCCCTGGTGGCCCGTGGGGCGCTGCTGGCGACGAGCCCGCAACAGCGCACGCGGGCGACGAGGACTCGGTGGAGGGGTGACCAGGCCGCTGATAGACCGTGCTCCCGGCTGCGACCGCGCCGACGACGACGCCGCGGCGCTTAACTCGAACGTGCCGGGCACCGCCGGCACAGGATCAGTCTAGCAATCCGCCCGGAGCGGGCACCACCGCCCGCGGCGCGCGGTACGCATATCCGTATTGTGGTCACTGAGGGGCGGGAGCCTGCGGGTCCGGGCGGCGGCTAGATCACCTCGGACTTGAGGGTGAGCAGGAACTCCGAGTTGGTCTCGGTCTTGGCGACGCGCTCGATCACGCGCTCGGTGGCGTCGGTGCCCTGGTCGCCGACCATGGCGGCCATGCGGCGCAGCAGCCAGACCTGACGCAGCTGCTCCTCGGTGAACAGCAGGTCCTCGCGGCGTGTCGAGGAGGCGAAGATGTCCATCGCCGGGTAGATGCGCTTCTCCGCCAGCCGGCGGTCGAGGCGGATCTCCATGTTCCCGGTGCCCTTGAACTCCTCGAAGATCACGT
>MKWU01002459.1_pt1 | contig 27728 bp, 10 predicted proteins | sample 809101 | NCBI WGS metagenome assembly MKWU01 (sample SAMN05860141, study PRJNA318959) | sponge metagenome | host: Aplysina aerophoba | place: Slovenia: Piran, Adriatic Sea, Gulf of Piran | collected 2013-05-07 | reverse complement strand
CTTACCCGACAAGGAATTTCGCTACCTTAGGACCGTCATAGTTACGGCCGCCGTTTACTGGGGCTTCAATTCAAAGCTTCTGAGACAAGTCTCATAACCTCTCCTCTTAACCTTCCAGCACCGGGCAGGCGTCACACCACATACTTCATCTTGCGATTTTGCGTAGTGCTATGTTTTTGGTAAACAGTCGCTACCCCCAATTCTCTGCAACCAGACTAGGCTTCAGACGCGAAGTCTTACACCCTGCTGGCACACCTTCTCCCGAAGTTACAGTGTCATTTTGCCGAGTTCCTTAACAATGTTTCACCCAAACGCCTTGGAATTTTCTTCCTGCCCACCTGTGTCGGTTTGTAGTACGGTCAAGAACGTTTCAACGTTTAGCAGCTTTTCTTGTAAGCATGGGATCACTGAGTTATGCACCGTAGTGCTCCTATTCACCCCTCGGTATTAAGCATGGGGACTTACCACCACACTCTACCTACAGGCTTAAACCTAAACAACCTGTCTTAGGCCCAGCTACCCTTCTTCGTCCCTGCATCACTCCACGCCCCTGGCACGGGAATATTAACCCGTTTCCCATCGACTACGCCTTGCGGCCTCGCCTTAGGGTCCGGCTTAACCTGGTAGGATTATCCTGTCCCAGGAAACCTTAGGCTTCCGGCGGGAGGGTTTTTCACCCCCCTTATCGCTACTCATGCTAGCATAATCTCTTGTTGTTCCTCCAACATTCGTCACCGAACATCTTCAACGGTTGCAACAATGCTCCTCTACCATTCAATCAACGCAAGCGTTCATTGAATCCACAGCTTCGGTGCGATACTTAAGACCCGTTATATCTTCCGCGCACAAACACTTGACCAGTGAGCTATTACGCTTTCTTTAAAGGATGGCTGCTTCTAAGCCAACCTCCTGGCTGTCTTCGCATCTACACAACGTTTTCCACTTAGTATCGTCTTAGGGACCTTAGCTGGTGGTCTGGGCTCTTTCCCTTTTGTCGCACGACCTTATCACCACACGACTCACTGCATAGCTTAACCTAATCGGTATTCAGAGTTTAACTGAGTTTGGTAATCTGTTAGGACCCCTAGCTCAATCAGTGCTTTACCCCCGACAGGAAACACTACACGCTACACCTAAATATATTTCGAGGAGAACCAGCTATCACCCAGTTTGATTAGCCTTTCACTCCGATCCACAAGTCATCCCAAGAAATTTCAACTTCAACGGGTTCGGCCCTCCACAAAGTATTACCTCTGCTTCAGCCTGCTCATGGATAGATCACCGGGTTTCGGGTCTAAAACATCGTACTATTCGGCCTCTTAAGCCTCGCTTTCACTACGGCTCCGGTACTGAATACCTTAACCTCGCACGACATATTAACTCGCTAGCTCATTATGCAAAAGGCACGCCGTCACTTTCGCTCCGACTGCTTGTAAGCATACGATTTCAGGATCTATTTCACTCCCCTCTCGGGGTTCTTTTCACCATTCCCTCACGGTACTCTACACTATCGGTCACCGAAGATATTTAGCCTTGGAAGATGGTCCTCCCAGATTCAAGCAGGGTTCCACGTGTCCCGCTCTACTCGGGTATGTAACGATGCAGGTTTTCAGGTTTTGAATACGAGACTATCACTCTCTGTGGTTTCTTTTTCCAAAAGAATTCTTCTACCATAAAACCTACCCCATATGTCACACCCCACAACCCCCAGTCCATAAACTGAACCAGGTTTGGGCTATTCCGCTTTCGCTCGCCACTACTCACAGAATCTCAATTGATTTCTATTCCTCTGGGTACTGAGATGTTTCAGTTCCCCAGGTTTGCCTCGTGCTATGCACGATTACGCCGAAGCGCAGGGTTCCCCCATTCGGACATACCCGGATCATTGCTTATTTAGCAGCTTCCCGAGTCTTTTCGCAGCTAGTCACGTCCTTCATCGCTCTTACGGTGCCAAGGCATCCGTCGTATGCTCTTATTTGCTGATCTTATTTCTGAATCATTTCTGAAAACAAAAATGAAGAAAACTCTCTACTTGGCAAAACAAAAAGACTGTTGACTTATCGATATTTCGTTGTCGAATTCTCGATTTTTTTGTCTTTTCATTTCTATGGGTATTGATGTGTTTCAAAGAGCGAAGGAACAACATATTTCTAAGCCATACTCCCTCAAAACTGAATAATAAGCATCTGTGCATTCTCTCACCGTCTACCAATCTATGAAAACTTACGCGTGAAAAAACGTAAGCTGTTGTGTGTTGTTGCGCTTACGCACAAAAACACAATTATCCTTAGAAAGGAGGTGATCCAGCCGCAGGTTCCCCTACGGCTACCTTGTTACGACTTAACCCCAATTACAGCCTCAGCCTTGGTGAGACACCTCCAAATAAATGGTTAGTGGACTCACTTCTGGCTAAGACCACTTTCGTGGTTTGACGGGCGGTGTGTACAAGGCCCGGGAACGTATTCACCGCAGCTTGCTGATCTGCGATTACTAGCGATTCCGACTTCATGGAGTCGAGTTGCAGACTCCAATCCGAACTGAGACAGCATTTTACAGATCCGCTCCACCTCGCGGCATCGCATCTGTTTGTTTCTGTCATTGTAGTACGTGTGTAGCCCTGGCCGTAAGAGCCATGAGGACTTGACGTCATCCCCGCCTTCCTCCGGCTTATCACCGGCAGTCTTCCTAGAGTGCCCAACTTAATGGTAGCAACTAAGAACAAGAGTTGCGCTCGTTACCGGACTTAACCGAACATTTCACAACACGAGCTGACGACAGCCATGCAGCATCTGTCACCGGGTCTCCGAAGAGAAATTACCATCTCTGGTAAGGTCCCGGGATGTCAAGGCCAGGTAAGGTTCTTCGCGTTGCTTCGAATTAAACCACATACTCCACCGCTTGTGCGGGCCCCCGTCAATTCCTTTGAGTTTCACCGTTGCCAGTGTACTCCCCAGGCGGAATACTTATCGCGTTAGCTGCGCCACTCAGGAATGGATATTCCCAAACGGCTAGTATTCATCGTTTAGGGCGTGGACTACCAGGGTATCTAATCCTGTTTGCTACCCACGCTTTCGCATCTGAGCGTCAATATTCTACCAGTTATCCGCCTTCGCCTCCGGTGTTCCTCCAGATATCTACGCATTTCACTGCTACACCTGGAATTCCAATAACCTCTTAGATATTCAAGACCTGCAGTTTCAGATGCCATTCCTAGGTTGAGCCCAGGGATTTCACATCTGACTTGCAAGCCCGCCTGCATGCGCTTTACGCCCAGTCAATCCGAACAACGCTCGCACCTTTCGTATTACCGCGGCTGCTGGCACGAAATTAGCCGGTGCTTCTTATCTAGGTACCGTCAAACTCTATGGGTATTAACCACAGAGCCCTTCTTTCCTAGCGAAAGAGTTTTACGACCGTTAGGCCTTCTTCACCCACGCGGCGTTGCTGCATCAGGGTTTCCCCCATTGTGCAAAATTCCCCACTGCTGCCTCCCGTAGGAGTCTGGGCCGTATCTCAGTCCCAGTGTGGCTGATCATCCTCTCAGACCAGCTACGTATCGTCGCCTAGGTGAGCCATTACCTCACCTACTAGCTAATACGACATAGGCCGATCCCTTGGCAACAGCTTAGACCGAAATCTAAGCCGCCTTTTATCCGTAGATGTATGCGGTATTAGCCGGAGTTTCCTCCGGTTATTCCCCACCTAGGGGCACGTTCCTATGCATTACTCACCCGTCCGCCACTGTACTAGCCCCCGAAAGAGCGTTCCCGTTAGACTTGCATGTGTTAAGCACGCCGCCAGCGTTCGTTCTGAGCCAGGATCAAACTCTAATGTTTTTAAAAAAACACGTCAGAGTAACCTGACAAAATGTACAATAGTAACAGGGTACACATCTATAAAGATGTTCCCTTAGCTACTCAAAGATTGATTTGAGTTAAAAAATACACAGTATGGTTTCATTGCTTTAAAGCAATAACACATAGCCAAACTTTCCACTTCAGTACCTAAACGACTCAACTCACGAACCACAAGTTTATAACTTTTAGTTTTTAAGTTTTTGTTGAATAAGAACTAAACTGATTTTCGACTATGGCTTACCATGTCGCTTATTATCCAGTTTTCAAAAAGCGTGGCAAAAAAACAATTTCGCCGAGGACAGATTTTCAATAATACACATGTTTTTAAAAAGACACAAGAAAAATAACTATTTTATAATATTTTTTTATACATAACCTGACCTCTCAACAGCTATGTTACAGAGGTCTGTTAATAAAGCCATTACAAGCCGGTCTTATCTGGTTAAAAACCCTACTCTTGCAGGCAAGCTTATGCTTTTGCGGCAGTTTTTACCTAGCTTTTTGATTAAGCCTGTTTGAATCACATGCCTCAACACACAGAAACAGAAAGGGCTGCTCTATGATGAGCAGCCCTTTCAACAAAGAAAGAATATGGGAAAATCGCAAGATTTTCGCTTAAGCAAGACCTAGATCAATCTCTTTAACTCTTTTCTTTCGAGAAGGAGGTCTTGCGTAATATGGCTTTGTTTTAGGTAAGCGAGCAACCTGTCTTGAAGAGATAAGATCAGAAGAGTAAGGACGAGGTTTTCTTCTTCTTTTTGATGATCGAATCAGAGCTTTCATAGCTCTGCGTTGTCTATAGCGCTTTAAGGTCAGAAGAAGAGAGAGCAGGATAAACAACCCAACCATAATGGCTAATGAGGTGGCTAGTGAAGCATAGCGGGCTTTAGCACTGCCTTCAAAGTGGATGGAAAATACAGTATCCCAAGCTCGTTGACTGCGACTGCTATCGTGTGTGTAAAGATCATAAAGATCTGTGTAATTGATACTAAATTGGTGATGTGGACTTGCCAAAAGTACATGCATTTGCAATATAGGCATTCCTAAGGATATGTATTTAGCAAATACCACCAAACCATCTTGCTCTCCTTTAAAATCAATGCGTTTGCTATTGAGAATTTGAAAATCTTTAAGGGGTCGTCTTATGGTGTACTGCTTGATGAGTTCTTCTTTAAAAGAGGCTTCTCTGATGCTATCGATGGGCTCAGAACGCTGCAGGGTTTGAACATTGAGCACTGGCTTAAAGCGCAAAGTCGTGTTCCCTTGTTTCATGGCTTCTTCAGGGCCAATCATCCTTAAGGTGATACCATCTTTAGGCAGGTGAATAACTTTCCAACCATCTAAGGTTTTCATAGAGATGGGTATATCTTTGATAAACACTCTTTGGCCATTTCCCTGCGATTCACCTTCTTGAAGATAATCATTGCTCACAGCTTTTTTGTTTTGAAACACAAACAAGCAGCAAACAACAACACACAGACGTGGTATAATATTGGTGAGTGATCGACGTAAACGAGAAAGCATCTGCAACCCCTTGCACATTTGGTTGAAAAGTATAGCGGGCATGTCATAAGCCACAAAAGCATGAAGAAAACATGAAGAAAACAAACCATGAAGGTCATGCATACATGCATCTATAGAGGAAGGCGGTAAGAAGCTATAACCACCTTGATCTGGTTTAATGCAATTACAATGCCAAAAGATGAGATACAAGCAGATGCACAGAGCTAACACATCACTATCATGTGCAGCCATTTATAACGCCATATAACGCTAATAACCGTTATGAGATCTTTAAAACTCACCGTCATGAAAGAACATTTATGGGAGACAAGACATCTATGAATCACATGCATCGAATAGCCATAACATGGTGGATGATAGGTCTTATCATGGCCTCTCCGTTTATCTATAGCAGCACAGCATACGGCTTTATTAAAGGCGGTGTAAGTTATGGTTTTGGGCAAAAAGCAAAGATAACAGCCAGCCATCAAAGCCTCAATAGCCTTGAAAACAAGAACATCCCCATATCCACTTGGAAAATATCAGCCTTAGGATTTCTGCCACTGCCCACCGATATATTGAGTGTGGGGCTAGGACTCACTGGTGGCCATGAAACCTTTCAGCTTCAAACTCAAGTAGCTGCTTTTACAGGCTTTGACGGTAAAAAACAAACAGGAAACTTAAATACCATGAGCAGTTGGTTCGCTGGGCCTGGGTTGTTTTTGGGTGTTAAGTTTCCAGGCTTTTTTATAGGTCCTTATGGACGACTATCTTACATTTTCGCTACAAACACATTAAAAGCTTCTCTGAACAACGAAAGCTCAAACAATACCTCAGAATTCACCGTTCCTCTTACAGGACGAGGTTGGCGCTATTCCGCTGGTTTAGAGATACATCCTCCCATCCCTTTTTTAACCTTTTTTGTAGAACATGAATGGGGCCAAGATAAAGTGGGGCTATCCGATAGCCTATCTCTCGTAAAACAAGCTAGCCAAAACATATCTGATAAGTCAGTAAGTGATGCAGCTCAAAAAGCTCTTTATAAAGTCAGTGATCAGATTCAAGTAGAAAACTTAGATTTTCAAGTAGCTCGAAGAGGTTTTTTAGTGGGCGTTAAATTCGGTTTTTAAAAAACCAAAATGGCCCAGATTGCACTTACAACCTACCATCTCTTTTTGATCGCATACAAACCTAGCTAGCTACCAAAACTAGCTACCAAAACTAGCTACCAAAGGCAACCACACACCTAAAGTGGTAGCATGTAGTGAAGCAAAAAACGGCAAGGTGCTTCGAAGATGGCAAAACAAGTGTACCTTCCAAAGGGAGTGGTAAACACATTTTCTTACAAGAGATTATATATACAAGCAGATGCATAGCCCGGGCCTGAGTTGTTTTTGGCTCCCAAGTTTCCAAGCGTTTTTTAAGTACTTATGGACTACCTTACCTTTTCGCTACAAACACATAAGAAGCCTCTCTTGAAAACTCACACACGAGATCGCCACAGTCACTATGAGTCACTATGCCTTTTACGGTACTACTATTCCACTTACGTCCACTTACGGGATAAGCCTGGCATTATTCGGCTGATTTAAAGATATATACTCCCATCCCTTATGTAACTTTTTTTATAGAGTATGAATAAGGAGAAGATAAAGTGGAACTATCCGATAACCTAGCTTTAGTAAAACCAAATACCGATAATCCATCTCATAAAGCAAATCAAAAAGCTCTTTATAAAATCAATGATAATATTGCAAAAATGGGATTTTCAGGTGATTCAAAGAGGTTTTAAAGAACCAAGATGATACAGATTCCTCTTACAACATGCCGTCTCTTTTTCAGCAACTATTGCCTCATGGCCTCCACCTCCATCACTATGATGTGGCTATCTATAGCTGTCATGGGTTGCCAACAAACCAAACCTCTAGCCAATAGAGGAAGCCCTCCTCCTTTCAGCGAAGCTAATTGTAACGGTCCGTCACAATTATGGATAAACGATAAATGTGTGAACTTTGCTCGAAACAAAGGACAACACACAACCATCCCTGACGTTCCCGAGTGCAGTGAAACAAACCACGGAAAAGTACTTAGCGTAAATGGCCAAACAAGCGTACCTTCAAAGACAAGTGAAAAACACATCTTCTTACGTTGCATATTCCACGGTGGTGATCTACGTTCTTGCGTTGCTCATAACTCGTGTCAGGTATTGCTCAACAACGATAACTGTGAGACCGAGTTGAAGAACCTCAAAAAGCTATATCCCGAGGTTACTCAGAAATTTTCCTGTCAAACACTAGATAGCCTTCAAACACCTTAAGTGGACAAACCATCTCTTTGGTCCATGGCTGCTTGGATAAAAGAACAGAAAATGGGATGAGGCTCTGTGGGACGGCTTTTTAGCTCAGGATGAAACTGACAACCCAAATAAAAAGGATGATCCGATAGCTCCATGGCTTCTACCAGCTTCCCGCTAGGAGAAAGTCCTGAAAAAATCACATTGTGTTCTTCAAAACGTTGCTTATAGGCTGAATTAAACTCATAACGATGACGATGACGTTCTGAGATATTTTGCTCGCCATAAATACGACATATAAGAGAGTTTTCTTTTAGCACACAAGGATAGGCTCCAAGTCTCATGGTACCGCCTTTAGGCACCACCTTTCTTTGCTCATCCATCAGACATACCACCGGCTCTTGAGTGCTAGGATCAAACTCTTGAGACGTCGCTTGAGTTATGCCTATAAGATGTCTGGCTATTTCAATAACCGCTAGTTGCATTCCTAAACAGATAGCCAGTAGAGGGCGTTTGTTCTCTCTTTGATAGGTCAAGGCAAGCATCTTGCCTTCCATCCCTCGATCGCCAAAACCTCCTGGCACCACAATGGCATGGTATTTGGATAAAATCTTTTCGTAGTTAGCTGCATTAACCGATTCAGCGTCGATACACTCTGTGTGAATACCTTGAAGATGAGCTATACCGGCATGAACTAATGATTCTATAATCGATTTATAAGAATCCACCAAATCGGTGTATTTACCAATAATGCCGATAATCAACTTGCCTTTAGGATTATTCAAGCTGTTTTCAATCTTACGCCAACGACTTAAATCGGGTTGCTTAGCCCATATATTAAAATGTTTGATAAGAGTATGATCCAGTTGTTGCTCATGAAAAGCAAGAGGTACTCGATATATGGAATCTGTGTCTAAGGATTCAAAAACATGTTTGATATCCACGTTACAAAACAACGCAATCTTAGCTTTCAAGGCATCACTTAAAGCACGATCAGAACGACAAATCAACAGATCTGGTTGGATACCAAGTTGTCTGAGATCGCGTACAGAGTGTTGAGTGGGCTTGGTTTTGAGCTCCATGGCTACTTGTACATAAGGAACCAATGTGACATGACAGAAAGCCACACGCTCACTGCCACGCTCCCAACGCAACTGTCTTATGGCTTCAAGAAAAGGCAAAGATTCAATATCTCCCACTGTGCCACCAATTTCCACAATGGCGATATCCGCACCTTGGGAGGCATAACATATATTGCTTTTGATCTGATCAGTGATATGAGGCACCACCTGCACAGTGCCACCCAAATAACCACCCTGTCTCTCACGACTTAAAACCGTGTCATATACCTGCCCTGTGGTGAAAGCATTCTTTTTTTGCAAACGCCTAGAGATAAAACGCTCATAATGACCTAAGTCAAGATCCGTTTCAGCACCATCATCTGTGACAAACACCTCACCATGCTGCAGTGGATTCATGGTACCAGGATCCACGTTAAGATACGGATCCGCTTTCGAAATCACCACCGACAAGCCTCGTGTCTCAAGCAAAGCACCAATACTAGCTGCTACAATGCCTTTGCCTAGAGACGATATAACCCCTCCAGTAACGAATATGATCTTTGTGTGGTTTTGAGAATCACTTAGCATAACTTCAAGGATATTCCTCTCATAAACGATCAAGACAACGATAAATATAGATTACATTTGCAAACACATCATAAGCCTCAAAATAAGCTTGAGGAAGATATGAAGAGGATTTTTCCTTGTTTCTCCCATAGTATCATTGTCAGTAAGCCGAAGTACAATGGCGCCATAAGACAGACGAACCTTCAGCTATTTTCTCTGACCAATGTAATCATTTGTGAGATCTAAAACAATCTGTGTTTTTTCATCTTTCAGATCTAAGCCATCTGAAAAAACCATCGATAGACAACGTTACTCTCTTAAATGAAAGTCTTGAGCTAATTGTTTTATATGTTTTCTTTGAACAAAGTGAGTAGAGCGTGCCTAGTTGGATTTATTTCATTCTATTGTTAACCCTGATGTCATGTTCACAAGAACAAGGACCTGACCTTATTCCTCCCTTAATCAATCGTTATCGTGATATGAGTATCCATCGCACGGATCTTGGTCATACCGCAACGGTGAAATTTTTTACAGTCTATCCAGCTTATTGCAAAGTGGAGTATTGGCATACCGATTATGGTGATAACCCCCCCATGAACGTACGTAAACGTAAAGCCTGCTTCCGCAAAAGCCCTACCCAATCTCATTTTGTACGACTAGAAAACCTGGTTCGCGGCAAGCCTTTATATATACGCCTTTTGGTTTCTTCCAGTGATCCTACTTTAGCCTCTTTCAGCGATCTACTCGTTCTCAAAGAAACCTCTGCATCTTATACCTATTTTCCTCCTGATAATTACTCCAAAGATGATGACAAAAACCTTAAAGTCACTGTGATCAAAGCCAATCTCACTCAAGCTTCTGCCAGTGTCTATTCCAACCGTGTCAATCAAGAGGAACTAGACCAACAAAAAACATTTTTTACCTCTGTGCTTAAAGAAGATAACCAAGATAACTGTGAATCTTTTCGTATCCCCCATCCAGGATTCCTATTACCACCACGGACCATCGGCTTAAGTAAGGTGTATACCACCGGTTATTATTCGACATCAGGATTACGAATTGACAAAAAGCTAGGTATCTTTCTTCTTGACTACACTGGCAAGCTTGAACCAGCAAAGAGCTGGGTGTTTAAGTTTGATCTCACCGAAGATCCATCTGCGCTAAAAGGCGCTCCTGTCACATCCGTAGAACATGATTTTTCAGCTCCTCCGGAATTTCGCTCGGCAAAAATGACAGCCCCCAAAGATCGCGCTCTTAACAAACACAATCTGATGAAAATGGCTGAACCCATTACTGTCAAGCATACCGAAGGCTTGGAATTTAGCTGGGAAGCACGTAATACTCAGGAAAATGACTACTTTGAAATTCTTATCGGTAAACCATCCCAAGGAAATGCTTTGAAATGTCGGTATTCCATTAGGACAAAAATTCTCTCTCTGAGCCCCAAAGACCTAGAACCGCTTGTGGGACGAAGGTATGATGTTATTGTATCCTTAAACCGTAAAGAGATTTCACATTCCACAAACGGCCACACCGTTTTCTTGCATACTCACGACTGGAGACATCTTGCACTTAAGTTTCTCTAAGTTGTCTAAATCCATTCGGCGAGATATTTCATATCTACCGGCCATAAGTTTATGGGTTATGGCTTGCTTATGGACCGAACCAGCCATTGCAGCCACTGTAAAAAATAAACTGCCCAAACGCTCGGTGGTGGTTATTGATGAAGGTAGCAACTCTGGTGTGAGCAAAGGTGATCAAGTATGTTTCTACAACAAAAAAGATACCGAAGTGGGTTGTGGATCTGTTAACAGAGTCCAAGCTAAACGCTCTTTTGTCAAGGTCCCTAAAAATATATTGAAAAAAATCAGAAAAGGATTCATTGCCTCCTATGGTGATGATGCCTCATCTTCTGGATCTCGACCTGGTGGCTCAAGCAAATCCAAATCCAAATCCCAAAAAGACATGGTCCGTTTACGCCCACTAGGCGGTTGGACCATCCTGCAAGCTTATAGCGCTAACTTTCCTGATTATGCTAGAAGCAAGGCACCTTATTGGGATACAAAAGAGGATAGTATCAAAGAGCACACACTTGTAGCTTTAGGTACAGATGTTTTTGCTGGCATAGAGATAGAGGTGCCCATAGCTTTCTCAACTATAGGGTTTCGCTATAACCTCAAAACAGCTGGCTTTACCGATGGTACAACCGACTTTATAGCCGATGGATCACTAGCTGAATGCAAGGAAATACCCGGCACCCCTAAGCCTTATAAACCTTGTGCCGTAAATACAAACTTTGCTAGCAAAAGCATGGGTTTTTGGCTGCAGTTCATGTATGACTTTCCCATCACCTCATCCATCACTTTTGCTTTAGGCCTAGGAGCAGACATGGATATGTCCACCTTAACTTTCGATATTGATCAAGTAATTGAAGAGCCAGAATCCAGAAAAATTACAAAAAACGCCGTACTAATTAAAGATGCCCAATCAAAACTGATGTCATGGGGAGTTCGGGTGGTTCCTGTTCATGTTAATATCGATTTTATGGATGGCTTCGGATTTTTTGCTAGTGCAGCCGCCATAATAGGTGTGTATGGCAACTCCACCATTACCAACGCCAAAACCCAAAGCAATCTCGATACAGACGATCCAAACGTGAAGGCCGGTGAGAATGCTAGTGCCGATCAAAAAAAATATGTAAGTGAGTACTTTAAAGATGCCATAAATCATGGCCCAGGCATCGGAGCTATGCTACAAGCTGGCTTACAGGCAGCTTTTTAGATCAAACGGGAGCTTGCTGACTTGCCTGCCATCCATCCCAAAGACCTCTTTATTCAACACACCACCACTCAATACCCCATTATCTGTGGTGCCATGTATCCGTGCTCTAACCCAGAGCTAGTGGCAGCCGTGTCCGCTGCTGGAGGCATAGGCATTATTCAACCAATATCTCTCACTTACGCCCATGGCTACAGCTTTCAAGAAGGTTTAGATTACATATCTTCTCTTACAGATAAACCCTTGGGAATGAATGTCATTGTAGAAAAGAGCGTGAAGTTTTATGAAAAGAAGATGCGCTCATATGTACAATTAGCCTTACAAGCAGGAATACGTTTTTTTGTTACCTCACTGGGAGATCCGCGTTGGGTATGTGAGATGGTAGAAACATTCACACAAGGAAGTGATCAACCCGGCTATGTCTATCATGATGTTACCGAAAAGAAATGGGCCCAAAAAGCTATCCATAGCGGAGTACATGGTCTGATTGCTGTCAATAAGCGTGCCGGTGGTCATGCCGGCAGATACTCTTTGGCTGAATTATATGAACAACTTGCAGACTTCTCTGTTCCTGTTGTAGCTGCAGGAGGGATCGCCAGTCATCAATCAGTACAAGAGACACTCTCTTTGGGCTATGCCGGCATACAATTAGGCACACGTTTTATCGCTTCCCAAGAATGCAATGCCCACCCCCATTACAAGAAAGCCCTTGTGAAGGCCCAAGCTGAAGACATTCTATTAAGCGAGCGTTTAACCGGTGTACCGGTATCGGTGATAGCAACTGATGAACTAAAGGCTGCAGGAGGTAAGGTGTCGTGGCTAGGAAGACAGCTCCTCCAAAACCGCAAAACCAAGCATATGGCTCGAGCCTTTTATGCTTTACGGTCCATGCGCTCTTTACCTAAAGCTTCCCAAACATCATCTGGGCTCTATCAAGGCTACTGGCAAGCAGGTAAAAGTGTAGCTGATATCCACGAAATTCTCCCGGTTAAAACCATCATATCTCATCTGATGGGCTCACTTTAAGATGCTTCGTGATGATGGTGATAATACTCTTTTTAAGAACAGATCGCACGGTATAAACACGACCAATAGAAATATGATAGATGCGAGCAAGGTCTTCTACTTTTGTATGGCTCAAGTCCATGATCAAAGCTAAAAAGATATGCCATCTATAGGGTTTATCTTCAAAGAGCTGAAACAGCTTTTGGCTCATAAGAGCCACTTGATCATCTGAAAGCTGAGCCACAGTCTCAGCATATGAGCTATCCCCCACACCTTTATGGTGATGAAGATCCAAAAAACGTAACCAAATATCTCGATCAGAACTGCCTTTGAATTGCCGCTTCATCCTCCACAAATCAAGGTCCATATCTTCGAGACTTGCCTTTTTTTCTAAATGAAACGTCTCCTGTGCGCTGTGATTTTGAACAATATGTTGTAATTGAAAAATAAGCAGCTCTTGGATCAACAGTACACTATCATGATGTTGCATATTGTAATAACTAGCAATATCGTGACCGCTACACTTTCCCCATGAAATCACTAAGCAAAAGAACACCAGCCATTGCCTAGGATCTTTGATTGCAGTAGCAAAGAATATCTCGATATGCTCAAGGGTAATTTGAGAATGATCAAAATGGTTATTAAAAGCCGAAGAGATAGGATAACTGTTTTGGAAAGACCCTAAGATGAAACTATCATCTTCTGCAAAATAGCTTTTTTTAAGCTCTTCTACATCAAAGAGCCTATCACTTTTCAACAATCCTGTAGGAAAGTAACTCACTGTTGAAAATTGACGACCACCCTCCTGCCCTTGACTATCACGCCCATGATAAGGTTTGGTGAAAAATGGAGTATCTTGAGGATTTTCTTTAAGATAATCTCTCAACTCTTCGCTATCTAAATAGACCGCATTGAGCAAAGCACTTTTCATACGTGCTTTGTAAACAGCTATCCTGTTATCACCACTCAGTTGATAGCCACGCACCAACTCTTTAATGGCTACATCACACACTTCAACGATGGCACAGAAAAACACATGCCACAAAACTTGGCTCGTAGCCATTGTGCGCTTATGATTTAACTCGGTATCAATGAATGCATTAACCGCTGAAGCCGTAAGAAATTGTTTAGAAAATTCCACTTTTTTAAAAATATAGGATTGCTTAATACGCTCTAAAATCACCTCCTCACTCAAAAGCTTATACTGCTGCTTAGCCCTCTCAAGCTTACTGAGCATGTCACTAGTAGGACTCGGCTGAATGCGATAAATGATGGCATTGTCTTTTTTGATAATCTGAATCAAATCCATTTCTATTTCTGAACGCAAACGTTTGAGATGATCAAAATTAGAGTAATTAAATTCTCTAGCAATATCCGTCAAGCTATAATCATCGAGTTGCAAGATGACACTCAAAAAAAGCCTTTCTTTAATCAAATCAAGAGGATTTTTTTTATGATTTTTAAGAACATCTACCACATAACGCTTCAAAGAATCTTGATTGATATATGGCAAAATATCCTCTGCTGGATCATATCTCTCAAGTTTATTAGAAAGCTTTTTGGCAATAGATATTCTTGGCAAAGAATCATAAATCTCCCATAATTCCTCAAGTTTCAAAGGCTCTAGATCATGCAGCTTTTTAGGCTGTGCGTCTGGTTTGTGGGAGACTATTACAGGTGGTGTATAATAACCATGAACAATATCCACTAGATCATTAATCATTTTGCGCTGCTGCTGAAATATCTCAACATCATTGATATTATATTGTTTAAGATAGGAATTTTCATCAAAGTTCTCTACATCCAACACACGGCCTAAATACACCAACCATTTGATATCATTATCACCGAGCACATGTGTTATAAATTTTTGAATATGGCTAACTTGGATCTTTTCCACATCGATATCATGCATATTGTTTTTGTTATTCTGAGGCTTCAAAAAATACTTTTTAAGCTCACTCACGCTATGTGCATGAAAACTTTCACTTTTATAGTGACCTTTCCATGCTTGAATATCTGCAGAACTTGAGATAGAAGATGGCAAGGAAAGAGGTGATTTCAAACTGTGAGGAGTCATCTTATTACCAGATCTGAGAAATCTGTCCAATTTCTTGACGAGATTCACTTTTGTTTTATAGATCACATTATAAGGTAAACCACTCTGATCTGTAATCGTTTGATTACTCGATTGATCTAAGCGCAAAATCAAAGATAAGAAGATATGCTTTTTAACAGGACTATCCACAACCACTTCAAAGAAGTGCTGAGTGCTACCTGGAGTAATGCTTGCAGCCACATTCTGTGAATGTGTATTGAGATTATTCACCTGATTAGCTAAACGCTCTTTAACGATATGAAAAGATTTTTTGTGTAAACGCTCATAAAGTTTCAGTAGATCTTTATAGTCTTTGATTCCATAATCATAAGGAGCAATATTTTTTGAGTAAGAATTGGGTATATTGCCTCTAGAAAGCATATGCAATAATATTTTACGATCCCACCGCACTTTAGAGATTAAGGAATGCTCAGAAAGATCCAACATAGCACCAACACAGGCATTAGTCGCTGTTTGTACTTGCAGAAAATACATGTAAAATCTTACCCAATCACATGAATCCATTAAGTAATGGAGTGTATATTTATTGATGGTTTCTATATTAAAGTAAGGCAATGTTTCTAGATGATAATCCTCTAAGATTTTTGCATTTTTTATACGATACAGTATCTGTTGATCAGACATACCTTTATATAGCACCTCACTGTAAAGTTCGGCATTTTCCGGCTTAATACCCTCACGTATAGATGGATAGAGACGTGCAAGATATTCTATAAAATTTTGAACGATAACATTGCGCATTTTTGCAATCTCTAAGGCCGACATAGATATTTTATCACTGTATTCTAAAATAGGTGTATCTTGAATTTTAAGAACCAAAAGAAAGAATATCTCTTTAGATAAATCATCTTTTAGTTGATGACGAATAAATTTTTTTACATCCTCTTTTTTAATTTGCTTAACCATATTTATAGAAAAAGCTTTCCTAGCTTGATATCTCATATTACTTAATGCTTTTTGAAAATCTTTCTCCCCCAAGCCATCAAATCTCTTTAGAGTCTCTTTGCTATCAAGCATGTATTGCTTTACATTTTGCTGATCTTTTTTCGTTTCAGCTGAATGTATAAAATAATGCAACCCTGAGCGTATCTTAAAGATCAACTGATTTCTTCTCGCTGTTGACTGAGGAAGAGTATCAGAAAGGTGTAGAAAGTCTTCAATGAAAATCCTTCTCTCTGTTGGAGTACTAAGACTTTGAAAGAATGCCGCAACACGTTTTTGCGTAATCAGGTGCATATTGTTTATTAAGTAAGATTCCTCATCATACTTCAATACCCTTTGAAGTCGTGCGTGTAGGTCTTTTAGAGGTATAGCTTCAATTGCCTTAATCACTTGTAGTTTTGTACTAAATGCAGCTTGGATAGGCTTAAGACGCGGTTCCTTGCCTAAATTATAAGATTTCATAAGATCTTTTATATAAACATTTCTATGGATAAGATCTTCTTTGCTTGTCTCGTAATGACGTTCCAAAGAGGGTAAACGAACTAAGTAAAGTTCACTGGATGAAGCAAAAAGAATACGTAAGAATACATGAAGCTCTTTATAACTTGTAAGTTGATACATCATAAAATCTTTCAAACTCTCAAGTGTCCAAATGCTAAGATTTCTCTCTTTGAAAAAAGACTTGCCGCCTCCATCACGCAAAGACTGCATAAGATGTCTCAAGTGAGAGACAGATTTTAAAGCAAGCAATTTTTTCATCAAGCTAGATAACTCTGGATGAAAACCCCTGTTAACACGAGTGTCATTGTGAGCATCATAGTAGTGTTTATCAAGATACGTCTCAAAAAAATCTCGAACCTCAGGGTCTAGATTTTTTATGGTTTTGTTATCCTCAGAACTTTCTTGAAAAGATACGTCTTCAAGTCCCCTAAAGGCATCATCATCACCTGGAGGTGATGGCGGCATACGATAAGGGTTAGGATTCTCTTGTGATTGTAAGGATGATGGATCATGTCTAACGGTAACCTCACTAGCACCTATGGATGATGAAGCATCACCGCCATGCGAAAACACTGTACTGCCAACATGATCCCATACCGGCACCTTACGTGACATATACCATGCTGCCATAGCTCCTGAGCCCACAAAAAGTAGGTAGCGAGTTGCTTTGCGCCACATGACTTTAAACAGGGACTGAGCAGGAAGGCGCCTCATAAGACTTTGCATCAAACCAACTCGATAACCCAAAGCAGAAGAGGCAGGAAGAGCTGCCAAGCTTCCTGCACTTAAAGCTGCAGACTGCTGAGGCAGGCCAGCCACATCAACATCACTCTGGGCTGTTAAAGGATAGATTTCATCACCCCCACCATGAGTGGTGGTCATGCTATGGCTTGTCTCACTACTGCCATCAGCATAAGAAGCATAAAAAAAGGTGGTGGCTATAGCCAACACAATACTCACTGTAACTCTGGCAAAGGGTGTTTGAGACAGCCACTGCGCTATGAATGGATAAAAATGCATAACCGATAATCTTATAATGATGAGGTGTTATTAAAAGAGCTAAAGTATTCTATGAGATGCCCTCTGAGTCCATCAGCTATATCCATAACCTCAGCATTGTTATGGCTCTTATACAATGCACTGATATCTTGCGACAAGCTTGTATCTACTTTGAGAACTAAAGCATAAAAAATATGTAAATAAATATCTTCACCAAGCCAATTCGCTATATATGCATCAAGATGATGGCCTAGCGATATATCATAAGTTTTATCAGCTATAATACCAGCTTCTTTTAAAAGAAGCTGTTTTTCAGCATCCGTGAGGCTGACAAAACGCTGATGCATCACCTCAAGTGAAGATGCCCGCAAAACAGCGTTTTCAATAAGGCTACTTTGCAAATAGCTAAAACCGAATCTAGCCGAATTTTGAGGATCTTTCTTTAAAAGATAAGGATGATTTTTTGCCATGTTAAGAATGGTTTGTTTTTTATTGATACTTTCAGAATCATTGTTGATAAAATCCTGATAATCTTTGCTATCACGATAAATAAGATAGATTATAGTTCTTTTTATGGCGTAACGATGAGTGGATATAATATCTTTGTTAGCAGGCTTATACCATTTTATATATGTTTGACGAGATGTCTTTTTACATAATTGCAAGGTCTCACACAAAAATATATGCCACATAAACTGGCTTTTTTCTAAACTGGAACGATTATTCAATGTTTTCTCAATAAACTCATTTACTATATCCATATTAAGATAAGAAGCCGCTTCTTCATAGCCATGAAACACATATGATTTACGGATTCTTTCCAGGATATCTTTACTGCCTAATTTTAAATATTTTTCAGACAATTGTTTCAACATAGAAGATGCCTCTACATCCATTGACGTTTGTTTTCTCACACGAGGTCTAATTAAAGAATCATGTACTTTTTCTTTGATGTAGTACTTTTTTCTTTGAACAGACGTTTCACTTTGTTTTTGATATATCTCAGGCCAACTATCAGGATAATGAGTGTAATCTAGACGAAGAAACTCACTATAAAAAATTCTTTCTGTTAAAGACGTATTGAGATAACGTTTGACAATATAATTGATATGATCATCGGTGATTTGTGGATAAATTAGTGTTCTAGGCTTGCCTTCTAGAAGAGCCTGTAATATTCTGCTGGATTTTTCTTCAAAAGACATACCTGCATAAATATCTCTAAGCTGTTCTATGGTGAATGTTTCATAATGCAAGGGTCTGATTTTAGGATGATGAGAACCTTTATCTTTGGTAATGATACCATAAAGAATATCCACCATTTTCTTTCTTTCTCCACCCATCGCGTTAAGAGAAGGATAATAGGCAATTTTACTAAGATGTTCTTTATTAAGATGTATAGCACCCAGCATATCGCCCAAAAACAAATTCCACCTAATAATATGATCTTTGAGATGGAAGTGAACAAATTCATGGACATCATCAATGGTTAGTCGCCGCATCATTCTTTTAAAATCTTTGATCTCTTCAGAACTATAATAACCACTGCTCTTCAGCCCTGACACATTAGCTATCATCCTATTGACTACACTAGTTTTTGGAATAGCCATATAGATTTCTTTAAGCTTGTCAAGATCCAATGGATTTGACACTGTCTCTTTAGGCATCATAAGAGCATGATCATATTTTGTGTTACGATCAGCTAAGTCAAGAAGCTGTCTGTTCATTATTTTACGGTGTTTGTATATATTGCTCTCAATAGAATCAGTATTTTTATACATCTTGGTGAGATCTGCGACCTGAGCTTCATCCAGTTTCAAGAAAAAAGAAAAAAATATATGTTTTTTCTTATCTGTAGTCAGTACTTTATTTAAATAAAATTGCACTTTTTTCGAAGTAATATCCTCAAGTTTTTCATCTTTATATTCTTTAGAATTTCGAAGTGTACTGTAAAGTTGCTTTTGTAAAAAATCACCTTTACCAAGTTTTATCAATTTATAGTATGTCTTCGTCAGCTCATCAAAGCTATGTACGCCTTCTAAATATGCCGAGGTATGATAAGGCGTTCCATCGAGATGGCCATTGCGAAACATCCTAACTAAATGAGTTTGGAACAGATTTTTTCTATATTTTATAGCACTTAAACTCACCTGATGCAATACTGATAGATACTCCATATGAGGCTTATCTAAACCAAGAAAGTAGACATAGAATACATGCCAATCAACAGGTTTTTTCAGAAATCTTTTGATAAAATGATGCAGGTAGTATGAATTGGCATAACTCATATGAGATATGTTTTCAGATGCTAGCAATGGAGATTCTTTGAGTTTTTCTATAACTTCTTCTGACTTAAGTCCCTCATAAATATCTTGTAAATGTTCAAAGCTGCCTTCCATGGTAGATGCAACACCTTTGAGAACTGGTTGCAATGAATCAATCAAACGATTAATAATTTTAGCTTTGAATTTTGCTGTTTCATGGATATCTAATTCATATCTCTCACCTATGTCTACATCAAGGCCTACTGTTCTTTTAAGAACAAGATGAAAGAAAATATCTTTTTCCATTGTTGTTTCTAAGCTATGAAAAAAATCCACAATGTGTTTTTTTGATACACTTCGGCTATGAGAAAAACTAAATAATGGCTTTCCTTTTAAAGTAATATTAAGCAACAATGAAAGCAATTGCTTATCTGTTAAAGCTAAGAGCTGACGATTCAAAAAACGCAACCGTGCTTCTGTTGTTGTAGAAGATCCACTAACTTCTTTTAAGCGTTTTTGGCTTTGTTTTTTTATCAAAAAATCGCGTAATTGATGACTTACAACAAGTTGATGGAAAAACTGTTTATGTGATAATTTTTGTGTAATATCATTCTTCTTAGACAGCAATAAAATATCATTAATAAATATTTTTTGATGTGTCTTATTATCTAAAGAATCTAAAAATTCTACCACATCTACTGCACGAATCCACGATGTATCAATACTCTTAGATAGAGGTGTACTTTCTATTTTTATGGCAGCAATACGTGCTTGTAATTCCATAACATTTAGAAATCTGATAGCCTTAACAGCATCATTGATGGTAACAATATTCTGTTTCAAAGGCCCAAATCTTCTTGGGCTATCTTGATGAAAGTCTTTAAGTAATGACAAAATATACGCTTCTTTGGCATGCCACTCTGCGATGGAAAAATCATAGTAGGAAACCACCTTAGACAGAGGCGTGCTAATATGTTGTGGCAGCAATTTACGCAAAAACACATGAAGTTCTCTAAAGCTCGTTAACTGTTGATGGATAAATCTATCCATCAATTTTTTTTCCCATCTTTGAAGCTCTGATACATGAAAAAAAGGCTCTTGGTTATCTGTGATAAACTTAGAAAGAATCAGAAAGATTTTTTGATCATCTAAAATAAAATATTGATTTATCAAAGAAGGAAGTTCATGGTGAGGAGTGATACCAGAGACATTATCATAATAATATTCTGCTAAATTATCGTCTTGAAAACGCTGCCATGCACTACGAACTGAAATCTTTGAGCCAGAGGAAAGCTCATCATTTTCTTTTAGCGGCAGGCCCAAAGAACCACCTGGCTCAGGAGGTTCTTGATTTTTATGAAAAGACTGCTGCCCTTCTAAAAGATAATCCTCATTTCCAAGTGAAGAAGAAGAATTCGCAGAACTCGACAATGATAAAGGCTCCACAGTTCCTAAAGACGAAGCAGAAACATGCATCTGCAAAGGTTTGTGCGACTTATATTTATAGGAGGCATAAACCGAAAGCATTAAACTGCCACCAAATAAAGCACTATAATGTTTAGGAATACGCTTAACCAACAATGAAAAAACATTGCTCAGATGGCTTTTGAAGGGATGTATGACAGCACTAGCTCCACTGCCATAACCATACTCGTAAGGCAGAGCCAGGGCCAAAACCATCATACTAACAAGACTCACTGAACGCAGTCGCAAAAAGATATATGAAAAAAACATGGCAAAAAACGTCACACAGCTTATCACATAACCCACTCGTTGGCGACCGCGCTTACATGATCGTACTGATGTTTTGTGAACACATCTGAATTGAGATTCTTTTAGTAACGACTCTATTTGAAAAAGATTCCTAATGTGCATATCTCACTTGCTCATGCATGATTTGAATAGATGATGGCTTAGCCGACTTAACATGTCTCTATTTATCTACTGCCTATACTTTCTTTATATCTAGTACGAAAAAGAATAACTAAAACTCAAAGTAAATGAAGTAAGAATACAACTCACCAGCTCCCTAAATCATACATCTCTCATCACTACCATAACAGACCTTCTTTCCACAAAGCTATCCACAAGGTTCTTTATACAGTTCTTTATACCAGTTCTTTATACAACTAGCTTGATAGGATATTCATAGACTTCATCCAAACCCAAAGAGCATTTAAGCGGTTTGCAGAGCTCACAAAATTTTAAAATAAAGGCAAAGAACACAGAGAAATCCCAGCTCAAAACGGCACTACCCTGCGGTGGTGGAGGATACTGAAATAGATGTATAAAGTCAAGTTATAAATAGCTCAACTAAGGAATCACACACTTTAAGTAACAAGAAAGAAGCTTGCCTTGGATGGTATGCCTTCCATCTGATCCTTGAGCTTATGTGAGTTTCATATTGTAAATCCTATGATTTGATACAAGATACCAAGCAAAGTTGCTTAACCTCCCAAGATTACAACATAAATAGCCATCAATACAAAAGATTCCTTGCAAACAGATACAAACCACGTCACAGGCTCTGTAAAGCGTTAAAATATTCGGCAAGCTGTGCTTTAAGTGCATTTGCTATGGTAACGACTTCACTACTATTCTGGATACCATAAAGCGCACTGATATCTTGTGGTGAGCTTTCATCTATATTAAGAACCAAAGCGTAAAAAATATGCAAATGAAGATCGTCTTCTACCAAATAACGAACCATAAATTGGTCAAGATGATGAACCAGTGATAGGCCATGGGTATGTAGCTTAGTTTGAGATTGATTTGGAGATGAGAAGATAAGAATCTTTGCGTCTTTAAGAAGAAAGAGCTTTTGGCTATCCGTAAGATTAGCATACATCTGATGAATCAGCCCCAACAAAGTAATATCCTTTGATCCATGCTCATCATCCAGATATATATTGAGATAGCTAAATCCAAGGCGAATATGAGCATTAGGATCTGGATTTGCCAAGAAAGGATGATGCCGGACAGCATTAAGAAGAGATACCTTTTTGGAGCTACTGTTAGGATCATTATTGATAAGATCTTGATAACCTTGGTTATCACGATAAATCAAATAAAGTAAATTTTTCTTAATTGTGTAGCGATAAGTGTAGACAAGATCTTTATGGCTAAGTGCATGGAGTGTTAAATATTCTCTACGATCCATCTTATTACACAGTTTCAATACTTCACAAAAATACAGATGCCAAATAAATTGACTAATTTCTAGATGACTTCGATTGTTTAAGGTTTTTTTCATAAATTCATTCACTGTATCAACGCTAAGATAGTCCACAGCTTCTGAGTAGCCCTCAAAAATATAAGAATTTCGAATTCTTTCTAACACCTCTTGGCTACTTAGCTTAAAATATTGTTTGGTTAGTTTATGTAGGATAGGCAGTGCTTTCAAAGCCACGGCATCTTTTGAATCAGGAAAATGAGGGGCAGCTAAAAGAGCCAACCATTGATTTTTTATGTCACTTCTTCTTCTTAAAATAGTCTTTTTATTGTGACTTTGGTATTCACTAGGCCATTGCTGTGGATAATCCGTATAGTCTAAGCGAAGAAATTCACTGTAAAATACACGCTCTTTTAGGGCTGTATTGAGATAGCGTTTAGTAAAATACTTAAGATGAGCTTCGGTGATACGAGGATAGGCATGTGACTTAGACTTATCTTCTAGAAGAGCTCTTATTATTCGTTTGATTTTTTCTCTACGAGTCATACCATCATACATATCTCTAACCTGCTCTATAGTTAGAGCTTCATAGCGTAACGGTCTCAGTTTGGGATGATGGCTAAACTTGTGACGCGTAATGATGCTAAGCAAAGCATCTACCATTCTCTTTCGTTCTCCGCCCATGGCTTTGACAGAAGGATAATAAGAAATTTTACTGAGATGCTCCCTGTTAAGCTCTATGGCTCCAAGCATATCGCTTAAAAAAAGATTCCATCTGATAATATGGTCCTTAAGTTGGAAGTAGACAAATTCATGAACATCCTCAATGGTCAGTTTCTCAACAATTTTACGAAACTGTTTGATCTCCTCCGGGCTATAATGCCGGCTACTTGGAAGTTGATAAAGATTAGCTATCATCCTACTTACTACTCGCGCTTCAGGAATCGCTGCATAAATCCCTTTGAGTTCGTCAAGATCCAATGGATTTTTCACATGCTCTTTGGAGATCATAAGAGCATGATCGTACTTTGTATCACGGTAAACTAAAGCAAGAAGCTCTTTGTTAATAACATTACGATGCTTGAGTATATTGCTCTCTTTGGTATAAGTATAGCGTTCCTTAAAATCATGAAGTTCAGCTTGATCAAGTCTGAGAAAAAAAGATAAGAATAAATGTTTTTTTAGGTCCGTTTTGAGAGCTTTCTGAAAATAAAATTGTATTTTCTCCCAAGTAATATCCTCAAGATTTTCATTTTCATAATATTTGGAATTTCTAAGCGTACTATAGAGTTGCTCTTTAAGATACTTCACTCCACCACGTCTGTGAAAATGATCGTAGAGTTTTATCAAGCTATCAAGACTGTGCACACCCTCTAAATGAGCCGCTGTATGGTAGGAGCTTCCATCAAGATGTCCATTACGGAATATATTAACCAAGTGAGTTTGAAACAGGTCTCTTTTATGCCTTATTGATTTATGAGAAATCTGATGCAGTGCTGCTAGATAGCCCACAGGAACATCATCAAGATTAAGGAATAACACATAGAATATATGCCAATCAACTGGATTTCTAAGAAGTGTTTTAACCAAATGATTCAAAGAATCTGAGTTAAAGTGGTTCAAGTTATCTATATTTTCTGCTTCTAGTATGGAAGATGTTTTAAGTTTTGCTAAAATATCTTCTGGCTCAAGACCTTGATATATTTCTTGAACATCTTCAAAACTATTTTCGTTAGATCCTATGATATCTTTAAGGATAGGTTGTAGCGATTGCATAAAGTTTTCTACAACATTTGCTTTAAGACGAAAAATCTCCTGAATATCCACGATATCATACCTACTACCTACCTCTTCTATTTGATCTTCTTCTCCCTTAAGAACAAGATGAAGGAACACATCTTGTTCTATAACTGTCTTTAGACTATCAAAGAACTTCATAACATCTTCTTTAGATACATTTTGAGCATGGCTATAGCTAAGTGCTCTTTTTCCTTTAATTGTGGTTTTTAGTAACGATGATATAAGTTGTTTATGTGTTAACTCTGAAAGATCACTTTTTAAAGCAAGCAATCGCTGAGTTTGAGTTGTTCCAAGATGAGACGATTGATGTATTTTTTGCAAGTATTTAAAAAATTGACGTTTCAACACAAGTCGATGAACCACAGATCTTTGCGATAGCTCTTGTGAGATAGATTTATCTGTAAGAGATAGAATATGGCCAATGAAGATTTTTTTAAATTCTGTGTTGTCCAAAGATTGTATAAAATTAATAACATCTTCTGAACTAACTTGTGATATATCGATGCTATCAGCTAGTATAAGACCTTCTATTTCAATCTGTGCTACACGTGCCTGCAATTCAGAAGCACTCAGAGATTCCACAAAAGAGATAGCATCTTTTATGGTAACTATCTTGTCTCGAACAGGCCCAAATCTTCTTGGGCTATCCTCACGAAAATCTTTTAGTAACGATAAGATATATGTCTCTCTTGAACGCCACTCTGCCATAGAGACCTGATAATGAGCAACAACCTTAGGGAGTGGCGTTGTGATATGTTGTGGCATCAATGTACGTAAAAATAGATGCAGCTCTTTAAAGCTCACTAACTGTAAATGGATAAACTTACTTAGCAGATGCTTTTCCCATTTTTCAAGTTGTGATGCGTTAAAAAGAGGCTCCTTGTCAGCAGTGGCAAGATGAACGAGATGATAAAACACTTTTTGCTCATCTAAAATAAAATACTGATTCAACAACGAAAGCATCTCAGGATGAGACTTAAAACCTGCCACATTATCGTAATAATGCTCTCCTAGACGGGCTTGTTGAAAACGTTGCCATGGACTAAGATGTAATGCAACTACCTCATTAGGCTCATCACCCTCTTTTGACGGCGGTACAGCTAGAGAGTGTCCTCCATCTCCTCTGTCAGGAGGTTCTTGATGATCCTCATAAGAAGATGACTGCATCTTAAGAACATAACCATCATCACTGAGAGGTTTATTTATAGAGTTTATAGAGTTCAAAGATGTCAATGGCCGCTCTACTGCTTCAGAAAAAAGGGACTGCTTTTGATCTAAAGCAGATGATTGATATCGATAAACACCATAGGCTGAAAGCAATAGCCCTCCGCCAAACAAAGCCATATAGTGTTTAGGAATATGCTTCACCAACTGTGAGAATGTGTTGCTCAGGTGATAGTTCAAAGAATAGCGAAGAGGGTTTACTGCAGCTGTAGCGGGACCACTATAGCCGTATTTATAAGGAAGAATCAGTGCCATGATTATAGCACTGATACAGATGACAACACGAATATTTGCAAAAATCTTCCCAAAAAGATCTAGAAACAACCACTCACTGTGCTTGCTATACCATAAACATTTTAGAAATTTAAGCATAAACGGTAAATCTGTCTTAGAATCTACTTTAGGATGAGTAGTAACAAACATATATCTAGCTCACTTATGGGTGATACAAACAAATGACCTATCTATATAATCCATTCTAGATGATGTATTTATTATTATATGAACTGTTTTTTTGCAAAAAAAAACAGAAACAATCTCTAAATCCCTTATGTAGCCGGGGATTGAAAGATTAGATCGATAATTGGCTAGCGAAACTTCAGTTGCAAGAAAGCTAAAACACTAGCCTGCGATACACAATGATCTCCGTGAATAGCTCATCTCCTCTTAGTCATAAAGAGCAACCGAAGCAGTTAAAATGTGAACGTATGAAAAAACAGAGAATACACCGCCAAGATGGAACAGCTCTGCCGAAGGTATGATACTGAAGCATACTGATGAAGTCAAGTCATAAATAAGCCTATTACAGCCTATGCTCAAAAGACTTCATAGCATATATTTATCATATATCTACCATAAATGTACCACATCAACCACACCTCCAACTTCAACACTTTGTATCTTAAAATACTTATCACCGCTCAATAACGGATTTTATTAAAACATTACAGAAGATGTTTTAATATTGCTAAAAGCATTATAGCTTTTACAGGTTTATATACAACCAACCCTCGAAATAAGAATTAAAAATACCCATCACTTGATTGATTGAAGCACTCACACAATAGATAACATTAAATCAAATACATCAGAAGGGCTGAAAAACCTTCTTGATGCATTTTTTTTGCAGAATATAGTTGATATCACATCAAATTACGGATTGACAAACAAGACGGTACTCACCTGTCAGTTAATAAGAGAATAAAAGATGGCATAAAGGTGAAGCGGTGAATTTTGTGGTCCTAGTTTTGGTGGTGGCGTATCTTGAAAACAGATACCCGATTTTGAGACTTTTGATATCCCAGTTTGGGGTGGGGAGTAACCTGCAAACAGGCAGGCGTAGCTGAACAAACAATATAACCAAAAATCAAGAGAAAAACATCTTTAACTTAAATGCTTTTCTCTTGAAAATTTAGTACTATCTGAAGTTTCGCAAGAAAATCACCGATCCAACCTCTCAATCCCTGGCTACGTAAGGGATTGAGAGATTTTTTCTGCGTTTTTTTGCCAATAAAACAGCTCATGTAATTTATAGGTAAAAATGCATAGTCAATTTTATTTTTTCATGCTGTAATCATAGACATGTATCAGCCCTACTTAACACCGTCATAAACCAAAAAGATCACATGTGTATGTTGATATAGTTC